>Ga0070741_10003422_pt1 | contig 39512 bp, 39 predicted proteins | sample Coa_R1_4_FD_66440 | JGI IMG/M metagenome (GOLD analysis project Ga0070741, IMG submission 66440) | Surface soil microbial communities from Centralia Pennsylvania, which are recovering from an underground coalmine fire - Coalmine... | ecosystem: Environmental > Terrestrial > Soil > Unclassified ...
CGGGCTTGGCGACGGGCTCGGGCTTGATGGCATCACGCTCGTGTACGGGTCCGTGGCGAGCTCGGAGAAGCCCGCAAGGGCGGAGGGCGACGTATCCGGCATCCAATCGTAGATCTTGTCGGAGTCGAAGTAGACGATCGCGATCAGGTTCGGCCAGCTCTTGATCGTTGTGAGCGCGTCCCGATACCAGTCGCCCTTCCGACCCGGAACCTGCGGGTCCTCCTGGACGCCCAGCTCGGCCGCCATGAACGGCTTGTTGTGGGCGAGCGCGAAGTCGTGCGTCGCGCTCAGGATCTCGCCAAAGGACCGCCACGCCGCATCAGACCTGCCCGGGTACCAGTTGTAGCCATCGCAGGAGACCACATCGACGTAGGCGTCACCAGGGTAGAACTGATCGGCCGTCCCATCGACGAAGGACCAGGCGGTCATCGTCCACACGAACGTGACGTTGGTCGCGCCCTCGGCCCTGAAGATGGTCACGATCCGCCGGTAGGCGTCGACGTAGTCTGCGGGTTGGCCGAACGTGGGGACATCGTCCTCCGGCTCATGATGGAAGGCGAGGTAGATCGGCTGACCGAACGCTCGAAAGGCGTCGGCCCGGGAGCGGATCCAGGCATCCTGGGATCCGTCCGCGATGGAGCTCCACGACGTGACCGCGCCGTTCATCGTATGAGCGTTCCATGTGATGAACGGGATGCGGCCCTGTGACCAGGTCCACGACTCGTAGGATGTGGGGATGGAGGCGTCCCACTTGTAGTACTGGTGATCGATGGCGAACTTCCGGCCCGCCTGCTGCTCCAGGTTCTGCAGCGCTGCCTGCTTGGTTTCCCCGCTCATGGGCTTGGCGTAGGCACCGAAATAGGCACCCCCCGTCGGCAGGGGGACGCCACTGAGCGCGGGAGCGGCGCCAAGGGCGGCCTGCCCAACCCCCACCAGCGACGCTACGAGCACGAGAGCGACCACCGCGATGGAGGACCTCACGGGGAGGACCTTGCGGCGAACTCCATTGAGCTTGTTCATGTCGACCCCCTCAGACGGCCGCGGAACACACAACGGCCCCCCAGAGATCACCTTGAGTTCGAGTGATCCGGTCTGCGGATGTGCCGTGCTGTTGTTGTGCCTCGAAGCGTGTATCGGCGCGTCCGACCCCAACCTTGACCCGTTCGGACTAGTTTCCCCGGTCACATCGCGCTAGCCCCGGCTGGTTGGGTCCCACGTCCCCGATCGCCCTACGTCCTTGGCTCTACGGATCCGCCGCGATTCCCGACATCCGCGGGTACCCGAGACCTATCCCCACTCCGTAGACTGGTGGACATGGGAGGTTCGGAGTACGCGTGAAGATCGTCCTCGTGTCCTCGGCCGGAGGTCACCTCTTGCTCCTGCGGCAGCTCCGGCCGTGGTGGGAGAAGCACGACCGGCTCTTCGTCTCTGCTCGTCAGGTGGACGCCGAGTCGACCCTTGCAGGCGAGCGCGTGGTGTGGGCCCACTTCCCCACGCAGCGCAACGTCGTGAACCTCGTGCGGAATGGACTCCTTGCCTGGAGGCTGCTGAGGAAGGAACGTCCCGACATGCTTGTCTCGACGGGGGCCGGGGTGGCCGTTCCGTTCTTCGTCGTGGCGACCGTCTTGGGGATCAAGCGCGTGTACATCGAGGCCTACGAACGGATCGACAGCCCGTCGCTCTCCGGTCGGCTCTGCTACCCGCTCAGCGACTTGTTCGTGCTCCAGTGGGACGAGCAACGTCGCTTCTACCCGCGGGGTGAGGTGATCGGTGCCCTCTTCTAGTAGTCAACGTTGGTCAGCTGATCCGACACGGACGGCCACTCGGACCATGCTCGTGACGGTCGGGACAGAGCATTACGCGTTCGATCGACTCCTGCGGTGGGTAGGTCATTGGCTCGACGCTCACGGGGAAAGCGACGTCCATTGCCTCGTTCAGTACGGTTCGTCAACCAGACCGGCCTATGGTCGGGCTCAGGCGTTCATGGCCTACGAGGACATGGTGAATGCCATGAGGGCGGTGGACGTTATCGTTTGCCACGGAGGTACCGGCAGCATCGTGTCATCTCGGCTCGCCGGGATCAGGCCGATCGTCGTTCCCCGCACCAAGGCGCTCGGCGAACACGTCGACGACCATCAGGTCTCGTTCGCGAGGCGCCTGGCGAGACTCGGGCAGGTCGATCTTGCAGAGTCGGAGGAAACGCTCCACGAGCTGCTGGATGCGGTCATGAGCGGTCGAACCGACTCGCACGTGCCCCATGGGGTCGCTACGAACGATGCCGTGCGCAGGTTCGAAATGCTCGCCGACGCGCTCGCCGCTCGACCCGCTCGCCGAGGGGGACCTGGCCGATGACTCGAAGGATCCGAGTGCTCTTCGTCGGCGGCTGGGGGCGGAGCGGAAGCACCCTGATCGACCGCATCTTGGGGCAGGCGCCCGGCGTCTTCTCCGCTGGCGAGATCCGAGAGATCTGGGAGCGAGGGTGTCTGCAGAATCGGCCCTGCGGCTGTGATCAGGCGTTCCGCGACTGCGAGATCTGGAGAGAGATCGGTGACGTGGCGTTTGGTGGGTGGGACGAGATCGACCTGGACCGAGTGCTGGAGCTCCGCTTCACATTGGACCGGCCGTGGTCCGTGCCGTATCTCGCCGCTCCGGTCATCAAGCGATCGGAGGTGCGGGAATACGTGGCAATCCTCGATGCGCTCTACGGCGCCATCGTCGACGTCACTGGAGCGGACGTGATCGTCGACTCGTCGAAGATCCCCTCTCACGCGTTCTTGCTCCGCCGGGTCCAGCGAGTCGACCTGCGACTGCTGCACCTCGTGCGGGACAGCCGCGCCGTCGCCTACTCCTGGCAGAAAGTCGTCGAGAAGAGGGTGACCACCGGAAACGTCCAGTACCTACCGCAATACGGACCCGTTGCTTCATCCATCCGGTGGCTGCTCTACAATGCGCAGACGAGGGCCCTGGCACGTCTCGGCGTTCCGTATCGGCGGATTCGATACGAGGATTTCATTGGCGATCCGAGATGCTGGACGGAACGGATCCTGGCGTTCGCAGGGATTCGGCCCGATTGGGATCGAATGCCATTTGCTGCCCCAGATGTCGTCGTCCTGGGGCCAAACCACACAGTCGACGGCAATCCCGTCCGGTTCGCGACCGGACCCACAACCCTTCGCAGAGACGACGAGTGGCGAACGCTTCTTCCTGCTCGAGACCGGCGCTTGGTGACGTTGGCCACGCTCCCCGCTCTGATCAGGTACGGCTACCGACCACTGGCAGGTTCGAGACGATGAGCCGGTCTACCGCGTACGAGCCCCTCGGAGGCGCTCCCTCGACCCCGGGCCCTGACCGCTCACCGGTCCGCGTGCTGTACATCGGTGGATGTGGCCGGAGTGGGAGTACGCTGCTTGATCGGGTTCTGGGACAGGTCCCCGGGATGTGCTCGGTCGGTGAGGTCGTCCACATCTGGCGTCGCGGTCTCCTCGGGAACCAGCTCTGTGGCTGCGGGCTCCCCTTTCGCGAGTGCCCGTTCTGGACCCGCGTTGGCAACGAGGCCTTCGGGGGTTGGGACATGCTCGATGTGGATCACCTCGTGCGACTCCAGCGGCAGGTCGACCGCAACCGGTACATCCCGCTCATGATGCTCAGGCGGCTCTCACCTGGATACCGGCGAGCCCTCCAGGCGTACACGGACGTTCTTGCTCGCCTGTACCGCGCCGTGCAAGCGACCAGCGGCGCGGCCGTCATCGTGGACTCTACGAAGCACGCTTCCTCTGGGTTCCTCCTCCGAACCGTCCCGGGGATCGACCTGCGTGTCCTCCATCTGACCCGAGACTCGCGAGGGGTCGCATACTCCTGGACGAAGGAGATACGGAAGCCGGAGATCACTGAGCAGACCGAGTACATGCCTCGCTATCATCCCGGCCGGATGGCGTTCCGATGGGTCGCCTACAACGCGCTGTTCCATCTCCTGCGGTGGACGGGCACTCCCGTTCTGTTCCTCCGCTACGAGGACTTCGTCGCCCGTCCTCGAGCACAAGCGGAGCGGGTCATGGCGTTTGTCGGCAAGCGTCTGAGCGGGAACGAGCTGGCGTTCATCGGCGAGGATCGTGTCGTCCTCGGGCCGACGCACACGGTCGCCGGAAACCCCATGCGTTTCAAGCAGGGAGACCTCACGCTGCGGGTCGATGACCAGTGGCGAGTGAAGATGGACCCTGTGCACAGACGCACCGTGGGAATCCTGACGTGGCCGCTGATGCGTCTGTACGGATACCCGGTCCGGGAGCCCGGATGAGCGGCTCAACCGATCGGTCTCCGGTCGAGTGGCCAACGGTCACTGCGATCATTCCGACCCGCAACCGGCCGAAACTCATGCGGCGCGCCCTGCAACGGGTGCTCGAGCAACGCTACCCCGGCGCGATCGAATGCCTCGTCGTTTTCGACCAGCAGACGCCCGAACTCCCAGAGCTCGACGTGCCACCGGATCGCAGCGTGCGCGGCATTCCCAATACGCGCACACCAGGACTGGCTGGGTCGCGAAACAGCGGCGCGCTCGAGGCACAGGGCACGCTTCTCGCCTTCTGCGATGACGACGACGAATGGATGCGGGACAAGATCCGCCTCCAAGTCGACGCACTCCGGCAGCACCCTGACGCGTCGGCCGCGACCTGCGGCATCACGGTGGTCACCGGACGGCGCACGGTGCCTCGCGTCCCCCCGGCCGAGCTGGTCTCCCTCGAGCACTTCACAACGTCCCGCAGGATGGAGGTGCACTCGAGCACGCTGATGATGGAGCGGTCGCGATTCCTCGGCGACATCGGGCCAATCGACGAGTCGATTCCCGGAAGCTACGGAGAGGACTACGACTGGATCCTGCGTGCCGCGGCAGCCGGTCCGCTCGTAGCCGTCCAGCGGCCCCTGGTGCGCGTGCACTGGCAGACATCGTACTTTTCCGATCGGTGGGCGATGATCATTCCTGCCCTCCACTACCAGCTCGAGAAGCACCCCGAGCTCGCTAGGGAACCGCGGAATCTGGCCAGGATGTACGGGCGGCTGGCCTTCGCGCATGCAGCGCTGGGGCAGAGCAGCGAGGCCCGAGCGTGGGCCACCCGATCCCTTCGCCTCGACTGGCGCCAGCCACGAGGGTACCTCTCGTATCTGGTCACCCTCGGGGTTCCGGCCCGGCTGATCCAGAGGATGGTCAACGCGACCGGACGGGGGGTCTGAATGACGCGCGTCTGGGACACAGAGTCCCCTTCGGCCGTCCACCAGCCGGCGCCGCAGACCGGCCTGCGACGTCGACGTGGGTACCCCTTCTACCTCATGTTTCTTGGCTTTCCCGTCTGGTGGGCGCTCGGGTTGAGCGCCTTCATCTGGCCGATCCTGGCTGTTCCCATGGCCCTTGCGCTGACGCGTCAACGCCCCATCCGAGTGCCCCGCGGCTTTGGCGTTTGGGTTCTGTTCTTGCTCTGGATGCTCGGCTCGGCAACTCGACTGAACGATCCCACCCGCTCGTTGCCGTTCGCCTATCGCGCGGCCACATACGGGGCGGCCACGATTATTTTCCTCTATGTTTACAACACGTCGGAGCACCTTCTGAGTGACCGCCGAATCGTGCTCAGTCTCGTGGTGTTCTGGATGGTCGTCACGGCGGGCGGTTTCCTTGGCGTGGTCGCGCCTCATTTCGAGTTCACGAGCCCCATGGAGAAGGTACTGCCGGGTCGTCTTGCGTCCAACGACTTCGTCCACGAGCTGATCCACCCGGCGTCCGCGCAGATCTCGACATTCCTTGGATACGCGGAGGCGAGGCCGAAGGCCCCCTTTGAATACACGAACGACTGGGGCGCCGTGTTCGCGCTGACCACCCCGTTCGTCATCATCGGCTGGTCCATGCTGCGCAGCACCACATGGCGCTGGCTGACGAGGATCTTCCTGGTTGCCGCGGTCGTTCCCGTCGTGGGGTCTCTCAACCGGGGGCTGTGGCTCAGCCTGACCCTAGGACTTCTGTATGCAGGCGCGCGGTTGGCGGCGCGGGGCCGGGTGAGACCCTTGTTCGGACTCGTCATCGGGCTGACGCTCGTCGGCTCGATCTTGCTGTTCACGCCTCTTCGGGGAGTCATCGAGGCTCGATTCGCACACCCCCACAGCAATCAAGGTCGGGAGACTCTCTACCTGGAGGCCGCTCGGAGCGTGCTCTCCTCCCCGCTCCTGGGCTTCGGCTCCCCTCAACCGTCGGTAATCAACCCCAATCTGCCGTCTGTCGGCACTCAGGGACAGCTCTGGCTCGTGCTGTACTCGCACGGGATCATCGGGCTCGCCTTCTACCTCGGGTGGTACCTCGTGTGCTTCTGGCAATCGCGACGCGGGGATCCGCTCATCGCTTTCTGGTGCAACGTGGTGATCTTCATCGCCATCGTGCAGCTCCCCTACTATGGGCAGCTCCCCGCCCAGATCCAGGTGACCATGACTGCGGCAGCGTTGAGCCTTCGGATACGTGCAGGGTTGCGGAAGCAGCAGCTGCGCTCGCCGTCCATCGAGACGCTCGCATGAGGAGCCCGTCGTCCGTCGCTTTGGGAACTGACCTCGACTGGCTTCGTCGCGTCTTGTGGCCCGGCGAAGGTCTCGTCCGCGTGTCGTCTGACAGCGTGCCCATCCGGGGATTCCGTCGTGCCCGTACCTATGCCGTGCTCCCGAGCGCTCGCCGCCCGCGCCTGCTGGTTCCCCTCGCTGACCGTCGAGCCGCCCGCGCGTCGTTGTTTCAGTTCAACGACTCGATGACGCAGGGCGCCAGGGTCAGGAAGGCGATCGCGGGACTAGGGGTGGGCTTCACGCTCGGACGCAGCCTTGCACGGGACAGGCTCCACGTCGACGTGTCGGCCGACGTTGGCGATCCGGACCTGGCATCGCTTCTTCTGGAAGAGCACCTGGCAAGGATGCTCGGGGTGGATGAGGTGGTGACGGCGATCGCCTTCGGCTCCCTGCGGCCCAACCGGAAGCCAATCCTGCAGATCATGCGGCCAGATGGGTCCGTGCTCGGCTACGCGAAGCTCGCTTGGAACACATTGACCGAACGGCTGGTGGCGACGGAGGCCGGCGCGCTCCGCGCGCTGACCACCATGCCTCCGAAGACGTTCGCCACCCCCACACTCCTGGTGACGGGAACGTGGCGCGGTCGGCCCCTGAGCATCACCTCGCCCATCCGCCAACACGTGAGACGACGCGGGCGGCATCTGGCAATGCCGCCTCCCGACATCCTCCGGGAGATTGCCGAACGCGAAGGGCTCGACTGGTTGCCGCTCGCGCGCGTTCCGCTCGTTGGAGATATCCGGGAGGGGCTCGAAGCGGGCCCTCCGAATGAGGAACGGGAGGAGGTGCGCCGGTTGCTGGATCGACTGGAGGCGGCTGCCGGTGACTCTCGAATCCTCGTCGGCGCCTGGCATGGGGACTGCGGTCCATGGAACATGGACCGCAGTCCCCGAGGAATCACCATCTGGGACTGGGAGCGAGCGCGTAGCGGCGTGCCGGTGGGACTCGACATCGCGCACGTTGCCCTCCAGCTTGCCCTCCAGCGAACCGGGCGACGGCCGGGCGACGCGCTCGAGGCGGCCGGCCCGGCCGGCATAGCCGGCCTTCGCGAACTCGGAGTAGAGCCGGAGACCTGGCCGATCCTCCGCTCGCTGTATCTCTTCGAGCTGTTCCTCCGCTACGACGAGGCCACGAACGAAGGAGTCATCGGCCGTGATGACCAGGTCCGGCGTGAGATCGTGACCGTGCTACGCAGAATGCCCTGGGAGCGGACAGCGTGACCGTCCGAACCAAGCTCAGCGCCGTCACCCCTCGTCCGGTCCGTCGAGCCGTCAAGCTCGGCATCCGCGCTGCCTACACCCTGCCCACCAGTCGATTCCGCCTCCTGCCCAGCTTCCTCATCATCGGGGCCCAGCGAGCGGGAACGACGTCGCTCTACCGATACCTGTCCAAGCACCCGGCCGTGGGCCCCGTCGTTCTGACCAAGGGAGCGCACTATTTCGACACGAACTACGACAAGGGGCTCGCCTGGTATCGTGCCCACTTCCCCGCCCGATGGTCCGGCGCGAACACCAGACGCCGCTTCGGTGTCGACCGCATTACAGGCGAAGGGAGTCCGTACTACGTCTTCCATCCGCTGGCACCCTTCCGAATCAGGGAAACCATCCCCGACGTGAAGCTCCTGCTCATGCTCCGCGATCCGGTGGAGCGAGCGTACTCCCACTACCAGCATGAGAAGGCGAGAGGGTTCGAGGATCTGTCCTTCGAGGAGGCCATCGCGCGCGAGCCCGAACGGCTTGCCGGAGAGCGGGAGCGCATCATCGCCGATCCGACCTACCTGAGCTTCCATCACCAGCACCACTCGTACCTGGCCCGAGGGCGCTACCTCGAGCAGCTCCTGGTATGGCGGGAGCTCTTCCCCCCCGAGCAGATGATGATCATTCAGACGGAACGGTTCTTCACGGACCCCGAGCGAGGATTCGCCGAAGTCCTCGCGTTCCTCGGGCTGCCCCCGTGGCGGCCGCCGGTGTTCGAACGCTACAACGCGCGTCAATACTCGAGCATGAGGCCGGACACTCGGGCGTGGCTGCAGGACTACTTCCGCAACCTCAACGAGGAGCTGGAGGCGTATCTGGGCACGAATTTCGGGTGGGGTGATCGCTCGTGAATGGAGTGTCCGGTCCAGGATCAGCCGCATCCGATCGATCCCGAGACGAAACGAAACAGGACAGGACCACGCAGGATCGGGATCCAGGCCGAGCGCACCTTTCGGCCGTCGCTCGCGGCGGACTTCTGAACGTCGTTGGAGCCATCGCCGCCGGGGTCCTGAACTTCCTGCTCGTCGTCGTGGTTACCCGTGGACTCCACGCTCGAGGGGCGGGAGCCTTCTTTGTGGCAATCGCGATGTTCAGCCTACTCAGCAACACGCTCGAGCTCGGAGCGGACACCGGCCTCACTCGAACGATCCCCCGGTACCGAGCGCTCGATCGCACGCAGGATCTCCGTCGCAGCCTGTGGGTGGCCCTCATTCCGGTCCTTCTCGGAGGAACCCTCGCGGCTGCGGCCGTCTATGTCTTCGCCGCTCAGCTGGCGAACGTGTTCACCCACCGCTCCGATCCGCAGGAGGTCGCTTCCCTGATCCGAACCTTGGCGTTCTTCTTGCCAGTTTCATCCGCGTACACCGTGATCATTGCGGCGACGCGCGGATTCGGGACGATGGTGCCCTCAGTCGCAATCGACCGGATCGGCAAGCCGGCCCTCCAACCCATCCTCGTGCAACTCGTCATCTGGGCTGGACTCGGGAGCTCCGCGGTCGCCCTCGCCTGGGCCGGTCCGATCGGGATCGGATGCCTGGTCGGACTGGCATCTCTCGGCATCCTGCTTCGGCGTTCGATCACATCGTCTCCAAGGGAGCGCGCGCCCTCGCGGGGCCTCGCCGAGCTGGCAGCGGAGTTCTGGGGCTTCACGGCGCCGCGAGCCCTCGCGGGGATGTTCCAGGTGGCGATCCTGTGGGTCGACACTTTGCTCATCGGAGCTCTCCGCTCCACGCGCGAAGCCGGGATCTACTCGGCGGCCACGCGATACATGCTCGTCGGCACGTTCGCGATCATCGCCATCATCCAGGTCTTCGGTCCCAAGATGAGCGAGCTCCTCGCTCACGGTGCACGGGACTCCGCGAGGGCTGTCTACCAAACATCGACAGCATGGCTGGTGATTCTGACGTGGCCCGTCTACTTCACCATCCTGCTGTTCACGCCGCTCCTCTTGTCCATCTTTGGACGGGCGTTCCTGGCCGGCGACGCGCCTCTCCTGGTCCTCGGTGGCGCGATGCTCGTCGCCACGGCATGCGGGCCCGTCGACGTGGTACTCCTGATGGCGGGAAAGAGCTCCTGGAATCTCATCAACACGCTCGTTGCCCTTGCGCTGAATATCGGGCTGAACCTCATCCTCATTCCCCGGCTCGGGATCACAGGCGCTGGGGTCGCGTGGGCGGTCAGCATCCTCGCCAACAACCTCCTCCCGCTCGCCGAGAGCTGGCTGGCGCTCGGGTTGCATCCCTTCGGTCGGGGGTTCTCGAGAGCCGTCGTGGCCTCCACTCTGTCCTACGGCGGCATCGGCCTAGTCGTTCGACTCACGCGCGGAACCTCCTTGCAAGCGTTCCTCCTGTTCGCCGTATCGGCGACGATGTTGTATGGCGTCTTGCTATGGAGACTTCGACACGATCTCGATCTTGATGTGCTCCCGGACGTCATCCGCCGACGGCGTGCAAGCCCTCTCACGCCAGAGATGGGCATCGAGCCCGTGGACTGAGCCCCCACAACACCTCAGATCGTGGCGAGTTGCCCGGCGCGCCACAAAGTCGGTAGGGTGGGGCCTTGACTCGAGTCGGATGGAAGCGACCGATGTCGAGAGCGCGATCGTCGGCCGTGCGCGGCGCCGCGTTCGTGCTCTTAATCGTCGCCGTCGCCACCTCGACCCCGATACCGACGCCCGTGTCCGCGCAGGAACCGGCCGTCCTGTTCGGAGCGTCGGCGCGGCCGCGCGGGGACCAAACCCCCCGTCAGGCGGTGGAAGCTCTCGAGAACGAGATCGGCCGCCAGCTGGCTATCGTCCGCGTCTACAAGCGATGGACCGACCCGTTCCCAACTCCGTACGATCGGTGGCTGCGCAACTCAGGGCATACCCTCCTTCTCTCGGTCTCCCCTGTCTGGCCGAATGGTTCCCACATCCGATGGGCCAACATCGCGCTCGCCGCCCCTGGATCGGCCATCTACGATCGCATCGTCTCGTGGGCGGATCGAATCAAGGCGTTCGGGGCCCTCATCTACTTCGTGTTCGACCACGAGCCCGAGACGGCCAATCCAAAGTATGTGGGGACGCCCTCCGACTTCGTCGATGCGTGGCGAAAGGTCGTGGAGATCTTCCGAGAGCGGGGCGCCAACAACGCACGATTCGTCCTCACGTTGACGGCGCACACGTTCGCCAGAACCGACGGGCGCTCAGCATCTGCGTGGTACCCGGGCGACGCATACGTCGACGCGATTGGCGCCGACGGCTACAACTTCTTCGGCTGCCGGCCCAACACCGGGCAGAGCTGGCGCTCCTTCGCTCAGATCTTCGAACCCGTGCGAGAGTTCGGACTGTCGCATGCATCCAAGCCGCTCATGATCCCGGAGTGGGGTTCGGTTGAGGACCCTGCCACACCGGGCAGGAAGGCCCAATGGATCAGCGATGCCCGATCAACCCTCGAGTCCCCCGATTGGTCGCAGTTCAAGGCCGTCCTCTACTACCACTCTCAGAGCTCGACCCCACCGAGGTGCGATTTTTGGGCCGACACCAGCTCGAGCGCACTGGGCGCGTTCGCTGCCATGGGTGCCGATCCCTACTTCTCGGGCGTCGGCCCGCCCGTCATCGACTCGGTCACGCCGACTCGGGGCGTGGCGGGCACCCATGTAGCGATCACGGGCGCCAACTTCGTCGCGGTCCAGTCCGTCGCCTTCGGGAGCGTGAGCGCTTCGTTCCTCGTTGTGGATCGGAACCACATCGAGGCCACCGTGCCGCAGGGCGCGGTCGCGGGTCCCATTCACGTCACGACCCCCGCGGGTTCGAGCGCGAGCTCGCTTCGCTTCAGCGTGGTCCATCCACGGGCTGTCTCTCTCCAGCTGGGGAAGCACCTCGTGGCTCGGGGCTCGCTGGTCGTGCAGGATGGCTTCGCCGAATGCGTTTCCCAAGCGCTCGTCAAGATCAAATGGAAGCGGCCGACACGGCATTGGCGTCTCGCCGCTCTGACGCTCACCAGGAGCGACGGGTCATTCCGTGCGCACCTACCGGACCGCCCTGGGCGGTACCGCGCCTTCTTGGCGCAGACGACGCTCACCAGCGGTGACGTGTGTGGGCGTGCGAGGTCGCCGAGCGAACGGCACGCGGGCTGAAAAGCGAACGGGCCGCCGGGACCGGGGTGCCTCGCCCCGGTCCCACCCCGCGGAGGGAAGCTCAGCCTGGCGTCTGGTCGACGACCACGTCGTCGAAGTTGATGGTCCAGGTCTTGGCCAGGTCGTCCCCGATCTGGACCCGGCCGACGGGCGTCGTTCCCGTGTCGGTCACCCAGGCGTTCACGATCTTCGTGCCGTTCAGATACAGGTCCCAGGCGCCGGCCGACCCGACCGTTCCGCAGAGCTCCAGCGTGTTCCACCCCGAGGGAAGCGTGACGCCCGACGAGCGCTGGACGCCGGCAACATCCGACCGGACGAACAGCGTCCCCGTCGACCCGAGGAAGACCTTTGCGATCCCCGTGCCCGCAGCCGATCGCAACCGCATGAGCACCACGCTGTTGCCTCCCAGGGTGGTCACGTTCACGGCCTCGCTCATGCACAGGTTGCCGTACGTGCCCGGCAGGTTGACATACGCGGAGCCCGCCTGGCCACTCACGGACCCCAGGGCACTCGGTGGGGCGGCTGCGCCGTTGCCGGTGTCGATGGATAGATTCGTCACGCTCGTCCAAGCAGAGAAGTCGCCGCTGTCGAACGAGTCCGCGAAGATGTTCGCCCCGGTCGTGATCGGGTCCGAGCTCTCGCTCATCGCACTCGTGTTGAGCGCTCCATCCTGCGCGTCGACCGTGTACGTGTGCGTGCTCCCGGGCGCAAGTCCCGTGTCCGCGAAGGAGACGGTCGTTGTCGAGCTGCTCGTCACGCTCCCGACGGGCGTGGAGTTGCCGTCCCGGTAGACCCGGTACGTAATGTCGGTGCTGCCATCGTCCGTGGACGCCGCCCACGTGAGATCGATCTCAGTCTTGCCGTTCGCGACGCCGGTGGGCTTCCCCGGTGTCGTGGGCGGCGTGGTGTCGGGTGTCAAGACCGTGATTGCGTCCGAGACGGGACTCAGGGCACTCGTGTTCGAAGCTCCATCCACCGCGTCGACGGTGTACGTGTGCGTGCTCCCGGAGGCGAGCCCCGTATCGGTAAAGGACACCGTCGTCGTCGAGCTGCTCGTCACGGTGCCGACGGCCGTCGAGTTGCCGTCCCGGTAGATGCGGTACGTGATGTTGCTCGAGAGGTTGTCCTTCGAGGCGGCCCACGTGAGGTCGATCGAGTCGGTCGTATTGCTCACACCGGAGGGCTTTCCGGGCGCGGTCGGAGCGATCGTGTCGGTCGTCTGCGGGAACACGAAGAACCCCTGGGACGCCCAGTTGTAGCCGTCGATGTTCGGGCCCCCGATGACCGTGGGCGAACCGGACGGAGCGCCGTTGACCCAGGCGATCCTGTTCAGCGTGCCGTTGCTGAGCGCGTAGTAGAGATACCCGTTCGCGAGCGTCATGCCACGGACGCTCGCCCAGTTCACAGCCCCGCCCGAGGCCGCTACGAATAGGTTCGCCCCAACCACCTGACTCTCGGGTGTGAAGTAGCGGTAGTAGAGCTTGTTGTTGTTGGCCTGGTTCGTCTGGCTGTTCCCCGGGCGATTGACCGTGTAGTAGATGCGCCCGTTGTCGTAGAACATGCCGGTCATGCTCGCAAGATCGGTCGTGAACGCCGGAACGCGCGTCGTGGTCCCCGGGATGAGGAACTGGGAGCCGGGCTGGACGTCCAGGCCGTTCAGATTGACCTGGACCGCCGGACCCAGGTTCGTGCCATCGAATGTCCGCGCGTACAGCCACCCATCGCTCCACCCGGTGTACAGGATGCCATTGAGGGCGAACGCCCCGCGAGCCTGCCTCCAGTCGATACCGGTCGAGAGCGTGGTTCGCTGCCCGAACGTGACGCCGTCCGACGCCCGGCGGACGAGATTGCCGGAGGAGGATTCGAGGTTGTAGAAGTCGTTCGGAAGGGTGTAGGGAACGACGGGAGGAACGACCTCGCCGCCGTCGAGCGGCATCAAGGCGATCTTCCCGTGGAACTCGCTTCCAATGTTGTCGGTGTCGCTCCCGACCCACAGACCCTGACCGTTCACGAACGCCGCGAAGACGCCGACGCCTCGAGGGTCCCGGCCCGGGTTCCAGGTGAACGGCAGGCCGTTCACCGGATCGAGCGCCGCGATCCCCTCGCGAGGAACGGCGCCGGGCCCTGCCGTGTCACCCCGGTACGGGTTGTTCTCCCACCGCATGTGACCGCCCACGTACACGGCCGTGCCAGTCACGGCCACGGAGTACGTGGTATCGCCCCCGGTCCAGTCCACCCAGGTGGGCTGGAGACCGCTCCCGGTCGTGAAGGTCTCCCAGCGAGCCGCCGTGTCGCACAATCTGTTCGCCCGGAAGGCACCAGTCGTCACGACGACGAAGTACGAGCCGTCGGGGGAGAAGTCCACATCGCGCATGTACGTGTCGAACGACGGTGAGCACCAGGAGTTCCCGTTGGCGTCGACCTGGGGATAGGCGTTCGTTTGCCAATCGGCGATGCTCACCGGAGTCGTCGTGAGGTCGAACATGACGATCTGGCTCCGACTGAGGCCGTTGACGAACTGGAAGTTGCCGAGCGCCACCAGGCGCGATCCGTCGGGCGAGACGGCGATCTGCGTCACCCGTGGGGTGTTCACCCGTGTGACGCTGAACGTGAAGCTCACGCTGGGATCGAGGGCGCCGGTCGTCGGGTCGAGAGCAGCGAGCCCCTGCCTGTCAACACCCTTGATCTTGGTGAAGTTCCCCGCGATGAACAGCCGATTGCCCGAAAGGTCCATGTCGAGCACCTTGTTGTTGGCGCTCGCGTTGAAGGTTGCGACCTGCTGGCCGGTGGAGACGTTCAGCTCGACGAGCTTGCGCTGGGTCACTCCGTTCACCGAGTTGAACTCGCCCCCGACGAGGACGCCGATGCCGTCCGGTGCGGGCTCCAGCGCGTTGACCGCGCCGTCGAGCACCGGCACGAAGGTCTGACTGATGGACCCCGTGGAGGCGTTGAACGCGAAGATGTTGTAGCGGGTGTACCACGTCGACTTGTGGGCCTCCCTGACCTGGCTCAGCTCCCCACCGGCGACGATGGTGTCACCGACTTGCGTGATGGCCAGGATCCGGCCGTCACCGACGTCGGGCACCCAGTCGGCCGGGTTCGGGTTCACGATCGCCGGCAGGAACATCTGGGCCCGGGCCTCGGGCGCCACGAGGGCCATTGCGGCGGTCAGGACTCCCACGAGTCCGACCAGCTTGCGAAATCTGGTCATCAACTTCCCCCAATCCCGACGACCCAGGGGGTCGACTGCATGCTCAACGTTGGATGTACGGACCCGTCGGTCCCATCGATGCCGCGGGGAGAGGACTCGCCTCTCCAACATCTGGGGAAGATCGTAGGGAGACCGCGCGTTGAGAACATCCGCCGAACGGGCCTGATGTGCCCCTTCCAGAGGTCGGCCAGCAACTTCTCATCGTAGAGCATCCGCCCTAGGCCCGGCAATCCGTCGCTGCCTGCGGACGCCGCGGAAGGCCGGCGTGCGCCCGGCTCCTTCCGCTCGGCCTCACCGGAGGGAGACGCACCGACCAGCCCGGCAGAGCCGGGTACTCGAACACCCCACGGCCTCGTCTCGAACTGTGGAGATCTCATGGCGTGCGACGGGTGCGAGACGAGGCGTTTCCTGTCGTTCCCGCTGGTCCCGGGCGCGCCCGCGCCCGGCCTAGGTCGACGGGCGCCCAGACCGTGGACCGTTCGGTCCTTGGGTGCGCGAAGGGGCCATCGTATGATTCGGAGACCTCCACCGGCGCCAGGAGAGACATGCAGACCCGACAGGCGAGCCCCCCGATCAGCGAGGAGACCGTCGATCTCCGCGACTACGTGGCGGTTCTCCGACGTCGACTGGGAGTAATCGTGATCCTGGCCGGCGTCTTCCTGGCCGCTGCCCTCGGCTACTCGGCGCTGCAAACACCCGTGTACACCGGGCTGGCTGAGGTCCTCGTGAACCCGCCCCCCGGCAACACGAACCCAAACCTCAGCCAGGTCATCAGCATGGACACGGAAGCCAGGCTGGTCACGTCGGCTCCCATTGCCGACGCCGCGGCGCAAGCCCTGGGCTCTCCCCTCACGATCACCCAGCTCCTCAAGCGCGTGTCGGTCCAGACCTCGCCCGATACGTTCGTGATGGACATCTCGTACTGGGACACCAAGCCGACTCGGGCGGCGGCCGGCGCCAACGCCTTCGCGAAGGCCTACCTCGAGTACAAGCGCCAGCAAGCCGAGGAGGAGATCAGCCAGGAGCAGCAGGCGCTGCTGACCCAGATGGCCGAGATCCAGAAGCGTCAGCGCGAGCTCAACCAGGTCCTCGATTCGAGCACGCCGGGGACCACCACCTACCGAAACGCCCAGGACCAGCTGGACCAGCTGAACGTGCGGTTGGGGTACCTCTCGTCGCAGCTCGCAAGCATCCCTGCGCTCGTCGATCCCGGCCAGGTCATACTGCCGGCGACGGCGCCAACGTCGCCGTCCAGCCCCAAGATCCCGCTGAACGCCGCCGCGGGCCTGTTCTTCGGCCTCTTCTGCGGGGTAGTCGCGGCGTTCGTGCTCGACCGGATGGACGATCGAGTGCACCGACGCGCGGACCTGCAGACCTACCTCGACGTCCCTGTCCTGGCCTATGTCCCCCACGTAAAGGGCCGGCAGCGAGACCGCGCGTCCCAGCTGATCGTCGACCTCCAGCCGCGCAGCCCGGTCGCCGAGGCCTATCGCACGGTCCGGACCAACGTTCTCAGCATGGCTCGCAAGCGCAACATCAAGGTCATCGCGGTCGTGAGCCCCATGCAGCGGGAAGGAAAGTCGATGACCTCGGCCAACGTGGCCGCCGCGCTTGGCCAGGCGGGTAAGAGGGTGCTCGTGCTCTCAGCGGACATCCGCAAGCCGTCCATTCACGAGTACTTCGCGGTGCCGAACGACGGCGGTCTGAGCGACGTGCTCGAGGGGGAGCTTCCGCTCACGCAAGCGATCGTTCGTTCCGAGGTCTCGAACGTCTGGGTCCTCCCCGGCGGGCACGTCCCGACGCAGCCGGCCGAGCTCCTGCAGTCCCCTGCCATGGGCGAGCTGCTCCACCAGATCCGCGATGCCTTCGACTTCGCGATCCTGGATTGCCCCCCGGTGCTCGGCCTCGCCGACTGCCTTGCCATCGCGCCGCTCGTCGATGCCACCCTCATGGTGGTCCAGGCGGGGCAGACCAGGGGGGGAGCGATCCTCGAGGCGAGCGACCAGCTCGAGCGAGTAGGCGCCGCCGTGGACGCGGCCATCATGAACGACGTGAAGGTCCCTCGGGGGCGCCCAGGGCACCACGGATACGGCTACTACCTCGCCTCCCACGAGTACCTCCGGCCGCGGGAGGAGCCCCGACCCCGCTCCACGCCCCGGCTGGTCACGCCCCGGGCCGTGGGACTCGACCAGCCTTCCAAGGCGCAGAGCGGCAACGGCAAGGCCGGTGCCGAGCCGGAGCTCCCCAGGCCGGCCGTGGGCACCGGCGACGAGCCGTAGGCGGGATCACCGGCCGGCGCGGCCCCGACCGAGACCCTCAGATCCCCTTCAGGTAGGCGACGGTCTCGGACAGACCGTCCTCGAGGTGCGTCCAGGGCTTCCAGCCCAGCACCTCCGCCGCGAGCGCGTTGTCAAGAGCGCTCCGGCGAAGGTCGCCGGGCGGGAGCGGACCCCGCTCGGGCTGGCCGGAGAACCCGGTCAGCTCCGCAAGCATCCGGTACAGCGCATTCACGGAGGTCTCCAGGCCGGTCCCGACGTTCACCACCCGGCCGCTCCCTCTCTCGGCCGCCAGCGCGAACGCGTGGACGGCGTCGTCCACGAACACGTAGTCCCGGGTCTGGTTCCCGTCGCCGAAGATCGTCGGCGTCTCCCCCGCCAGCATCTTCGAGGCGAACACCGCCACGACCCCGGCCTCTCCGTGCGGATCCTGGCGCGGTCCGTAGACGTTGGCGAGCGCAAGCGCCACGTACTCGACCGCCCGGTATCGCTCGTAGTACGCGAGGTAGTCCAGCGGCGCCCGCTTGCTGATCCCGTAGGGCGAGAGCGGCCGGGCTCCGGCCGCTGCCGTCTCCTTGGTCGGGAGCTTGCGGGCCTCCCCGTAGAGCGTCCCGCCCGAGGCCGCGTACACGACCTTCCGGACCCCCGTCTTCGCCGAGCACTCCATCACGTTCAGGAACCCCATGATGTTCACGCTGGCGTCGAACACGGGATCGACGAGGGACGGGCGCACGCCCGACTGCGCCGCGAGGTGCATCACCACCTCCGGCCGGTGACGCTCGAACAGGGGGAGGAGCCCCTCGGCGCGGACGTCCATGTTGAAGAACGTGAACTCCTTGCCGTATCCGCGCGCCTCGACCAGGTTCGCGATCCGGCCGGTCGAGAGGTCGTCGACCGCGATCACCCGGTGCCCTTCCGCCAGGAGCCGGTCGCAGAGGTGAGACCCGATGAACCCGGCTCCGCCGGTCACGAGATAGGTGGTCACGAGGGGCGCCCCCGGTCCGGGCCGATGGGCGCGATCACGACGCGAGCTCCAGCCCGGGGTCGACCGCCACGTCGAGTGCCGACCGCTCGCCGCGCGCGAGCCTGGACGCGCCGGCACACGCGATCATCGCCGCGTTGTCCGTGCAGAGCTCCATCGAGGGAAAGAGAACCCGCAGCCCTGCCTCCGCCCCCGCCTTCTCCATGCGTTCGCGCAGGCGCGTGTTCGCGACGACCCCGCCGCCGAGCAGGACGGTGGACACGCCGCGCTCGAGCGCCGCGGCGACCGTCTTGCTCACCTGAACGTCCACGATCGCCTCCTGGAACGAGGCGGCCAGGTCGGCCGGGTCGGGGCGTCGACCCGCCGCCACCTCGGCCTTCACGTACCTGAGCACCGCCGTCTTGAGCCCCGAGAGCGAGAAATCGTAGTCGCCGGAGTCGACCATCGCGCGCGGGAACGCGATGGCATCCGGATTGCCTTGCCGCGCAAGCCGATCGAGTGCGGGCCCGCCGGGAAACCCGAGCCCCATGAACCGCGCGATCTTGTCGAAGGCCTCGCCGGCCGCGTCGTCGACCGTCTGCCCGAGCACCTCGTACCGGTGCTCCTGCGGCATGTGCACGAGCATCGTGTGGCCTCCCGAGACCACCAGGCAGACGTACGGTGGTTCGGGCGGTCCGTGCTCGAGGAAGTTCGCGTAGATGTGCCCCTCGAGGTGGTTGACCCCGATGAGGTCGGCCCCCGTGGCCAGCGCAACGGCCTTCGCAGCGGCCATGCCGACCAGAAGGGCCCCGACGAGCCCCGGGCCGACCGTCACCGCCACCCCGTCGATGTCGGTGAACCGGCAGCCGGCTCGCTCGAGGGCCTCCGCCATGAGCGGATTGATCGCCTGGACGTGGGCCCGCGACGCGAGCTCGGGCACGACCCCCCCGTACCGCGCGTGAAGGTCGACCTGACTGGAGATCAGGTTGGCGAGCACGCTTCGACCGTCCTCGACGACCGCCACCGCCGTCTCGTCGCAGGAGGTCTCGATGCCCAGGACCTTCACGGGCGGATCCCCTCCGGGAGCTCGGCCATCAGCGCGCGGAGCCGGGCCTGGTACTCGTCGGAGCGGATCCCGTCGACCCACATGATGAGGGCATCCTCGTTGATCTCCTGGTAGTAGTTCTTCCGCACGCCGACCGGGCGGAACCCGAAGCGCCCGTACAGGCGCTGCGCGCCCCAGTTCGTGACCCGCACCTCGAGCGAGACCGCATCCGCCCCGAGCAGAATCGCGTTCTGGATCAGGTCGTGCAGCAGGCGCGTCCCGATCTTGTGCCGGTGGTGCAGCGGGTCCACGGCGATGTTGGTGACGTGCGCCTCCTCGCCGTAGCCGATCAGCCCGCCGTAGCCGACGACCTCCCGGTCGATCCTGGCCACCAGGTAGCAACGGTTGCGGGTCTCGGCCATCTCCGACAGGAACAGGTTGGGGCTCCACGGACGCGGATAGACCTGGCGCTCGATCGCCATCACCCCGCGCAGGTGCCGGCGCTTCATCCGGGTCACCTCAAGCCGAGGCGCCTCGGGCTCTTTGATCCCAAGCGATCTCCGCATCCGACTTCCTCAGGTAGAGCGGTGCCAGCTCGAACAGGCGGTCCGGCGTCTCCAGGATGAAGCGCGGGATCGCGAGCTCGACCAGCGCCGACGCCTCCGGAAAGCCGAGCGCCGGCGAGGCGAACTCTACCCTCCCGGCCACCTCCTCGATCTCCTGCCGGTACAGGATGGCACCGTTGCCGACCAGCAGCACGTCCTCCCCCCGGGCCTCGATCTCAGCCGCCAGATGCGCCGGGGGGGCCACCCGGTGCTCCCCGTCGCGGACGACGCCGCCCGGGACCCCTCGGTAGAAGGCGAAGAAGACCTCCCCCCGCCGGGCGTCGATCACGGCTCCGATCAGCCGGCGGGTGTATCGAACGGCATACGCGAGCACGTCCAGGGAGGGGATCCCCACGATCGGAACCGACAGGACCTGAGCGAGCGACTTTCCGGTGGCCACTCCGACGCGAAGGCCGGTGAACAGCCCCGGGCCGAGGCCTACGGCCACGCCCCCGACCTGTCCGAGGTCGACGCCCGCCCACCCGAGCAGGTGCTCGAGCGCCGGCGCCACGCCGTCCCGGCGAGCGGTCCCGGCGAAGCGGAGGGACCCGAGGATCCCGCGCTCGCTCCCGATCGCGACCGAGGTCTGGGGCGTCGAGGTCTCGATCCCGAGCACGATCACGCGGCCGCCCTCCACGCCGCGGTGGCGTCCTCGAGGCGGCTCCACCGCACCTCCCACGAGGGGCCGGCCCCCTGCAGGACCAGGCGCCGGGCCTCGTCGGTCCCCGGAGAGGTGAGCGCGACCGACAGATGGTCCTCGGGCAGGAGGCCCTCGACGGCGTCCCCCCACTCCACCAGCACCACCCCCTCGGACAGCATCTCGTCCAGATCCAGGTCGAGCACGTCCTGCACGCGCTCGAGCCGGTAAACGTCCACGTGGAAGACGGGAAGCCGCCCGCGGTACTCGCGAACCAGCGTGAAGGTCGGGGAGACGACGTGGCCCGCGAACCCGAGGGCCCTGGCCGCGCCCTGGACGAACGTGGTCTTGCCGGCCCCCAGGTCGCCGCTCAAGGCGACCGCGTCCCCGATCCGGAGCAGGGAGCCCACCGCGGATCCCACGGCGCGCGTGTCCTCGGCCGTCGCGGTCCTGAGCTCGAGTCGCATCAGAACAGACCGAGCTGCTGCTCCGCGGGCGCCGGGGCCTCGGCGAGCGCGGCCTTGATCTCCCGGAAATCGGCCCGCAGGGCGGTCATCTGCGACGATGACTCGCCGCCACCGTGCAGGATCGCGGCGGGGTGGAAGGTGGGGATCACCGTTCGTCCCTGCCACGGGAACCGCTGCCCGCGCACCCGACTGATCGAGACCGCCCGGCCGAGCACGGTTCGGGTGGCGAAGTTGCCGAGCGTGACGATCACCCGCGGATCGACCAGCCGAATCTGCTCCTCGAGCCAAGGCGCGCACGCGTCGATCTCGTCGGGCAGGGGATCACGGTTGCCCGGCGGGCGGCAGAGCACGGTGTTGGTGATCCGGACGTCCTCCCGGCGCACCCCGATCTCCTCGAGCATCCGGTTGAGCAGCTGCCCGGCGGCCCCGACGAACGGTTCACCCTGCTTGTCCTCGTAGTACCCCGGGCCCTCCCCGATGAACATCAGGTCCGCGTTCGGGTTGCCCGTGCCGTAGACGACCTGGGTCCGGCCCTGCGCGAGCCGGCACCGCGTGCACGTCGACGCCTCGAGCGCCGCCTCCTGGAGCGTCCTCATCCCGTCTCCCCCACCGCCGGAGCGCCGGGCACGCCCGTCGCCAGCAGGACGCCCCTGCGGATCGACTCCGCGACCGCCCGGTGGGCCAGGCGCTCCAGGACGTCCTGCGCGGCGGGGACCTGGCCCGTCGCGAGCGTGAACACCGTGTCGCCGTCCCAGATGGTATGGGAAGGCCGGACCACGGTCGACACGGCATCGTGCGAGGCGATGGCAAGCAGGTGCGCGCGCTCCTTGGACAGGCGAGCGTTCGTCGCCACGACGCCGATGACGGTGTTGGACCAGGGCCCGCGCGGCCACGGCGTCTCGGAGGAAGGCTCGCCCGTCTCGGGTCTCGCGCCGGCGATCGGCTCGCCGTCCTCGCCCAGGATCTCGCCCAGCGCGTTGACCGCGAACAGGGCCCCGACGATCACCTCCCCCTCCTCCGCCGCGGCGGTCCCGACTCCGCCCTTTACCTGACGCTCCGGTCCGTGGAGCTTGGCGACCGTTGCCCCCGTCCCGGCGCCCACGCTCCCCTCCTCCACGAGCTCGGAGGCGGCGTCGCAGGCCGCGTACCCCTCGCTCGGTCCGGGCCGGGCCTTGGGGTCCCCGACCCCCAGGTCGAACAGGACCGCCGCCGGGACGATCGGGACCACCGCAAGGCCCGCCGGGAACCCGACCCCGCGCTCCTCGAGGTACCGGACGACCCCCTCGGCCGCCGCGAGCCCGAACGCGCTCCCGCCCGTGAGCAGGACCGCGTTCACGTGCTCAACGAGCATCCCCGGGCGGAGCAGGTCGGTCTCGCGCGTTCCGGGCGCCCCGCCGCGGACCTCGCCCGAGCCCACCGTACCCGGCGGCGCGAGCACCACCGTGCACCCCGTGAGCCCCACCCGGTCCGTGGCGTGGCCGACCCGGATCCCCGGCACCCGTGTGATCACGATCGCCCCCAGATCTCGTCGGCGAAGGCCGCCAGCCGCTCGTTCACCACGTCGGGCCGCTCCATCATGGCCATGTGACCCGCTTGCTCGACGACCTCCAGGCGGGCGTTCGGGAGGGCGGCGGCGAGCGCGATCGCCGAGGCGGGGGGCGTCACGCGGTCGTGGTCCCCGACCACGACGAGCGCGGGCACCACCACCCGGTTCAGCGCGGGCCGGACGTCGGCGCTCATCAGCTCGGCGAGCCCCTCCGTCCAGACCTCGGCCGGCGCGCGGCCGGCCAGGCCCACCACGTAGTTCACGACGTGAGGCGGGGCGTCGGGCCCGAACTGCGTCATCCGAGCGATCAGGCGCCCGATGTCGGCCGGGCCTGCAAGCACGGCCCGCCGAAGCCGGTCGACGCGGCGGGCCGCCTGAACGAGCGTCCCGAGCCTCGGCCGCAGCATCCCGGTGATCGACCCCATCGCTCCCCGGAGGAGCTCCGCGGCAGCGGAGCCCACCAGCGCGACCCCGCGGATCCCGGCGCCGAACAGCTCCGGGTGCGCGTCGGCCGCGGCGAGGATCGACATCCCGCCGAGGCTGTGGCCGACGACGACGGCTCCGTCCGGCGCAATCGCCTCGATCACCGCAGCGAGGTCGGAGGCCATGGCGCCTGGCGACAGGTCGCCCCCCCGGGCCCGCCCGCTCCTCCCGTGCGAGCGAAGGTCGAAGAGGACGCACCGGAACCGCTCCGAGAGCGCCGTCCACTGATAGTGCCACGACGTCATGTCGAGACTGAACCCGTGGACGAAGACGAGGACGGGGCTCGACGGGTCGCCCGAGGCCGGCACCGCAATGGGCGTGCCGTCGAAGGACTCGACCGGTCCCAGATCCTCGGGGGGAGGAAGCGACAGGGGCTCACCGGCCTCCGGGTCCCGGCGCCGGCGGAGCGCCGCCCGGGCCACGACCCCCCCGGCCACGGCTCCGAACGCGAGCCCGGTCGTGACGAACGCCGTCCTCCTGCCGCTCATCCCAAGTACGCTCGCGGCACGCGCTCGGAGATCGCGGTCACGATCTCGTACCCGATGGTGCCGATGATGCCGGCGAGCTCCTCGGCCGTGATGCGCTCGCCGCCCTGCTCGCCGACGAGCACGACCGGATCGCCCACCCGAACCTCGTCGTCGCCGCAGTCGACCATGATCTGGTCCATCGTCACCGTCCCCGCCACCCGGCGGCGCTTTCCCCCGATCAGCACCTCGGCTTTCGAGGAAAGCAGGCGGAAGTAGCCATCTTCGTAGCCCACCGGGACCGTGGCGATGTTTGCATCGCGCTCGAGCGTGTACCGCCACCCGTAGGAGATGCGCTCGCCGGCGGGCAGCCGCTTGACCATCGCGACGGCGGAGCGCCACGTGAGGGCCGGCTTCAACCCAGCCTTCGGTCCGATTCCCCCGCCCGGATCGAGTCCGTACATCGCGCCCCCGGTCCGCACGAGGTCGAGGTGGCTCTCGGGGTAGAGCAGCGTGGCGGCGCTGTTGGCAGCGTGCAGGAGCGGGCGAACCCCCTCGGCGCGCAGGCGGTCGGCAACCGCGAGGAGCCATCCCAGCTGCTTCCTGGTGCCCGCCGGGTCCTCCTCCGCGCAGGCGAAGTGCGTGTACAGGCCCTCGAGCTCGAGTCCCCGGGCGCGAACCTCGGCCGCGAAGTCCGGCGCGGATTCGGGCGGCCACAGCCCCACGCGGTGCATGCCGGTGTCGACCTTGAGGTGGACGCGCACGGGCCGGTCGAGCCCCCGGGCGGCCTCGGCCAGCGCCTCCAGCCCCTCCCTCGTGTAGAGCGTGGGCGTGAGGTCGGCGGCCAGGGCCTCCCGTTCCGACCCGCGCGGGAACTCCGACAGGACGAGCACCCGGGCCCGGAGCCCCGAGTCGCGAAGCGCGATCCCCTCCTCGACGAGCGCGACGCCGAGCCAGGTCGCCCCCGCCTCGAGGGCCGCACGCGCCACGGCCACGTCGCCGTGACCGTAGCCGTCCGCTTTCAGGATGGCCATCAGCTCCGAGCCCTCCGGCTTGAGGACCCGGACGTTGTGGCGGATGGCCTCGAGATCCACCTCGACGAGCGTCGGGCGATGCCGGTTCATCGGCCGAGGACCTCCGCCGCGGCGGCGGGGACGTGGGCGAGCACGTCCCCGGCCGTCGTCCCGTCGCCGCGCTCGCGCGCCGCGAGCGCGCCGGCGCGCCCGTGGAGGTAGGCGGCCGACGTCGCGGCCTCGGCAGGGCCGAGCCCGCGCGCGATGAGACCGGCGATCATCCCGGTCAGCACGTCCCCGGTTCCCCCCGTCGCGAGGAACGGTCCCCCGGTCGGGTTGACCCAGGCTCGGCCCTCGGGGGTGGCGACGACCGTCCGGCTGCCCTTGAGGAGCACGGTGCCGCCGATCCGGGCGGCGAGCGATCGGGCGTTGCCCACCCGGTCGGCGCCGACCTCCCGCGCGGTGATGCCGGCCAGGCGCGCGAACTCGCCTGCGTGCGGAGTGAGGACGACCTCGGAGCGCCGGTCGGCGAGCTCGTCGAGGCGACCGGCGAACGCGTTCAGCCCGTCGGCGTCGAGAACCACGGGCACGGGGCACGAGCGCACGAGCGTTCGGACGTACGCCGCGGTCTCCTCCTGGGTCGTCATCCCGGGCCCGATCGCGACCGCGTCCGCCGCCCCGAGCCCCTCCTCGAGCCGCTCCACCGAGGCAGCGACCGTGCCCTCGGGCGTCTCGGGCAGGGGGACGAACGTCGTCTCGCGAAGGACGCCCTGGACGACCGGCAGGATGCCGGCGGGGACGGCCACGCTGACCAGGCCCGCGCCCACGCGGTACGCGGCCTCGGCGGCCAGGCACACGGCCCCGGTCATGAGCCGGGAGCCACCGATCACGACGACGACGCCGGCCGCGCGCTTGTGTGTCTCGACCTCGCGCGACGGAAGCGCCGACGCCACGTCGGCGGCCTCGACCAGCCACAGGTCTCCGGACAGGAGGTCGGGCGGAAACCCGATGTCCACGACCTCCACCAGCCCGGCGAAGTCGGCGCCCGGGAGCAGGACGACGCCGGTCTTGGCCGCGCCAAAGCTCACCGTCACGTCCGCGCGCACCGCGTCGCCCTCAACGGCCCCGGTCTCCCCGTTCACGCCCGAGGGGATGTCGACCGCGACGATCGGCACCCCCGAGGCGTTCAGCGCGCCGATGGCCGCGGCCCACTCGTCCTCGGGGATGCCGCGAAAGCCGGTTCCGAAGATCGCGTCGATCGCCACGTCGGCCCGGGCGAGCTCGCGCTCCAGCACCGCCGGCGAGAAGGGCCGAACGCGAGCATCGACCTCCACGAGCCGCCGGAAGTTGGTCGCCGCCGGCTCTCGAAGGTCCTGCGGGCTCTCGATCATCACGACCGTCGCGGCCGAGCCCCATCGCGCGAGGTACCTCGCGGCGACCAGTCCGTCGCCGCCGTTGTTCCCCTTGCCGCAGACGACCACGGGGCGCTTGCCGTACACGCCCCCCGCCACCGCGGCGGCGGCCCGGGCGACCTCGCGGCCGGCGCGCTCCATGAGCGCGGAGGCCTCCACGCCCCGCGCCTGGCTCGCGCGATCGAGCGCGCCGGCCTCCGCGGGCGACAGGATGAGCTTCACGCCCCCACCGCCAGCGCAAACGCGACCGCGTGGGTGCGCTCGTGCGTGAACGTCACCAGGACCCGGGACACGCCGAGCGCGTCCGCCCGCAGCTTGGCGTTGCCCTGGAGCCGGATCGCGGGAGCACCGCTCGGAGCTCGCGTCACGCTGATGTCCTGCCACCGCTTGCCGCGATACCCGCCCAGCGCCTTGATCACGGCTTCGCGGGCCGCGAACCTCCCCGCATAGGACTCGGCCGGCCGCGCCCTGGAGTCGCAGTAGGCCCGCTCCTCGGCCGTGAAGACCCGCTCGCGCATCGTGGGATGGCGCCGGAGGGCCCGCTCCATCCGCTCGATCTCGCAGATGTCAACGCCGAGCCCGAGGATCTCCACGCGCATAGGTTAGCCGGGGCTCCGGGGCGCCGTGCTCCGCCAGGCCTTCCCGGCCGAGCCAGGCGTCCGCGCCGGCCCCCGCCCCTACTCCACGGTGACGGACTTGGCGAGGTTCCTCGGCCGGTCGACGTCGCAGCCCCTGAGCCTCGCGATGTGGTAGGCGAGGAGCTGCAGCGGCGGGGTCACCACGACGGGGGCCAGGAGCTCCGGGGTGGAGGGCACGTACAGCACGGCGTCGGCCAGGCTCTGGATCTCGCGATCTCCCTCGGTCGCCACGGCGATCACCTCGGCCCCCCGGGCGCGGACCTCCTGGATGTTGGAGAGCACCTTCGAATACACGTGACACCGCGTCGCGATCGCGACCACCGGCACCCCGGGCTCGACCAGGGCGATCGGCCCGTGCTTCAGCTCCCCGGCCGGGTAGCCCTCGGCGTGGATGTAGGAGATCTCCTTGAGCTTGAGGGCGCCCTCCAGCGCCGCCGGGTACCCGACGTGCCGGCCGATGAACAAGACGTCGTTCGCGCCGGCATATCGCTCGGCGAGCGCCCGCACCTGTCCGTCCAGCTCGAGCGTTCGTTCGACCTGGCCGGGGAGCTCGCGCATCCGGGCCAGGACCCCGGCGACCTCCTCGGGAAACATCGACCCCCGCTCCTGCGCGAGGTAGAGCGCGACCAGGTGGAGCGCGACCATCTGGGTGGCGAAAGTCTTGGTGGCGGCGACGCCGATCTCGGGCCCGGCGTGGGTGTACAGCACGCCGGCGGCTTCACGGGCGAGCGAGGAACCGACCGTGTTCGTCACCGCGAGCACGTGCGAGCCCTGCCGCGCGGCGTGCCGGGCCGCCTCGAGCGTGTCGATCGTCTCACCGGACTGTGAGACGGCCAGGGTGAGCGTGTCGGGCCCGAGCACGGGGTCGCGGTAGCGGAACTCGCTCGCGATCTCGGTCTCGACCGGAAGCCGGGTCCAGTGCTCGATCGCGTACTTCGCGACCAGGCCCGAGTGGAACGCCGTCCCGCACGCCACGACGAAGACCTTGCCCACCTCGCGGAGGACGCCCGGATCCAGGTGCCCCTGCTCGAGATCGAGGTGACCGGAGGCCGACACGCGGGCGGCGAGCGTATCCCGGATGGCCGCAGGCTGCTCGTGGATCTCCTTGAGCATGAAGTGCGCGAAGCCACTCTTCTGAGCGAGCGTCACGTCCCAGTCGATGTGGATCGGCTCGGGTTCGAGCGGCACACCGTCAAGATCCATGAAGCGCGCTCCGTCCCGGCCTGCCACGACGATCTGTCGTTCCTCGACGGGAATCACCGTGCGCGTCCGGTCGAGCACGGCCGGGATGTCGGAGGCGACGAGGGTCTCGCCGTCGCCGAGCCCGACGACGAGCGGCGAGGACACCTTGGCCCCGACCACGACCGCCGGGTCGTCGGCCGAGCACACGACGATCGCGTACGCCCCCTGGAGCTCGTTCACGGTCGCACGAACCGCCTCCGCGAGCGACCCCCCCTTCTCCTCGATCAGGTGCGCCACGACCTCGGTGTCGGTTTCGGAGGCGAAGGTGTGCCCTCGCTTCTCGAGCCCTGCTCGAAGCGATGCGAAGTTCTCGACGATCCCGTTGTGGATGACCGCGATGCGCCCGCGGCAGTCGACGTGCGGGTGGGCGTTCACGTCGTTCGGCACGCCGTGGGTGGCCCACCGGGTGTGTCCGATCCCCACGCGTCCGCTCGGCCGGTCGCCTCCCTCGAGCGCCCGCTCCAGCTCCCCGAGCTTGCCGGCTCGCTTGACGACCCGCAGCGCTCCGTCGAGCAGGGCCACCCCCGCGGAGTCGTAGCCCCGGTACTCGAGACGTCTCAGGCCGGCCAGGACGATCGGCAGCGCCTCCTCCCGCCCGACGTACCCGACGATGCCGCACATGGACGATCGAGCCTAGCAGCCCGCCGGGGCTAGGCGAGCGCCGACCTCACCACCTCGGCGATCGCCTCCGCGTGGCGGAGGGCGATCCGTTCGGCCTCGGCCTCGACCATCACCCGAACGATCGGCTCGGTCCCCGAGGCTCGCACCAGCACGCGGCCCGAGGTCCCGAGCGCGGACTCCGCGGCTCGAACCGCCTGCCAGACCATCGACGCGTCCTCCAGACGCTCCTTGTGAGCGACGGGGACGTTCCGCAGGACCTGGGGGAACGGCCGCATCACGGCGGCGAGATCGGCCACGGTGCACCCGCGGCGCGCGGCGAGCGAGAGGAATCGCACGGCGGTGAGCAGCCCGTCGCCGGTGGTGGCGTGCTGCCGGAAGATCACGTGGCCCGACTGCTCGCCCCCGAGCACGGCCCCGCGCCGGAGCATCTCCTCCAGGACGTAGCGGTCGCCCACCCGGGTCGTGACGACCTCGATGCCCGCCTCCTGCATCGCGCGATGGAAGCCGAGGTTGGCCATCACGGTCGTCACGACGGCGTTGCCCTCGAGGCGCCCCTCCTCTTTCAGCGCCACCGCGCACGCGGCCAGGACCTGGTCCCCGTCGATCACGCGCCCGCCTGCGTCGGCGAACAGGGCGCGATCGGCGTCCCCGTCGAGCGCGAGGCCCGCGTCGGCCCCGTGCGCGAGCACCGCCGCGGCGACCACCTCGGGGTGGAGCGCCCCGCACCCGTCGTTGATGTTCCGGCCATCGGGCCGGTCGTGGATCGGGATGACCTCCGCGCCAACGCGTCGCAGGGCCTCCGGGGCGACCTCGTGGGCGGCGCCGTTCGCGCAGTCGACGACCACCCGGATCCCGGCGAGCGGCGCCTCGGCCGCGCGGGCCAGGTGCTCGAGGTAGCTGGCTTCCCCTCCGGGGAGCTGGAGCACCCGGCCAGGCACGGGAGGGGCGGCGGACTCGCCCCGGCGCAGCTCCTGCTCGATCTCGTCCTCGAGCTCGTCGGAGAGCTTGAACCCCTCCGGCCCGAAGAACTTGATGCCGTTGTCGTCGGCCGGGTTGTGGGAGGCGGAGATGACGACGCCGGCGTCGGCGCCGAGGTCCGAGGTCATGAACGCGATCGCCGGGGTCGGCTGAACCCCGGCCAGGATCACGTCGGCGCCGGCGGCGCCGATCCCCTCGGCGAGCGCGCGCTCCAGCAGGGCGCCGGACGCGCGCGTGTCACGTCCCACCACGAACACCGGGTGACCGCGCTCGTGCCGGCGAAGGACCACCGCCGCCGCCCGCCCGAGGCCCCGCGCCAGATCCGTCGTGAGATCCCGGCCGAAGACTCCGCGGACTCCGTCCGTCCCGAACAGCCGTCCCATGCGGGAGGCAAGGCTACCCGAAGCGCTGGGGGGCGGACGTCCCCCGAGCGCCGGGACCCCTGCCCCCGGGCCCGTGGTCCTCCCGCTGGAACACTAGCCTCGTGAACCCATCAAGCTTCCTTGATCAATCGCAGGACCCGATCGCAGGTCGCTTCGGCGCCCTCGCGGACCCGGCGCGCGTGGCGGTCCTCCGCGAGCTCCGGGAGGGAGTGAGATGTGTCTGCGAGCTCGCCCCGAGTCTGGGCATGGCGCAGAACCTCCTCTCCTACCACCTCCGGGTGCTGCGGGAGGCCGGGTTGGTCGAGGGCTCGCGCCGGGGACGGCGCATCGAGTACCGGCTGCGGCCCGAGGCGATCCGCGGGCTCGCGGCAGAGCTGCGAGCGCTCGCCGGAGGCCAAGGTGACCGTTGAGGCCGGCACCCGCCGCGGGCTCCAGGAGGGCCTTCGAACGTGGCTTCCGCCGGCCGGCGCCGCCCTGCTGTGGGTGGCGCTGTACCTGGCCAACGGGCCGTTCTGGCACTGGCTGCTGTTCCACGCGGCCGGCCTGTCGCCCGAGCGCCGGCTGGGCGAGACCATCCGCTTCTTCGTGTTCGACACCACGAAGATCCTGCTGCTGCTCACGGGGATCGTCTTCGTCGTCGCAGTGCTCCGGTCGTTCCTCAGTCTCGAGCGCACGAGGAGGCTCCTCGGCGGCCGTCGCGAGGGCGTTGCGAGCGTGGCCGCCGCCGCCCTCGGGGTCGCCACTCCGTTCTGCTCGTGCAGCGCGGTGCCAGCGTTCATCGGGTTCGTCTCGGCCGGGGTTCCGCTCGGGGTGACGCTCTCGTTCCTCATCGCGAGCCCGCTCGTGAACGAGGTCGCGCTCGTGCTGCTGTACGGGATGTTCGGGTGGAAGATCGCCCTGCTCTACGCCTCGGCCGGGCTGGCGATCGCGATCGTGGCGGGCTCCGTCCTCGGAAGGCTCCGGCTCGAGCGGTGGGTCGAGCCCTTCGTGTTCGAGGCAAGGGTTGGGACCGACGCGACCGGGATGCGACTGGGCTGGCGCGACCGGTTCGAGGTCGGCCGCGACGAGGTTGCCCGGATCGTTCGGAAGGTCCTCCCCTATCTCTTGATCGGCATCGGCCTCGGCGCCGTCATCCACGGGTGGGTCCCCGAGAGCTTCTTCGCGAGGTACGCGGGCCCGGAGAACCCCCTCGCCGTGCCGTTCGCCGTCTTGCTCGGCGTTCCCCTGTATTCGAACGCGGCAGGCGTCCTGCCGCTCGTGGAGGCGCTGTATGCGAAGGGACTCGGGATGGGGACCCTGCTGGCGTTCATGATGGCCGTCGTCGCGCTCTCCCTGCCCGAGACCATCCTCCTTCGCCGGGTCCTCAAGCCGAAGCTGATCGCCACGTTCATCGGCGTCGTCGCCGCCGGCATCCTCGCCGTCGGCTACCTGTTCAACGCGGTTCTGTAACGGAGGAGGCACAGATGGCCACCCGTATCCGGATCCTCGGTCCGGGATGCGTGAAGTGTCAGAAGCTCTACGAGAACACGAAGGAGGCCGTCGAGTCGCTCGGCATCGACGCCGAGGTCGTGAAGGCCGAGGACGTGAACGAGCTCGTGATCCGAGGCGTGTTCGAGACTCCCGCGCTCGTCGTGAACGAACGCGTCCTCCTCACCGGTCGCGTGCCCACCGTCTCGACCCTCCGCGAACTCCTTGCGTCCAGCGCACGAACGTGACCGCTTTCGCGGTCACGCCTCCGTCGTTCTCCGCGCTCGCCCCGCACCCGTGGTCCTGTGACTGTGGACACTCAGCGGTCCGGGACGAGCTCGCCGAGGAGCTTGCGCACCCGGCGGTCGATCTCGTCCCGGATCTGGCGGACGTCCTCGAGGCTCTTGCCGGCCGGATCCGGAAGGTCCCAGTCCAAGTAGCGCTTGCCTGGGTATACGGGGCAGGCGTCACCGCACCCCATGGTGACGACCACGTCGGCCTCCCGGACGTACTCGTCGGTCAGCGGCTTCGGGAACTCCTTGGAGAGATCCAGCCCGAGCTCCTGCATCGCGAGCACGACCGCCGGGTTGATCTCATCCGCCGGCGTGCTCCCGGCGGAGCGGACGTGCACCAGGCCCCGCGCGTGATGGTCGAGCAGGGCGGCGGCCATCTGACTCCTCCCGGCGTTGTGGACGCAGACGAACAGGACCTCGGGCACGTCGTTCATGATGCTCCCTTCGGCGTGTGCAGAGGCGATGCCCCGATTGCCGCCCACGTTAGCCCTCCGGGACGTCGCCCGGGTGAGCGGACGGTGAACGCGGGGAGAACGGCTTTGCGGCCCGGACGATCGCGCCGAACATCCCGTCGACGACCTCGTGGGTCGGCACGACCTCGATGCGCTCGAATCCCGTTCGCGCGAGCTCGCGCTCGTATTCCTCGAACGAGAGCGCGCCGGCGATGCAGCCCAGGTAGCTGCCACGCTCGGCCCGTTGCTCCGGGGTGAGCTCGTTGGCGGCGACCACGTCGCTGATGCCGATTCGCCCGCCGGGCCTCAGTACGCGGGAGATCTCGTCGAAGACCCGAGGCTTGTCGACCGACAGGTTGATCACGCAGTTGGAGATCACGACGTCGACCGACGTTTCGGGCAGCGGGATGTCCTCGATGGTGCCCTCCAGGAACTCGACGTTGGTGGCCCCGGCCTCGGCGGCGTTCCGGCGGGCGAGCTCGAGCATCTCCTGGGTCATGTCGAGCCCGTAGACCTTCCCCCGGGGACCCACGCGCCGCGACGACAGGAGCACGTCGATACCCCCGCCGGAGCCGAGGTCGAGGACCGTCTCGCCCTCCCGGAGCTCGGCGACCGCGACGGGGGTACCGCAGCCGAGCGCGGCACGGGCGGCCGTCTCGGGAACCTCCAACAGGCTCTCTGGGTCGTAGAGCGACCTCGAGGTCCCGTCCAGGCAGCACTCGGGAGCGCAGCAACCCTTGCCGCCGGAGAGGACCTCCCGGGCCGCTCGCCCGTACGCCTCGCGAACCTCGTCCCGAGGGTCCTTCATGACCTCGCTCCCTCCAGGTGGAAGACGGTCGCAAGACGAGCGACCGCGTCTCGGTCCACCGAGTAGAAGGCCCACACCCCGCGCTGCTCGCGGTGCAGGAGCCCCGCCTCCACGAGCTTCTTCAGATGGAAACTCACCGTCGGCTGCGACAGGCCGAGCTCGGGCGTGAGGTCGCACACGCAGGCCGGCTCGCCCGAGCTCGCCAGGATGTTGAGGATCCGCACGCGGTGGGGGTCGGCGAGGGCCTTGAACACCCCCGCGTTCGTCCGGGCGTCCTCCTCCGACATCCCGCGCGCGGCGAGCGGCGTGCAGCACTCGGCGGGGGCCCCGGACCGCGCCCGTGCCTCGCCGAGCACCTCCAGCTCCCGGATCCCCGTCCGCCCCTGCGGCCCAGCTTCATCGATGATCATCGATCCGACCTTCCCACATGGATCGACACATGTCAATGCCTTGGAACCCGCTGGAGGGAGACAATGGACGCGTGCGGCGATCGGACGAGGACTTCGTGCGCGTCTACTCCACCGCCTCGCTCACCGACGGCTACCTCGCGAAGGGCCGGCTCGAGGCGGAGGGGATTCCGGTGCTCCTCAAGGGCGAGAGCGAGGGCCCCTACCGGATGGGCCCGGTCCATCTGCTCGTCCCCGAGGGCCTCGAGGTGCAGGCTCGGCTGATCCTGGGCGAGGTCGCCGCCGGGACGCTTCGGGTGCTCGAGACCGAGGACCAGGAGCAGGCCCCCGCCGAGCCCCAGGATCCGTAGGCCAGGGGCAGGCGACTTCCGCAGGGGCGGGGTGGACCTCGGGCCGGAACGCGGTCAGCGCTTGGAGTACTGGGGCGCCTTGCGGGCCTTCTTCAGGCCGTACTTGCGGCGCTCCTTCTCGCGCGCGTCCCTCCGAAGGTACCCCTCCTTCTTGAGGGCCGGGCGGAGCTCGGGGTCGATCTCGATCAGCGCCCGGGCGATGCCGAGCCTGAGCGCCCCGGCCTGCCCGGAGACGCCGCCGCCCTCGATGCGGGCCAGGACGTCGAAGTCCTTCTCGCGCCCGACGCTGCGAAGCGGCGCCGACACGATCATGCGGTGCGCTCGCGTCGGGAAGTAGTCGTCGAGGCCTCGCCCGTTCAGCACGAAGTTGCCGGTGCCCGGGACGAGGCGCACCCGGGCCACGGCCTCCTTGCGCCGCCCGGTCGCGATCGGGGTCTGCGTCACTACTCCTCCTTCGCGGCCCGCGGGCGAGCGGGCGCCTTCTTCTGGCCGCCCCCGCCGGCGCGCTTGGCCGCAGAACGCGTTGCCCTGGATGCCGCCGCGCCCTTCCCCGTCGATGCCCCGGTCCCGGTCGTCCGGGACGAGGTTCGCCTGGCGGGCGAGGTCGCGGACGCCTTGGCGAGTTGCCGGGCCGCCTGTCTCCCGGCGGCCCGCCGCTTTGGCGCCGGGGGCTCGGGTGCCGGGGCGGGCCCGGGCTGGGGCTTCGGCAGGCCCTCCCACGAGGGAACCTGCCCGAGGGCCAGAGGCTCGGGCTGCTGCGCCCCATGCGGGTGCTCCGGACCCGCGTACACTCGCAGCTTCCGGAACATGGCGCGCCCGAGCGAGTTCTTCGGGAGCATGCCCTTGACGGCCTTCTCCACGACGACGGCCGGCCGGGTCGCGAGCAGCCGGCCGTAGCTCGTCTTGGTGAGCCCGCCCGGGTACCCGGAGTGCCGGTAGGCCTGCTTGCTCTCCTCCTTGCCCCCGGTGAGCCGGACACCGGCGGCGTTGACCACGATCACGTGGTCCCCGGTGTCCATGTGGGGCGCGAAGATCGGCTTGTGCTTGCCGCGGAGCACCGCGGCGACCTCGGAGGCCAGACGGCCCAGGACGGCGCCGCTGGCGTCGATCACGTACCAGCGCCGCTCGATGTCGCGCGGTCTCGGGGTATAGGTCCTCATACGGAAAGACGCCGGCCGGAGCGGCCGACGCCCCATGCTACCTGGGGATTTGAAGGGCCGTCAAAGGAACCCCGCCCGCCCCTGCCCAGTCGTGTGTTGCGAACACGGAGGGGAGGTGCGTGATGAGCGCGAGGGCTCCTGAGGGCCCGTTGGGCATCCGGGGCCGCCCCGGTGCGGGCCGACGGGCCGGCCGCGCGAACGGCGCGGCAGGGTGGCGATGGCTCGTTGGTCCGGCCGTGCTCGCCGGACTGCTCTGCGCGGGGGCGGCCCCTGCCTCGGCGAGCGGCGGAGGGGGCTGCGGCCGGCCGGTGACGGACGCTCGGGGAACCACGGTGGCGATCCGGGTGTTCTGCTTCCGTCCCACGGTCCTGCGGGTGAGGCCCGGGCAGACGGTGAGGTTCGTGAACCGCGATCCGGTGGCCCACACGGTCCTCGGCGCGAACGGAGCGTGGGGGAGCTTCGACATCCTGCGGGCCGGTGGCGGCAGTGTCGCGTACCGATTCACGCGTCCGGGTGTGTACTCGTACGTGTGCACGCTGCATCCCGGCATGGTGGGGACGGTCGTGGTCGGCGGCGGGGGTCATGCGGGGGGCCTCGGCACGACGAGCGCCGCCGGACCGGTGAGCCCCGCGACCGGCTCGCCGGCGCCCGCGACCGGCTCCGTGCGGGCGCCCGGGCTCGCCGCGGCGCCCTCCGCCCCCGCGACCGCCGGCGCGTGGCCGGCGGTCACCGCGGTCTCGCTCGCGCTGTTCGTGCTTTCGGGCTCGGGGCTGGCGCTGGAGCGTCGCCGCCGGGCCCGCGGGTGAGGATTCGGGCGCTTGCGCTGTTCGTGACGCTCGGGCTCGCGGCGTGCAGCGGGTCCTCGGGGGGTGCGCCGGGCGGCTCGACCCGTCCCGGCCCGCCCTCGAGGGGCGCTGCCGCGGGCGAGCCGCGGGTTCGCCTCGTGCCCGTGGCCGCCATCGAGCAGCCGCTCGCGCTCGCCGTGCGGCCGGGCGACCCCGCGCTGTACGTCGCAGAGAAGACCGGGCTCGTCGTGGCGATCAGGGACGGCGCCGTCGATCCGGCGCCGGTGCTCGACCTGTCCGGCGAGGTGTCGCTCGGAGCCGAGCAGGGCCTGCTCGGGATCGCCTTCTCGCCCGACGGGGGACGCCTGTACGTCGACTTCACGGACCTGCGAGGCGACACGCACGTCGAGGAGTTCGCCATGCAGGAAGGCCGCGCCGAGCCCTCCACCCGCCGCCTGGTCCTGTTCGTGCACCAGCCGTTCTCCAACCACAACGGCGGGAACCTCGTGTTCGGACCCGACGGAATGCTCTACGTGGGCCTCGGCGATGGCGGCAGCGGAGGCGATCCGCTCGGCAACGGGCAGTCGCTCTCGACGCTGCTGGGGAAGATCCTGCGGATCGACCCGCTCGCCGGCCGCCCCTACACGATCCCCCCGGACAACCCGTTCGTCGGACGATCCGGCGCCCGGCCGGAGATCTGGGATTTCGGCCTGCGCAACCCCTGGCGGTTCTCGTTCGACCGCCGGACGGGCGCCCTGTGGATCGGTGACGTGGGACAGAGCTCCTGGGAGGAGGTCGACTTCGAGCCGGCCGGGTCGGCGGGAGGGATCGACTACGGGTGGAACCTCATGGAGGGCGACCACCTCTACGCCGGGGCGAGCCCCCGGGCCGGCCTCGCGGCCCCGGTGTACGAGTACTCGCATGCCGGCGGCGCGTGCGCCATCACCGCCGGATACGTGTACCGGGGTCGGGCGATCCCCGCCCTCACAGGGGCCTACGTCTTCGGCGACTTCTGCCTCGGCCGGCTCGAGGCCCTGCGGCTGGGTCCCGGCGGGAGCGTCGAGCGCTGGTTCCTCGGGCCGGTCCTGCCCAACCTCGCCTCGTTCGGACAGGACGCGCGCGGCGAGCTGTACGCGCTCTCGCTCACCGACGGGGTCTTCCGCATCGCCCCCGCCTGAGCCCCGTCCCGCGCTCAGGTCCAGGGAAGGCCGGAGCGGGTGGTCCAGTAGGTCTCCGGAGGCTCGGCCAGCCGGGCGAGCCGATCGAGGTCCTCGGGCTCGAGGGAGATCGACAGGGCCTCGACGTTGCTGCGCAGCTGGTCCACGGTCACGGCACCGGAGAGCACGACGTCCACCCAGTCGTTGGCCAGCACTGCCGCCAGGGCGATGCGATCGGCGGAGACGCCGCGGGCCCGGGCGATGTGCCCGACCTCGGAGGGCACATCGCCGCGGACCAGGCGTCCGTTGGCGAGCGCTTCCTTGACCAGCACCCCCCATCCTGCGGCGTGCGCCTCGGCGAGGGCGCCCCCCGCCGAGGGCTCGAGGACGTTCCAGGTCGCCTGCACCTCCCGAAACGGGCACAGGCCGGCCGCCTCGACCTCGAGCGCGCGCCTGATCACGTCGGCCTGACGGGGCCCGCTGACGGACAGGCCGATCACGAGGCCACCGGCGGCCGCCTCGGCCAGGGCGGCCAGGACCTCCCGGTCCTCGAGCACCCCGCTTTCGAGCGTCGCCGAGTGGATCTGATACAGGGCCAGCCGCTCGCCGAGCACCTCCCGGCTCTCGGCGAGCTGCCGGCGGAACGCGCCGAGCGAGTGGTCCTTCACCTCGTGCACGGGCGCGTCCACGCGCCAGCCGCCCACGTAGGTGTAGCCCCACTTGGAACCGATCGTGACAGCATCCGGCGGGAACCCCCGCGCCCGCGCCCAGGAAGCGACGAACGCCTCGGACAGGCCGTAGGAACGCGCCGCATCCACGTACCGGATGCCGGCCGCGTATGCGGCGTCCAGCACCTCGTGCGCCCGCCGCTCCAGGGCCTCGACGCTGCGATCCGAGCCGAGGTCGGAGTCCCGGCCGAGGTCGATGTAGCCGGGCCGACCGAGCGCGGCCATGCCGAGCCCGATCGGTGTCACGAGCAGCCCGGTCGAGCCAAGCGGGCGCGTCTGCACGACTCGAGCCTACCCGACGGCTGCGCGCGAACGGCGGCGAGGGAAGCGTTCGTCGTCGGGACCGGCGCCGGGCCTCGGGTCACCGGAGAGCCCACGGCCGTACACGACCCGCTCGAGCGTGAGCCCGTGCGGCGGTGCCACCGGGCCCGCGGCGCTCCGGCTGCGCGCCTGGAGGATCTCCGGGATCCGCGCCGGGTCGATCGCCCCCTCGCCGACGGCGACCAGGGTCCCCACCAGGCTGCGCACCATCTGGTGACAGAACGCGTTGGCGCGAGCCGCGATCTCGATGCGGTCCCCGCTCCTCCACACGGTCAGGCGCTCGAGGTCGCGCACCGTGGAGGAGGGAGCCTTCGGCGCCCGGCAGAACGAGGCGAAGTCGTGGCGCCCGACCAGGGCGCGCGCGCCCTCCCGCATCGGCACGACGCGGAGCTCTCCCGGCCGGTGCCACACGAACCGCGCCGTGAACGGGTCGGGCCACGGGCCGAGGTCGATCCGGTAGCGATACTCTCGCGCCGTGGCCGACCGCCGCGCGTCGAACCACTCGGGGACCGGCCTGGCATCGAGCACGACGATCTCCGGTGCGAGCATCGCGTTCAGCGACCGCTGGAGGCGAACGACGTCGACGCTCTCGGGCGCCGCGAACGAGACCACCTGGCCCCGCGCGTGCACCCCGGCGTCCGTTCGGCCGGCGACGGACAGCTTCGGGACGGTGCCCAGAAACCGGTGCAGCGCAGCAGCGAGCACACCGGCCACCGTCCGCTGTCCGGGCTGGGCGGCCCACCCGCGAAACCCCGTTCCGTCGTACGCGAGCCGGAGCCGAACGACGCTCACGGGGCGGCCCTCACGGGGCGGTCGCCCGCTACTCCTCGCGGACGAGCTCGATGCGGGCCATCGGCGCCCCGTCGCCCTTGCGCTGCCCGAGCTTGAGGATGCGCGTGTAGCCGCCGGGACGCTCCGCGAACCGGGGTCCGATCTCGGCGAAGAGCTTGTGGACGATCTCCCGATCCGGGATCGACTTCAGCACCTCGCGCCGGGCCGCGACGTCGCCGCGCTTGGCGAACGTGATGAGCTTCTCGGCGATGGGGCGAACCGCCTTGGCCTTGGCCTCGGTGGTGTTCACCGCCTCGTGGACGAAGAGCTGGGCGGCCAGCCCGTTCAGCAGCAGCCGCTGGTGGGCAGGCCCGGCGCCGAGACGGGGTCCCTTCTTCGGAGCGGGCATGCCTCACTCCTCCCGCAGCGACAGGCCGAGCTCCTCGAGCTTGGCCTTGACCTCGTCGATCGACTTCTGGCCGAAGTTGCGGATGTCCATGAGCTCGGCCTCGGTCTTCTGCACCAGGTCGCCCACGGTGTTGATGCCCTCGCGCTTCAGGCAGTTGTAGGAGCGTACCGACAGGTTGAGCTCCTCGACCGTGATCGCGTAGTCGGATGGCACCGACTCGTCCTCGGCGGGCCCGACGGTGACGCTGGCCGCCTCGGCCAGCTCCGCGAACAGCTGGACGAGCTCGAGCAGCGTGCCACCGGCCGAGGCCACCGCCTCGCGCGGGGAGATCGACCCGTCGGTCTCGACGTCCAGGATCAGGCGGTCGCGGTCGGTCATCTGCTCGACCCGCGTGTTCTCGACCGAGTACGAGACCTTGCGAACCGGTGAGAAGATCGAGTCCACCGGGATCACGCCGATCGGATC
>Ga0070741_10003423_pt1 | contig 39510 bp, 27 predicted proteins | sample Coa_R1_4_FD_66440 | JGI IMG/M metagenome (GOLD analysis project Ga0070741, IMG submission 66440) | Surface soil microbial communities from Centralia Pennsylvania, which are recovering from an underground coalmine fire - Coalmine... | ecosystem: Environmental > Terrestrial > Soil > Unclassified ...
CTTAGATGTGAGGAGCTAGTACGTAACGGGTGGCTTATATCCTGTATCCATCGATGTACCTCCTTCAACGGTTTCCATTCTATCTGATTCCACGGTTCCACTCAAGATTTACGGCGATTGTTTTGCATTTACGAGTGCAATGAAGTCAGCGTCTTCACGCAAAGAGTCTAGATCGCTGTCATCTGGGGCTGTTTTGCGAAGTGTGGGATCGAGACGGAAGGCCTCCTCTAGATTCAGCAGAACCTCCGCCCTGTCTGTACCTAGCAGGGCCTCGTAGCAAGCTTTGTTGTATATCGGTGCAGCAATACCCGGCATCAGCTCTACAGCCTTTTTGGCACAATCAAGAGCTTGCTGAAGTAGATTTTGCCGGATTTCAGGATCCGCCGCCTGCGTGGCTTCGCGCTTTAAAATCCGGCCCTTTGTCATTACAGCTCTGCCATCACGCGGATCATTCCTGAGAAGCTTCTCGACAGCTCGCATCGCATCGTCGAGCTGTCCATTATTGATGGACAGTTCAGCGGCGAGAACCAAGTCCGTTGCCTCCTTATCTTGCTTGAGCTCTACTTTTTCCCGTTTCAGTTGCGCAACCTTCGCGCCGAGGTCTCGCTCGAAATATATTCGGGTCCAGATGTAGCCCCACAAGAAACCGAAAGTGAAGTAGAAAATTACAATCGCGAGGGCCGCCGCTTGTGCACCGGTGGCCAAATCCGTGCACGTTCCATTTCCCGCGCATTGTGCAGGTCGCAGGCCTGACTCAAGCCGGGCCGCCAGCGCCCACAACTTTCCCGGAATCACGCTGAGCTCAATGAGGCCTACACCCACGAGAATCTTAGTGAGCCAATTGGAGATTTCGATTAAGTTATCGTTTGCTTGCACGCCGCCGGAGATATCACTCACGACACGGGGAATCCCGAAGATGAATCCCGTGAGAAAGCCGGCGAGCAGGGAGGATGCGGCGATCAGCATGCCGACAGTCGCTATGCGGACTACATCGCCAGAGGCCCAGAATCGGCAGGCATACAGGATGACGAAGAGACAGCCCGCGACGGCCACGATTTGAAGCTGGGTAAGCAGTTCATGGCTGACGGGGCGTCTATCATCTGCCATGTTTAGCTCCTGAGATGCGGATAGGCAACTACTCTATCACGCGGTTCAATGCTAGCTGCGGTGGCTTGGTGGAAGGAGGCAATTCAGGCGCTGCGTCCTTGCACCCCAGCGAACAAGTTCGCCGGGGACCCCGCGTTCGGACTTCGCTTGGCCTTCGGCAGAGGGGAAGCGCTGTGTGCGACGGTTTTTTCGGCACGGTTGAACCCGTGCCCTTTCCAGGGGCGTTGGGTGGTGGGGTTTAGTAGATGAGCTTGAGGGCGAATTGGACGACGCGGGGGGTGAAGGTGCTGCTGATGATGCCGCCTGCGCTGGGGGATTGACCCTGGGTGCCGGTGGGGCTCGAGGGCAAGTAGAGATTGGTGTGGTTGAAGATGTTGTAGATCTCGGAGCGGAATTCGATCTGGAGGCGCTCGACGGGTGTATGGAAGCGCTTGTTGACGTCGAGATCAGTTTGGTAGAGCGGCGGTGTGCGGCCGGGGTTGCGAGAGAGGTTGCCGAAGGGCGGCTGCAGGATGCCGCTGGCGTTGTTGATGGCAGGCAGCTGGAGGGCGGCGTAGTTGATGTACTGGATGTAGCCGGTGTTGGCTTGCTGCACCTTGCGGCCGAGGGTGAGTGGGACTCCGGGAATGCGATTGGGGCGGTAGAGGTTGACGCCGCGGTAGTTGGCGGTGATCTGGGTGGAGGCGAGTTGCGCGGAGTTTGGCGTGTAGCTGATGTTGAACGGAGTGCCGGCCTGGGCGGTGTTGATGAAGCCGAGCTGCCAGCCACCGAGGAGGGCGTCGGCGGCGGAGTTGAGGTCGTGGGCGAAGTGGCGGCCGCGGCCGAAGGGGAGATCGTAGACGAGGCTGGTGATGTTGCTGATGGGGAGGTTGTAGTCGGACTGAGCGTAGTCGGCGGCGAGGTTGTTGGCGTCCTGGGGTGATGGCGTGTTGCCTTCGAGGGAGGCGCTGGCGTTGTCGAGGGAGTGCTCCCAGGTGAAGCTGTTGAGGAGGGTGAGGCCGGCGACCATGCGCTGCTCGTAGCGGACCTGCAGGGAGTTGTAGTTGGACATGAACTCGTCGAGGGCTTCGGTGATGTCGGAGGGCCAGGCGGTGAAGGGGCGCGTGTAGGCGCCGGTGGCGGTGATGTTGCGCTGGTTACCGTTGATGAAGCCCTGCAGCTTGAGACCGTGGTTGCCGACGTAGGCGACGTCGACGAGCGTGTTCTTGAAGACCTGGCGCTGGATGGCGAGGTAGTAGTTCTCGACGTAGCTGTCGCGGGTGTTGCGCGGGACCCAGGTGATGTTGTCCGTGGCGGGATTGAAGGTGGTGACGAGGCCGCTGGGGAAGCCCTGGTCGATGGTGGCGTAGCAGCTTGGGGTGGTGCTGTTAACGGGGATGATCTGCGCGGGCAGAGGCGTGGCGCAGTGGCTGGCTGCGGATGGCGTGGGTTGCGTTACGGCAGCGAACTGGGCTTGCGGCGCGTTGATGGCGAGGATGTCGCCGGAGCCGGCGCGCGTGTAATGGACGTAGCCGATGCCGAAGCCGCCGCGGATGGAGATGGCCGGGACGGGTGAGTAGGCAAAGCCGGCGCGCGGAGCGATGTCGTTGAAGTCGGGGTCGACGAGGGTCTTGCCGTAGACGCCGCCGGAGGAGACCGGAGTGATGCCGTTGCCTTTGACCGCGCCGGGCGAGATGGTGAGGACGGTCTGGGTGGTGGGGTCCCAGTTGGAGATGTAATTGTTCGCGTCGGAGTAGGGCGAGCCGTACTCCCAGCGCAGGCCGAGGTTGAGGGTGAGGTTGGGCAGGACCTTCCAGTCATCCTGCGCGTAGAGGCTTTCGAGCGTCTGGCGGAGGTGGGCCTCAAAGAAGTTGGCGAGCGAGTAAGTGCTGGAGTTGCCGAAGAGGAAGTCGGCGAAGTAGGTGTCGGCGACCTTGGTGGTGGAGAGATTGGTGGGGGTTCCGGCAGCCCCAGAGCATGTGCCGACGCCCGGGATGGCGGTGCCGGCGGGGCAGGCGGCGTAGCCTCCGCCGAAGGCGTACTGGCCATAGAGGGGATTGTTGTCGAGCACGCCCATCCAGACCTTTTCCCACTCGTAGCCGAACTTGAAGGAGTGGTTGCCGTGGATCCAGGTGTAGTTGATTTTGGGATCCATCAGGGCGGGGTTCTGGAACTGGGGGTTGGTGGTCTGACGCCCGAAGGAGGAGAAGCCGCCGGAGATGCTGATGGCGGGGAGGCCGCCGGAGAGTTGAGCAGCGGTTGGAAGGCCGGGGATGTTGAAGGAAGGCGTGCCGACGCTGAGCGGAGTTTTGCCGGCCTTGGTGCGCGAGAGGCCGAGGCGAACGTCGAGCACGCGAGTGGCCCCGAAGATGCCGGTGTAGCCGAGGGCGATCTGCTGATCGAGGATGCGCTGGATGCCGGCGGTCTGGCCTTCGAGTGGAAGCGGGATGGTGGGATAGTTGATGCCGTCCTCTTTGCGATCGCTGACGCGAAGAAAGAATCGCGAGGAGGCATTCAGAGCGTAGTCGAGGCGGAGATCGCCTTTATCGGAGTAGTCGCGGAAGGGAACCTGCACGGAGTAGTCGTTGGCGTTCTGGCCGTTGGCAGCGGAGCCGGAGACGGGAAGGCCGCTGATGGCTTTGAACGCATTCACGATCTGCAGGGAAAGCGGATTGATGGCGCTTGCGGGAATGGCTTTGCCGGCTGGGTAGACGACGTTCGTGATGGGGTTGCGCACGGGAACGACGAGGACGCCGTTAAGCTCGTTTTGCGTGGGAAGCGTGAGGACGAAGAGCGGCTTGGTGACGGCGCGGAAACCTTCGTAGTCGAGGAAGAAGAAGAGCTTGTCGTGCGCGATGGGGCCGCCGAAGTTGCCGCCGAACTGATTGCGGTTGTAGGTGGGCTTGCGGAAGGCGACCGGGCCGTTGGTTCCGATGAGTGTGGGCTTGAAGAAACCGGCGGCGTTCAGGTTGGTGTTGCGGAGGAACTCGTAGAGCGTGGCGTGGAACTGGTTGGTGCCGGATTGAGAGGCGACGTTGACGGTGGCGCCGGAGCCGCGGCCGTACTCGGCGCTTTCGTTGTTGGTGACGACGGAGAATTGCTCGACGGAGTCGGGAGGAACGGAGATGATCTGGTTGTCGAAGCCCTGGTTGGATTCGCCGTAGGAGTTGTTGTCCATGCCATCGAGGAGGAAGTTGTTGAAGACGGAGCGCTGCCCGTTGACGTTGTACGCGCCCTGACGGATGAGGCTGTTTCCGTTGCTGGATGTGGTGGCCGCGGTGGGCGCCTGGCGAACGCCGCTGACCAGGCCGAGAAGATCGGTGTAGTTGCGATTGACGAGCGGTAAGGCTTCGGACTGAGCGTTGGTGATGGTCTGGTCGCGCTGGCTGGATTCGGTTTCGATCTGCAGAGCGACGTCGCTGACTTCGACGGTGGTTTCTGTTGCTCCGACTTTGAGCGTGAGATCGATGCGCTCGCGATTGCCGACGGAGACGGTGATGTTCTTCGCGATGGCAGAAGCGAAGCCGGGCGCGTTGGCGGTGACGCTGTAGACGCCGACGCGGAGCTCGGGAACGTCGTAGTTGCCGTCGGAGTCGGTCTTCGTTTGGTTGCTGATGCCGGTTGCGGTGTTAGTGATGGTGATTTCCGCACCGGGGATCGCGGAGCCGCTGGTATCGCGGATGGTGCCGAGCACGCTGCCGTTTTCATACTGCGCGTGGAGAAGCGATGCGGACAGCAGCAGAAGGGCGAGCAGGCTGAAAAGCTTGAGATGAGGGCGCATAGGGGAAAGTAAAGCGATTGATGATAGTCACGTGGTCAATCCTATGTAAATGTTTTTGTGGCGAAGGACGAGATGGCGCGATGCGTGTGCGATTTCGTCATGCGACGTAGTTGCGGGCGCAGAGTGGCTGGGAGTTTGTGATGGGAAAAGGGTGAGCGGTTGTGGTGATGCTAGCACGCTCGGGGTTCTTCGACTGCGCGTCATGATAAGGCTGTGACGCTTCGCTCACAATGACGGCTATAAATTCTTCGCTCAGGGATGACGGTTCATCAATCGATCGCTCAGGAGCGATGACTGCGGTTATTTACTGCCAGCCGCCGCCGAGCGCGGTGTAGAGCTGGACGAGAGTGAGGGCTTCGTTTTGTTGCGCGGTGATGAGATTCAGTTGCGCGGCGAAGAGGTTGGAGTCGTTGGTGAGGACCTCAAGGTAGCTGGCGGCGCCGCCCTGATAGCGGTCGCGGGCGAGGCGTGTGGCGTCCTGCGCGGCGGCGACGAGTTTTTCTTCTTCGATGCGGGTGTCGCGGGTTTTCTGCGCGGCGATGAGGGAGTTGGAGACGTCGCGGAAGGCGCCGAGGATGGTCTTCTGGTAGTTGAGGACCATCTCTTCTTTTTGCGCTGTGGTGAGCTGGAGCTGGCCGCGGAGCTTGCCGCCTTCAAACAGCGGCTGTGTGATGGTGCCGGTGCCGAGGACGGCGCTGAAGAGGTTGGCGAAGTTGGCGCCGCCGGCTCCGGCTTCGCCGCTGAGGGAGAGCTGCGGGAAGAACTGCGCGCGGGCGACGCCGACGTTCGCGTTGGCGGCTTTGAGTTGGGCTTCGGCCTGCTCGATGTCGGGGCGGCGCTCGAGCAGTTGTGAAGGGACGCCGGGCGGCAGGTCGGTGGGTGGAGGTGTGAGCGCGGCGGGGTCGATGTGGGTGACCGGGCCGGGCGTCTGGCCGAGGAGCAGGCGGAGATTATTTTCCGTCTGCTGGATCTGTTGCTGGAGTTGCGGGATCTCGGAGGACGCGGTGTAGAGGAGTTGTTCGGCCTGGCGAACGTCAGAGAGTGGAGCGGCGCCGCCGGTTTCGAGCTTCTGCGTGAGCGAAAGGGAGTCCTGGCGGACTTTGAGGGTTTGTTGCGCGAGGGCGAGCTGGGCGTCGAGTGCGCGGAGCTGGAAGTAGTTGGTGGCGACCTCCTGCACGAGAGTGACGCGGACGGCGCGCTGGGCCCATTGCTGGGCGAGGAGGATGTCGCGCTGGGCTTCGGTTTGCTTGCGGTAGAGGCCCCAGAAGTCGGGCGTCCAGGAGGCGGACAGGCCGAACTCGACGGGCGGGGTGGTTTGGAACCCGGAGGGAAGGTTAGTGCCGCTGCCGGCGAGCGAGGCGCCGAGCGAAGGAAACTCCTGCGCGCGGGTGATCCGGACTTGCGCTTGCTGCTCGAGGATGTGCTGCGCGGCGATGCGGAGGTCGAGGTTGTTGGTGAGCGCGGTCTGGATGAGTTGCTGGAGTTCGGGCTCGTGGAAGATGGTGGACCATTGCTGGTCGGCGATCGAGGTTTTCGGGTCGGAGGAGACGGCGGTGTTGTCGGGCCCGCGGAAGGTGGGGGGCGCGGGGACGGCAGGGCGAGTGTATTTGGGGCCGACGGTGCAGCCAGTGAGGCTGAGCGTGACGGTGAGTGCTGCGAGAAGGTGTGTGCGATGCATTACGCGGCACCTCCGTTATCGCTGCGAGGAGTTGTGGGAAGGTGGTCGTAAGGTCCTTGGTGGAGTGCGACTACGGCGGCGACGGCCTTTGGGTCGATATCGTGGTCGGAGTCCATGGTGGTGCCTTTGCCGCCGCGGCGGAAGCGGTGCGACATGTACTCGACGACCGAGAAGCTGACGGGGATGAGGAGGATTCCGAAGAAGGTGGCGAGGACCATGCCGCCGATAACGACGGTGCCGAGGATTTGGCGGGAGACGCCGCCGGAGCCCGAGGCGAGCCAGAGTGGGAGACAACCGAAGATGAAGGCAAAGGCCGTCATGACGATGGGACGGAAACGAAGGCGAGCGGCGCCGAGCGCGGCGTCGGATATCGATTTCCCTAACTTGTAGTTGGTGACGGCGAACTCGACGATGAGGATGGCGTTCTTCGCAGAGAGGCCGATGAGCATGATGAGGCCGATGGTGGCGAAGATGTCGTTTTCGAGCGAGCGCATGGAGATGGCGAGGTACGCGCCGAGGATGGCGACGGGCGTGGAGAGCAGGACGCTGAAGGGAAGCGACCAGCTTTCATACAGCGCGGCGAGGATGAGGAAGGTGATGAGGATGGAGAGACCGAAGACGGCCCAGGTGGGGACGCCTTGCTCGGCCTGCTGCTCCTGGAAGCTCATGCCGGAGTAGTCGTAGCCCATGCCGGCGGGCATGGTTTGCTGGAAGACTTCTTCGAGTGCGTGGCGAACCTGGCCGGAGGAGTAACCGGGCGCTCCGGTGATGTTGAGCTGCGCGGCGGGGTACTCGTTGTAGCGGAGGATGAACTCGGGGCCGGTGATCTGCTTAACGTGGACGAGTGAAGAGAGCGGGACCTGCGCGCCGGTGTTGGAGCGCACGTAGAACTGATCGATGTTGTTGATGTTGGTGCGCGAGCTTCCTTCGGCTTCGACGTAGGTCTGCCATTGACGGCCGAAACGGTTGAAGTAGTTGACGAGGTAGCCGCCCATGAAGGTCTGCATCGTCGAGTAGACGTTGGAGAGATCGACCTGCTGCTCGGAGGCTTTCTCGCGGTCTACATCTGCGTAGAGCTGCGGGACTGCGGGCAGGTAGGAGGGGATCGCGGCGGCGATCTCCTTGCGTTTGGAGGCTGCGCCGAGGAAGGCGTAGAGGTTTTTGGTGAGGAACGCTGGGTCGTCGTTACCAGAGCGGTCTTCAATCATCATGGTGACGCCGCCGGAGGTGCCGATGCCGGGGATGGCGGGCGGGGGGAAGCTGAAGGCGAGTCCCTGATTGACGCCCATGAGCTTGCCCTGCACGGATTTCTGGATGGCGGCGAGCTGCTGGTCGTGCGACTTGCGCTGGTCCCACGGCTTGAGCGTGACGAAGAAGAAGGCGGTGTTGGTCTGCTGCGTGAGAGTGAGGAGCGAGAAGCCGTTGACGGCGACGACACCTTCGATGCCCGGCGTCTGCATGAGTGCCTTGGTGATCTGCTGTGCGGCCTCATCGGTGCGCTGAAGACTGGAGGCATCGGGCAGTTGCAGCGCGGCGTACATGTAGCCCTGGTCTTCCTGCGGGAGGAAGCCGGTGGGGAGTTTCGCGCCGACCACGACATCGAGCAGAGCGATGACGGCGAGGCCGACCATGGCGAGCGCGGACTTGTGGATGAGGACGCTGGAGGTGTGGACGTAGGAGTCGGTAGTGCGATTGAAGAATTTGTTAAACCAGGCAAAGAATCGGGCGAGCGGACCGCGCTTGCGATTGGGGTCGCGCGGTTTGAGCAGAAGCGCGGCGAGCGCGGGCGAGAGCGTGAGCGCGTTGAACGCGGAGATGAGAACGGAGATGGCAATGGTGACGGCGAACTGCTGATAGAGGCGGCCGGTGATTCCGGGGATCGCGGCGGTGGGGATGAAGACGGCGGCGAGGATGATGGCCACGGCGACCACTGGTCCGCCGACCTGCTTCATGGCGGTGATGGTGGCATCGCGCGGCGAGAGGCCGGTATCCATGAGGTGCTCGACGGCTTCGACGACGATGATGGCGTCGTCGACGACGAGACCGATGGCGAGCACGAGGCCGAAGAGCGAGAGCGTGTTGATGGTGAAGCCGAGCGCAGGGAAGATGATGAACGTGCCGATGAGCGAAACGGGCACGGCCATGAGCGGGATGATGGTGGCGCGCCATCCCTGCAGGAAGATGTAGACGACGAAGATGACGAGAGCGAGCGCGATGAAGAGGGTGACGACGATCTCGTGAATGCCGGCGGTAACGGCCTTGGTGGTGTCGAGCGGGATGTTGTAGGCCATGCCCGCGGGGAAGTTTTTGGCGAGCTCGTCCATGCGCTTCTGGACGGCCTTCGCGGTCTCGACCGCATTGGAGCCGGGGAGCTGGTAGACCGCCATAACGCCGGATGGATTGCCGTTGTAGCGGGCCGTGAGATTGTAGATTTGCGTGCCGAGCTCAACACGTGCGACGTCACGGAGATGGAGGACGGAACCGTCGGGATTGGAGCGGAGGATGATGTCGCCGAACTGCTCGGGCGTGACCAGGCGGCCCTGGGTGCGAACGGTGTAGGTGAACTGCTGTCCGTTGGGAACAGGCTGGCCGCCGATTTGTCCGGCGGGGTAGACGTTGTTCTGCGTCTGGATGGCATTGATGACGTCGGTTGCGGTAACGCCGAGCTGCGCCATCTTGTCAGGCTGAACCCAGACGCGGATGGCGTACTGGCCGCCGAAGATCTGCACGCGGCTGACGCCCTTGACGCGGGTGATCTCGTCCTGCAGGTTGATGACGGCGTAGTTGGTGAGGAATTCGGGGCCGTATTTGCCGTTGGGCGAGTTGAGGCTGATGAAGAGCAGCGGCGAGTGCAGTGACTTGAGCACCGTGACGCCGGCGGTGTTGACGATGGGAGGCAGCTGCGACTGCGTCTGTGCGACGCGGAGCTGCGACAGAATCTGATCGGTGTCGGGGTTGGTCTTGACGTCGAAGTCGACGTAGAGCGTGGCCTGGCCGTTGTTGGCGCTGACGGACTGCATGTAGAGCATGTTGTCGACGCCGTTCATCTGCTCTTCGAGCGGCGTAGCGACGGACTGCTCCAGTGTTTTGGCGTCGGCGCCCGGGTAGGTGGCCTGGACGTTGATCTCGGGCGGAACGATGTCAGGATATTGTGAGATGGGGAGGTTCAGCATCGAGACGATGCCGATGACGACAGTGAGGATGGCGATGACGATGGCGACGATGGGTCGCCGGATGAAGAAGTTTGACATCTGACCTACCTCCCGGCGCTCGAGGCGTTGGAAGGTGAAGGCGTCGAGGTCTGCTGCGGGCTGACGGGCATGCCCTCCTTCAATTTCTGCACGTTGGTGAGGATGACTGGGGTGCCGGGCTGCAGGCCGGAGGTGATGACCCAATCCTGACCGTGCTGCGGGCCGAGTGTGACATTGACGATGTGAACTTTGTTCTCAGGGCCGACGGTGTAGACCTGCTCGATGCCCTGGAGTTCCTGTACGGCGGACTGCGGGACCAGCAGAGCGTTGTGCAGGACCTGGGTCTGCGCACTCACACGGGCGAACTGGCCGGGACGAAGGATGTTGCCGGGGTTGGGGAAGGATGCGGCGATGCGGATGGCGCCGGTCTGCTGATTCATCTGGCGATCGACGAAGATGATGCGCCCGGTGTGCGGGAATGTGGAACCGTTAGAGAGCTTGAGTGTGAGCGGAAGATTTGAGGAGGCACGCAGAAGGTCGGCGTTGCTCTGGTTCGCGCGCTTGATGAGCGAGAGGTATTCGCTGTCGGAGATGGAGAAGTAGACCTTGATGGGGTCGAGTTGCGAGACGGAGGTGAGGACCGATTGCGGGCTGACAAGATTGCCGACCTGCGTGGTGGCCTGGCCGGCCACGCCGGTGATGAGGGAGCGGACCTGCGTGAAGCCGAGGTTCAGCCTGGCGTTGGCGACGGCGGCTTGTGCGGTGGCAACGGCGGCCTGCGCGGAGCGGACGTTGGCTTCGGCTTGCGCGGCTGTCTGCTTTTCGGTGTCGAGCTGGCTGGTAGCGATAGCGTGCTCGGCGGCGAGCGGTGTGTCGCGCTTGACATTAATTTGTGCGAGCTGAAGAGCGGCTTGTGCCTGGCCAACTTGTCCTTCTGCCTGACCGAGCTGGCCCTGCGCCTGCGCCAGCGCGGCCTGGAAGGGACGTGGGTCGATCTCGAAGAGGACCTGGCCTTTCTGGACGACGGAGCCTTCGCGGTAGTCCTGCTTGATGAGGTAGCCGGAGACCTGGGGCTGGATGTTGGCATTGACGAAGCCGTCGAGCGTGCCCACCCATTCGTCGGTGATGGGGACATCAGATTGCTGCGCGGTGACGACTTGAACGGGCATCGGGCCCATTGCGCCGGCGGCTGCAGCAGGCTGCGCGTGATCGTTGCAGCCGGCGAGGAGCGCGGCGGCGAGAGCGACGGGGGCGAGGGAAAATGCTTGGGCAAGACGAGTGAATTGGAACCCGTCCGGTCTTGTACGACTCATCCAGACCTCTCTGGACACGCAGCTGCGTGCAAATATCAGGAGCTATAGATTCTGCGGAGCGCGATGGGATGCAAAAATTTGCGGGCGGATCCGACGGATGTTGTTGAGATTGTGTTGCTCGGTGATGGTTGCAATTAATTAATGGGCCGCTAACAGATTAATCGAAAGACTGGCGGCGAGTGCGGCGATGAGAGCGAGCGGCATGGCGAAGAGGCCGGCTTTGAGGAAATCGAGGACGGTGACGTTGAGGCCTTCGCGCCGTAGGGCGAGCAGCCAGAGGATGGTGGCGAGCGAGCCGGTGACGGAGAGATTGGGGCCGAGGTCGACCGCGATGAGCGTGACGTCGCGGAGCAGGCCTTGGGTGTGCGTGAGTGTGATGGTGTTGGCGGCGATGAGGCCGGCAGGAAGATTGTTGATGAGGTTGTTGGCGATGGCGACGGTGAAGCCGACAGTGGCTGCGGCGATGGGCGCGGCGAGACGTTGGGCGGCGAGGAGGGCGTGTTCGGTGAACGCGAGTGCGCCGATGCTTTGAACGGCTTCGACGAGGATAAAGAGTGCGGCGACGAGTAAGAGGGTGCTCCAGGAGATTTGTTTGAGGAGCGGGATGGGGCTCGAATGGGTGCGGATGAGGACGATGGTGGTGATGATGAGCGCGGAGAGGAAGGTAGGGAGGCCGAGATCCTTGCCGAAACTGGAAGCGAGGAGGAGGACGATGACGATGATGGCGACGCCGAGGAGGACGAGCTTGCCGTGGCCGTTGAGGCGGGTGTCTTCGTGGTCGGGTTGGAGAGTGGATGTGAGCTCGTGGCGGAAGTAGAGGCGCAGGACGACGTAGGTGACGAGGATGGAGGCAAGTGAGGGTGCGAGGAAGGAGATGAGCCAGCGGGTGAGCGGAGGCATGCCGTTGTGGAAGACAACGAGGTTCGCGGGGTTGGAAATGGGGAGGACGAAGGAGGCGGCGTTGGCGATCATGGCGCAGGCGAAGAGGAAGGGCAGCGGATTGATGCGGGCGCGGCGAACAGAGGCGAGGACGGCAGGAGTGAGTACGATTGCAGTGGCGTCGTTGGAGAGGCAGACGGTGACGGCGACGCCGGACAGATAGAGGACCGCGAAGAGGCGCGTGGCGGAGCTGCGGGCGTGCGTGACGGCGACAGAGGCGATCCAGTCGAAGACGCCGTTCTCGCGGGCGAGCTCGGAGAGGAGCATCATGCCGGCGAGGAAGAGGTAGACGTCAGTGCCTTCGGCCATGGCGTGGCCGGCGAGGGAGAGCGGGATGAGCCGGGTGAGGACGAGAAGCAGAGCACCGGCGACGACCCAGTAGACCTCCGGGATGTTGCGCGGACGAAGGAGCATCAACAGGATGCTGACCGCGACGATGGCGATGAGCAGGGTGTGCGCGGCGAGCGACGGCATCCGTGCGGGGGTTCCTCCAGGATGAACGTATCAAAGGTTATAGATGCGGAGCCGGTGCGGGCGTTTTTGCCAGATTGTTCGGAGGGCGTAAGAATGGATGCGAACGCTCTGCCCCAGATGAGGAGGAGTGATGTGCAAGGTTATTGACGAGCTGAAGAATGGTGGAAGCCCACCGGAGCCCGAAAAGGAAACTCGGTTAAGCCGGCGATCGTTCCTGACGGGCCTGGGTGCGGCGAGCGTGGCAGTGACGGCGCAGCCGTTGATTGCGGCGGTTCCGGAGCCAAAGCAGGAAGCTGCGGAGGCCCTAGCGGAGCCAGGGACGATTCCGCTGACGCTGAAGGTGAATGGCGTGGAGCATCGGCTGAATGTTGAGCCGAGGGTGCCGCTGCTGGATTGCCTGCGCGAGAACCTGAATCTGCCGGGGACGAAAAAAGGGTGCGATCACGGGCAGTGCGGCGCGTGCACGGTGCATGTGAATGGAAGGCGCGTGCTGAGCTGCATGAGTCTTGCCGTGATGCACGCGAAGGATGAGATTACGACGATCGAGGGACTGGGGTCGCCGGAGAAGATGCATCCGATGCAGGCGTCGTTTGTGGAGAACGATGCGTATCAGTGCGGGTATTGCACGAGCGGGCAGATTATGTCGGCGGTGTCGGTGCTGAAGGAGCCGGTGGGGCCGAGCGATGACGATGTGCGGCATGCGATGTATGGGAATATCTGCCGGTGCGGGGCGTATCCGAATATTGTGGCGGCGGTGCAGCAGGTGCGCAGGTTGGGCTAAAGAACGACTGCGGGGCAGAGAATTGAGGACCCTATGGAACAGTTTTCATTTGTGAGTGCGACGAGTGAGGCCCAGGCGGCAGAGGCTGTGGCGCGAAGCTCGACGGCGCAGATGGGTGCGACCGTTCGGTACATTGCGGGCGGAACGAACCTGGTGGATCTGCTGAAGCTGGATGTGGAGCGGCCGAAGCAGGTGGTGGACATCAATGGGCTGGAGATGAGTGGGATTCAGCCGTTGAATGGCGGGCTACGAATTGGAGCGCTGGCGCGGAACAGCGATGTCGCGAATGATGCGACGGTGAAGCGCGATTATGCGGTGCTGAGCGAAGCGATTCTTTCGGGTGCGTCGCCGCAGATTCGCAATATGGCGTCGACGGCAGGGAATCTGCTGCAACGCACGAGGTGTCCGTATTTTCGTGATCTCGCGCATAGGTGCAACAAGCGGGAGCCGGGAAGCGGATGCGATGCGATGGATGGGTATAACCGCATGCTGGCGATCCTGGGCACGAGCGAGCACTGCATTGCGACGAATCCTTCGGACCAGAATGTGGCGCTGATGGCGCTGGAGGCGACGGTGCACATCCGTGGAGTGAAGGGTGAGCGCGCCGTCCCGATTGCGGAGTTCTATAAGCTGCCGGGGAACACGCCGTATATTGAGACGGTGCTTGAGCCGGGGGATTTGATTACGGCAGTGACGCTGCCGGCGCCGGTGCCGGGTGCGAGGTCGGGGTATCTGAAGCTGCGCGATCGTGCGGCGTATGAGTTTGCGCTGGCATCGGCTGCTGTGGTGCTGGGCGCGAACGGCGGGAAGATAACGCATGCACGTGTGGCGCTGGGTGGAGTGGGCACGATTCCGTGGCGGTCGCGCGAGGCGGAGGCGGTGTTGATGGGCAAGCCTGCGACGCGCGAGACGTTTGTGCGGGCGGCAGAGGCGGCGATGAAGGATGCGAAGCCGAGGTCAGAAAACGGATTCAAGGTGGAGCTGGCCAAGCGGTGCATCGTGCATGCACTGACGACGGTGAGCGCGTAGGAGAGTCGCGAAGGAGAATGGCGATGCAGGACAACGATGTGAAGCAGGCAGAGGTGAGGACGAAGTTTCCGCCGGTGATTGGAGCGGCGTTGCCGCGGGTGGATGGGCCGGTGAAGACGACGGGGCGCGCGCGGTACGCGGCTGACTATAGCTTCCCGGGCCTGGTGCATGCGGTGCCGGTGTGCGCGACGATTGCGAATGGAAAGATCCGGTCGATGGATACCTCGGCGGCGGAGAAGATGCCGGGAGTGGTTGCGGTGCTGCATCACGGGAACATCGGGCCGCTGTTTCATACGGCACATGGCGGAGTTAATGAAGAGCGGCAGCCGTTTGAGGATGAGCAGATCCACTATTGGGGACAGTATGTGGCGTTGGCGGTTGCGAAGACGCTGCAGCAGGCGCAGGCAGCGGCGGCAGCAGTGCGCGTGACGTATGACGCCGACAAGCCGAACGTGTCGCCGAAACTGGACGATGCGGATGTCGAGATCCGCACGATGAGCAAGCGCGGCGATGTGGGTGCCGGGTTCAGCGGCGCGCCGGTGAAGCTGGATGAGACGTATGCGACTCCGGTGGAGACGCATAACCCGATGGAGATGCACGCGACGACGGCGGTGTGGGATGGGCAGCGGTTCACGCTGTATGAGTCGACGCAAGGCGTGGTGGGGCACCAGCACGCGATGGCGCAGGTGCTGGGAGTGCCGAAGGAAAATGTTCGGGTTATTTCGAAGTTTATCGGGTCGGGGTTTGGCGGGAAGCTGAGCGCGTGGGCGCATTCCGCAATGGCGGCCGCGGCGGCGCGCAAGCTGAACCGGCCGGTGAAGCTGATGGTGACGCGCAGGATGATGTTCTGGGATGTGGGGCAGAGGCCGCACACGCTGCAGCAGATTCGATTGGGCGCAACGCCGGATGGGAAGCTGGTTTCGCTGGAGCAGCACTACAGGAATCACACGTCGTTTGTGGGGAACTATCACGAGAACTGTGGAGAGGCGACACCGTTTCTGTACAGCACGCCAAACCTGGAGGTGACGTCGGCGCTGGTGCAGCGGAATGTGGGGACGCCGTGCCCGATGCGCGGGCCTGGTGCTGTGCCGGGGTTGTTTGCGCTGGAGTCCGCGATGGACGAGCTGGCGATCAAGCTGAAGATGGACCCGGTAGAGCTGCGGCTGAAGAATGACACGTTGATGGATGAGAGCAACGGGAAGCCGTTTTCTTCGCGACATTTGAAGGAGTGTCTGCAGGTAGGTGCGGAGAAGTTTGGGTGGTCGAAGCGGAACCCTGAGGTGGGCTCGATGCGCAATGGTGACGCGGTGCTTGGATGGGGCGTCGCTGCTGCGTCGTGGGGCGCATGGCGCGGAGGATGCCAGGCGACGGTGATGCTGAAGGATGATGGCACGGCGCGCGTGACGTGCGCGGCGCAGGATCCCGGGATGGGAACATACACGATCTTTGCGCAGATTGTGAGTGACAAGACGGGGCTGCCGCTGGACAAGATCGAGGTGCTGCTGGGTGATTCGGATTTTGTGCCGGGCGCTACTTCGGGCGGATCCACGTTGACAGCGACGGTGATGCCGGCGATCGCGGATGCGGCCAACGGCGCGGTGGGGCAGGTGCTGGCGATGGCCGCTTCCCGTGTGAAGGCGTTCGAGGGAAAGAAGCCCGAAGATCTGATGATGAATGGCGGGAGCGTGCACCTGAAGGCTAACCGCGAGATCGCTGTTCCGTTCCAGGAGGCGCTGCGCGCGGCGAAGGTGGGGTATGCGAGTGCGGATGGACGCTCAGGTGGTCTGGGTTCGGACACAAAGGCGAGGGATTATTCGACGCACTCGTTTGGTGTGCAGTTTGCGGAGGTGGAGTGGAGGCCGCAGATTGCCCAGCTGCGTGTGAGCCGCGTGGTGACGGTGATGGATGCGGGACGGATTATCAATCTGAAGACGGGAACGAACCAGATTGAGGGTGCGGTGGTAATGGGGATCGGCATGGCGTTGCTGGAGAAGACGATCTACGATCCGCGCAATGGACATCCGATCAACGACAACTACGCGGACTACTTGGTGGCAACGAATGCAGATGTGCCGAAGCTCGATGTGCACTTCCTCGGCATTCCTGATCCGATGATGGGCGAGTATGGCGCACGCGGGATTGGTGAGATTGGTCTGGCGGGTGTGGCGCCGGCGATTACGAGCGCGGTGTATCACGCCACGGGCGTCCGCGTGCGCGAACTGCCGGTGAGAATTGAAGACCTGCTGCGGTCGTCAGTTGTCTAGCTACTGCGCTGCGGCACGAGCCACTGCTGATGGCGGTGTGCGCTGGTCCGCCTGCTGGCTGATGCCGGTATCCGCCATGGCCTGCGCGATTGGGATTCCGAGAAGAACCTTTACCGCGACTTTCTCTGTGCCCATGGCTGCGGGCTCGAAATACCAGTGCGTCAGGCTTTCGACGAGGCCCTCGTTCAGGCGCTGATCGGGCGACTCCATGATGTGAAAGGCTTCGAGCTTGCCGTCGGCTTTGAGATTTGCCTGAATGACAACGACGCGGCCGATGTTCGCGGAGACAGCGGCTGGTGGGAGCTGCGGGAGACGTTGGTCTTCAGGAAACGGCGGTGTGAGTGCGACGCCGGGATGTGCGATGCGGACTTCGCGCGAGGCACTGTACTGCAGGCTCCAACGGGCGCCGTGGATGCCGAGCTTCGAGACGTCGAGATAGACGGTGTAGACGGGGCCGTCGGGGAAGACGCCGAAGTCGCGGACGGCGCCGCCACTGGCGCCAGCGGAGAGAATGGTGAGTCCATACGAGCCGTGCGGATTGTTTGGATCCACGGTTGCGTCCGAAGGAGCGGAACGGAGACCGTTGCCACCAGAGCCTCCGACGATGGTCATGCCGGAGAACGGTGCAGAGCCGTTGCCGCCCGCGGGAGACGAGCCGTTCCCGTTGCCCATTCCGGCCCCGGAGGTGTGGCCTGAGCCAAGACCTGAACCGTTGCCGATGCCTCTGCCGCTTGTAGAACCTGAACCAGCGATCTCTGACGTGCCGCCGCCTGAGCCTTTGCCGTGCGGGCCGCCTGCACCCGAGCCTGAGGCGGAGGCTGCGTGGCCCTTGCCTGCTCCGGAGCCTGACGCGGCGGTGCCGGAACCTGAGACTCCAGCCGTGGTGGATGTACCGCCGGTGCTGTGGAGCTCGGCGACATTGGGATTGGCGAAGACCTCAAAGCGACCGTGAAGTTCGGCGGCGGGGATGTCGCGCTCCGTTAGCGTCGACTGAACTTCCATGGAGTTGACTACGAGGAGATTGCGAGTGTCAGTGCCGCCGGCAGGAGTTGCGGTGGATGGTTTAGTGGGCGCGCTGTTGGTCGCGAGAGTTGGAGCGACTGGTTTCGCGGGAGCGGCTGGCGCCGGCGGAGGCGGTTTGCGTGCCTCAAAGGAGCGGCCCTTCGTGGCGAAGGCGGCGAGCTTGGGTGCATCGGCGAGCTCGGTCGCAGAGGTGAGTGGAACTGTGTCGACGCTGGACGGCTGAATTTTAGGTAGCGCGGGTGTGACGATAGCCGTGAATTTCGGTGCGGCGAGTGACGGCGCGTGCTGCCCGACCGCTATGCGGACCATGCTGGGAATCGGTAGCGCAGTGGCGAGTCGCGGCGGGTGGGGGAGATCGGGCTGCAGAATGGTCTGGACGGAGTTGGTCGCGTCGGGCGTGTTGGAGATGATGTGCTGCGGGCCGGTGTGGAGTAACGCCATGGAGGACGCGCTGGAACCAGCATTACGCCCGGGTGCGGAGCGTGATGACGCGGCGCCGGGCGATGACGCGGATGCAGAAGACGATTGCAGATTGGGAAGAATCGGACGGCTGGTCGGCTGCTGTTCGATGTCGATGCGCCGATAGGACTCGCGCATGTGGGAGGGACCATCACGAATGACCGGCGCGAAACTTAGCAGAAAAATTGTGGCGAGGACGACGAGATGCACGCTGCCTGAACCCGGGAGCCCACGCGCGGGCAGGCCGGTGGTTTCGGCGATGGTCGGTGTCGAGACGATCGGGCGTGAGTTCTCTAGTCGCACGGTAGATGTCCGGTTGTGCACGTGCTTGCTGGGGCTCGTGACAGAAGAGGAATGGACATAACCAGCGCAATCTCACCGAGGTTGTGGCCGAACTCGCTTCTACGATGGCGATGGGCAATCGACGGCATTGCCAAAGCCGCGCAGGTCAGGAGCTTTGCAGATGGGGCCAGTCTAGTCCTCGAAGAGGCAATGTCAACGAAAAAGGTAAGGGTGAAGTACAGGGTGAAACTACAAGAATAGAATCGTATCCAGACCCAAATAGCTACTACTGCCAGATAAAAGTAACTGAGCGGTAACTTAGCGAGATAAGCGCCAGAAAATAGACTTGTTGGGTCATAAGGTGCGGCTTAGAATCCGGATACGCGGCGGAAGCAGGCGGAATGGGACGCGGCGGCCATCTCTGTTTGTACGCGGCGAGGAAGTCATGAGCTCCGTAGCAGGCATAGCTATAACTCCTGAAGCTCCTGAAACTGCGGCACCGGCAGGACGAATATGGTGCCCGTTTCATGTAACTCTTGCTGCGACGATTACGCTGATTGCTTTCTTTTTCTGCGGTCAATCGATAGCAGATCCTGACATCTGGTGGCACCTGAAGGACGCGCAGATCCTTGTGCAGCAGCATCACTGGGTGCGGGCGGACCAGTTCTCATACACGGTGACGGGAACGCCGTGGGTGAACTCGGAGTGGCTGTCGGAGCTGGTGTTCTATGGGATCTGGCGGCTGGGTGGAGTCGCTGCGCTGTTCTTCGGCTTTGTGGCGATCGTTGAGAGCCTGATGATCCTGATTCTTTTGCTGGCGTATCGGGCGAGTGACTCGATCAAGGCGTCAGCGTTAGCGGCGGCAGCATCGGTGCTGCTCGCAGTGGTGAATTTTGGGCCGAGGACGATCCTGTTCGGCTGGGCGTGCCTGCTGGCGCTGATGTTCGTGCTGTGGAAGCTGATGAGGACTGGTGACGCTCCGCTGTGGACGGTGCCTCTGATTTTTCTGCTGTGGGTGAACCTGCACGGGTCGTGGCTGATTGGGTTAGTGGTGTTTGGGATTGTGGTGGGGAGCGGATTTTTGTCCGGCACCTGGGGCAAGGTAGTTGCGGAGCGGTGGACGCCATCTCAGCGGCGCAAGCTGCTACTAACCGCGGCGGCGATCGTGCCGGCTCTTTTTGTAAATCCTTACGGATATAAGGGAGTTTTTTATCCGTTCGACTTAGCTTTTCGGCAGAAGCTGAATGTGGAACACGTGGTGGAGTGGGCTTCAGTAAATTTTCATGAGCCGAGGGGGAAGGTCGTTTGTGGGCTGCTGCTCGCGTTGTTCCTGCTGGCATTGGCGGGCAGACGCAAGTGGAAGCTATCCGAGGTAGGACTGGTCACCTTCGCGATGTATATGTCGCTGACTTATGTGCGATTCCTGTTTCCGGCGGCAATCCTGATTGCGCCGATCCTGGCGCGGCAGTTGGATTTTATGCCGGCTTACAACAGGAGCGCTGATAAGCCATGGGTGAATGCATTTTTTACCGCAGCCGTGCTGGCTGTAATTATCTGCCGCTGGCCGGCGACGAAGAAGATCAATGAGGATCTGGCAAAGAAGATGCCGCTGGGTGGCGTGCACTATTTACAGACGCACATCGCGCCGGGCGAGCGGGTGTTCAATCACTATATGTTTGGCGGATGGATGATCTGGAGCCAGCCGTCGATTCCGACGTTTGTGGACAGCCGCACGGATATCTTCGAGTACAAGGGCGTGCTGGCCGACTACCTGGATGCCATTGGTCTGAAGAATTCGCTGGCGGATGTAGATAAGTATCATGCGAAGTACATCTTCTTCCCGTCGAAGGATGATCCCTTCACCTATTTCATGCGACACACCACCGGGTGGCACGTCATATTCGATGACGGGGTAAGTTGCGTATTTGAGAGGAATTAGGCAGGAAGTTAGGAGATGACGGGCTCGATTTGCAGGAGATCTCCTAACTGGGTGTTCGTAGCAGCGATGGTTCCGGGCGGTAGCTCGAGCGCGCTGGATGCTTTCCAGTTAATGGACGTCATGCGAAAGGGACGTAAGTTGCCGTAGGCAGAGAGCACGCGATGCTCTCTGTCAAGCAGCAGAACGTCGATACTGAAGCGCATCCAAAACGTATGAACTCCGTTGGATGGCCGGATGAGGAGCCCGTGTCCGGCGGCAAGAGATCTGCGGCCCATGAGGCCCAGGAAGCGGGTCAGCGAGGTATCTGCAACGGCAACCCGGTGTGCCAGGACGGACTGTCGGGCCGGGTTGGATATGCGCAGGTACTGCGTGACCCGTGGACCCATGGTTCGCCGTAACTAGACCTTGCGCTTGCGCCGCTGGATAAGAACCAGAAGCACTACGACGAACAGAACTGCTGCAACAACGCGAATAATTGTAGGTGTATCCATGCTTTCTCCTATTGACAAGGCGATAAGACATCTGATGGTGCGGTTAGAAAAGGTTCTGAATATTGTGAATGATGCTGATAAATGCAGGAGCCAGTAACACAATGAACATACTTGGAAAGATAAAAAATACAAGCGGAAATACCAGTTTTATGGTCGTCTTTGCGGCGAGCTCTTCTGCTTTCTGACGGCGCTCGGTGCGGAGCGAGTCGGAAAATACCGCAAGTGCCTTTGATATGGGAGTGCCAAACTTGTCGGTCTGGACGAGCATGCTGACAAAAGCAGAGACAATCTCAAGCTTTGTACGCTCAGCCATATGTCTCCAGGCGTCGATACGCGGAGTGCCGGCGCGCTGTTCGAGACTGATCAGGTTGAACTCATCGCTGAGGTCGGGGTGCGTGGCAGCGAGTTCCGCTCCGACACGCTGGAGTGCCTGATCCAACCCAAGGCCGGCCTCCATGCAGATCGCAAGGAGGTCGAGGGCATCCGGGAGGCCGAGGCGAACGCGCTCGCGGCGCTTGCGAACCAGCCGGGACACGAACAGGTCCGGCGCATAGAAGGCGAAGATTACGCCAACAATAAACCAGAAGATGACGTTGTCACGGATGAAGACGCTGATGAGGACCGCGGTGATTGCAGTAAGCAGCAGTCGCGTGGCATAGAACATTTCGACGTGGTAGGACTGGCGGTACCCGGCGAGCGCGAGTTGGCGAGCAGCATTGGCGCTGTTGGTGATGCCGATTGTGCGGCGGATGCGCTCGGTTGCCGAACCGACTTCAGTGAGGATGGCGGCGGGCCGGAAGGCGGCCGCAGTGTCAACTGGTTTGAATCCCTGCACGGCTTCGAGCACGCGGGCTTCTGCAGAGGCCCGGCGTTCAAAGATCAGAATCACCAACGTGGTAGCGAGGAAGATCGTGAGACCGGCGGCGATGAGGATGTAGACCATGGTTACACCTTGATGCGGACAATGCTGCGAATGATGAGAACTCCAAGCGCCATGAATACGGCGCCGGCAACGAGCAGGTGACGGCCGACGGGTTGGTTGAGCAGGGGCGCTGTGTAATTGGGATTGAGCGCGTTGAGCGTGAAGAACATGACGATCGGCAGCACACAAAGAATCCAGCCGGTCAGGCGGCCTTGCGCCGTGTAAATACGGATCTCGCCCTGCAGGCGGATTCGCTCGCGCAGCAGCGCTGTCGTCTTGTCGAGGACTTCAACGAGATTGCCCCCTGTCTCGCGCTGAATGAGCATCGCGGCGACGAGGAATTGCACGTCAGGAATGGGAATGCGGTCAGCGAGATTCAGGAGGGCATCACGAAGCGGGAGTCCGAGATTTTGCTCTTCCGAGACGCGGCGGAACTCTTTCCCGACTGGGTCGGCGATCTCCTGCCCAACAAGATCAAGAGCGGCAGTCAAAGAGTGGCCGGCTTGGAGAGCGCGCGAGACCAGATCCATTGCCTCAGGAAGGAGCGCGGAGAACTTTCTGAACTGGCGCTTTCGTCGAATGATGACATAGGTATACGGGGCCGCGAATGCGACCGCTACGAGAAGCGGAATGACGAGGGCATTGACGGAGAGGATTTCGCAAATCCAGTAGACGACCAGGAATGCGGTGAGGGAGCCGAGCAGCAGGCGGCCCACCGACCAATCCAGATCGGCTTCGATGATGAGCTTCTGAAGCCGCGCGGCCGGTGTGAGTTTGCCGAAGAGGCTGTTGAGCCATGGAATCTTGCTGTACGAATCATGGCGAAGAATATCGACCCGCTGTGCGGCGCTCGCGGGGCCGCGGCCGGCGGCGGCTTGGAGGCGCGCATGGGCAAGCTTCTCCGCACGCGTCGGTTGAGTGAACACTACAACCACGGTGAAGACTGCCACGAGGATGAAGACAAACAGAAGAAGAAGAGACATGGCCGGTTTCAGCTATACGTCAACGACGTGGGTATAGATGTCCATGGGAACTCCGATTCCGGAGGCCTGAAGTTTTTCGAGGAACTTGGGAACGATGCCAGTCGCCTGGAATCGTCCGATTACTTTGTTGTTGGGTCCGAGCCCGCGCTTCTCAAACCGGAAGATGTCCTGGAGGCTGACGACGTCCTGGGACATTCCCGTGATTTCGCTGAAGTGCGTGATGCGGCGAGTGCCATCGCTCATGCGCGAGATCTGGATGATGATGGCGACGGCCGATGCAACCTGCTGACGGATTGCTTTTTCGGGAAGGTTGAGATTCGCCATCATCGCCATGGTTTCCATGCGGGCGATAGCGTCCCGCGGACTGTTGGCGTGGATGGTTGTGAGAGAGCCGTCGTGGCCGGTGTTCATGGCCTGCAACATGTCGAGCGCCTCTTCGCCACGAACCTCGCCAACGATGATGCGATCGGGACGCATGCGGAGCGAGTTGACAACGAGCTCGCGCTGGCGGACGCCGCCGCGGCCCTCGAGATTGGCGGGGCGGCACTCGAGCCGGACGACGTGGTGTTGCTTGAGCTGGAGTTCGGCCGAATCTTCGATGGTGACGATGCGCTCGGTATCAGGGATGAAGCTGGAGAGCACATTGAGCAGCGTGGTCTTTCCGGCACCGGTGCCGCCGGAGACCACGATGTTCAGACGAGCTTTGATCGCTCCCTGAAGAAGCTGCAGCATCTCCGGTGTGATAGTGAGATTGCGGAGCAGATCGGCGGCTTCGAGCGGCGTCGTGCCAAAACGACGGATGGAGAGGATGGGGCCGTCGACGGCCAGCGGGGGAATGATGACGTTCACGCGGGAACCGTCGGCGAGACGAGCGTCCACCATCGGTGAGGATTCATCCACGCGGCGCCCAACGGCAGAGACGATCTTGTCGATGATGTGCATCAGGTGCACCTGGTCTTTGAAGGTGACACCGGTTTTTTCGAGCACGCCGGAGCGCTCGACGTAAACTGCGCTGTGCGTGTTGACGAGGATGTCGTTGATGGTGGGGTCCTGGAGGAGCGGCTCGAGTGGACCGAGGCCGAAGACCTCGTCGAGAACTTCGCGGCAGAGGCGGTCTTTCTCGACCATGCTGAGCGGCGTGTCGAGTTGGGTCATCAGGTCCTGAATGACGGCGAGGATCTGCTGACGTGCGCGCAGGTCCTGGAGATTGCGCAGCTTTTCCAGATCGATTTTCGCGAGCATGTCGCGATGGAGCGCGGACTTGATCTCCTGATAGACGCGGCCGGCGACGCCGGGCCGTGATGGGGAATCATTGCCGCGCATAGGCGGCATGCGGCCAAAAGCCGGTACTACTTCATTCATTGAGCCCATGTTGACCTCCCTGCCTACTGCTGTCCGCGCATAAAGCTAGCCCGAGATTCCGAGAACGTTGAAACGAGAGCGCGCCTGTTGAATTCGCTTCTCGGTGTTGTTGTCCGGCGGTGTCTCCAAAGATCCGTTGAGGCGGAGCGTCCACTTGCCAATGCCCTGCATGAATTCGGATCGTGACTTAACCGAGACGGGGATTCCGGTTGAGATCGCTTCTCCGAGTTCCTGGTCGGAGTTCGGGATGATGAGCGAAATTTTTCTGTGTAACGCCTTCTCGATGGTTTCAATCGAGAGCGGAGCTTTCTTGGTCCATCGGTTGAGGACAACCTGTGATTTCGAGGTGGAGAAATTCAAGCGCATCAGATAGTCGAGATAGCGCGACGTTGCGCGGACGGCTGGCAACTGCGGTGTGGCAATGAGCGAGAACTCGTCGCTCAGCTCAAGAATGGCGAGGTTCTGCTCGTCGAAGCGCGCGTCGGTATCGACGATCACGTAGTCATACATCCGAAGCAAGAAGCGCAATGTTTGCTGAACTGCCTCGGGTGTCGTCTTCGGGGTCGCTCCAAGGCCTTCGGGAGAGGCCAGGACTTCGAGCCCGCTCTCGTGCTTGAGAACGAAGCCCTGGAGCAGTTCGGCGTCCATGCGGTTCAGATTGCAGGCGAGCTCGTAGAAACCGTAGTTGTGGTGTTCAAGCCCCAGGTGAAGTGTCACCTCACCCAGCTCGGGTTGGTGGTCGACGAGGAGGACTCTCTTGCCGCGCTTGGCGAGCGAATAGGCCAGATGAACGGCGAGCGTCGTGGTGCCGACGCCACCTTTCACACCCATGAGCGTGACGAGTTTGCCTTGCATCTCGGAGACGAAGGAATCGCGCTTTTTGCGCGACACCTGCTCGAGCGCATTCTGAACGCGGTCAGCGACGAGCGGCTTTTCGAGGTATTCCGTGCAGCCGGAGCGCATCGCCTCGATGATTGCTTCAGGCTCCATGCGACTGGAGACCGCGAAGATCGACAGGGGACTGAGAGAGGTGCGGCGCAGATACTCGACGGTCTGCAGCGCCATGGGGCGATCACGATCGAAATCGATGATGCAGACCTCGGGATGGACCTCGCGGAAGGTGCGGACGAGCGAAGCATCCTTTTCGCCGAAGTATTGCCGAAGCGATGCGCCGAGGGTGAAGCCTGGAACGGACGCCACAACACGGCCGAGGAGATGGACGGCGGCGTCGTCCAGATGAATCGCCAGGATCGATATCCCCTGGTTGCTGTCCGGGTTAGAGTTTCCGAACATGTTGGCGCACCGTAATTCCTATCTCTGCACTATGGGTGTAGCGGTTCCTGGAACTTGATGAGAGCCGGGGAAATGCTGATCGAAACGATTCGGATCGAGGGCCGGCACGACAGGTTTGGGCAACAATGGAACGGGGCTCGGGATCCCGAGAGGATCCACGATGGTCGGTGTTACGACGACGAGCAGCTCAGAGGTCGTGAGGTTTCTGGAATGCGAGTGAAAGAGCAAGCCCAGAATCGGAACATCCGCGATCCCTGGAATCTTGCTCATCTGGATCGTGGTGTTGGAGTCGAGTAGCCCGGCGATACCGAAGCTTTGGCCATCTTTCAACTCAACGGAGGTCTCAGCGCGGCGTGTGGAGAGTGCGGGGACCGTGAACCCGGAGATCGTGACAGCATTCCCGTAGTCGAGAGAGCTGACCTCCGGAGCCACCTTTAGCCGAATGGAGTTATCCGGTTCGATCGTACCAGTAAAGTCGAGCTTGATACCGTACGGACGGAACTGGATCGTAACTGCACCGGCACCCCCCGCCGAGGTTCCCTGAACGACAGGGTAGGGAAATTCACCGCCGGCGAGAAAGTGTGCAGGTTCACCGCTGACCGCGAGGAGATCGGGCTCGGCGAGGATCTGGAGCACGTTCTTCGTCTCGAGGTCCTGAATCGTCGCTCCAATATTCAAATCGGGCCGGAAGAGAAAGATGTTGAGCAGGCTATTAGTGCTGAAACTGGAGCTGGTGCCCTGAACGTTTCCGCCTATGGTGCCGGTGATCGAGCCGCCTGCAGTCGGAGCTGTGAACTGCTGCGTGCTAACCGTGCCCACCGTATTGGCTCCGCCGGTGCTGAGAATGTTGATGCCAAAGGTGTTCATCTTTCCACGATCCACCTCGGCAAAGCGGACCTTGAGCATGATCTGTTTGCTGTGCGCGGGCGTAAAGACCAGCAGACCGTTGACCACCTCTTTGGAGTACGTCTGCGCCATTTTGAGGACAGTATCCGCGACGCCTTGATCGGTGACGGTGCCGGAGAGAACAACGCGACCTTCTTCGGCGCGGGCCTCGATGGGCTGGTTTGGATAGGTCTGCTGGAGCGCGGCGCGCAATCCAGTGATGTCGACGTCGGCTGAAACTTCGAGCATGCGGGAACGGCCGTCCTCGTCCCAGAAGACGACGTTGGAGGAGCCAGGCGCCTTCGCGGTGATGACAACCTGGGTCGGCGCTGTTGTGGTGCTTTCGATCACGGCTGGATTACTCACATAGATTTTTCGAAGCCGCGCCTGCATCGTGACGATGATGGAGCGGCCGACGAGGATGTGAACGGTCTCGGTTTCAGCGGATGTCTGAGGAGCAGCCGCTGCCGGGACCGTTGATTGAGGCAAGCTATCGGTCTGCGATACTGCAGCCGACGCAACGCAAAGTGGAACAGCAAGGGTTAGAACCAGTCCTGCTCGAATGTGCATATCGTTAGAGCCTCATCCTGCGACTAGAACTTCGTGACGGTCGTTTTATCCCCTGCAATGGTTTCGACGGAATAGAACTCAGCAGGTCGAGGTTGCGGTTTCGGAGCGGCGGCCACATGCGGCCTGGGTGCGACCGGTGTGACGTCCGCGACCAACTGTGACGCGAGAACTGGTTTCGGTTCGGGTTTGTTCTGGTCGGCGCCGTTTCTCAGAACGAATTGGACGGAACCTTGTTGCGTTGCGAGTACGAGCTTCTGTGCGTCGCGTGGACTGAGCAGCAGGGTGACCACGTTGACGGTCTGGGGTCTGCCTTTCGGGTCAGGCTCGAGCGTCTGTCCGGCAGTCAGCACCTCGACGTCTTGAAGAATCGTTTGTGTCAGCGGCGCAGAGGCGCTGTCCGGACGATAGGTGAGGAGGACATCCACGTGGCTGCCCGGATAGAGGAAGCCGGCCACACCAACCACGTCATTGGACCGGATGGAGATGGCGCGCATGCCTTCCGGGATTTTTACCGAGAGGCCGAGGCCGGATCCTGGCGCGGCCAAGTCACTTTCGACCACAGGCTGATTTGCACTGACCGGGTAGATCAGCGAACGCCCGATCACCTGCTCGGGCCGGGAGAATGCACCGGTGAGTGGCATGGAAGCCGGCCAGTTGACGACCCTGATGTTCTCGGGAGCGAGTGGCGTTCCGGCCGGCAACTGATCGACGGCCGCGACGACGCGAATTGTTACCGGCGTCTTCGCCCTCTGGCTGCGGAGATGCGAGTAGAGAAGATAGGTTGCGCCGGCTGAGAGAAAGAGAGCGATGAAGAGCGCGAGCGAGAGTCGACGAATATCCATGACTTCAACCCTTCCAGACGTTCGAAATCAAAGTGCCGACGGCGCCCGCCGCAATGGCGAGTCCGTAGGGCATGTGCACGGCCTTGGCGCTGGACAGGTTCAACTTGGGATTAACCCGCAGGCCACTGGACGCGTGGAAGCGGACGAGCGCTCCAACGTTGGACAAGGTGGTGCGGTATCGCTTGAGAACGATGACATATCCCAATGCAATGAGACCACCGGCGACAGCGCAGACGATGAGTGCCAAGCCGGCGTTGCGATAACCCACCCATGCACCTACCGCCGCCATGAGCTTAACGTCGCCACCTCCCATCGCGTGAATCACAAACAGCAGGAAGAAAACCCCGCCGCAAAGAATTATGCCGATCAGCCCCTCAAGTAGTCCGTGCCAGCCGAGAAAGCTGAAGCGAACAATGAGAGCGGCAAGAATTGCCGGGTACGTGAGCCGATTCGGGATGCGGGCAGAGATGACGTCGAACCAGGCGCCGAGAAGCGCTGCGATGACCGCTCCATCCAGCAACCAGATATGCATTGTGTACCCTTTGCCCGCAAGACCCGTATCACGTGAACAGCACAAATCTTTCGGCCGCGGGAATGTCACCCGCGCGGCCGACGCAGTCTACGTCCAATTAACTGCCGGGGTTGGCAGCGGTCGCGCTGCTCAGCTCCATGCCGATCTTGCTAAATGCGTTGTTGATCGTGTCGGCAACGGTCCCCATTCCCGCAATGGCGCCGAGAGCGATGAGAGCGCAGACGAGTGCGTACTCGATTAGATCCTGGCCGGACTCGTCCTCATGCAGGCTGGCGAGAAGTGTGTGAAGTGTCATGGTGGTTCTCCTTGGGAAAAATAAGCAGCGCGGCTATTCAAGTTGTAGTGTTCTTTGGAAGCTAGCCCGATTGGTTCGTTCGCAATCGCGCGTCCGTACTACGCCAAAAAGCGATGGGACGTGCGCATAGCTGAGGAGTGAAGGTTCGCCTGGAGGTATAACTCGGCGTGGCGCCTGTAGGCTAATCCCTCTTCCGTTTCGGCTATCGTGCCGTTACAAGTATCAGTCGCTACTCTCAGTGTCAATGACTTTTAGTAACTTTGGCCTTCGTTACCACTACTTTTGTAAGGGGTGTGATGCCGAAAGTAACAGAAGGTTTACGCGGTGGTCGCAGTTTGCGGTGCTTAGCTGAGCGGGTTGCGTCCGTTCGGCTGCAGAACGACCTGCTGAGGCTGGTGGCCGTTGAGAACGAGTTTGACCGTTGTCGCAGTGGCGCCGGTTCCAACCAGATACAGCGGTCTTCCTTCCAGACTCGTCACCAGGCGGCCGCAGCCTTGTACCTGCGCGAGTGGCCTGCCACCTAGTTTGAGCTCCGCGCTGCCGCTACTGTAGCGGAGTTCGGCGACCTTCGGGTTGGGCACGGGAACAGAAAAGACGCCATTGTGTGCCGCCGCACAATCAGGACGAACGTTCCAGTGAAGTTCATCGTCCTGCATCCTCACGCCGGCGAGACGCCATGTGTAGTCATAGAGCACCAGCGCCGCAGGAGAGTAGCTGGCCGAGCCCGAGTGCGTAAATTCGCCGGTGAGTGGATCGAGCTGCTGACGAAACGAAGGATCGCGCAGGATGGCGTCGCACCACTGTTGCATCATGTGCGCGAACTCTGCGGAGCGGTTGTAGTGATCGAACCAGCGGCCAGCACGCAGAGCAGTGAGCGCCTGCGACGGGCCGCCCCAGGAGTTACGCGGAATCGGGCGGACGAAGGTCGGGTCGTTAAGCGCGACGGAAGGCAACGGATATGGCGCCCAGAAAGCCTGCGGGTTTCCTAGTTGCCGCGACCATAGCGTGTCGAACGTCTTCTGATCGACGACGTGTTCGCCGCAGATGCGCGAGAGAATATCGCTCCGCACCTTCACGAACTTGTTGTGGGCGTCGAGATCATAGAACGCAGCGTCTTCGGGAATGTAGAGCTTCGTGAGGATGAGCTTGCGGAGGGTCTCGGCGCGCTCGAACCACCGGTCGGATTCCGAGGTCTTTCCAAGTGCGCGGGCCATCGCAGCAAGTGCGACGCGGCCGCCGTAGACAGTCGCGGAGAGATCCGGACAGAGGCGCGGCAGCGTCGGGTTGGGAGGGCATTGACGTGCGTCTTTGTCGGGGCACTGATTGGCGCAGCCAGCCCAGCGGGGGCTGTTGTCCATACCGGTGTCGTAGGTGCAGAAGCCCTCCACAAGACCGGTCCCTCGCGTATTGCGGTACCGCATCAGCCATGCGTCCCAGCGGGAGCAGGCGGTGTAGGCAGTCTGGAGCAGCTCAGAATCGCCCGTAGTGCGCGCAAGCTCCCACGCTGTTGCGGCGATGGGAACGACCATCTGGATTTGGCCGAAACCGGTCTCTGAACGCTTGTTGTTGGCCGGGAGCTGGCCGTCCTCACGCTGCAGAGCGAAGAAAGTCATGTGCGTATTGCGTGCGACGTCAGGACGAAAGAGCGAGTAGACGAGCGATTCGTGTGGACCGCACTCCTGCCAGATCCCGGCGTATTCGGCGCCTTCGATGAGCACCGGCCAGGGAAATCGCGGAAGGACCTGGACGTTCGCGGCGAGGACCTGGAGCGCGCTATCGTAAGCGTGCTGCCATTGCGCGTTCGAGGTGGAGAACGATGGGGCGCTGTTGGACGGCGCGCTGGATTGTGCAAGCAGGGCAAGCGGGCGCATGGCCGGCGCGAGTGTGCTGAGCGCGGCTGCCTTCAGGAGGTCGCGACGTTGCATACGGGCGTAGGTGCCGGTGTAGTCGATGCCGACTCGGCGTGCAGGAGCGTGGCGGCCCAGGAGGATACGGCCGCGGCGAACGCATCTGGCTCGGCCGGCGACCCTCCTTCAAGTGCGGCGAGCTGCACGGCCAGGTTGCCGATGGTCGAGCTTTCGGGAGCGCCTCGGCGAACGGGGAGGCCGGTGCGTTCGGCGGTCAGTCGGCAGAGAAGATCGTTGCGGCAGCCGCCACCCACAACGACGATTTCAGTCGGCTGCACGCCCGTGTAGCGGCGAAGCTCTTCGAGCGCGCGGGCGTACGCAGCGGCGAGGCTGTGGAAGATCAGCGCGGCCATGCGCACAGCTCCTACAGGGCTTTCATCGAGGGTGTCGTGGCCATGCGTCCGCAGTTGCGCATTGATCCGCGATGGCATGTTGCCTACAAGTCCGAGCTCGGGATCGCCGACGTCGAGAAGAGCGGAAGGCTCGGACTCGAGCGACGCGCGGCGGACCAGATCGTCGATCGTGAAGGATGTACCGGCGGCCTCCCACGCGTCCATACACTGCTTCAGGAGCCACATGCCGTTAACGGCTTTGTGGAAGCAGATGCGATTGCCGATCGCGCCGAGATTGGTGAAGTCGTCGGCGAGCGCGGCGGGCGAATTGCACGGCGTGGACAGGAGCGCACCGATGAGGGACCATGTGCCCGAGCTGATGTAGGCCCACTGCTTCGCATCTGTGGGAATGCCAGCGATGGCGGAGGCGGTGTCATGGCAGGCGGGTGCAATGAGTTCGGTATCGCGCAGCGCGGGAAGATCGGCGAGTGGGCCGCTGAATTTAGAAAGCCTCCCGAGCCGCGTGCCGGGTTGTGTGAGCTTCGCGGCGCGGTGAAGATCGAGGCCGGCGGCGGCGAAGATCGCTCTGCTCCAGTCGCGCGTGGCGAGGTCAATCATGCCCGTGTGCGTCGCGTTGGTGTATTCGGCGAACGGCGCGGCGCCCCAGCGGGTGAGCATGTACTCGGGCAAATTCAGCCAGCGTGCGCCGGGCGGGAGATCGGCTGCGTTATCCGCGTAAAGCTGGTAGAGAGTGTTGAGGCGCGCAAGCTGGATGCCGGTGATCTCGTGCAGGCGTTCTGGCGAAATTTTGGTGTGGAGCTGTTGCTGCGCGGCGATGGTGCGCTCGTCGCGGTAACAGAACGGCGCATCGAGTGGATTGTTATTGGCATCGACACGTACGTAGTCCACAGCCCAGCCGTCAACCGCGATGGAGCGAATACCTTCAGGAGCTAGATCGGCGGAGCGGCGAAGGCCATCATCGATTCCATCCTCAATCGTTCGCAGGGGCCAGTGAAGACCGTCGCCGCGCTCGACAGGGCCATTGGCGAAACGATGAACGAGTGTGACCTCCGGCGTGTCGCCGTGCCAGCGGAGAAGAGAGACGCGGCAGCTCTCGGCGCCGAGGTCGACGGCGACCAGCGCGCGCTTGTCTGTCGGAATCCTCGGTGCTCGCGAGGCTGCCTGGCTCACCGGAGATACGCCTCCACAAGGCCGCCATCGACCGGAATCAGATGCCCGGTGGTGCAGCGGGCCTGCGGTCCGGCGAGGAACATAATCGCCTCGGCGCAATCCTTGGGATCGATAGGCTGATGCGTCAGCGTGCGCGTGGCATAGAAGCGCGCCAGCACGTTGCGAAGATCGTCATCGGAAGCGGACTCGTCGAAGGGCAGGTTGTACTTCTTGAGCGAGGCGATGACGCGATCGCGCGGGAACATCGTCGATCCCTTGACGACGGTTGCGGGGCTGATACCGTTGACGCGAGCCTTCGGCGCCATACTCACGGCGAGTTCGCGGACCAGATGACTCAGCGCGGCCTTGCTGACGTCGTAGGCCTCGCTTCCGCGCTTGGCGACAACGGCATTCGCGGAGCTGGTGAGCACGATGCTGGTTTCAAGTCCCTGCGCATCGAGGATCGATTTGAATTCGTCGGCAAGAAGGTAATTCGCCGTGACGTTGACCTCGAGCGTGAGGGCCCACTGCGCGTCCGTGACGATGCCGTCCGGCGAAGAAGGGAACATCGCAGCCGTGTTGATCAGGATATCGATGCCGCCGTAGCGGAGAACCGTGGCATCGAGCGCAGACCGAATCGCCGCGCGATCGCGAATGTCGATCGAGGTGAAGTCGGCGACCTCGCGGCCGTACTTCGATTGCACTTCCTTGGCTACCGCTTCGGCGCCTTTGGTATCGCGATCCGCGATAATCACGTGCGCGCCGCGCTCGGCCGCCAGCAGGGCGACTTCGCGGCCGATGCCGCTGCCTCCGCCGACAATAAGCGCGATCTGGCGCGAGAGCTGTTTCTCAGACGGCTGGCGGCGAATCTTCGCCTCTTCGAGCTGCCAATACTCGATGCGGAAGGCCTCGCTGGGCGGCAGCGCGACATAGTTGTCGTGCACCGTAAAGCGGTCCGACGGAATGCGCGAGGACGCCTGAGGGACTGCGGTGCACGGCTTGTTGTCGCCGAGAGCGCCGGCGCCCTGCATCACTCCGATGGCATTGGTGTAGAACTCGCCGGTGATGCGGGACTCCGCTTTGTTCTTGCCGAAGGAGAACATGCCAACGCCAGGGATGAGAACGACGGTCGGGCTGGCGTCGCGCTGTTTGGGCGAGTTTGGCTCAGCGTGTTTCGTATAGTAATCGGCGTACTCGGCGCGATAGGTCTGGAGCGCGGAATCGAACAGCGCCGGCAATTGACCCGGATCGTCGGCTGGATTCCATCGAACGAAGAGCGGGCGAATCTTGGTGCGGATGAAGTGGTCAGGGCAGCTTGTGCCGAGGTGCGCGAGTTGCTCGGCCTGCGTCGAGTTTACGAACTCCAGCACCTGCGGTGAGTCAGTGTAGGTGCCGATGAAGCGCTGGTTGCGAGAGACGGCGCCGCGCAGCCGCGGCATGATCTTTGCCGCGATCTTCTTGCGATCTTCACGTGTCGAGACGCGCTCTCCTCCGAAACGTTTGTATGCCGGACGCGACGCGTGACGCTCAATGAACTGGCCGATCTGGTCGACGATCGTGATCGTGTTGACGTAGCAATCGCGCTGCGTGTCGCCCCAGGTGAAGAGCCCGTGCCCGCCGAGCACAACACCATCGCAGCCGGGGGTCTCCTGCACGATCTGGCGGAGCATCATGCCGAGCTCAAAGCCGGGACGCTGCCACGGCAGCCACGCGAGCTTGTGGCCGAACTCTGCGTTGAACTCGTCCATGCGCTGCTTGCCATTCGCTGATGCCGCGAGCGCAATCGCCCAGTCAGGGTGGAGGTGGTCGACATGCGGGAAGGGAAGGTAGCCGTGCAGCGGCGTGTCGATCGATGCCGCTGTGGGATTGTTGCCGAAGGTCACTAGCGGATAGAGCTCGACCATCGCATCTTCTTCATCGACCCCGCGATACTGCTTTTCGAGCGCAAGCAGCTTGTCGAGATACAACGTCGCGAAACCGGAGCGCTTGATGCTGCCGAGGTCGCCGCCGCTACCCTTTACCCAGAGCACCAGCTTCTTCTGCCCATCGACTGGATCGACTGTCTCCAGCTTGGAGCTGGTGTTCCCGCCGCCGAAGTTCGTCAGGCGGAGATCAGAACCGAGCAGGTTGGAGCGATAGCGGAGGAGTTCAGGGGCATCGAGTGTTTTGGCGTACGACTCGTCCCACTTGTCTTCGAGAAACTTGAGCTTGGCTGCTGCAGTGGCTTGGGGCATAAGGGCGCTCTCAGAAGGGAAATGCCCAACCATTGTCACATATTGAAAGGCAATAGAGCAAAAGTTTCGTATTTGAATTTTGCTTTATTCGAAGGTCGAGTTCACATTGTCAAGAACCGATCTGCGCGTAACCAGACGGTGTGTGACGTAGTTGTAGGGCGGGACGGTTTGGCCGCGGAGCAGCGCCAGCCCGAGGTTCATGAGCGCTGGACCGTAGCTGTTGGTTTCGTGCGACACGGAGGCGATCATGGGTGAGTTGCGCCGCTTCATCTCCTCCACTGCCTCATGGATGCAATCCTGGCCAACGACGGCCACATGGCGTTCGCGCTTTAGCTCGCGTGCCGCATCGATCGCACCCAGAGCGCTGGTGTCCGTTGCAGCGGCAATCAGGATATTCTTCTCGCGCTTATGCCGCTCCAGGAACTCCGAAATGACCTTGCGGCTGCGCTCGCGAATCCCGCGGCCGTCGATCCTGACAAACGCCTCGACGGGAAGCTCGGGCAGCGCAGAGCGAATCGCCTCAAACGCGCCAGAGACGCGACTCTGCACGAGCAAGCCCGCCTCGGGCAGATCCAGGCCAAGCACCCAATCGACCTTGCCCTCCCATTCATTCATCGCGAATTCCGCAAGTGCCTGGCCGGCGGTCATCCCGGCGCGGTAGTTGTCCACGCCAAAGAATGTCGCATGCGGATGCGGGATGTCGATCGCGATCAGCGGAATTTTTGCTGCAGCAATCTTGTCACCGATGATGGGCGCGACCTCCTGCTCCACCTGCAGCTCGAAGATCAGATCCACGCTCGCCTGAATGAACTCTTCCGCATTCTTGATCGCGGTGGGCCCATCGTACTTGTTATCCAGCACCATGAGGTCGACCCCGCAACTCGCCGCCGCTTCGACAAGACTGCTTGTGACCTCGACGGAGAAGGGCATGTCGGCACTCTGGCCGGCGAACCCAAAGCGCAGCTTCTTCGGCCGCGATACATGCCGGTAGGTGCCATCCTGCGCCTGCGAAATGTAGCCCCGGTGCGCGAACGTCTTCAGCACCCGGTACACGGTCGTCTTCGAGACCCGTGTGCGGCGATGGATCGCCTCCAGCGTCAGCGGCTGGTTTTCATTCTGCAGCAGTTCAAGTATGTCGAGAGCTTTGGAGAGGACAGGGATCAGATAAAGGCGGGGACTTGATTTCGCCACAGAGGCTCCTGAGCTGAGGGTACAGCTAGGAATGATACCGTTCCGCTATTGAATTCCGAAACTCCTTGATTCTGCAAATGCATCCAGCCGGGTACCGGTCTCAGGCGTACCGTAGCTGTGCCCTTCAGGCATAGGTTGATGTAGCCCGGCGGTTGTGCGCGCCACGCTCTTTGCTGATGCGCTCGACATAGCCACTCGCGGCGAGCTCCTGCAGCGGGTCGGCAGCCAGGCCGCGGCGCTCGCGCCAGGCACGAATCGCTGGCCGCACGTCAGTCCAGAATGCGGAACGGAACAGCTCCTCCGCCTGCACGAGCCGGCAAGCGTCCTGCAACTCAGCGAGCTTGTCGAAATCAATGAGTGCAGCCCGCGCGTACAGCTCCTGCGCAGTGACAACGCTCTGCACCATGGCCTCCATCTTGCCCTTCAGGTTGTGGCTCTGATCGATCATGAACGCGACAGAGTCGGCCTGCGCGCCCGCGCTGAGGATCTCAGCGAAGATGCGGAAGAGCTGATAGGGATCGATGGATCCGAGCGTCAGGTCGTCGTCCGAGTACTTGCGATCGTTGAAGTGGAAGCCCCCCAGCTCATTGGTGTGCAGCAGCCACGCGACGATCTGCTCAATGTTCGTTCCCTGGTAGTGATGGCCTGTGTCCACCAGTACCTTCGCCTGCGGGCCCGCGTGGCGCGCGAGCAGCAGCGCCATACCCCAGTCAGCGATGTCCGTGTGATAGAAGGCCGGTTCGAACGGCTTGTACTCGATCAGCATTCGCTGTCCGGCGCCGAGCGCGGCGTGCGTGGCGGTCATCGCCTCTTCCATCCAGCCGATGCGCCGGCGGATCGACTGCGTGCCGGGATAGTTCGATCCGTCGGCGATCCACAGCGAAATGTCGCGGCTTTCGAGCGCCTTTGCGATCTCAACCGAGTCAATCATGTGCTGAATCGCCATCTGGCGAATCTCGGCAGATGGGTTCGCAATGGAACCGAACTTGTATTCCTGCGATTGGAAAAGGTTCGGATTGATCGACCCCGCGCGCACGCCATGCTCGCGTTCGAGCGCGCGGATCACTTCAACGTCCTTCACCCCGTTAGGCATGTCCCAGAGCACGTGAAGCGCAACAGTCGGTGTAATTCCTGTCAGCCGAAAGACCTCGCCTGCATCGGCAAATTTCTCCGCCGTCGAGGTCGCGGCGCCGTCCTGGATGAACTTGCCGAAGCGCGTTCCCGTGTTGGCGAAGCCCCAGGACGGTATCTCGATTCGGAACTGATCAAGGGCTTTGTCGATCCGCTCTATGCTCTGGTCCTTCATATGTGCCGTCCCGGTTTGAGTCCAATCAGAAATTCAGTACCTATTGAAACTGCAAGCTTCGCCGATTTTTCTTCCGTTGTCAAAGCCTTTGTCGCGCCGCTCGCTAAACAGAGTCCTGCAACAGCAGAATATGAAGCTGCCGCGGCCCATGGACGCCCTTGATTCGCGTCATCTCGATGTCCGCCGTAGCCGATGGACCGGACACGAACGTGAGCGGGCGCGTCGCCGTGGACGCGAGCCGCTCAAAGGCCTCGGGTACGGTATTGACGATGTCTTCGACGCGAAGGACGCAGACGTGGACGTCCGGAACCAGTGTCGCGGCGCGCCGGCCCTGACCGGCCAACCCCTGGAGTACAAGCGTTCCGGTCTCCGCGATCGCTAGCGTGCACAACGTGACTGCCGCATCGAAGCCGTCGAGCTCCGCGGGAGTGAGATTCGTGTCCGGCGTTGTGGCCAATCCGTCGGGCAGCAGGTTGCGCGGCAAGTCTTCCGGAATCAGAACGCGAACAGCGTTGTGTTGCTGCAGCGCGTCGCGAATTGCGGATGGAAGCTGGTCGGCAGTGCAGGGCACGACGTCAGCGTTGTAGTCGATCAGCCGCTCGGTTAGCAGATCGATGGTTTGCTCGCGCGATATTTCGGCGTGCTGTGTGTACGTGCGCGGAATCTCTGCATAATCGAGCTCTGCGCGCGTCAGATCCGTTGCGTCCCGATTTGCGGAACGGATCGCGCTCAGGATTTCGGATCGCGCGTCAGCCGGCATTCGTGTCTCCTCGCGGCGTGTCACTCTTCGACTGTGTGCGGTTTCGCTGCTCCCACCATTCGCGGAATGTCTGGTCCGGAAGCGCCTGAAGATCGCGCGATTGCGTCCAGCCGCCGAGCATCCCCGGAAGCCAATGAATCCAGGCATTGCCCGTTTTGTCCTTTCGCGCAAGAGGACGATCGGCATTGCGGGCGAAACGTTGGGCGGCGCGGAAGCGCGACTCGCTTTGAAAGACACGGCTCATTGCCTTCATCGCCATCGGTTCCGGCCGCAGTCCGCCAAGCCCTTTCGCGTCGTGCTGAACGACGCGATGGCGGAGGTGCACGAGGATCTCCGGAATGTTGATGCGAACCGGGCAGACCTCATAGCACGCGCCGCATAGCGAGCTCGCATAGGGCAGGCTGCGCGCGTGTTCCATCTGCTGGAGCTGCGGCGTCAGAATCGCGCCGATTGGTCCTGCGTACACGCTGCCGTAGGCGTGGCCGCCGGTCTCGCGATAGACGGGGCAGATGTTCTGGCAGGCGCCGCAGCGAATGCAGTTGAGCGTCTGCCGTCCTTCGCGGTCGGCGAGAACACTGGTTCGTGCGTTGTCCATCAGGACGACGTGAAAGCTGCGCGGGCCATCGTTTTCGTACACACCGGTCCAGATGGAGTTGTACGGATTCATGCGCTCCCCGGTCGCGCTGCGAGGCAGAAGCTGGAGGAAGACTTCGAGGTCGCGGAACCGCGGGATGACCTTGTCGATGCCTGCAACAGTGATCAGCGTTCGCGGCAGCGTCAGGCACATGCGCCCGTTGCCCTCGCTCTCGACGATGCACACTCCGCCAGTCTCCGCGACGAGGAAGTTTGCTCCGCTGATTGCAGTCGGAACGCGTAGAAACTTCTCGCGCAAAAAGAGGCGTGCTGCGTCGGCGAGATCCTCTGGCGAGTTGCCGAGGTCCGGCAGGTTCATCTCGCGGCGAAAGATCTCGCGGATCTGCTGCCGGTTCTTGTGCAGTGCAGGAACGACGATGTGCGAAGGCTTGTCGTGGCCGAGTTGGATGATGAGCTCGGCGAGATCGGTCTCGTACGGGCGAATGCCTGCCGCTTCGAGGGCACCGTTGAGGCCGATCTCCTCGGTCGTCATCGACTTGATCTTGAGGATCTCGGGCGCCGCTTGCGCGTTCTCCTTGATGGCTTCTTTCGCCAGGCGAACGACAATCTGACGCGCCTCTTCGGCGTTACGCGCCCAGTGAACCACGCCGCCTGCACGGGTGCAGTTTTGCTCGAATTGTCCCAGATACGCATCGAGGTGCGCCATCGTGTGCTCGCGTATGCGCTGGCCGGCGAGGCGCAACTGTTCCCAATCCGCGAGTTCAGAGACAACGCGGGCCCGTTTGTTCTGAATGACAGACGTTGCGTGATGAACGTTCTTGCGGAGCTGCTGGTCGCGCAGCAGGTTGTGCGCGGCTTTGGGAAACGCCGGAGCAGTGCGTGGATCGAGAAGAGGGCCGCTCATCGCGTACTCTCCTCTTCGCCGGCGAGGATTTCTGCGATGTGCATGGTGCGCACAGGAGAGCCGCGGCGATGCAGGCCACCGTGAATGTGCATCAGGCAACTGTTGTCGCAGGCTGTGACGATCTCGGCGTTTGTCGAGAGCACCGCATCGAGCTTTTCATCCAGCATCGCGCTCGAAACGTCCGGGTTTTTGATCGCGAACGTTCCGCCGAATCCGCAGCACTGCTCGAGCCCAGGCAGCGGAACAAGATCGATCCCGCGCACGCTGTGGAGCAGCGAGTTGGGGCCATCTCCAAGCTGAAGCACCCGCAGGCCGTGGCAGCTGGCGTGATAAGTGACGCGGTGTGGAAACAGCGATTCCATATCTGTGATGCCCAGCCGCTTTGTCAGTAGCTCGGAGAACTCGTACACGCGCGGGAGGAGCGATTCAACGGCGGCTGCAAGTCCCGGGTGTTTGCCAGTGGCTTCGAGCTGGCGAGCCATGGCGGGATAGTGCTCGCGCATGTGGGCGACGCAGCTTGAAGAGGGTATAACGACCGCCTCGGACTCGCGAAACTGTTCGACGAAGCGCGGAACCAGTGGAAGGGCCTCATCCCAGTAGCCCGTGTTGACGTGCATCTGACCGCAGCAGGTCTGGCCGGCGGGGAAGTCGACCGTGTGGCCCAGGCGCTCCAGCACGCGAACGACAGCCTGTCCGGT
>Ga0070741_10003424_pt1 | contig 39506 bp, 31 predicted proteins | sample Coa_R1_4_FD_66440 | JGI IMG/M metagenome (GOLD analysis project Ga0070741, IMG submission 66440) | Surface soil microbial communities from Centralia Pennsylvania, which are recovering from an underground coalmine fire - Coalmine... | ecosystem: Environmental > Terrestrial > Soil > Unclassified ...
CGGAAACGGCGAGAATGCAGGACTCCCCCTCGAACTGGATCCGGTCTGCGGAATAAGCGGTAATTTTGATCTCTCCAGACTTCGTGCGAATCCGGGTCATGATGTTCTGAATGGGGCCGCTTTTACTGAGTTGGGCAAGCATCAACTCTCGATCGCCAGGATCTTCCCACATCCTCAGTTCATGGACAGTATGACCCAGCACCTCGGCGCGGGTGTAGCCATATCTGCGCTCAAAGGCGGCATTCACATCCAGGAACCGTCCTTCCTTGAGCGTGGTGATCGAAAACGGAATCGGGCTCGATCGAAACACCTTCTCAAACCTCTCTTCCGAACTTTTGAGGCTGTCTTCCGATCGGGCCAAGGCTGTTTCTGCTTTCTTGAGACTGTTTAGCTGCGACTCGAGCGCCTCTGCGTAGATTCGTGCTGTTTCGTAGAGCCTGGCGTTTTGGATGGCGCCGGCAGCGGGAATGGCCAGCAATTCGGCGCGTCGCAGGTGTTCTTGGGTGTAGATGTTTGGGTCGGTGTGGCCAATGGAGAGACATCCCAGATACTCGCCGGATGCGACCAGAGGAGCGGAAAGCCACGAACGAAAGTGTTTATGACCCTTGAATGTATGCCATCTTTCCTCCATCTTCGTATCCGCGATCAGCATGCTCTTCTGCTCCATCAGGACACGATGGAAAAATGACGATTCATCGGCAATGAACGTCAATGGGAACCTCGGGGATTTCTTTTCCGGCGGGGGGCATGTTCTCTCGCCTAGCGCGAGCACATGCGGACCGCCTTCCGGAATCAGGACGCGGGCGCAGGTGTACGGAACCAGGTCTTCGAGAGATTTGAGCAGTGCGTCCATGACGAAATCCATGCGGAGGTCCTGAGTGAGGGAAAGCGTCGCTTTGCGCAGCGCTTCAGCTTCGGCCCATGCTGATTTCGCAAGTGCCAGGTTCGTGGCAACCTGTTCTTCCGCTTCCTTCTGTGCCGTGATCTCGAGAGCAGTTCCGACCAAGCGAAGGATCCTGCCGTCGGCATCCCGCACTGGGAACCCCCGCACCCATACCCAACGGATTGCTCCCTCGGCGCATAGAATTCGGAACTTCTCATTGAACTGGCCGGTCCGAGTGGCTTCGTCAAGTTCGGTAAGAACGCGAACCCGGTCTTCGGAGTGGATCAGGTCTTCGTAAGAAGTGGGGTTGTCACGCAGTGATTGGCACGAGCGCCCGGTGATGGTCTCGTAAGCCGGGTTCACGAAGAGCGCTTTCTTGGTCTGGGCGTCAATCATCCAGAAGATCTCCTGGATGTTCCTGGCCATTTGCTGAAAGCGTTCTTCACTTTCGAGAAGGGACAGTTGGGCGCGACGGCGTTCCGTGACATCGCGAAGAATCATCACGTGCTGGCCGGGCAGACAATCGGTTTTGGCCGTGAACTCGACAAAGACCGGCGAGCGGTCATTTTTCACGAATTCTGCGTCGCTCTGGTGGAATTTCTGGACAAGAAGCAGTTTCCAGATTTCGTGGAATTGCCCGGAGTCCTTACAAAAACGGGCAATGGATTCGCCGATCAACTCGGGGCGTCGTACTCCGAAGAGCAGTTCCGCCGCGGGATTTGCTTCGCGGCAGATTCCCTGATCGTCCAAGATCAAAATGGTGTCGAGCGCGGTCTCAAAAACTGATTGGAACTCCCGTTCGGTCGTCTTGAATGCCCCTTGAAACTGGCCTTCTTCTTTCTGCGCCCAAAATAGGAATTTGGAAAGGAGCAGCACGACGGTTGCAAAGGTGACCAGCAGCGCCAGGAGCAGGAGCGGGGGGAGTTCGGCGCCACGGATCCGGTATCCAAGAGTGAGCGCGATAAGAGCCACGGACAGCAGGCTTACCGTGACCGAAGCCACGCGCCATGGGAATTGATTGCCCTGAACGGGAAAAAGGGCGCGGCGGAGGCGCTCGGCCGGCTCCAGAGGAAGACCACGCATGGGAGCTCTCAGTGCACAAATGACAGGCAGGTGAAGGACACTTCAGACGGCAAATCGCACTCTGCCTATCTCTTGCCGATGGTAGGCGGGCGGTCTCGCGGGGTCAAGTTTCGCTCACGCCTAAGCCTCGAAAACATGAACTCCTGCCAATCGAGAGCTTCAGGGACCGCACTTCGGTACTTCCTCGGAAGGTGCTACGCCGAGGGTCTGGTCGACTAAGAATGATGGACGAACCACAGTTCGGTCCTGCGCCGGCGAGAGAAGCACAATCTTCGCGGATTGCCAGTCGATAGAATCTGGGGCCTTCAGCGGCCAATCTTTCTTGCTCGTAATGTTTCCCCCGAAGACGACCGGTGTCACACTCTTTTTTTGGGGCAACACAACTTTCGCCTCGTATGGATAGTCTTGAACGAGGGAGTTGTCAATCATGGCGGCGAGTGTTGCTTTGTGACGATCGGCAACAAGTAGCAATCGGACGCCGACATTCAGCTCAAGCTTTTCTGACGTGAACACGTGATCAGGCGATTCCAGTACAACCCGAAAGCCGTTGTGTCCGCCTTTCTGTCGATTTGGCCGAATCATCCGGTAATCATCGGGGCAAAATGTCACCGCGCGATCTGTAGACTCGACCGTATAGTTCCTGCTCCGCCCGTGATCGGTGATATTTTCCAAGTAGACTCGTAACCGCTGAGACTGCCCCTCGCTCCTCCAACTCACAGTAAGCGGGTCCAGGTCCACCAGAACATGTTCTCCACCCGGTCCCACTGCCGTGATATCGGTGATCTTCGTGGCATTTTGTTGTTTGATGTACTCGACCACACCAAACGCACACAGTCCGCCACAGAGCAGGTATACAAGCAGGGCAGTTACGAACTGCTGATTCAGGACTTTCTTCAGCAAAGCGAAATCCTGTTGAGAGATGAGGTGTCTCAAACTGTCGTCGCGTCGAAGAAGGCGATCGACTCCACTTGCGGTGAGGCGCTGGTCTGGCACCCGCTCGGGCGCGGCGAGGCGGAGTTTCTGTACGATCGCACTGACGATGGCGTTGGGTTTTCCGAAGTGCTGCAGAATCTGATAGGCAATAAAGCCCACGATGCCCAACACCGCAGGAAGACCCGCAAGAAATCCGCTCACATCCATGAGGGCCTCAATGACTAGACTTGCTGAACCGATGAGGGCAACGACTCTCGGTAAAAGCGGTCGGAGCCGAGTAGCTTAACGAAGCGCAGCTGTTATTTGCGCGACTTTGCCGCCTTCCATTTAGCCCAACGCGCACGCTGGGCGGCGGCAATCCGTTTCCGGGCGGCAGCCGACATGGTTCGTCGCTTTTTCCCTCCACGTGCGAAGCCTCGGGTCGCTCCTGTGAGACCGCTCAAGACCTTCAGTGCTGCATCCAATTGCTCCAGATTCTTTCTTGTCTGGTCTCTTTCCTGTTTCAACTGGCGGACTGCCTGGGTCAGGTTCAGCATGATTCCTCTCGGCAGGCATTGTAGCAGCGAGGCGCCGGCCAGGGACCATTGGTCCCAGTTCACTGGATTGCGAGAGTGCTTTCGGGAAAATCAACCAGAAAGGTGCGACCGGTTTTCCTGCAATCAGTACTGTTCAATTTCACCAATCACATTCTTGCTGGCAGGTGCAATGAGGGTAAGAGGCAGGGCTCAAAAGAGCATCGGGGCAGTGGAGATGACAGGGACTTCTTGCGCGCATTCCGGATCGTCGTTCTCGGGACGATTTACGCGATTGCTCACCGGGTATTTCTTCATCAATTTCGGATCAAACGGTCTGAGGCAATCTGCAACTCGCTCGGGATCCGTGATTCCGGGATCAAGCCAGCGATCATAGTCTTTTTCCTTGAGTATGGCCGGCATCCGGTCGTGCACCTCGGCCACCAGTGAATTCGGCGGCGTGGTTAGGATGGCGCAGCTTTCAATAAAAGTGTTGTCGGGTTGGCGCCAACGGTCCCATAGTCCCGCAAAGGCGAAGACTGAGCCATCCAAAGTACCAAAGTTGTAGGGCTGCTTTTGTTTCGGTCCGATTTTGGCCCACTCATAAAATCCATCTGCCGGAACCAGGCAGCGCCGGTACTTGAAGGCGTCACGGAACGCAGGTTTAACGGCAGCGGTCTCCGACATCGCGTTAATGGTCTTAAGTCCGATTGCCGGGTCCTTTGCCCAATAAGGAATCAATCCCCAACGCATGAGGCTGAAAATACGTGTCGGTTCTTTGGGATGCTGCCGGATGGTGGGAATCATTTGCTTGGGCGCAATGTTCCAACGGGGAGACCATTGGACTCCAACATCGAGCCCGAAATGGTCGCGCAGATAGCGCTCTTTCGCCGTAAGGCGATATCTTCCGCACATCGGAGCCTCAGTTTAACAAAGATAGCATATTCTCCTTTTCTTCGCCTATACTGACGGCATGATTGGGTTCTCCACCGCACTTCCCCAGGCCTGGGTTGTGAAGTGTCAGAAGTGCGGCTGCACCATCAACTGCCGTGCCATCGATCCGCAAACCGAACACACACATCCTGAGCAGGCGGACCCAGCTCCTAGAGATCATCTCATTGTGACTTGTTCGTGTTGCTGGAGTGCTTTTCGCTACCGGCCGTCTGACATATTCAAAGGATCCCCATCGCCGAGCAATAGCTGTCCGGAAAGGCGAAAGGTGGAAGGCCCTCGGAACGATAGCGCCGAGAAAAAGCCGAATTCAGCGGTATTGGTTGCTGCTTCCTTCATCGCTGCGGTGCGTTTGAACCGGGAAGAGATCAGGCCCTCTCCGTCAGTGACCGCAAAGATTGCCGACAGCATTCGGTTGGCCGAGATGATTCAGGAGAGATTACAAAGACGGTAAGAGACAGAAAGGTCGTTGCGAAAACTGGCGGCGAACCAAGAATGAAGGGCTATGCAACTAGCCTGCGTTATGAGCTGTGCGCGCGCAACGCATCGTATGCCGCTCAGTCGCACTTGCCGCATGCCCTCAGTTCGGGCCAACAAGGGGTTGTCGTTTATCAGTGCAGCGACGACCTTCGACATCATGGCAATTTCATTGGCGCGAGCTATCGAGCAATTCTCAAACGGCCGGAATGGCGCCGCCGCCTGCAAAAAGTCCACAGCCAGGGAAATCACTCACTGCCGAAGGCCGATTGGGTTTGGCGGGAACTCGATTCCTCGATGAGTTCGGATGCCTTGCTGATGAACATCTTCTGCTATCCAGGAGTGACCAGGAACCGCGAACTCGCTCTGTGTCTTGGAACCGAAATCGCTGATATTCCGCGATTTGGATTTCGACCGCGCGTGCCTTTGATCCGCGACATTGTGGAAAGAACGGAAGTGGATATGAAACTGGGCAAGGTTCTGTTTGAGGCCAAGCTCACCGAATCAGATTTTCAAATTCAGAGCCCGGGGATTGTCGAGCAATACCGCGACCTCAAAGAAGTATTTGACTGGCGAAAATTACCAAGGCGTGGGAAGAAATATGTTTCCTACCAGCTCCTGCGCAGTGTGCTGGCCGCATTTGCGCTCGATCTCGACTTTTGCGTGTTGCTCGATGCACGCCGGCCGGACCTTCTGGAGCAGTGGTATTGCGTCATCCGTTGTATTCGCTCGGGAATAATTCAGACCCGATGCAAGGTCTTGACCTGGCAGGAACTGGGCCGGTATTTGCCAGCATCGCTGGGAAAGTTCCTGGATGTTAAATACGGAATCCATTGAAACGCCAATACGATTCAGAGGATCAAATCTTTATTCCATGCTTACAGATGCTCCCCCACGGAAAGGGAAACACCCCGAATTTCAGGAAAGTGACCGCATTGGCACGCTTACTCTGCCGCTACAAGCTCCTTTATTGAGCCTCGCTCAGGCCATCGAAGTTGGAATGATGAACGATAAGACGGCGGAGGTACGGGCGGCCTGCGAGAACTTTCTCCAATCATTGTCGCGCTTCTATCAAGTGCCTGACTGCCCCGTCCGGGTTCTAACATCTCGTCCAGTGCATATCCGGGAAAACTGGTCGAGTGAACTGTTTGGCGACTACGATCCTTCCACCATGGTCATACGTGTCTGGATGCGCACAGCGGTGAAGAAAGAAGTCACCTCTTTCGGCACGTTTCTCAGCACGCTGGTCCATGAATATTGCCATCATCTCGATTTTCAGCTCTTCCATCTTCCCGATTCATGGCACACACGTGGCTTCTATGAACGGGCCGCCGTTCTTTATCATCATGCCCGTGGAACTCCACCGAAAAAGCTGTTTTGGGTAGCAGCTTCGGGCGGACGCTGGCGGATCGACTGGCCGCGCACCAGGCGCGGATAAGGGAGAAAATAGGATTGTTTTCCTATGGCCGGGCGGAAGATCATCCACGTCGATATGGACGCGTTCTATGCTTCGGTCGAACAGCGTGACAATCCCGAACTGCGTGGCAAGCCGGTGGTGGTTGAGTGGAAGGGCAATCGGTCGGTCGTCTGTGCCGCTTCTTATGAGGCCAGAACGTTCGGCGTGCGCTCAGCCATGCCGGCCGTACGGGCGCAGCGGCTGTGCCCGGAAGCCGTTTTCGTCCCTCCAGATTTCACCCGCTATCGGGCCGTCTCACATGATGTGCGGGAGATCCTTAAGCGTCACACAGATTTGATTGAACCGTTATCGCTCGATGAAGCTTACCTGGATGTCACCGAGAATAAGACAGGCTTGCCTACAGCAACCCTGGTAGCAAAGACCATCCGCGAACAGATCCGCCAGGAATTGAATCTGACTGCTTCCGCTGGTGTAGCGCCCAACAAATTCTTGGCCAAGCTGGCGTCTGACTGGCGGAAGCCGGATGGACTGTTCGTGGTCCAGCCGGAAGAAGTAGAGGCGTTCCTTTTACCGCTGCCGGTCGGACGGATACCCGGAGTCGGGAACGTTACGGAAGAGAAGCTGGCGAAACTTGGGATTAAGACTGTCAGCGAGCTACGAGCACTGGAACTTTCCAAGCTCGAAGATGAGTTTGGGCGTTATGGCGTGCGCCTATATGAACTTGCCCGCGGCATTGATGAGAGTCCAGTGGTTCCCAACCGGCCCACACAATCCATCTCGGTCGAAGACACCTTTGAGAACGACGTTTTACTTGCAGAGACGGAGCCCATGATCCGGCGTCTGGCAGAGAAGCTCTGGGAGGCCTCACGCAAAGAACCCCGAATTGCGCGCACTGTGGTCCTCAAACTGAAGACCAAGGAGTTCAAGATTCTCACCCGGAGCCAGACACCTGCTTCGCAACCAGCATCGTGTGAAGAGCTGACCGATATCGCGCTGAAATTGCGCGCAAAGGTAGACCTGGGCCCACAGCAACGCTATCGGTTGGTTGGTGTCGGTCTGAGTAACTTTCGCAAAGACCATGCTGGCATGAAACAGCCTGCACTTTTTTGGTCGCACTCTTGAGGCGCTGGGGGAAACGAGAGAGCCAGAAGCCCGAGACATCAAGATTCAGTAGGGAGGGATCGGCGCACGATCGGGAAGAGCCGAGACCACAGATGCGAGTTGATCGTAGTCGACACTCGCCTGACACAATTCCCTCAGGTGAGCAAGAATGGACTCAATGACGATCTCCTGGCGATCTTCGCGCTTCTCAAATAGGACGATCTCTCTTACATTGCGGCTTGAACTCTCGGCGATCCCGTACTCCCGCGCCTCAGGAAATGAAATGGCGTTGGTCGGCTGGTACACTCCCGCGCCATCGGGAAAGGTTGGAAAGAATTGAACGTCGGACGTGCAGTCGATCCGATGCAAAACACTCAGACTGCCAGAATATTTTCGTGTGGTGTAAAACTCGGACAGCAGGCTCCAAAATTGCAAACTCCCGATGAACAAATCAGACACACTCTCTTGGCGGCTCTCGTGCCGATCAATTTTCTCCGCATATCTAATTGCACCCTCGGGAGTGACTTCCAGGAAACGGACAAAGGTAAGGGCTCCCCTACCGCCTCCAGAGACACGAGCCTGCCACCTATTGACGTGGGATTTGGCCGTTACGATCGGCGGAAAGAAGTTTCCCGGTACGATCGTTTGAAAGTGCGTTTGAATGGTCTTCTTCAAAGAATCTTCCAGAGCTCGATCCAATCTCAACTTGAGGGATTTGCGAGGACGCACCATCCAGGTTTGATATGCGTACGTTTGAATCTTCTGGTCGCTATCGTACTCGGGAACAAGAGGCTTCGTTTCGTCAAACACGTTCAGGCGTTGCTCGGTGTCCCCCGGGACCTGGCGCGTGGTTTGGTCAACCACTCCTTGCAACCGTTGCCCTGAGTGTTGGCGCGTACTTTTTAACTCGTCCTCCAAACCTTCGAGCTGATCTGTAGACCTGAGTTGTTTGTCCACCTCAGCCACGATTCGTGGCAGATGCTGCGTCACAAGGATTCGCAGCTCAGTTGCGTTGCTGAATGTGAAGTACAGAGTGTCCTTCGCTCGCTCCCGCTGATATTGTTCAAGAGCCGCCAACTGGTCCCGGTCTGCATTCCTTGGCACGTTGGCAGTCGAAAAATAGAGTGCCACATGCTTCCCGGCCTTCCGAAATCGTTCGATTTCCTCAATCGTGCCTGACTGTGCGGCTCCAGTCGGAGTGCCGAGTCTGTTGCCAAAAATACCTATGAGGAAATCCCCCTCGTCCACGATCTGTCTGTTGACGATGGACTGCGTCCGATCCCCGCTTTCCGGGAATGAATGGGTCTCCCATCGAACCGGATTAAGCATGATTCCGGTTGTCGAATAGTTTGAAGCGTTCCAGGCGTGTATCGCGGCCGTCACCGCATCACGTTCCTCACTGACGTCTGCCGGAGACGCGATCAGCACATTGAACACGATTGCGGTGCGAAGTGTTCCTTGAGCAGCCTTCGCTGATTCCTCACGAATCGGGGATGATTCAGGGTTCTTCAGGGCCTCATAACCTTCATCGGAAACAGAATAGAAGCCGTTACCAGCAGGATCCACTATATATCCGCGATTGACGAGAATCGTCCAGGGAGCGCCGAGCAGGTGGCGACGGACCTTCTCATTTTCCGCATGACTGTAGCCAAGTGCCAATCCGAAGGGATCGTTTGCGAGCAAGAAATTGCCCTTGTGGAGACCGCCGGCGCTCTGCACCTGGGGATAAACGACCGCCAGTCGAGCGAGTAGAAGTTTGGACTGTCGTTCGAGTGAAAGGCTCTTCAGGTCGTGAAGGGTCGGGGCGGTATCCGCCAGAGAACTGAGGCCAACCTTTGTCATCAAGTCATTGTAGTTCTTCGAACATCGCCTGCCGGCCTGGCAGCGAAGAGAAGGACCTAACTCGTGTGAGTTCGCCGTTCTGGGAATTTCCCTTTTAAGCGCTCGCTACACCACCAAAGAGTTACTCCGCCATAGAGGAGAAATGCCATGAGGCTCCGCAGCAATGAAGTCTGCCCAATACACAAGTCCGTTTTCTGCTGTGGCCGGGCACTCATGCCTAAACCCAAGTTGATCCGACTGGGAGTACAGCGCGTCGAGGATCCCCATCACCCAAGGGGATATCGAGAGCTCAGATCCCGAGGAGAGATGCGTAAATTGCTCAATCGGAAGATCACAGAGCAAAAAGGAATCTGCCCAATCTGCGAGGAGAAGTTCACGGATTACGCCGATGTTGTACCGGACCACAAGCGATGCAAAGGCATGGGAGGAGCGTGGAGAGACGACCATCCAGACAATATCCAAGCAGTGCATTGGTGGTGTAACGATGAAAAGGGATCAACCCGAATGGACTGACTTACGGCCCCAACAGTCGTCGTTCTTCTGATCGCTTCCCTTACGTGATTCTGGAGAAGAAGCAATCCGTGAGGGCTAATTGCACAGGCCATGACTAGTCGCGAAACACGTGCTCGTTGTGCCACTCCAAGAACTCAGTCTGCGGTCGATTCATCTCGCTTGATGGAACTTGCAGCCGCGAACCGTGAAGCGGGTAATAACTTCTGCCATTCTTATATTCCTCGCGAAGGCGCGGGCTCACCTCGAGAAAAAGATCGGGTGTTACAGTGACGTATCCGGTATCAAACAGTCGGTGTAGGTCGGCGCGCAGCAAGAGCCCATTTCGAACCTCGTGGGGGCCATCCTGAGCGTATGAGCGGATGTGGGCAGCTTCGATCGCCGGAAGCGAATGTTCTCCGGTAACGGCGCAGGCGCGGCCGTAGGCGTCAAGAACTGCTATCCGAAATGTGGCTTGGCCCAACCTTGGTTGTACGAGTCGCGGGTCCCCGTAGCGCTCGAAGGGTGCAATCAATCGAGGACTAGCCTCTAGCGCCGATGTCTGAGCAGCCGCAACCCTCGCGAGACAAGATTCCCAGACACGGCGTCCTTCACCAACGGCAAGATCAAACTTTACTGGAGTCTGGATCCGCGGTTTCCAGTCAGCGGGCTGAGGAATCCATTCTTCGCGGGGGAAGAAAACGGGCGAGACCAGCTGAATGCAGCCAATCTGGTCAGAACCCGTGCTCTCGTCGTATCGGATACGTGATCGGATAGTCGAAATACGAGACTGCATTTCTTGCAACGATAGGCAGCCATTTCCGACTCCAAAGGACTCCCAGGCAAGCCAATCTGGGAGGATCGAGAACTGAGCAAAATATGCGAAACCACAGATTGCATTGAAGGGCGCTCGGAGCTTGAACAGAAATGGGGAGAACGCCGGAGCACGGAAGGAACGGCGCGCCGAAGGAGTCCAGAAATTAAGCTCGGTTACTTCGGGGTGTTCGGCGCAGAACCTGTACCAGCCCTCGTCGGTTATGGCGATGGTTCCTAGCACGGCGCAATCTTATACCGAGGCCGGAGTAAATCTACCTAACAATTCGCCAACGAGAGCACAACGGTGGTGGAACAAAAAAGAAGGGACAACCGGCGTGGAACGGCTCACGGCCGATCAGGCCTTCTTCTCAGAACAGGGCGGTGAACACCCGGTTTCGGAGCTTGGGGTGTGCAAGAAATGTGCCTTCCTCGTAAATATTCATCGGCTGGCTTGGACTATGGATAAGGAGGACAGTCAGCTGTCGAGTCATGAATCCCCGGCGTTCCGCCGTATACTGTCCATTCACTTCGGTTCGTCAAATGAGGAGCGGGTCTACAAGGGAGTCTCCCGTAGTTTTGTTTCGTACTGACTGGGTGTCACCTGCACGTACGATCACTGGGCGCGACCACCTGGGCGTGCAAGCTGTAAGCGAGCATCTTTACGTGGCGCTGCTACCCAGTATCACAAACGTCACGGACCGGGCTCGTTGCTACGCGTTTTATCCTTGGTTCGTCTGGGCTTTTGACCGTGAGGCAAAGAAGAAAAGTGCCGACGAGCTCATCCGATTGTTCAGGCGTGCGGAATGCCTTCACACTCTAGTCGGAATCAACCACGAGCTCGAAACGGGAGAAGAGCGACCCCACGGTGGTGATTTGGTCGGTCGTGAGACACTTTTTCCAGTAGCCCAATCGATCTTTAACGGATCGTGCATTCGTTTGTCGCAGTATGCGAGCTTGGACGCAACCGAAGAAGACAGATATTTCAAGAATCCACTCGGAGGTCTGGGCCAGTATTACCTTGGACCATTGAAAGATCTTGAAGTGTTGGATGGGGACGCTAAGACCGGTCTCAGATATACGGCAGAATGGGGCTCAACACTGGCCCGCCTTTATGAAGAAGGAGTAGATCGCAAGATATTCTTTGAAACGATCCATCAAGATCGCGTCGACCGCAAAGCTCTGCATTCCCTTCAGGCATTTTGTCCCTGCCATCTACGGAAGAATAAACGGGAACGTGACGCCCTGATCGACCTGCTTTTTTGGCGCGGGAAGGGCGATCTGAAGCAGGAACTCGGGCAAGAGCGAAGAAATACACTTTTGTTGTTACTGGATTATGCAAAACGTATCCGGGGGATGAAGGGACATTTTCCCGATCCCAAGGGTTTCCTTGCAAGTGCGTACTCCCGGGTTCTACCAGACGGGACTCCATGGGATATTCCACAAATGCTCGAGAGCGCGGCGAACGGGTGGAGCATTTATCAGAGACACGAACTTCTGGCAGTTGCTGTTCAGGCTCTCTTTTGGGCTGGTTTATCAGCTTTAAGCGCCGAAGGTGGACACGTACGGGACACTGCATCTTATTCCGCATGGTTTGCTAAGCGTTTCGACGCGGTCCTTAGCGGCCAATTCGCGAGCAGCCAAGTCGCGAAAATCATTGAAACGCGGAGGGCAAGCCAACCGCCGCATTCCAGCCGACAGTTAGCTGATCATGAGCTCAACTTGGCGTATGCAGTTTTTGAAGCGCTGGCAGCGGACGACAGTGATCAAACCGTCAGTCTCGCGACCCAAGTCATCGTTGCTCTCGTAGCGCGAAATCCTGCAGATTCTGGATATGGCCAATTTGTCTTAAGTGATCGCTTCTTAGAGACGTACGAAATCAATCTGGCCTCTCTGCACAACTTCGCAGCCCGCATATGGACGGAAATGAGTACTCGCGAATGGCTCGATTGGCTGGCGGGTAAATGGGGTGTCCAAGTCCATTTTCGTGTGGCGCTCCGCAAGCTTCGGCATCAGCTACAAGACACGTTTCGTATAGTCCCCCTCGACGATGGTCTGCAGGTGCGCGAAGCGCCACCCACCAAGTGGAGCCTACCGCGTCTCGCTCAGGCTCTGCGTTTTCTGTATGATCTCGCCGCGCTTGATGAGCTGGAGGATGTTGAGAACCAACCGTGGGTCCTAAGCGCATTAGGCGAGGAACTTCAGGACAAAAAAGCGGGGTTGCTTAATTTGGATAGTGGAGAGCTGAAGTACTACGCTTCAGGGTTTTTGACGAGAATCCAAGCTCTTAGCCATTGAAGTCAGCATCGCGCAGGTCGGGGAAGCCTTCTCAGGCGAGAGCGGTCCCAGTTGTGCTAACCCGGCATCTCTTCAGGTTTATGAACTCGCAGCACCTGCTGCTCGATCGATGCCATCGAGCAGACGGAGGCACTCTCTCTTGACCGTTGCGAGTGTGCACACTGCGGTTTCATCCGGAAGATCGTAAAGGACATGAGCGGCCCAGTCCCGGACTTGCTTCATCATCTTGATCGACGCCTCGTCCAAGTGCAATGATCCGTCGCTTACCGCCAGTCGAAGAATGTCCGCGAGATTCAGGTATGTCATGAGGTTCCGGCCGTTGTCGCTGGCTCGTTTGTACATGGCTTCTATTTGTTTGAAACGGTCGGATCCCAGGTTTTCCATTATGTACGCACGCTCATCAGCAGGTCGCAAGGCTTCAAGCGTCATCCGTTCAACAGCCTCCAGCATCACGTAGAAAGTCCACTTCACAAGTTGGTGGTTAAGGTCCGAGTAGTGGACGTAACCGTCAATACGCTGGTGAGTCAGGACAAAGGAGAACCCCCGCGCCTGCAGAATGTCTACCATGTCAATGAGCGTTGCGCCGTCACTCACAAGATCGCCAACCTCGATCGCCCGTGCTCGCCCAGTGTCCCGTTCAAAGTAGGCGGTAAGAGCGCCATCCTTCGTTATGGGGATAATGCTGAAATCCGGGTAGGAACTGGACACCTGTGGCGCAGTCTCAGGGTCCTGTGCGCAAATGAGCCGCGGCTTCGTTGTCATGATGTCTTTTGCCGTGAACCTGGTCGTGAGACGCTTTAGCGCTTCGGTAACATTGCTTGTCATGTGGCTTACCTCTCCGGCGGGATCCGCTCAATTTCACCGAATTCGGTCAAGTTGTCGACGAGACGTTCGATCGCGAGAGGAAGCTTTCCGCCCCGAATTAGGACCCCCAATTCCATGTTGCGTTCAAGCGCGGCTTCGGTCAGATTCGCGCTAGTAAGAAATGCGACCGACGAATCCCCGACTGCGGCTTTGGCGTGCATCAAACCCGCATGTCCCTGCTCATCACGAATTCGACGCTGGGGAGACCAGCGTAATAGCGAGGCTGCTCGAACGACCACGGTGCCCAATTCATGGCGTTGGCGATCAATGTCACTCTCCCCCGATGACTCGCGCTCGCCAAGCACGATTCGAAGGTGGATGCCTGCGGCCAATGAGTCTTCTAACGCAGCTACGAGCCGGGGCACATGGAAAACTCCAAAACTCATAATCGTTAGGCGCTGCCGAGTGCCTTGAATCATGTCAAACAGTACTTGCTCCGTGGCGCGTCTCGGCACGACGCTCGTAGCAGGGCCGCTCCACACCAGTTCGGTGGTCGGCATTACAAGCTTTGCAGCAAGGGCCACCTCGAGCATTGAAGGAAGTTCTTGCCGAAGGTCGGGCCATTGGCGAAGGAAATCGTCGATCCGCGCCTGGTATGCGGGATTTGGCACTGAAGTCGAGGCACCCGAGCGAAGTTGTCGCACCAAGCACTGAGTCAAGCTGACCGGCAGCTCCTCGACGAATCTGACACAGGCTTCAGCGGCGGTCATGGGCGGAAGAATGCGTACTCAGTACGCTCCATCGTTGGCACCAATGTTGTCCGATCGAGATAACGATTCCCTCGCTCGCAAGAGGTCTCCGGTAGGAACAGGCAGTTGTGACACGCGGAACCGTGCAATGACATGAATGCCTGCTCTGGCTGGGTCTCGCCGCAGAGCGGGTCTGACGAACAGATTTCCAGGCCTTCTAACGCTTGATCCAGATGTATCTGCAGGTTGGCTGTCTCTCCCAAGCTCACCAGACCTCCGAGTGTTCCCTCACTGTCTGGGGCGGCGGTATATATGAGAATGCCCGCCATCGGCTGCTCATCTTCGACGGTAGATGAGTAGATGCGTTCTCGCAGGCTGGCTGTGGCGTAACCGCATTCAACAGAAAACTGCCGGATCAAAGCGTGTGCCAACGAGTGAAGCAAAATGTATCGGATTCCGGGAAAGCCTAATGACGGCTCCAATCCGCGCTGCACACGCCACCGCCGATGAGCAGTGAAGAACTGCAGCTCCAGCGCGCGCGAGCGCTCGACCCAATCAGCTACCTTGCGTTCAGAAAGGCGTAGGAACAACCCTTCGCCCCGCACTTCTGCTGCAGGGACCCACTCAGCGGGACCTCTTCGAAGAGCGACAAGCTTCGCAGGGGACTCATCATCGCCCGCCTCCAATCGTGTAAAACCCGCCAGCGCTTGGACTTCGCGGAGGCGTTCGATAAGCACAACACTCTCTATCAAACCTGAGTACTTCTCCGGAGGCGTGCCTAACGAAATCCGTAGATCTGGACTGTTCTTCGCTGGGTCCGGAGTTGAGAAAAGCTTCCACTCTGGGTCTTTCAATTCCTTCGGGGTGAGAGTATCGGTAGTCTGCTGTTCTCGTACTCTTCGGATAGCGGCCCAAATTTGCGCATCCGTATACGGATCGTACTTCGGCTGTCCCTTACGTGCGAGTTTTGTATCCCTCTCGGATTCCACATCTTCGAAAAGCGCCAAAAGGTCCTGCTCGACGAGTTGTTCCAGTGGATCGGACGAAGACGGGATCGACAAAGCGGATAGGGTTCGCGCGAACCATACATTTGTCGCGCCAAGAGTAATTGGCATTGCGAGGGATTGGCATTCCTCCAACGGCGCAACTCGAAGATGTGGATGCCAACCTCTACATTTTGGCAGGCCGGCCTTGCCTTCCTCAGAGAACGCCGGAGCCAACGGCTTACGCTTCTGGCAATTTCGGCAAGACAACATCACATCCGCAGCTTCGCCGCTCGCACCGACGTCTCGCAATTCAAGTGGCCCTGGGCATTCTGTGCCGGCTCCGTGGAGGTATTCGCTCCAAGGAAAATCGTCGATGTGGCCATTGTCACAGGCCACGAGAAATCGAGCGGGAATGGCAGTCGCCTTTGCCAACCGCGGGCAATTCTTGTGGATGAAACAAGATCGCTCGGGCCGGTTTGTGTCATATCGAAAGCTGTAAAGTCCTGAGCGTATCGGTGCCAACAGACGACACTGCGTGCATACCAACCATCGCGGGAACGCAGCGACCGGAACCCCGTCGACGAAAGCCGTTCGAAAGAATGGACTCAACGTGCTCTCATCTTGGAGCGGAGCCGCCTTGAGCTGCCTAACTTGTGACCCCAGTACGCTACGTACGACGCGCAGCAGTCTATCTTCACGGATTTCTTCCATGCGCGCAGCCGGCCAATCGTCCAAGCCCATAACCATCGCGGAAAATTGCGGAAGGTCAACCGTCGATCCGATCCCATAGGTGTAAATCAACTGCGTCGGACGCACCGACCCTACGTTCTGGCCGCTCATTCGGTTATATCCCCGTCCATGCCGCTATCGTCGAATGACAACGGGGCCTCTGGTTCTACATCTCGAAGCGAGTTGAGTACTGTGAACTCGGTCCACGATGCGGTGCCCGGCATTTTCAGCAATCCGACGGTCACACCATCACGGCCGTCTTTGTAGCCCAATCGTGCGCCTCCTCGCATTCGCAGAGCCCGGTCCCTCCAATTGTCGATCCGTTGTTGGAGTGCCGATCGCACGAAATCTTGAAGCGTTGCTCCTCCTGTTCCAGCTTCCGCAGCTCGAACGGGCAGTTCAGTGAGAACACTCTGCACAAGCGCATTCGTGGGTTGCATCTGCTGAGCACTGGTGTTTGGGTTATATTCAAAACCGTCTTGCCGAATTGCACTGACGAGTACACCCGTCAGAGCTCGGTCCATTGCACCAATGGAGTAGGGGGTAACGCTCAACGCTTCCACCTGACGGTAGAACGTCGCGTGATAATGACAAAAGCTCTCGAAGTGAGAGAGATCACGCGGTCTCGCCCAGTTTGATACCGTCATAACAATGCCTGGGGTCGCACGGCCAACACGGCTTGTCGCTTGGATGTACTCGGAAGTTGACTTGGGCTGACCTGCTACGATCATCACACCTAGGCGGCCTACGTCCACACCGACAGACAGCATGTTTGTGGCGAGCAGAACATCAATTGGCGTCTTAGCCGGCTTTTGGCCTGGAGGCGGGAACTTGGTTTTCATACGCTCCAGAACTTCCGGAATCTCGACGGCGCTCTTGCGAGAAGTCAATTCCTCCACCGCTTGCGGAAGTCGCAAATTGCGTCTCTTTAACCCACGTGCATCGACTTGGGTGAGTCTGGATCGAACGTCATCATCGACTAGTCGACGCATACCACCCAATTCGCGCAAGGAACTGAAATAACCAACCGCAGTCAAGAACGAATCGGTTATATCGCCGTATTTTTCGTAAAGAGTTTGTCCGGCTGCAAGAGTGGCCACGTAAACGCGGATAAGGGCCGCTTTTAATCGACGCCCCGGAGCACACACGCCAACGTAGAGGCGTCCAGGCGCCTCTTCACTGGCTGGCACTTCACGAGCGAAGAAGTTCGCACCAGCATCAAGTCCTGGCGGAGGAAACACGCGGACTTGACGGTTGAACAGAGCTGAAACCTGTGCCTGGGCTCGCCGAACTGTAGCTGTTGAGGCAATTACTTTTGGCCTTATATCGTGGCCGTCCACTTTCCAAGTTGCCAGACGATCAACCGCTCCCTCGTATATCCCGACCAAGCTCCCCAAAGGACCACTGATCAGATGCAGTTCGTCTTGAATGATCAAATCGGGCGGTCGCAGCAGGGCATGTGGTTGCGTTACAGTTGCGGGGAATCGACTCGCCTCCTGATGCGAATTTGTGTCGTCCAACTCCGGTGATCTGAATCCATGGCGAGGACAAAAACCGTTGACCCGACCGAATAGCGTCTGTACCGGCCCGTGCCATGCCATTTGAGCGAATTTGTCAACTGTGGCGATCAACATTGATGGAGGACGCCGGTAAATCTCTTCATCGACCACTAACAATGGCAAACCTTCATCGGGAGCTTTGCGGCGCGAGTATTCACATTGGCCTAAAGGATCACCACAGTAAATGAGCGTCCTCGCTCGCCCAGCAGGGTACTGCTCGACGGCTATGTGCTGACCGGGATCGATGGCCGTGCCGCACCAAGGACAATTTGGGAACTGGTGGGGTGTCCCAACACCGAAAACTGGACGCTTACCGCTCCTTAGTGCTTCCACAACCTCGGCAGATTGGCTAGTCCGGTTCGGTGTCGTTTTTCGCCCGACCCAAAGTCCAAGACGGAACGGTGTATGTCCCCAACGTTCTTCGTCTGAAAGGCGAATCTGCTCGCAGGCACAGATAAGCGTTGCCGCGCGCTGGAACTGCTGTAGCGTCAGTAGGCGAAGGGTGTACCGCATCAGTACCGCGACACCATTTTCCCCATCCCGACCACCCACATCTTTTTGCAGCCTCCGGATTGCCATGGCATAGGCCGCAAGTCCCAAATATGCTTCTGTCTTGCCTCCGCCTGTCGGGAACCAAAGCAGGTCTGCACCCGCAAAAGGACCAATTGCCCGATCGGGGTGAGCTAGGCTGGTCAAGCCAGGTAGATTGATCAGAATGAATGCGAGCTGGAAGGCGCGCCAACTTCGGTTCTTGGCGACATCTACCTCTGCCAATTGCCGCTTCGGCTCAGTCTTCTTCTCCTCAATCCAGACTGATCGAATGCGTTGCTGCCACATCGCCCGATTTGCAAAACGAAAAGCATCCAGCACGGCAGCGTTTTCGTTCAGTAAAGCCAGACCCTCTTCCAGCCGCTGCAGAACTTCCCGAGCACGCTCGACTACCTTGTCTGAGGCGTCCTTATACCCAAGAACGTCAGATTCGCTTGCACGCCGGCTCTCGAGTTCGGCGATCCATGCAGCATATGTCTCGGGAAGTGGGCGAAGCATTGTTTCCAAATCGCGGGCAGGATCGGCTAACTCAGTCATGTCCGTAACTAAACCCAGTACATCCCGCTGCTCAACCATCCGCACCACTGCCCGCGGCATTGCGCTGGTTCTGATTATTGCCGCTTGATCCCAGCGTTCTTTCTCAAGTTCCCATTCAACGCTGGTGCCATGTCCACGCGCGAACTCCACCTCGCGCCGGTACAGCATCTCGTTCGTGCGATCCTCCAAACGGGAAAACTGATCCAATGTGGAAACATGACTTTGACTTGGGCGCCGCGCGAACCGGCCACGGACTTCGAGCTGCGCCTGAAAAAGCCAATACATCTCACGAGGCCTGGCTTCTTCTTGCTCATTCGATAGGAAGAGAGTGACGCTCCAGTGGTCGTCACGACGGCGTATTCGCCCAACTACCACCACGCTGGGAATCTCTGAATCGGGAGCCCAAGGGACGATGTTGCCTTGAACTAACGGCATGTTACGGCTACCACTCCTCGGGTAACGTTTCCACACGCTTTTACCTTCGGGATCCTGATCACGTTGATATTGTCCCCAGCTCGCGTGGAGCTGAAACTCTTTTTCATCACTGCCCAAGCAAAAGCTGAAGCCCATCGCCGATGGTGTCACATTGCGCTTGGGCGCAGGCGTCGAAGGTTCAGCAGTCCCTTCTTCGGGGTTATCTTCCGAGTCGTCGGCTAGCTCATCCAAAGGCTCCTCTTCAGTTTCAGAGATATTCAGAGGAGCTAGCATGCCGAGCAAATACCGGTTACGGACACTCTGCTCCGTGATGATTTCCCGTTCGCCGCCTGCAGGACCCAGCAGGTCGCGACGGATCATGTCGTCAAATTCTTGACGCAGAGAGGCTAGGGAGACGGGTTGGACGAGTGGCGTTGACATCGTAGCTGCTTAGAATAGCTCAGGATGCGCGGTGCGCTTGGCCTTTTTACGCCTTGGACGAGGTTCCACCTCGACAAGAGCCTGTTCTTGGGAGTAGCGGTCATGGTTCAGCGCAAGCAGGCGGTCCAGCACTTCCCGTCGCGCCGCTTCGGAAATTGTGTAGCGAATGCCTTGTTTCGTCTCCTGGAATTCGTGGCCGAGATCAATATCAGTCCAGCCATATGCGCTGGCTACCGCGTGGTCCATCTCGACATGTAATGCGCGCAAAGTCGTTATGTCCTGCGAACGCTCACCTGGTGAGTGGTATCGATTGTAGATTGAGGTGAGTCCCTCAAGTCGAGAACTCATGATGCTGACGCGATGGGCGTCATAACGCCCGCCTATCCTTTCAAGGCTGTCGATAGCAATCGGGATCGGAAACGTCTCGAAGCAATCCGACGGAGTGTAAACCGCGTCCGTCCTCATCGTTGAACCCCGCGCAATTACCCAGCAATAGTGGATTTCACTGTCGGTTAGCGCGAGGAATTGGTTCTCATCAGTCGCAAACACTACGAGTTTGTGACCATATATCCAACCGTTCGGAACAAATGCTCCGACCTGAGTACGGCTCGTTTGCGCACGTACCAAGACGCGTTTCAACCCGGCGATAGTCGCGTACAATTCGGGTCTCTTGTCAGCATAGTGCCACCATCGTTCATACAGCGGATAGCGAAGTTGAAATTCCCCACGCTCATTCTTTCGAGTCCGTTCAGGTTTCACCAACCGTTCAACAACCTCGAAACAGTTGGAATACTCCATTGCTCTTTCGATCGGCCAGTCACGGAAGCTGATGACCCACCGGCTAGCAGACTGGTCCCAGCGGCTGTTGAGATCTTCACCGTTTAGATAAGGAAACAGGACGTCCTTATTCTTTGGATCTGTGTCCAGAAGTTGTCGTGCTTCCTGAGGCTCGAGAACGAAGCCCATGCCCAGTACGATCGACCCCTGAAAACTCTTTCCTGCGTTTGCGGCCAACCGGTGTGGCGTGCCGGTCACCTTTCCAGGTTCCTGCAGTTGGCTCGTGATAGCGCCCACGGGCATATCGTCCAAGACAAACTGTCCTGCCCAATGCCCTTTGCGCAACCAGACGTGGGCCACCTCCAAATTCGCTTCTCCAGGCCATTTACGACTCGGAATCGCGCGATAGATAGTGCTACCTCGGGTCCGTAACTGATCCAGTCCGACCTCCCGAGTGTCGCCTTGCGCGATTGTGTTCGTTGCCAACAATCCCGAGGTTCCGTTGCTCCTGAGGAGGTCTTGAGCACGCAGAAAGAAGTATGCGACGTAATCAGCGCTACCCCGTTGACCTCCGGCAATGTATTCCACAAGGTAATCCCGATAGGTCTGGCCAAGTGCTCCTTTGATCCTCTTTCCACCAATGAAAGGCGGGTTTCCCACCAGTGCGTCAAAGCCGCCTTGGTTCACGAAGACTTCAGGGAATTCCAGTGCCCAATGGAAGGGCTGCCGTAACCGAGAACTCGCGAACAATCCAACATCGAGCAGTTCTCGTGCGACCGGCTGCATCGCTTCGAGCGCAACACGCCACGAATCGACATTTTCATCATATGCGTACTTCTTCATTAGCTCGCGCCAAAGCTCCGCCCGCTTTTTGGCGAAGCTCTCATCGTCTTGCGGACGCTTGCCTGTGGCCGTAGCCAGCGCCGCTCCGACAAGCAGGTCACACATGATTCTTGTCAGGAACGCCGAATCCTCCGCCTGCCGAAGGAGCGCTTCCTTCTTTTCCACGTCGGCCGGAGCGACGACTGCGAAGGATTCCAGTTTCAGGCGATGCTCCAGCGTGCGCAGGAAGAGAACCTTGGATGCCTCCATCCAAAATGTGATCTGTTTCTCTTCTTCCTTGGGAGGAAAGAAGTTGAAGCTCTCTATCTGTTCAGGGCGTGTGACGCCGAGAAGTGAATCCCCGCAGCGAATAGCGTGATTGAGGAACGTGAATGGACGATTGCGCTGGAGAGTTAACAACCACAGTGAAAGCTTGGCCATTTCAACTGCCAGCATGTTCCGATCAACGCCGTATATGCAGCGCTCTACGACAATGCGGAGCGCGTACAGATAACGCTCCTCGGGATTTGTCGGGATCAGTTCCTCTTCTGGTGAACCTTTGGATGGATGACCGTAAGGCGTAATCCGAACATATTCACCGAGTTCGCGTTGCGCAGCTCCCCATGCTTCCACCAGCCGCTCGGCCAGATATCTCGTGGCAGCGACTAGGAATGCGCCTGATCCGCAGGCGAAATCGCAAATCTTGAGTTCAAGGAGCTGCTGAGCGGCCTTCAGTTGCCACGCTTCTGGCGGGCTTCCTTCAGCGGGTCCAAGGTACACGACCGGTTCCAAGGCATGTTCCACCACGGATTCAGTGAGTGAACGTGGTGTGTATTGCGTCCCGGTCTGACGACGAGCGGCACCGGCGGTGACGTAAATGCTGCCGCCGGGAATCACACACGGATCGCCATTGTCGTCACGGCGGACCAGACCTGAGAAACGCGCTACTCGCTCCCATTCTGGCCAACGCAGTGGGTCGTCAACTGTCGTCTCCTTCAATGCACTTTCGATCGCCTTGCGAGTGCGCCCAGTCTCATCGCCTAGCCAATCCGCAAAGTCCGGCGCATGAGATCGGGTTATGAGCTCCGAGAGAGAAATCTCGGGTTCTTCTTTGCCTTCCAGTCCCAAAACGATGTCAGTGGCTCGCCGTACCGTGTGATCCAGCAGACCTTCATAAACGTGCCCGATCTGTTCGATGTCCAGTGCCCGGAAACTAACGCGTCGCCTCTCACGGCCACCGCCAGGAACTTTCATTTCCAGGAACTGCAGCGCTTCGAGCAAGTGGAGAATGGTCCGATTGTGTATCGGGAATGGCTGGGAAGAAGTCATCTCCCATGACGAGCCCGTCGCACGGCCTTCCAGAAACGCGAATCGATCGGGATCAAACAGATCGCCCCCGTAAGCGGGAAGGGCGAGCATGTCGTGCGCAATGCCGCCGTGAACAGCTCTGAATGTGGCAAGGAGACGCGGGAATGCGTCGTAACGGCGCTCTAGCACTTCCTCGCCGAGACGGTCTGCGGCTTCGCGTAGCTGGTCATGGAGCGTAGTAACCGCATAGTTTTCTCGATAAACCGGGTTCGTAATGGGCAGGAGATCACGCTCCTCAGCGAAAAAGAGGAATACCAGTCTCATCATCAGAGACAACGACGCTTCGTAAACAAGCTCCTCACAAACACCAGCGAGAAGCGCGCGACTACTTTCGCGATCAGCACGATCCAGGGCAGCCACAAACATCTCAACGGCACGCCGGACCTGACGGCCTAGGGTTGTTGAGACCTCCTGCTGGTTCTCCAGGCTGCGCCGGTACAGCGCGTCTAGAGTCTGTTCTGCGGGGCGGTTGAATACGGCATCTGCTGACAAGAAATCCCGAAAAGCACGTAAGGTCAGACGCTCGTCGAACCAGAGTTCCGCCCGAAACTCAGTAAAGCCGGTCGGCTGACCCAGCTCAGCATAGACAATCGTGAAGCGCTCACCATTTGTGACCAGCCCAAGAGGCACCCGTGTAGCATGTAGAAGCTCGGCCATGCGCGCCGCGTGAGAGGCATTCCATGTCGTTCCTGGCGGACGTTTGTCGGGTTGTTGCGCGGGTGGCAGTATCGTGATCAGCAAGCGCGGCTTGCCGTTCTCGATAAGAACGGCATCTGGTCGAAGCGTCTCATGGTGCAGCGCCACAAAATATGAAAGGTTCTGTGGAATAGCGTTATCTTCGGCCAACCATTCAGCGGGCCAACCGAGCAATGTTTTGAAAACCGCTGATAACCACTCACGTTCCGCAACGCTGACACTCGAATGCGCTTGCAGACGGGCAACGGTCCATTCGGCGTAAAGCTCCTTGATTTCACGTGTAAGGTCCGACGAATCCTTGGCAAAACCCTGAGGAAATGTCTCTTTGAAAACGGGAAGGCTGAGGAATGGGCCAGAGACTTCGATGAGTTTTAAGAGTTCAGCAAATTCACTAGCAGCGGACATTACGCTAGTCCCTCCGGGACGAGGAACGTGACGGCCACCGGGAACAGCCGTGGCTGAGGGTTCGCATATCTTTGCTGAATAGCTTCCGTCTCGCGTGCCAACTCTGCGGGAATCTCTTTTAGTCGACTAAGAAGAAAATCGTGATTACGTTCAGCCTGGTCGCGCTCTGCGTCGGTGAAAAGGGACAGTTGGGGGTCCGGAGCACGGCTGAGTTCTGCTTTAATGCCAGCTTCCAGCTCGCTCAGAACTGCCGCAAGTTTTGCCTTCTCGTCTTCCCCCCGGTCGGCAAGCTGCTTCCGTATGGAATCATTGCGCTCACGGGCACGCGCCTCCAATGCACCCACGACCGAGCCCTTGAGCTGTGGCCAGAGTGCAGCCAATCGATTCCGGACCGATTCCGGTGCCTGGCTGTTACCCGCCCGCGCAAGGAAATCTGCCACTTGGCCAACGTTCCAACGTTCAAGTCGACCTTCGCGAATTATTCCACCAGCGGTAATCAACTCTTCATGAAGCCGGTGACTATCGCTAGAAACAATCGTGAGACGGGCATGCGCTAGTACTGCAGGGGCTCTCAATTCGCCATGCGGGACGGTTCGGGCGGTTACCCGATGAATCTTTTGTAGGTCTAAAGGAGCCCACACTTCCGCGCGCAACAATCGGAGACACCGCTGTACGAGCCGATGATTGAGATGTGCAATCACAACGTCGTCTCGCCCAGCAGCAGCATCTGGATCGAAGGTAATGGGCCGCTGTTTTCCTGTGTGCGGGTGTACCAGCCCAACTAGGCAAGGTTGCCAGGAGGGATCTGTGAACCTAGGAACGTCAAATGCACGGGGAACTCCATCGAGGGCAACAAGAATGAGAGCCGGTTGACGAGCGATTGCGAGCGCAATCTGTACAACTCCCTCGATGTTGCCTGGGGTGAGGGCAAGGTCGCGGCGCGCTTCCGCAAGCTGTTCCGCATGCCGACGCGAAAGCTCCCTGACATTCTGCTCAAATCGCAGCAATCGCTTGACAGGCTCGTTCTCGCGCTCCGCGCGCGATGTCTCGAGTCGTCGGCGTTTACCAAGCATGGCCTCTTCGACCTGCTCGGCGATTACCGGGCCCACCTTGCCTAAGTCTTCGCGAATCTGCTGCACCTTTCGAGCCGCGCGGTATAGAAATTCAAGGTCTGCAGCCAGAGACGCACCCGAACCCTCCGCAAATTCAGTTTCCTCGCGAAAAGTAGCAGCGACAAAATGAAAAACATTCACTTCACCCGCGTGCTGTCCGTGCCGGTCAATGCGGCCGTTGCGTTGCTCCAGGCGGTTTGGATTCCATGGGATCTCATAATGGATAAGCCGATGGCAGTGGCGCTGGAGATCGATACCTTCGCTCGCCGCGTCAGTCGCCAGCAAGATCCGAACAGGAGACTCCCGGGGATCAAACTGGAATGCGGCTTTCACTGCTTCCCGTTCTTCGGGGTCCTGAGCGCCGTAGAGAAGTTCTAGACGCCCCTGCTCTTTAAAACCCCGTGTAGCCAGATGGTCATGTAGCCACTTCTGCGTGTCGCGATACTCCGTAAAAATGATGACTCGCTCGTGGTTCCACTGCCCTCCGGGACGAACAACGGAATCCAGCCACTTGATGAGCTCCGCCGCTTTGCTGTCCAGTTGTGCAGAAGCTCTTTCCGCCCAAGTGGCAAGTTCATTCAGCAATTGAGCTTCAGTTACTGACGCCGGACGGAATGCGCGAGCTGCGGCTTCAAGCGCCTCAGCTTCTGCCTCGTGCTGCTCTGTTTCGTCCGCAAAGTCTTCCTCGGCTTGATCAAAAATGCGGGCCAGAGCCGCAGTGGAGCGGGCGAGTGATTCATAGCCAGCTGATTTCCGCAAGGACGCACGATGTTTGTTCAGGGTGTTCAAGAACGCCTGCGGCGAAGAGAACAATCGCTTTTTCAGAAGTTTGAGAACGAATTCTGTGGCGAATCGTTCGGCGTTGTCGCGGTACCCTTCAGAGCGGAGTTCCGAATATTGCGTTAATAGCCTATGAATGCGCTGCTCTTCTGCAGTGTATCGGACGGGGATGTGTTCCAAGACCCGGCGCGGAAACTTATCAGAGCCATCCCAGTTCTTGATCTCACTCTTGAGCCTTCGTACCATGACAGCCCGCAGCTGAGCTGGATCTGGATTCACTGATCGGGCAAAACGCTGATCATCGAGCAGCTCCAAGAGGGCCGAAAAGCTCTCTGTGTACCCGTTGTGCGGAGTAGCGGTAAGAAAGAGCTTGTGCTCGAAGTGTTTCCCGACCTCACGCACAGCCTGCGTACGTTGCGAGTCGAGGGCAAAATTGCCGGTGCCGCTCGGTGCAACGTTGTGCGCTTCATCAACGATCAGAACATCAAAATCTCGCAATCCCGCTTTGGCAGCCGAGTGAGCTACGGCTTCGCGGAACACGCGCAAGGGATACTCCCGTTTCAGATAGTCCATCGACGTGATAAGACGGGGGAAGTGAGTCCACGGATTGGCGTACAAGCCTCGCTCCCGACGGAGGCGTTTGACGAGCGCGCTGTCAACGATTACGAACTCCAAGCCGAACTTCTCTAGCATTTCGTCCCGCCACTTGATCTGGAGCGGTGACGGGCACACAACCACTATGCGGTTGGCACGGTGCCGGAATATCAGTTCAGAAAGCACCAACCCCGACTCGATTGTCTTGCCAAGACCGACGTCATCCGCAATGAGAAGGTTAACGCGTGGCATCTGGACAGCCCGAACCACAGGATCGAGCTGGTAACTTTCGATTTCTATGCCGCTGCGAAATGGTGACTGAAGCTGCCGGGTATCGGCAATCGAAGCTGCACCCCAGCGTACGGCGTCGAGGAAGGCCTCCAGCCTCGCCGGTTCATCAAAACCCTTCGGTTCAGGAAGCTCTACCTTCTCGAAAGCAGATGCCCCAGCTTCGATTTCCCAAATGACCTGCAGTTCCTCCCCTAGAGCATCGTCCTCGATTGAGGACAACTTGACGAAATGCTGTTGCTTGGCACCGGTCAATTGGGGCGGAACGGCACCCTGCGTAATATCCGTAACGACATAACGTCGTTGACGGACCAGGGCTAGCTGCCCTTGTTCAGGAACAGATCGTGACTGTGGCACTTGCGTATGTTAATTCGATCAGCTATGAAAGGGTACTCCCTCCTATTCTGCCGGAGGAAGGCCGCAAGAACCTACTATTGTGGAACCTCTATTTCAGCACGGGGACATAGTCGTTCGGCGAAACCGTCGCGATGAGCGGGGAGTCGTCCAAGGCTCTGCATTGAAGCTTGCTGGGCGGTACTTCTATCGAGTTTTGTTTCCTAGCAGTCCAGTCCCAGTTCAAGTGCCCGAGGGCGATTTAGAAAAAGTCACCTTCGACATGTCTGTAGAAGAAAGACTCCTGAACCGTGAGTTTGGAGACCACGCCACTTTTTCACGCCTCCTGACTTACGAACGCCTCCGTCGCCCACTTCAAGACACCATATATTCACTCCGAGCAAGCCGAACCGAATTTCAGCCGTATCAGTTCAAGCCGCTGTTGAAGTTCTTGCGTTCCGCCAAGCAGAGGCTCCTCCTTGCCGATGAAGTTGGCCTTGGCAAGACGATTGAAGCCGGCTTTATCCTCTGCGAGATGCTAGCTAGGTATCCTCATACGTTCCGGCGAGCATTGGTTGTATGCAAGGCATCGCTCTGCATTAAGTGGCAGACGGAGCTATGGAAACGCTTCGACCTTCGCTTCGACATTTGGAAGGCGCAGCAGCTTCGGGAATTTCTAGATCGTTATCGCGAGGATCAAGATCTGGAGCTTCACGCGATCTGCAGTTTGGAATCGTACCGAAACCCCGGTGTGATGGAACAGTGGGAAGCAATGCCGCCTGCCCTCGATGTACTAATCATCGACGAAGCTCACCATTTGCGAAACACCGAAACAAAGGCCCACAAGGCGTGTCGGGAGGCTGCCGCATCTGCAGACGCTGTCCTCGCTCTAACAGCAACTCCGATGCAAATGGGCTCCCGCGACCTGTTCAACTTGCTCTCGCTTTTGGACGAAGAAGAGTTCGGGTCTTTCCCCTATTTTGAGGCTTGTATGCTTTTTAACCGTCACATCGTGGCGGCAGAACACAAGATCGCTCAGACCGCCCAAGATCGCTTAGGGGTGGTAGAAGAAATACTGAAAGCACTCGGTGATGATCGCGGGTATCTTCAGCGGCAAGCATTGCAAGAGGCGAATATCCAGTCCTCAACTGCAGAACTGGCTTTGGCCTGGTCGGCGGTGAGTAAATCGTTTCGGCAGCATCCTCTTTATGCTGAAACGCTGCGATTGCTATCGGAATCCGACCCTACCAGCCGCAGAGCGACCGTTGAAATCCAACGCAATCTTGCAGAAATGAACCTGCTTTCGCGGATTTTTAGCCGAACTCGGCGTCGTGATGTCCACATAGGTACGGAACGCGTGGCCGTCGTGAAAAAAGTGGCAATGACACCTGCCGAACGAGGATTCTATGACGCCGTGCTCGAATTCGTTCGCTCAAGCTACTTGAAAGAGGGAAAGGATTGGGCACTCTTATTTGGTCTCATGATGCCACAACGGCAGCTGGCCAGTTGTATTCCTGCTATGGTCGAGTACTACGAACAGGAAGTGGCCATGCAAGGTGGTCTGGACGAGGAAGAATCTGATGCAGATCCAGAAGACTGGAACAGCGCGGCCTCCTCAGATCCCGAGAGCAGGAGAGAAGACCTGCGCAAGATCATCGACGCGTGGTACAGAAACGGACAGCCAGATAGCAAGTTCGAGGTACTCCGAGACTGCTTGCAAGAACTACAGCAGTCCCAGCCAGGGGAACCTATCGTCGTCTTCAGCTATTTCAAGAAAACTCTAGAGTATCTCGCGAGGAAATTAGCGGCGCTTGGCTATTCGAACACGGTAATCAGCGGAGCGTTTCCACCCGCTGAAAGAGAAAAACGGATAAGGCAATTCCGCGAAGGACAATATCAGATTCTACTGTCTTCAGAAGTGGGCAGTGAGGGCTTAGATTTTCAGTTCTGTCACATATTGTTCAACTACGACCTGCCTTGGAATCCGATGGTCGTTGAGCAACGTATTGGTAGACTTGACCGTTTCGGTCAAAAGGCGAAACGAATTCTCATCTTCAATCTCTCAGCCCCAGGGACCATTGAGGATGACATCCTAAATCGGCTCTACACACGAATTAACCTATTCCAGTCGTACATAGGTGACCTTGAAGCAATATTGGGAAATGAGATCACGAATCTCACTAAAGACCTGTTCGATCCCGAACTCTCAGCCGAGCAGAGAAAAGCTCGAATCGATCAGGCTGGTCTGCTGCTAGAGAAAAGGAAGCAGCAATTCGAGGAGTGGGAACAATCAAGCCCACAGTTCATCGGACACGATGAATACTACAAACAAGAAGTAGATCGCTCACAGTCCCTTGGACGGTTTATTAGCGCGGAGGATCTCGCACAGTTCGTTGCCGACTTTTTTGTTCACTTCGATCGGCGCTTGGAGTTGGTTAGCGAACCGGGTGGGATCTATCAACTTGAACCGAGCGATAAGCTCTTAGAGTTCGTGATCGGCCAACCGGAGGACAACCAAAAAGCTGATTTCTGTCGGCATCTCCATCAGAAGTCGTTGCGGATAACCTTTGATTCGGATGTTGCCGAAAAGGACAGGGGGATCATTTTCCTACACGTGCGGCATTTCTTCATCCGGGCCATTGTTGAAGAATATCGACAGCATGGTGAAGGGGGGCTGCACCCGGTCACTAAAGTTGGCCTAGAACAGAGAGATGGCTTAGCGCCGGGTCACTACCTCTACATATTGGCAAGGGCTACTATTCGAGCCGCACGCGAGCAGGATGCGCTATTGCCCGTCATCGTGAACCTCCAGACACTCCAAGTCCTCGACGAGGATCCCAGCGAAATCTGCCTAGCTTGCATGGTTCACCAGGGGCATGACACCGCTCTTCCAACAATAGGTAGCGAGGCAATCCGTTCTGGCTACGTAGCTGCCGAGACGGCCTTGGCTCAGCGTTTTGATGCTCGGCGAGCTAGTCTTGAACGAATGAACAGCGCGTTCGTGGAGTCACGTCTAGCCAGCGTCCGAGAATCATATAGGTTGAAGATCTCACGAAAACAAGTGCTGCTCGATAACGCACGACTTCGAAATCAACCTCTCTCTTACATTCGAATGCTCGAAGGGACAATACGGAATCTGACAGCAGAGCAGCGCACACGCGAGAGCGAAATTGAAACCCTGCGGTCCGTAACCGCAGAGCATGTTTTAGTTGCAGCAGGAATTCTCACAATATCCTGATTTTTATGAACCGCTTTCTACAGCGTCTCTGGCACCGGGTTATTGGTCGTGAGAAGGCTCTAAAGCCACCTCCTCAGGCTTCTCCTGAACCTCCTCAGCCCAAGACAACCCGGATCGTACCTCCTCCACTGGTTCGCGGCGAACGAACATTGATAGTTGGCGTTGACTTTGGCACGAGCTCAACAAAGGTCATCTGGCAGGACCTTTCAGACAACAAATTCGAGATTTTTGCTTGGTGCCCAGAGAAAACGGGTTTGTGCGCATTGTTGCTCCCGTCCACGATCGACATCGGCAACTCCAAGATCTATTACGGCCGCTCTCATGAAGAGCAGACGAAGGGCGTTCGATTATCGTCAATTAAGTTGTGCGTATTATGTCGAAGTAACCCGCAAATTTGTTCATGTGGAAATTCATGTGCGCAAAAGGGCATGGTTCATCTTCCCGGCTCCGCTGAGACTTATCCGGCCAACCTGCTCGCCTGCATGTTCCTAGCCCACGTGTTTCGCACAGTCGAAAACACTCTGCAGACTCGCTTTCCAAATGATGACCTCGTCATTCTGTGGAATGTCGGATGCCCAATGGATTACTTGGATGTATCGAAGCGCAAGAATGAATGGGAAAAGATGACGGGTCTTGCGTTGCACATTAACAAAGAAGGGATCGATCTATCTAGCACGGAGACGCTAAGCCATATCGCAGGCAGGCTTGATGCGTTCACAGTCCCGATCCAAAGCGAGCGGAATTTCCTGGTACTACCGGAGGGCCTTGCCGCCGTGAAGGCCTTTCTCGAATCGGCTTATGCTGAAACCAAAACGTATGCCATCGTGGATGTGGGGGCGGGAACTACAGAGGTATCATTTCTCTTCAATGGCCGCGACATGAAAGAGCGAGGCCACCCACTGCGCCCTTGCTATCTCGCGGACTCGACTCACCCTGCAGGAGGGCTTCAAATTGATTCGGAGCTGGCCAAAGTATGGAACTGTACCGTGGAGGAGGCGCGTTCCCTCAAGCATCAGGGCCAGTTCAACTTGCCACCTTTGACAACCGTACAAAAGATCTGCTCGCAGTATGTCCGAACATGTTGGGGCATTGTCAAAGGCCGGAAGCTCACGGCAGCGAGCGATAAGAAATTCGATCTGTTCGTGATCGGCGGAGGCGGTCGGCTGCGACCATTGCATAAAGCCCTTAGCTCCCAGCACATGCCTGGTAGCTTCGTGCTTGAGAATGCGCGTCAGCTCCAGGCTCCAAAAAGCCTTCGCAACCGACCTGCGGTTCAGAACGATTACGATTTCCTAGTAAATGCATGCGGGCTAGCGAGCTCCCTTCAATGGGAATACTATCCTCCCCACGAAGTACCGCCCATGGCGGCACCGAATCAAAAGGCAAAGATCGATCCCGACGAATACTATCCTAAGTAGTGCGCCTTGAGCTTAAGGTTGGAGCCGCAGTGGAATTGTGAAGCTTTGTTCGGCCCCCACCTTGTGCGCCAGATCCAGAAATCCCACCATCCGTGAGTGACTGACATTCCATCAGCCATCCAGCCTGGTAGACCCGCTGTTTTGCTTGCGTCAGCGTGCCAACGGCGTGTCCGAATCTGGAACCAAGTCCCGCAAGCACCTGCTTGTGGAACTTTTTGAAGAGACGAAGAGGCACGGTAATCAAGTGGCACGGTTGGACGTAAGAGTCCCGATAAGGACCCGAAACAAAGCGGAAGCGGAGCTGTTTAGCGTTAGCTAAAAACCGTGAGCTCTGGCTTCTCGAACAAGTTCGTTCGCGGCCACGTTCATCTGTTCCTCGCCAGCAGCTCGTAAGAGTCGGTAAACCCAGTTGAAGATCAGGGGAGCATTCACGCGGCGTGCATAAATTTCGCTCTGCAGCAGTCGAGCCCGCGCTCGCAGGACCTCGTCCGAGAGCTTCCCATCAATAGCTGTCGCCCACAACTCGCGGCTCTTTTCTCGTAGCCGGTCAGACACATCTGCAGCGTCGCCGTTCCCCTGAAATTCTCGAATTCCCCAGAGGATCATTGGCGCGATTGGTGCGAGCACGGTGAGGGTGAGCTGTTCAAGACCGAAGTTGCTGCGGAGGCCAAGATAGGAAATGACCAGTCCTGCGGTCAGGAGTATTGCGGCAAGCCAGGTGCGATAGCGCCGCCGAAGGTGCGCATCCCATCGCAGATTGCTGCGCTGACAAATGATCCTTCCCAGAGAGAGTTGAATCTCGCCGGCGGCGGCAGGATACCAGTTAGCCAGCGTGGCATCTTCTTGGCCATTCCGATAGGCGGAGGAGGCGGCGTGGACATCTTCCTCCTCTGGGCGGGTACCCACTCCTACATCATCCCAGGGAAGATCCAGGACGCTACAATCAAACACCTCTTGAATCTTTACCGCCACTTTTCGCAACCTTTTTTGCCAGGAGTCGAGGACGGCAATGTCAAGGATGGAGATGGAGATTCCGTAGAAGGCGACGCCACCTTTCATCTGTGGCCAGAACATCTCAAGAATCGTCCCAGCGAGTGGAAAGAAAGTGGTCAGCACAACCTGAAGACCGACCACGCGTTTGGCACGATCATGAAGGTAGCGTTGGGCTCGCAACTGCTTGATCGCTGCAGGACTGTTCTGTCTTGTGGTAAGCGTGTTTGGCATGCGCATTAACCATACGTGGGGAAGAACTCACCCAGCAGGTCTTTCCATTCGCCTATCGCGACACTCGGATACTTGTCTTCGTCGTTCAGCGCCTCAGTTGCGAGACTGACGGCCTTCTTCGCTGTCGCAATCACTTTTTGACGATCGCTCCCAGGGTCACTTCCACCCAGGTAGGCATCAACGCGGTCGCCGGTTATCGGGTCATAACACGCACGCGATAAATAGCCAGGCAGTGCTTCGAAAAACCGGCAGACCATCGAACTGTACGTATACGCCTGAGTGTAGTCCTTGTAGCGTTCGTAAAATATGCACTCCAAATGAAAACCCCTCAGAGGCTTGCCAGTATCGCGGTTCCACGCCTTCACCATCTTCATGAGGGGTTTGAAGCAGCCATCCATATTCTTGTTAATCCGTGTCATCTGGTCCGCAAACGCTATAGGGTCCGTCGGTATCCACTCCTTCCTGTGCGTGTCGGGGATTGTGTAGCCTCCTGCCTGGAGCGAAAAAGCGGGTACGACATCAAGACGGAACTCGGACCGTTTCATCGTCACGCAGTTTCTGTAAACGCCGCAGGGAGTTTTTGGATAGGCCTCGTCGAGGATGCTCTTGAATTTCTGTAGGCCCTGGCTGGTTCCATCTGGCGTATCCCACCCCTTGTTATCACCGTAGTGGAGGACCACCATCACGTCCACGTCTCCTTCGGAAAGGTACCGAATGAGCGTGTCGCGGTCCCATGAGCCAATTACGCGGGCTTCCTCATTATGCAACTTCAGTTTCGCCTTGATCTTCGATATGACGTTCGCCTTGCAATTGGCTACGGCGGTCTCTTGACGATCCGTGATGTTCAGGTTGCCCGCAAATTCTTTGAATGCTTCTTTGACGGTAGTGGCCATAGTTCAGTATTACGCGAAGTTATTCATACCAAGTCGTGCCCGTCCAAAAGCTCCCACAGGCGGTCACGCCAGGCGAGTGACCTTCGAGCTTCGACCCGTGAACCGCGTGTCTTCTCTGCCAATCCGTGCCTGGCGGTAAGCACAAGACCCGTCCGATCGCCCTTTGCGATGAGCGACGGGTACGGACATCCATCGTTGCATGTATGAAAACCGGGATCGTCGAATATTCCTGGAACGAAGTGATACATCTGCTCGCCCGCGTTTGCGAACCCGCGTGGTGCTATGACCATCATGAGCATCTGCAAGATCTCGAAGCTGGCAGAGCTCAGGCTGAACGCGAATACATTCTCATTGCGGCGGATGGGATGATTCTCTGGAAGCCCGGCAATGTACTTTGGATCGTCGAAATATCCTTCGCGCTCGGCCGAGACGAGACCGGAGTTGTATTGCCCGAGGCATTCGAGACAGCGGCGCTCGGGCGACGCAATATGCGCCTTCCAGTCCGCGCTCCAGAGGCCGCGCTTCGGTTTCGCCTCGACCTGGATACCGCCGTCGACCACCGGAATGAGATGCGCATAGGCGATGAAGTTAAGAACGCTGCGACCCCAAGGGCGATCGACGCAGCAGAATAGAACGTCGCAATCGAGTGCCGCCCGGAATCCCTCTTCTTCCGCAATGCTCGCCTCCAGTTCGTGGACCGAGAATCCGTCGGCGGTGGCGCTGTTCCGTAGGCCGCGGCCCAAAGACCGGACCTTGGCCCAATGGAGCCGTGCGTGCCGCCGCGTGGCATGCAGCAGGCGATCGAGATTTACGAATTCCACGGTGTCGAAATCAATGAGGGTCAACCGCGCGATCCCGGTTCTTGCAAGGGCTTCGGCGACGATGGACCCCACGCTGCCGGCACCAATAATCCCTACGTGAAGCCGCGCCAAGTTGTTCTGCGCACGCTCGCCCCAGGAAGACACCGTTCGCCGAAGTTCTTCCTTCGGCTGCGGCGGCGGCACGAGGTGATCCGCATAGGTGACGCGGAGCTCTTCGCCTACGACCCGGACATTGGTGCACCACCGTCGTTCATATGTGCGCGGTGCTGTCTTTTCCCAGAACCGGGCGCTCCACGCGCCATCGGTGCCGAGCGTGAGGCCCACGAGCGGCAATCCCGTGGCGCCCTTGGCTGCCGCGGTATGCGTTTTCTCGGCACGCACGTCGTCGTCACTCATGCCTTGCCATCCCGGCCCCAGGTGGCTATGGAGAAACGCCAACCCCGCACTTTCGGCGGCTGCTTCCGCAACGGCCCGCTCGAAGTATCCGGGCAGGAAGCTCGCATTCCCATGCACGCGCCGTTCGCCCGGCTGCGGCAGGATCGCCCGGTAGAGCAACGCCGTCTTCCGCGTGGCTCCATCGCTCGGATACCAGAGGGCGAAGCAGAGGTCTTCTTGTCCATCGGATCGCACGAGGTGGCGCACAAGCTCGCGATGAATACCGGAAGACAGGGCGGCGCTGTAGGTGATCTTCGCGGGATTCATAGCGTGTCGAAGAGATGATGGACGTGTCTCAAAACGTCCTGCACCTTTCTCTTGGTCTGTGCCCAGTGACTGAGCGGCCGGCTCCAATACTGCCACTCGGAGCCGAATGGGCTCTCGTGGACGCCGCAGTTTGGATGCGCACCCCCTGAGGGGTTCATCGGCAAGAGTCGAGGCGAGACGTGGGGCCCGGAAGGGGGCGTGAGCGGAAAATCTCCCGGCACCGCGAACCCCAGCTTGATCTTCGTACCGGCCAAACGTCCGCAGGGGACCTCGTAGGGGATAGCGACCCGATCGGTCCCCAGGTCCTCGACCTCGTGCCCGAGTTCAGTCAATTCCGCAACGAATTCTGGTTTGGGCATGGCGCTTATGAAACCGGCGTGGGACCCGTCGAGACCGAGATGAACTTCATGTGGTCGTGCATGTGGATCTCCTTGTTCGGTTCGTTCTGGTAGGAGATCCGATGATGTCCATCGAGCTGGACGAGGTAGTGGGACGTGGGGTCGATGCCCGCGTGCTGGAGGATCTGCGTGGGCGTCAATTCGTGCGCCTTGGTGGTCTGTTTCTCGTCATCCACCGTGTAGTGAATGATGTGCTCGTGTTCGTGTTCCTGCATTTTGTGTGCTCCGTAAAAAAGTCTGTTCGGCCTTTGTTCTCGGGGCCATTCGCACCGCGATGCCCGGTTATGTCCAGTGTAAGCGGACATAGCGTACACGTCAAGCCAAAAAAATCACAACCGCAACTGGGCCTCGCTCGCGACCGGAAAGAGCTCTCCCAGGCGGATCTTCGCGACCGCGGGGTTCACCTCGAACGTATCCGCGAGGAGGCGGGTCGCTTTCTCGCGGTTGGCCCGTTCAAGGGTTTTTATACACAACGACCCGGATGGCGTAAGGAGCGGCTCCAAGGCCTCGTGGACGAGCGGTTGAGGCAGGAGAAGGGCGCCGATCGTGCGATTCGCCTGGAATTCCCACCATCTCCCGTCATATCCGGGCGTATGGCCCGTCGAGGCGTTCGGCACATCGCGGCAGAGGACCTTCGGCGCAGTGGGATCGGAAAAGTCCCCGAAGAGAGAGCCCTTCTCCGAGACTTCGAGGAAAAGGTGAGCGTGGAGCAATCCGTGTCCGGCTTCATGCGCGACCGTCGTCCGGATGCGACGTTCGGCGGGCGTGGTTCCGTCCTCGTCGAGCGATCGGGCCACGACGATCGCCTGGACTCCCTTCGGACCGAACTTCGTGAAGCCGAGGACGCCATCCGCGAGATCCTCGTATACGGGGGTGACGCCGAAGCGCTTTTCGACGAACCGATCAATCCTCACGGGGCCGGGCGTTGTCGGGTACAAACCGACCGCGCGAAGCTCGTCCGTGCAGGTGTTCTCGATCTCTTGGTTCGTGTAGTACGGCCGCTCCCTGAAAGGCCCTTTTGTCGTCCGGAACGTCTTCATTTCTTTTTCTGGTCCGATTTCTTCGCCAGGTTCATAAGGTCGTCGGCGCTGACCTTCTTCTCAATGACGCTGCGAAGCGCAAAGCCGAACGTCGGATCGGACGCCGCCATCCGCTTCAGTTCGTCGAGGGGAGGGCGCGTATCATGCTTCTTGAGTTCGTCCACGGTGACCCCCAATGCGTGCGCCATTTTCGCAAAGACCTTGTCTGACGGGAATCGGCGGCCCAGTTCTACGTCCGAAACGAACGAGGCGGAAAGATCGCCGAGCTTCTTGGCGAATTCTCTGAGCGATATGTCCTTGGCTTCTCTCAGCTCGCGTATCTTCTGTCCCAATGTTTGCATGGTTGTATTCGCTGTCAGCTTATAATGCTGACAATATGCTGTCAAACGAGTCTCTGCGGAACCGGGGGGCAAAGAGGGTGCCTGTAATATCGAGAACCCTCGCGGCGTGTCCGTAGGAGTCTCGGACCGACCGACTTGACGCGAGCGTTCTTGAGTTTCTTTTCTGCAGTACGAATATTCTGCGTGAACCATTCGCAGAAGCCTGCGGGACGTACGTATCCTCCTGAAGTCCGCGGGCGGAGATTCGGCAGTCGATTGCCGACTTACTGTCGGCAAGTGCTCGTCTTCGACCTATCAAACATCCGAGGTCGATCTGTGTGCTGGCTGTGTGCAACACAATCCGTACTTCACTCCAGCCTTGCCCACCCCGTCTAGGAAGCGACCGAGTGAACCCGTATTTAGAAGAACTAGCGACGGTAAATGGAGGAGGATGATGGTTGCCGCTGATCGAGATACCAGGACGCCGTGAACCGAGACCTTAAGAGACTCGCGACTGCCCTGCGGCTCTCGTGCCGAGTCTACGCTCACGGGCTCAGAGTGGCCCGCAGTACTCGATATGCTCTGCGGAGCTGTCCCAGATCACGTTTGTTAAGAAGGTGCTGCAACCGCTCCTTCATCACCCTATCGTCGGCGCTGGCGTTTTCAAATTCGAAGAAGACTGACGGCGATTCACCCATTGCTTTCGCTAAAGCGACTATCAGTTCAAAGGAAGGAAGTTTTTCTCCGCGCTCGACTCTGCCAAGGTGCTTGGCACTGATGCCTACTTTTTCGGCAAGCTCGGATTGGCCCAGATTGTGGGCCTTTCTTGTTGCCCTCAGGAGCTCGCCGAATAATACCGCCTCGTTCATGAGATCGATGAGGCGACGATAGTTGCCGGCGCCGAGTATTGAAACGCTCCGTGGGGGGCATTGTGCATTGACAAGGTGCTCTTTTGGGGGTAAACAGAGTGCTACGCCGTGTAAAAACGGGATTCTTCCATCTTGCGCATTACGGAAGACGGTTTCGTCTCAATGGCACGGCACATCTTGGTTATGGTCGCGAGTTTGGGACTCACTAAACCCCGTTCAATAAGGCTGATGGTGGTTCGGTCACACTCAGCCTCTTGCGCAACTTTTTCTTGCGAAATCTTCTGCCGCCTCCTCGCATCCCGAAAAGCATCCCCAAATGCCTTCTCAGGTCCGGAAAGGGGCTGAACGTGTTTTTGGCCACCTCGCATGTATCTGAACAGCGTGGCATGCTGACGAATGTATTCCCACGGAATGCATTCTGCATTTGGGAATCCCATGACGTCGGCACTTTGGAGGAAGTCTGAGTTCCTCCGTCACAAGCCGACTCCCGGGTCTGAGAACGTTTGCAACGGAGGTGCAGGCGACTGAATCGTCTCGCGAACAGCACGCTGGCGACGGGCCTGCGGATGACGAGCTGCTAGCAGACGTCTGCCAGGGTGATCGCGAGGCGCTCGCGTGTCTTTTCCGGAGATATGCGCCAGTCGTTCGTGGAGTCGCCTATAAGGTTCTTAAGAATGCGTCCGAAGCAGACGACCTGCTTCAGGACATCTTCCTGTTAGTCCATCGTCTCTGCGGAACCTTTGACAGTTCCAAGGGCTCAGCCCGGTTCTGGATTCTCCAGATGACCTACCGACGGGCCATCTCGCGCCGGCGCTATCTGACCTCTCGACACTTCTACACTCATTTGGATCTGGACCAAGCGGCAGACCGACTCGGCGATGTGTCCTCGGAATCACGCAATGGAAATTCCTTGGGTGAACACCTCGAAAGAAAGCAGGCATGGGACAACTGGTTGGCCGAACTCACGGAAAGTCAGAGGCAGACTCTGCATCTCTTTTTCTTCGAAGGCTACACCTTCGAAGAGATCGCCTCCAAAACGGGACAGACTGTTGGGAACGCTCGAAATCACTATTACCGGGGTCTGCAAAAGTTGAGAAAGCAGATTTCTGCTGGAAAATTGTCGGGCAAAGAAGCAGTATGATAAAAGACCTTAGCCGTAGGAGCGGGTGCGTTGTTGCCAAGCGGACCCCATGACGAGTTTCTGGAGCTCTGTGCTGTCTCGACCTCAGGCCATCTGAGTGATGCAGAGCAGAAGCGGCTTCAGGAGCACCTGGCCGTTTGTTCTGAGTGCCGTGATGCCCTCCGGGACTTCGAGTCTGTAGTCCACGACACCATCCCTGCAATCGGGGCGGAACAGGTAGCGGAAGAGTCCTCGCGCATTGATCCTGGTCCTGGGTTTTCCCAATCCAAAGCAGAAAGAGACTTCTTCGAGCGTTTAGCACGAGAAGAAGGGGAACTGTCGCCCGCAGCCGAAAAGAAGAATGGCGTACCGACAGGTTTTCGCCGGATTCTCCCCATCGCTCCAGAATCAACATGGCGCCACGTTTGGATGCTTTATGCTGCCGGAATCCTGCTTTTCATTACCCTTTGCTTCTCCGCGTATTGGGTAGGTGTGCGTCACGGCACAGAGGAGGCTAAATCCAGCCCGCCTGCCTCAACTGCCCCGACGCAGGTAGTGGCCGAGAGCGCAGGTTCGCTGGAAGAACAGCTCAGCGATGCCGCCCACGAACGGGAAATCGCCCGTGCCCAGATCGCCCAGCGTGACAAAGCCCTCGCAGATTTGCGCCGGCAATTAGAAAAACAGTCAGCGGAGATTAACCGGCTAAGACAAGCCCAGGATC
>Ga0070741_10003425_pt1 | contig 39496 bp, 32 predicted proteins | sample Coa_R1_4_FD_66440 | JGI IMG/M metagenome (GOLD analysis project Ga0070741, IMG submission 66440) | Surface soil microbial communities from Centralia Pennsylvania, which are recovering from an underground coalmine fire - Coalmine... | ecosystem: Environmental > Terrestrial > Soil > Unclassified ...
TGGCGATGGCGCGCGGGTCGGCGATCTCTTCCAGGCAGTCCACGATGGCGGCGCGGATGGCATGGTCGCCGCTCCGCTCCAGCCCGCGCAGCAGATGCGGCACGGCATGGGCCGAACGCAGGAACTTCAGCCCTTCCAGCATGGCGTGCCGCCGGGCCGTGTCCGGGCTGCACAGGTTCTCCCAGAAGGCGTCCATCTCGTCGGGAGGCAGGGCGGCAATCGTCCGCGCCAGCGCCGTGCGAATCTCCCACATCTGCGGCCTGGAGAGATAGGGCCACCAGACTCCCCGGTTATAATCGTAGAGCGCGGCGCAGATTTCGGGGGTCAGCGCGCCGGCGCGCAGCCAGCGGACAGGCCGCAGCGCCACCACCAGGTTCGGAACCATGGCCGGATTGGCGGGAGCGTTGCGCACGGCCCGCAGCACGAGCCAGACGGAGTGTAAGACGGCGACATAGCGGGTTTCCACCGTTTCCGGCATGTGGGGCTGCTGACTGGTCAGAGTGCGCCAGAAAATCAGCGGCAGCGTCCCGGCGACTTCGGTATCCAGAACGACGTCGTCCCCAGCCCTCTGATAGAGTTCTCCGGCAGCTTGCAGGGCGCGGCTCAGGCTGGTATCCCAGAGATCGCCGAACGTGTGATCCCAGCGCGCCGCCACTTCGGGCGACGGCCCGGCGGTTTCCAGAGAAATGAGGTCTGCATTCATGCGGGCCGCTCCCTCTCCTGCCGGGTTTCCGGCGGGCGCAGCAGTTCCTCCGGCGGCTCGTGTACGAGGGAGCGAACGGGCCGCAACAGGCTCGCCGGATCGGCCTCTCTGCCACGCACGGGACGCAGCAGCGTGCGCGCCGGGCTATCGGCATTGGCCCGCTCGATGGCGGAGATGGCGGCGCGGGCGTGATTGCGCAGTTGGCGGTTCTGGCTGCGGCTGACGCGGCGGAGAGAGGCGATGGCACGCAGGTCGCCCATCCGCCCCAGGCACTCGATGATCGGCTGCGCGATGCAGACAGGCTGATCGTTGAGCGCCTCGACCAGATGCGGCACGGCGCGCGGATCGCGCAGGTAGCCGATGGCCGGAGCGATCGCCATGCGGCGCGGCAGAGAGGGCTGTTTCAGCGCGCGCCAGAACTCCGGTATCTCGTCCGGCGGGAGAACCGCCAGGGTCTCCCCCGCCATCTGCGCCAGCGCGACGGCGTCCTGGGCATTCAGTCGGCGGGTCGTGTTGGTATGGGTCAGGTTCCAGAGCAGGCGGCACAGTTCGGGATGGGCATTGGCGACGCGCAGGCGGCGGATCGCGGCCATCGTATCGCGGCAGGTCGAGAGCAGGGCCACATAGAGCGCGCTGCCGAGGAAGGAGTAGCGCATATTGCCCATGTAACGTATTTCGCTGGCGTTCTGATCCAGCAGATGGCGCAGCGTGTCGGCGACGACTTTATAGCGCGCCGCCGCGCTCTCCGGTTCCTGCCGCGCCCGGCGTTCGATGCCGCGCAACAGCGCGCCCGCATAGTGGCCGTAAGGAGGCGAGTAGGCCGTCTCCTGGTCGCCTCCGGCCAGCGCCAGCGCCGCCGCCTTGCGGACGCGGCTATCGGCGTGCCAGAGCAGCGACAGCAGCGGCCCGACACGCTGGTGCGTATGCGGCGCTACTCCCGGCTTGTTTTCACGGCGCAGGTTTGCTAACGCGGCGCGGCCCGCCGTGATCTCGGCCCACGCCGCTTGTGGGCAGGCGGTGTCTAAGCCTCTCTCGCAGGTTTCCAACGCAGCTTTCAACCTTTCTTAGCCCCCCTCCCTGTCCCTCCCCCATGAACTTTAGGGGCGGACACCTTTGCCCCGGCGAATCCATTCGCGGCTGCCAAAGCCCCAAGTCGGCCTGCGCCGACTCAAAAACCAGTCCGCGCAGGCGGACTTCGTGCCTTGGCAGCAGCGGTTTCAACCGCCGAAGAGGATACCTGTCCGCCCCTAAAGTTCTTGGGAGGAGGGTTAGGGTGGGGGGCCTATTCCTCCGGCGCGCTGCCGGGGCGCAATAGCTCCTCGGCGCGCACGTTCGTATCCGGCGCGGACGTCGCAGGGCGCAGCAGCGTCTCGCCCGCGTTGCTTGCGTGCCGCGCATCGGTCGGGCGCAGCAGTTGGGCGGCATCGTCCTGGCTGTGCTTCAGGATGTGCGCGACGGCCTGCTCCGCGATGGGCGCGATCAGGCTGGCCCTGTCCGCTGCCAACGCCTGCAATGCTGGAATCGCCCGCGCATCCCCGATCTGCTGCAACGCGACAACGACCGCACTCTGCCCGTCCAGCGCCAACTCCGGCAGCGCATCCAGCAGCAACGGTACGGCTCTCCTGTCTCGCATACGCCTGACAATCGGCCAAAATTCCCGCGAAGTGCGCGGGTCTTTCAGCCTCTCCCAGAACTGCGGTATCTCCTCCGGCGGCAGCGCGGCCAGGTAGTCGTGCAGGGCATCCCGTAAGAGCGTGAACAGGCCGATTCCCTTGCCGCGCATCTTGATCAAGGCTTCGTCAGCAATCGGCAGCAGCTCACAGCAGAGATCGTATACCTCTGCCGCCTGGAGATACTGAACGATCCTCACGGCGACAGCCAGTCGAAAAAATGTATCCCAATTGAGCGTCGCTCCCGGCAGGTATCCCGGCTGGCTTCGCCGCTCCCGAATATGCAGGAGAGAAACCTGCATCAGCACACGCAGCGCCGCGACCGTCGCCTCATAACGCGCTTCTGGCCCCGAAGGGATCACAGGCTGCTGCTGCCGCAAAACGCCCCTCAGATCGGTGCGAAATCGCTGCAAGTATTCGGCGGCGTTAGGGGCATAAGACACCGATCCGTCATAAGGATTCAAATAGTTTCGCATTGTGGACGGCAAAGGCGTCTTGTCATCCCAGAATAGGCCGAGCAGTTCGCCGACGGCGGGACTGTAGCGCGGGGCTTCGCCCCGCGCCAATGCCTCCTGCGCCTCAGAAACGATTCGCTTGAAATCGGCCCGCGTCTCCGCGGAACGCTTGAACAGGCGATTCCAGCGGGACATTATCCGGCCTCCGGGCGGCGTTCCGGCAACTCCGCAGGTTGGACAGAAGCAGAGGCAGTCGTGTTCCCATTATCGGCATCGGCCTCGGGCGACCTGAGCGGATCTACAGGATGCAGGAGTTCGCGCGGGCGTGGGTCTTCGTGGCCGTTCTGAACGGGCCGGAGCAACACGCGCGGGTCGTGCGTGGTGGGTTCGGAAGCGCGTACCAGCGTCACCTCTTCCAGTCCTTGCGCCTCTTTCATCAGGCGTTGGATGGCCTTGCGCGCGACCGGGCGAAGGGGATGGCTCTCCTCGCGGGCGATGGCTTGCAGGGTGGGCAGGGCGCGCACGTCGCCGATGGTTCCCAGTTGCAGCAGCAGGGGGCGAGCGACGCCGTCCAGAAGCACACCAGTCTGATAGGGCAACGCCTGAAGCAGAAAAGGAACCGCATCCGGGTTTGTCATATAGCGGAGGGCGGGGGCGAGAGTCTGCCGTGCAGTCAGCGTGCCGTGACTGAGGTTGTGCCAGAACAGTTGCAGTCGGGCAGGCGGCAGCGCGGCCAGCGATAGGAGGCGCGGTTCGCCTGTCGAGATGGGTTCCGTGTCCTGCGCTGAAGTTGTCTGCATGACAGCCTCCTGAGACCTACCCCCGTCCATAACCCAAAGTACGGCGGCGCTCCGGGCGAATCCTGTTTGCACTCTCCGGCGATTTCGGCTACAATGGCGGCAGCGATAACGAATAGAGGAAGCGCCGATGACACAGGAGACAGGAGCGGCAGGGACAGGCCACCTCATTGCGGCCTCTGTCGGGGAGACGACAGGGCCGTGCGTGGACGAGGCGAGCCATCTTCTGGAAGAGACGGGCTATACGGTGCGAGCGTTCGGCATCGAGGAGGGAGCCGGGGCGGAGATGGAACGCCTTATTGCAGCAGGAGCGGTCGCAGGCGTCCTCGATCTCACGCTGGCGGACTGGACGGACGCGATATTGGGAGGCGTATTGGCGGCGGGGCCGGGACGTCTGGAAGCGGCGGCGCGCTCCGGCACGCCCGCCGTGCTTGCGCCCGGAGGGCTGGACAGCATCCATTTCGGGCCGCGCGAAACGCTTCCCCCGCAGTACGGGCGGCGCAAACTCTATGCCCCGACTCCTGACAGGACGCTGATACGCACGGATGTCAGCGAGAACGCGCGCCTGGGCCGTCTTTTAGCGGAGACCATCAACCAGTCCGTCGGGCCGGTCGCCCTCTGCCTGCCGATACGCGGCTTTTCGTCGCTGAGCGCGCCGGGACAGCCGTTTCGCTGGATGGAGGCGGACATGGCGTTCGTCGGCAACCTGACGACCCACCTGCGCCGCGACATTCCCTTCTACGACGTGCCTGCCGACCTCAACGATCCGGCCTTCGCCCGCGCCTGCGTGGAGACGCTGCGCGCTTTGTTGGAGGAGATTGGACGTTAGCGGTTCACCCACCCCCCGTCCCCCTCCCCACAGAGGAGGGGGGGCAAAGGCGCAAGCATCTACATTTATCTGCCAGGCTTATCAATCTGCAAAGACTCCCGATAAAAGGCAACGGCTGTCGCCCTTGCTCCCCCTCCCAGCGTCGCGAGAAGCGGCTGCGCCAATCGTTTGGCGCATGCTTAGCCGCCTTCTCGCAGTGGACGAGCGACCGGGGTCGCAAGGGCCGTCCCAAATCGTTTCGGAATCAGACGGCCCTTGCCGTAGGGGCGTAACAAGTTACGCCCTGGGACGGGGGGCGGGTAAACCCTACCAGTTCAGGACGGGCGGGAAGTACTCGGCGATCAGTTCCTCGTAGTAGGGGCGCAGCTTCTCCACATCCGGCGGCTCTGCGCTCTTGGAGTAGAGATCGTAGGGATTGAACGCCTTGACCCACCGGAACATCTCGCGGTCGTGATCGTTCATCAGATAGGCGTACTCGCCCTGCTCATGGATGGGGTAGCAGGAGTGGTAGCGGATCATGTAGAGGGCTTCTTCCGGCAGGTAGTCCTTCGCGACATGATACATATACTCATCATGGCCCCACGACATGTGTACCTTGTCCAGCCCGCAGCCTTCCTCATAGATGCCGGTGCGCGTCTGGTACTCCGGCACTTGGCTGTCCGGGTTGTCCGCGAAGAACTCCGGGAAGACGATCTTGGGCGAGTAGGCGCATCCGACCGGGAACGTGTCGCCGACGACGGCCCACTGCGGTTCCCCCTGGAGGCAGAGTATCTTGCCCAGGTCATGCACCAGCCCGGCCAGGATGAACCAGCGGGGATGGCCGTCCGCGCGAATGGCCTCTGCCGTCTGCAAGTTATGCTGAATCTGCGACAGATCGGTGTCGGGGTCGCTGTCGTCCACCAGCGTGTTCAGATACTCCATCGCTTCCCAGATGCCCATCTTGCGCCGGTTCAGCGACAGATACTCGCGTTCCTTCTGCCGCACGAAATCGAGCGTCTGATAGCGATGGTTGAGGCGGTAGAACTCGCGCACCGTGTCGCGCACCGAATTCTCATGATTGCGGAACTCTTCGGGCTTTTTATCGGGATCGGTGAAGGCGCTGCGGGCGGCTGCCTCCTGCGCCGCGCGTTCCTTGCGCTCCTCGTCCAGGGCGTCGAGGTCTTTCAAGGGCGCGTTTTCATTCGTGGAAAGAGTCTGCTTTGCCATAGTCGTTTCTCCTCACCAACCAGCATACCCTAAGCTTCGCATTTTTATGCCGCGACTCCTGCCGCCCCGCCAAAAATCCGGTCGGTTTTGCGAGAGAACAGAGACACGCCGGGGCGGTCTTCCGCCGCAGCGACCGGCACAAAAAAAGAGCCGCCCGCCGCGCCTTTGGCGCGGCGGGCGGTCTGTTTTAGAAGCCGAGTTTGACAACGCCTGCGCCGGGTTCAAAACCGGCGGCAGCGCCGAACGCGACATGCTCATCCTGATCCACGCCGTCGCCGCTGACGCCGACGCCGCCGATCAGCACGTTCCCCTTATAGAGCGGCACGCCGCCGGGGAAGGTGATGATGCCGTTGCGGAACTCTCCGCTGCCTGTGATGCCGACCTGGTTCGAGTTGCCGATGCCCCAGAGCGGGCCGGCCCCCCCCGTTCCATCCGGGTTGTGTGCCTGGGAAAGAACGCCGATGATGCGGCTCGTCAGCGCGTTCTCATTGCTGGAGAAGAAGGCCGCCGTGCGCGCCTTCGCGATGGCGATGTCTATCGAGCCGACCCAGGCATCCGGCATCGCGTAGACCTTCAATAGCTTGCCGTCGCGCGCCACCACCGCGATCACCATCTTCGTCGAACGCTGCACGCTCGCACTGCTGCGCAGTGGGCTGATCGTGTTGTTGGCGGTCTCCACCCCATGCGTGATGATCTGCTGTAGATCGGCGCGCGAGGGGCCGTCATGACCGCCGCCTTCCGCCTTGGTCCGGGCCGAGGTCAGCAGAAAAATGCCCGCGCCGACAAACAGGGCCATCGCTCCCGCCACCAGAGCCATCCGTTTCTTGCGTGATGCCATCATGTTTCTCTCCTTTGCAGGTCGCTTCACCGAGTCGATCCCCGACTGTGCTTCACGACAGCAGCCTGTGGAATGCCGAGATTCCTCTTGCCCCTGCAATTATTATGCCAAAGCGAACATTTTGCAGAGGAAACTCGCCGAGGCTTCTCGATCCCGACCTTGACAGACCGGCAATGACGGTCTATAATTCCTTTAGTGTCGGTGAGATGCTATGGAATGATGTATGACGACCTCGGAGAACAGCATGCACGAGATTTGTTCAGCTCCCTGCCAACGCTTTCTGCATCAGCGTTCCAGGCTGTTGCTTCTGACGCTTCTGCTGCTTTCGGCCTCTCTGGTTCTCTACCGCATTGCGGCTTCGCGCCGCGCCGAATACGTCCTGCGACACGCTTCGCTCTCCGAGCTTCAGGCAGTTGCCGCACGCGACGCGGACAACCCGCGCGTCTTCTACTACCTGGGCCTGCGCGCACAAGAAGCCGGGCAAGGCCCACTGGCAATGAGCGCCTTCTTACGTGCGGCTACTCTGGCTCCCGACGATGAAAAGCTGTGGCTCATCTGGTCGCAGACAGCTTTCAGCGTGCAGGGCAGCCAGGCCGCCCGCGACATCCTGCTGACCTTCATCAAGGTCCACCCCAAAAACGTCCTGGCGCACATGCAGTTGGCGAAACTGATGGAGCAGGAGGGCAGCCTATCGGACGCCTACGAAGTCGCGCAGCGCGCGACAAAACTGGAGCCGCAGAGTGCGGCGGCCTGGCAGCTTCTCGGCAAGGTGGCACTGGAGCAGCACAACTCAGGCCAGGCGGAGAGCGCCTTTCGGCGCGCTATCGCGCTGCGCCCGCAGGACTCCTTCAGTCATGCCAGCCTCGGCGATGCCTTCTTCCTGATGTCGCGCTACCCGGAAGCGGCGGCGGCCTATCATGAGGCCGTCCGGCTGGCCCCGCACATGGGAACCGCCTACATGGCGCTCGGACAGACCTTGCTGAAGATGGCAAGCAGCCCGGAAGAGATCGAAGCGGCGCGCGCGAACCTTCAGCAGGCGCTTGCCCGGCTTGCTACCATGCAGCAGACCGGCCTCTACTACACCTATCTCTGCCTGGGACAGAGCTATGCGCGGCAGTCCCGGTGGAAGGAGGCGTTGCCCTGGCTGAAGCAGGCGGAAGCGATCCAGGCTCCCTCTGCGGACTCGAACAACGACGCCCATTTTGAACTGGCGCAGGTCTACCGGGCGCTGCACGACTCCGCGAATGCCGCGCGGGAGATGGCCCTGCATCAAAAGCTGGTCGCCTATTTTCTCCAGGTGCGCGCGCTGACCTCACGCCTCTCGGCCTATCCGAACGATACGCAGGCGAGTCTCCGATTGGCCCGCCTGTTCGCATCCCACCAGGACTATCCGCAAGCGGACAAAGCCTACCGCTCGGCCCTGGCCTACGCCGCCGACAAACAGGCCGTTCGGCAGGAGAGGGACGCTCTTGTCGGACGCCATCCGGGTGCGCGATGAAACGGCTGGCCGCCTTGCGGGCTTACCGCCGCCTCTGGCTGCCGGGAATTCCCCTGCTGCTGGCCCTGGTCGCCATCGCCTGGTACGCGGCGACATCGCCGAGGCGCGCGGAGCAAGCCCTGCAACAAGCCTCTTTTCTGGAACTCCAGTACGAGGCGCAGCGAAACCCCGACAATCCGCGTATCTTTCACTATCTTGGCCTGACCGCGCAGCGGGCCGGGCAAAAGCAGTTGGCGCTCGACTCGTTCGGGCAGGCCGCCACGATGGCTCCCCATGACGAGGCCGCCTGGATCACCTGGGCGCGAGCCGCTGCCGCCATTCAGGGCAGTCAGGCCGCCATCAATATCCTGAACACCTATCTGCAAGTCCACCCTCGCAGCGCCGAATCGCACCTGATGCTGGCACAGATATGCGCGGAACTGGCGGATCATCCGCGCGCCTATGCGGAGGCAAAGATCGCCACAGAGCAGAATCCTCGCAGCGACCGGGCCTGGCGGCTTGCGGGCAAAGAGGCGCTGAAGAAGTACGACGCTTCCGCCGCCGAAGAAGCCTTCCGCCGCGCCATCACATTAGCCCCCGCCGACTGGGAAAACCAGCAGGGGCTTGGCGATGCGCTGTTCGCCAGTTCCCGCTTCCCCGAAGCCGTGAAGTTCTATCGTGAGGCCGTTCGCCTGGCCCCGAATGTCGGCGTCACGCATCTGAAACTAGGTGAAGCCCTGCTGCGCACGGCAGGCTCAGCGAAGGAGATCGAAGCGGCGAGAGAGAGCCTGCGGCGGGCGCTGGCGCATCAGGATACGCTGACCTCGGACGGGCTGTTCTTTACCTACCTCGCCCTCGGCCAGAGCTATACCGCCGAGGAGCGGTGGCAGGAAGCTCTGCCCTGGCTGAAACAGGCCGTCCCTTATGAACCTACCGATGCGACTATCAGCGGGGAAGTCCATTTCGAACTGGCACGCGCCTATCGCGGCCTGCGCGATCCAGCAAACGCACAGAGGGAGATGCGCCTGCATGAGCAGAGGAAGCTGTACAATGTGCAACTCAAACAGTTGAGCAACCGTATTCGCACGAATCGGGATGACGTGCAGGCTTATCTGAGTCTGGCACGGCTCTATGTGGCGCACGGGAACGACACCGACGCGGCCTATCTGTACCGGCAGGCGCTCTTACGCGCCCCCGATCTAAAGGGGGCGCGGCAGGAATACGCCGCGCTGCTGCGCCGTCATACGCCTTCCGGCAAGCAGGAGAGAGAGCCATCCCGCTAGAAACTACGCAGTATGGCGCGTCCTCTCCGATCTCTGGCGGTCTGTCTGCTGCTGATGGCATGGAACGGCGGCTGTGGCAGCAACAGACCTACACCTCCTCTCTCCCCCGCCAATAGCGCCGAAAATCCCGGCGTCCGCTTTGTGGACAGGGCGCGGGAGGCGGGACTGAACTATCGCTGGCGTATCCCCGGCCCGCGCCCGCTCACGATCCTCCAGACAATGGGATGGGGCTGCGCCTTTCTGGATTACGATAACGATGGCAGCCTCGACATTCTGCTCGTTGGGCCAAAACTCGCCCTCTATCGGGGCGATGGACACGGACACTTCACCGAGGTCACCCATCCGGCCGGACTGGATAATCTTCAGGGCCGTTTCATGGGCTGCGCGGTCGGCGACTACGACAACGACGGCTATTCCGACCTCTACATCTCGGCCTATCACGGCGGCCTGCTGTTCCATAACGAGAACGGCAAACGCTTTCGCGACGCGACCCGACAGGCCGGGATCAAACCGCTCTCCTGGGGTTCCTCTGCCGCCTTCGGCGACATAGACAACGACGGCAAACTCGATCTCTACATCGGCAACTACGTTCGATTCGGCCCCGATACCCCGCAGCTCTGTGACAATAGTTCCTGCTCCCCTTTCTACTACAGCGCGGAAAAGGGCGTGCTGTATCGGAATCTGGGGAACGGGCGCTTTCAGGACGTGACGCGGCAGTGGGGAGCGGACAAGGTGACGGGCAAGGTGCTGGGCATGACCTTCGCCGACTACGACGGCTCCGGGCGGCAGAGCCTCGTCATCGCCAACGACGGCGTGCCGGGCGACCTGCTCAAGAACCTGGGAGGAAAGTTTACCAACATCGGCCCCAGTTCTGGAGTCGCCTACAATGGCAACGGCTCGACACAAGCGGGCATGGGCATAGATTGGGGCGATTACGACGACGACGGCAGACTCGACCTGGTCATCACCAACTTCGAGAACGAGCCGAAACCCATCTACCACAACGAGGGCGGCGACATCTTTCAAGATCGCTCGCCTGTGCTGGGCGTTGCTCGCAAAACGACCGTCTATCTGGCCTTCGGCGTGAAGTGGCTCGATATGGACAACTCCGGGCGGCTGGCCCTGATGATCGCCAACGGCCATGTCATAGACAATATCGCCTCGCATGAGAAAGACAGAACCTATCGCCAGTTGCCGCAGCTTTTCCGCAACGAGGGCGGCGCCCGCTTCACCGAGATCAGCGCCGCATCCGGCCCCGGATTGCAGCGGCCCGTCGTCGGGCGCGGACTGGCTATCGGCGACTACGATAATGACGGCAGGATAGACGCCCTGATGGTAGATGCGGACGGCGCTCCGCTGCTGCTGCATAACGAGACGGCTCCCGCAGGCCATTGGCTGCTGCTGCGTCTGGAGGGCGTCGAGAGCAACCGCGATGGCTATGGCGCGCTGGTGCGCGTGACAGCAGGAGGACGCACGCAGACTCGCCTCTGCCATGCCGACGGATCGTATATGTCCTCTTCCGACCGGCGGGTGCATATCGGGTTAGGGGCCGCAGCGACCGTCCAGAGCCTCACCGTGCGCTGGCCCAGCGGACATACGGACACCTACAAGGACGTTCCTGCCGACCGGATTTTGCGCCTCCGGGAAGGCGACGCACAGATTCGATAAGCCCTCCCCCAAGAACAGGGGGAGGGAATCGTTAATGTGCGGACGTCTCCGCTGTTTGTCATGCTGACGCCCCCATTCTCTGTCGTTCTATCCCTACATTGTCATTCTGAGGAGCCTGCTCTGTCATTCTGAGCGCAGCGAAGAATCTCTGTCCTGAGACCCTTCGCTGCGCTCAGAATGACAACCAACAGAAACGCCCACGCATTAATTGTTCCCTCCCCCTGTTCTTGGGGGGAGGGCTAGGGAGGGGGGCCAACAGGCTCAGCGATTGCCGCCCGGCGCTCCTGCCTGGCCCGCTTGACCGGCCTGACGCTCGTGCGCCGCCCGTACCGCGTTGGCCTGCGCTTCGATCTGCTTCTTGCGCTCCGGCGACAACTGATCCATGCTGCCCTTTAGCGCATCTACCTGCTGTGTCCGGGATTTGATTTCAAAATCGCGGCTGCCGTTGCCGGAACAGCCTGCCAGCAGCGCGCCGAGACTTAGAGTCGCGATACCCCACGACAGCCCTGCAAAACGACGATTTGTCCTCATGAACTGACTCCGTTGTTGATCCTCCTATCCTTCGCAGCTGACAAACCCTCACTTTTTCCTCGGCGGTTGAAACCGCTACTGGAAAAGCATGAAGTCGGCCTGCGCCGACCCAATGCCGAGTTCGCGAAGGCGGACTTTGTGCCTTTGCAGCCGCGAATTCATTCGCCGATGAAAAAGTGAGGGTTTGTCAGCCTTCGCAGATAGGAAAAAGCAGGCTGCAACCAGGCAGCCTGCTATCCAAGGAAGGAGACCGGCGACTAAGGCCGGGTCACATCCCACATATTTTTTTCCGGCTGATGCTCGATGTCCGGGTTGGTCGCGGGCGGGCGCATCGCTTTGGTATGACCGTCCACAAACGCGAAGTTCGCCAGATCGCTGTGCTTGGTCGTGACGGCGCCATTCCGCCCGATGGGATACGGCTTATTGGGATCACGCGCGCCATCTGGAAGGAAGTTCCAGGGGCCGCCGTTCGTAGAGACGGACTGCTGAGACACAAGCATATCATCGAACCCGATGAACGTGGTATAGGACTGTCCACTGACCGTACCCGGATTGGTGCCGCTGCCGGCAGCGCTTTGCGAGTCGACGAACTCGCCGAAACGGACATCCGAATTCTTGTCCGCCAGCGCGATGGATTCGGCGGGGCGGCTGATCCGGCTCAGGGATTGGCTCTGATTGGCCGAGTCCCAGGCCCACGGGTTTCCGGCGTCTACGATACCGTGATTGCCGTCCCCATTGGGAGTGTTGATTGCAAAGGCGTTGATACCGTAGGAGATGTAGACACCAGGAAAGGTGGTGGCCGGTTTCATCGCCAAGCCGTCGCTCGGATCGCCGAAGACGGGCAACGATTTGATGTAGGGCGAGGTGGTCAGCACCCAGTTGGAATTCCAGGGGGGCACCGCGTCCGTATACCAGGGACAAGAGATAGGACCATTATTCCCCCCAGGCATGGAGCCTCCGACACAACCGAGACCTCGAGGGAACATCTCATCATTGTCCTGGACATACATATTCAGCGCCAGGCCCAACTGCTTCATGTTGCTCAAGCAGGATGCCTGCCGGGCCTTCTCGCGCGCCTGGGCAAACACGGGGAAGAGAATGGCGGCCAGAATTGCGATAATGGCGATGACGACGAGCAGTTCAATCAGAGTAAATCCGGTTCGTTGCTTCATAATCCTCTCTCCTCGGGTGAGAACCCTATGGAATGTGTGCTTGGAACCTACGCGCAGCAATCAGGAGAACCTGCCCTGGACTTCATGATTTCAGGGGCGGTCTAAATTGGGCGCAGCGACAGAGTCACGGAGAGTCAGTTCCGCAGGAATCACCTCCTTTTGCGCTTGCGGGGCGCCATCGTGGATTTGCGATAGCAGTATCTCGGCGGCGCGCTCCCCGATCCGACGCAAAGGATGATGCACGGTCGTCAGGGGCGGATGCATCAGGGCGGCCATAAAAACGTCGTCAAAACCGGCAACCGAGATGTCGCGCGGCACTTGGAGGCCGAGTTCCTTCAGGGCGTTCAGCGCGCCGAACGCAATGTTATCGTTGCTGCAAAACAGCGCGGTCGGGCGGCGCGATTCGGGCAGACGCATCAGTTCCAGCGCGCGTTCATGGCCCCTATCCTGGTTGTATCCTCCGGGCAGAACTAGCGCCTCGTCATAGGGAATGCCCGCCTCCTCCAGAGCGTCGCAATAGCCTTGCAGGCGTTGTGCGGCGCTGGTAAGATTATCGTCTCCCCGCAGCAGGGCGATCCGCCGATGGCCCTGCCCTATCAGATAACACACCATCCTGTACGCCGCTGTCCGATTGTCCACATCCACGCCGGAGATGTCCGGGTCTTCTGTCAGATCGCTGATGAGGACAAAGGGAATCTGTTTCTGCTTGAGCGCGGCAAAAACCGGGGTTTCTATGGGGGGCGCGATGAGAAGCAGCCCATCACAGCGGCCATCGCAATAGAGCGGCACGTTGTTCAGCACATCCGTCCAGCTATGCTCCATGAACAGCGTCGTGCTTTGCCGCCGCCGCTGCGCGACCGTCAGGATGCCGCCCAGTATCGAGCCGACATACGGATCAATGTCCGGCGTGGCCCAGTAGCCCATGACGACGCCGACTGTATCCAACCGCTTTTTGGAGAGGCCGCGCGCCACGGCGCTCGGATGGTAGTTGAGCCTACGCATGGCTTCTAGCACCCGTTCGCGCGTCTGCGAATGGACGGGGCGCGGGCCGTTGTTGAGGACGTAGGAGACGGTAGCCGGAGAAACGCCACTCGCCTTCGCCAGGTCTTTGATCGTAGTCGCCATGTCACTCTAACCGGTTAGACAACATGCAAGATGATAAACCGGCCAGACACCATGCCTCCTTAATCTAACCGGTTCGACTCCATTCTAACATGCCTCCGACGGCTTGTCAAGAAAAAAATAGAATCCACAGATTGTCTGAACCATGATTTATGGGATTAGAGGATGGACTATGATTGGCCGCAGCTTAATCATAGTCCATCCTGTAATCATTCTAATCACAGTTCAGACGTTCTTAACCTGTGAATTCTTGCTTTTTATCCGCCCTGGCGGATTTCGTAGATCTCCCAGGAGAGCGGCGGCATCGAGACAGGCAGCGTGATCCGCTCGCCGCGCGTGCTGAACTTGACCGGCTGGCCGTCCTTCAGGCGCGTGATCTGGACGTTATCGAGGTTCATCTTCACGAAATAGTCGGCAGGCCGGAACGCGATCTCGGCCTTGTCGGGCTGGTCGCCGGGATTCCAGAGGCAGATATAGCCGTAGCGGCCTTCCAGCGCGTTGCGCAGGTGCAGCACGCCATCTATGTGCGGTTTGGCGTCGGCAGGGCGCGGATCCCAGGGTTGGCCGAGCGCGACGAGCGGCTGCGTATACGCCAGCCAGGGCCGGTTCTTCTCGTTCCACTCGATCCATTTTTGCAGGAGCCGCCGCTCCTCCGGCTTCATCTCGTCCAGCTTGCCGTGGATCTCGACGTTGCAGATATAGGCTCCGATGCTGGTAAAGTGGTACTCCAGCGCGTTCAGGTCTACCGGGTTCGTCGGGATATGGCAGGGAGTCTCCCAGGCGATGGTGAAGGGCGGGCGCGCGGCCGTCAGAGCATACAGCGAGCGGCGGTAGATGTCGGCGTTCTTGTACCACCAGCGCGCGTCCGCCATCCGTTTCGGATCGTAGCCGATCTCCCAGTCGCCGAACCAGCCCTCGTCCTGCATCGCGGTCACCTCCGGCCCGCCTTCCCAGCCGCGATTGACGATGAAATCGGGGTCGAGGGCGCGCATCTTCTCGCAGAAAGCGTTCCAGTGCGCCGTCTGCGCCGCCAGGCTGTGTCCCACTGGATGATCGTGCGTCGGGTCCACGCAACCGTCCTCGAACAGCCCGTCGTCGAGTTTCAGATAGGAGACCGTCAGTTCGCGGCACAGGTCGAACAGCGATTTGCTGTAGTTCTCCTCCCAGCCGCTTGTGAAGCACATGCCCCAGGTGCCGTCCCACTCTTTGACATGAGAGCCGTCGGCGCGATGGAGCAGCCACTCCGGGTGCTGCGTGGCGGCCTGCGACTTCTCGCCGACCATGATCGGGGCCGTCCACAGCCCGAAGCGCATCTCGCGCTCGCGCACCAGCGTCGAGATGGGCAGCAGCCCGTTCGGGAATTTGTTGGCGCGGCGATCCGTGATCCAGTCGCCGTATTTGCCGCTGTCGGGCGGGACGTTGGTCTGCCAGCCGTCGTCAATGACGAACAGCTTGACCCCCAGTTCCGCCGCGATGGGAATGATGCGCTCGCAGGTGGCCGCATTGATGTCGCCATAGTAGCCGAACCAGGTATTATAGAGCGGCGGCACGCTCGTCGGCGTGGCATGGGAGACGTACTGGCCGGTGTAGAGTTGATAGAGGAACGCCCCGGTCGCGGTCGGCCCCTGATACAGCCCGACAAGCGATTTGGGCATCATCTGGCGCACATCCGGCTTGATGAGATAGTAGGGATGCAGAACGGTCGCCACGCTCTGGCCGTCCGCGCTGCGCTCGCTCGCGCCGACCGTCGAGAGAACGGCGGTCAGCAGGCCGTCCCGCGAGGCTGGATCGGAGGCGGCAAAGCCCGTGCCGGGGAACGCCCTGGTTTCGGGCTTTGCGCCGGGCAGACGCCACCGGTCATAAGTCACCTGATCCACCAGGAAGCGGGTGGAGCGATGGCTGACCAACTGGAACCACTTGGCGATAAACGGCTCGTCGCCCGCATAGATCTGGTAGCTCACATCCAGGTCGAAGCCCTCAAAACGGCGCAGACCCGCCAGGCTGATGGTGAGTATCTTGCTGCCGTCCTCGCCGGTATTGACGGAGTGGAGCATATATTTCCAGTCGCCGTTGAGGTCGAGGGGCTGCGGCGCGCTGCCGATTTCGGCGATGCCGACGCTGCCCAGCAGGCCGTTCGGCTTGCCGTGTCCGGTGAGCTTGATGGCGATGACGCGGTTCTTCGGCAGCAGATCGAACTGATAGCTGCGCGTCCAGGGCTGTTCGTCGGCGGAGACTTTGGCGGCCAGCGCGCCGTCTATGTAGATCTCCGCCTCGTCGTCAATGGCGCGGTCGAAGAGGAGCGCGTAGGCGTGGTTGCCCAGCATCCGCGTCTCCGGGATGGTATAGCGGAACCACCAGGTCTTGTTCTCCTCGTCACTCTTGAACGGCAGGGTGGCCGGTTTCCAGGCCGTGTCTTTGAACTCCGGCTGCGCCCAGTCGCTCGGCGGCGCGACATCGGTGGACTTCCAGCCCGACGTGAGCCGTTGCGGCGGCTCCATCAGCGCGGCCAGGAAGGAGATACTGCCTTCCGACCTGGGAACCGCCTGATAGCTGCGTCCATGTTTCAGATCGGTCAGCGACGTGGTGCGGAGCGCGCCGGTCTTGGTGTCGAACTGAACCGTGCGCGAGACGGCCTGGTTGCTGAGCGTCCAGGTCATCGCGCCCCGGTCGAAGTCCACGCCGGGGCGCTGGGCGATGTCAAAAAAATCGGCACGGTGCGTGGCCTGGGCGCGGCCTGTCAGCAGGGACAGGCACAGCAGCGGCAGCGCGATCCGCAAGCGATAAAGCTGGTTCATAAAGGGACTCCTGAAACAAACGAGTTCGCCGCGCAGGGCCGCGACTGCTCTCTTCTTTACCCGTGATAGCGGCCCGGCGCGTCGTCGGCCTATCTGCCTTTCATTATCGGCCAGGAGACAGATTTCTCCCGTACCTTCCTGGGCGGGGGCGTCGGGGCGAAGGCAAGCGGGTCTCTGTTCCACCTGAAAACGAGGCATTCCTGCCCCATTTCCCGCATCCCGGCTTCGTTAAGGGGCAGAGCCAGGGAGGGAGCCACAAGGATTGTCGCCGCAGAGTGCCGAATGGACAGGCAATCGCGGCTCTCGTTCAGGGTACGCGCAGAAACGACGTTATGGTTCCTCGCTCAACAAGAACCGTGTGCAGGATTTCCTGGCTTCTCCTGTTGCTGCTGGCAGGCGGGGGCCATGCTGTGGCTGCCGCGCCGCGCGTGGTCGCGCTGATCGTGCCGGGCCTGCGCGCCGACGACCTGACCCGCCCGGAGGTTCCCACGCTGCGGCGGCTGATGATGCAGGGCGCTTCGGGCTGGATGGTCTGCCGGGCGGCGCGTGTGACCGATACGCGCCTGCTGCGGCCCGATGGACGCGAGACGACGGCCTCCCTGCTGCTGACGCTCGGCGCAGGCGCGCGGGCGGTCACCGGGCCGGAAGCCGCCGCCCTGACCGATCCGACCTCTTCTCCCGCCGCACAGATGGCCGCGCGAGAGCGATTGAAAGCGCGCAACGCCCGCCTCGCCTATCCCGTGCCGGTAGGGGCGCTGGGCGATACGCTGCACGCGGCGCATTTTCAGACCGCGCTGATCGGCAATACGGACGCCGAATCGCCCGACCGCACTGCGCTCCTTCTCGTCATGGACTCGGCAGGGCGCGTGGATATTGCAGGCCGCCTGCACCATAATCGGGATGACGTAACCGCGCCCTACGGCTTCCGCGAGGACATCAGTGCGATGCTGGCAGACTACGACGTGCTGCCCTCCGACACGGCGTTCTGCGCGCTGGTCTTCGGCGACCTGGCCCGCGCCGACCGTTACGAACCGCTCTGCCTGCCCGCTCTTGCCGCCGCGCATCGTGCCGCCGCTCTCCGTGCGCTGGATAGCTTGCTTGCCGCCCTCGGGCCGCGCCTGCGAGCCGAACGCGCCCGGCATCCACTCCGCCTGTTCGTGCTGGCTCCCGGCCCGGCAGACTCGACGACCGACCGGCTGGATCGGCTGGCTCCGATACTCGCCTGGGGAGAGGGCGTGCCGCAGGGTACGCTGACCTCGGCCTCGACGCGCCGGCCCGGCCTGGTCGTCAACACCGACTTCCTGCCGACTGTTACTGACTTTCTGCGCCTGCCGCCGCCGCCGGGCATGACAGGCCGCCCGATGACAAGCGCGCCGGCTCTCACGGAGCGTATACCTACCCCGGAACGCCTGCGCGCCGCGCACGACACCCTGCTCCAGACAGCCCGGCAGCAGAACGCTCTCGGCGGGCTGCCCACCGTGCAGATGCTCCTCGTACTGGCGGGAATGGCCGCGCGCTCCCGGCGCAGATGGCCCGCCCTCGTCCCGGCGACGGCCATTGCAATCGTCTCCCTGCCGCCGGGGATGCTGCTCTTGCCCCCGATTGCGCCGGGCAGCGTGTGGGGCGCGGGCGCACTGCTGGCCGTTTTCACACTGACGCTGGCAGGCTTTGCCTGGAAACTGGCTCGCGCCAGGAGAAGCGTTCTGCCGCTCTTTTACGGCCTCTGCGCCCTGCTCCCGTCCGCCATTCTCCTCGACCTGCTGACCGGTTCGCATCTGTTGCGCCAGGCGTGGATGAGCTATTCCGTCGTCGAGGGCGCGCGCTTCTACGGCATCGGCAACGAGTACATGGGCGCGGTCATCGGAGCGGCGTGCGTTTTGCTGGGGAGTCGGACGCTGGGCGTTGGGCGCTGGGCATTGGGAGGGATCTGGATGCTTGCGCTACTGCTTGCCATGGGCGCGCCGCAGTTTGGGGCCAAAGTCGGGGCGATTCCCTCGGCGGGCGTGGGGTTCGGGGTCGCGCTGCTGGTGCGGTGGAGGGGGCGTGTGCGATTCCGAGAGGGTATGGTAATACTGATCGCTCTCGCGCTGCTGCTCGGCGGCTTCGCCTTGTGGGATTTGCATTTCCATGCCGGGCCGCAGTCGCATCTGGCGCGGGCGTTCTCCGGCGCGGGCGGCGGCAGCCTGCTCGCCATCGCCTTCCGCAAACTGGCGCTGGAGGGCTATCTGCTGCTGCATAGCCCCTGGAGCGCGACGCTGGCCGTCAGCGCGGTCGGCCTGTGGTGGCTGTGGCGCGCGCATCCTGACCTCTTCGCCTCTCTCGAGGCGAAAGCCGTTCTTGCCGGACTGGTCGCGGGGGCGGCGGCCTCGCTGCTCTGCAACGACTCCGGCGTGACCGCCGCCGCGCTGATCTTCCTCTACGGCTGGGCCTGGGCCGCTGTACGATGGCGGGCGTCAGGCATCGGGAGTTAGGGGTTTGCCGTTCTCCCACACGGTCGGGAAGTGCTTGCCCTTGAGTATCTCGCCGGGAGCGACTTCGACATTGTGTTCCACCAGATGCCCCGCTCCCCTCGGCTCGTAGCGCGTATAGCCGGGCATGTAGTGAACCGCGATGGCCGGTCGGCCTCGCTCCGAGCAGTTGGGCGGGCTGCCGTGCCAGGTCAGGCAGTGATGGAACATGCACGCGCCCTTCTTGACCTCGCAGGGAACAGGTTCGATCTTCGTTCCATACGGCACGAGCGACATATCCGGCAGGGGCTTGAAACCGTCCGGGTCCGTGCCGATGGTGCCGCCTTTGTGCGGCCCCCACTGATGGCTGTGAGGAACCATCCACATGCAGCCGTTCTCGATGGTCGCGTCCGCTAAGGCGACCCAGGCGCTGACAAGATCGGCAGGCTGGATGATAGGCCAGTAGGGATGATCCTGATGCCAGTCGGTGGGGCCGCCATAGCGGGGCGGCTTGAACTGAACCTGGTCATGCCAGACGCGCACGGTGTCGGTTCCCATCAGTTGGGCCGCCATCTCGCAGATGATCGGATTATAGATGTGCTGGCGGAACAGGTCGTCGGCCTCGAAAATGTTGACGATCTGGATGACCGACTTCTTCTCATCGCTGAAGAAGTCGCGAACGGCTTCGGGCTGTCCGGCAGAGCAGCCGTTCATGACATCGAAAAGGCGATGACGCAGATCGTCGGCCTGCTCCTCGCTCATCACCGGCCCGACCTGAAGAAATCCAATATCTCGAAACTCTTCGAGCTGTGCTTGAGTCAGCATTGTATCCTCTCTCCTCTAACCTTAGCCCTTCCCTTCGGGCGGAATCGGGCGCTAACGCACGCTATAGATTCACGCTGGCGCTCCCTCTTCCCTCCTCAATCGCGGCGCGCTTCGGAAAGTCCTATCTGGGAGGACAAAACGGCGGGAAACGGGAAAGAGACCGGGCCGCCCCTCACGCGCACCGAGGTCATCGCGCCGCCCGGCAAGGCACACCGCTTCCTGCCTGTCCTCACCATCACGGACGCTGGAAATCCCCACAAAATCGTGAGCCGGTGGAAGCGCGAAGGCGAGTGGCTGCATGTGGAACTACAGACCGAGCGAGGGCCGCGCCGGGTCTCCCTGCGCTGGAACGGCGCTCCCGGCGCAAAGGTCGTGGAAAACCTGCCCGCAAAGTAAAAGTCGGTCACAGAGACAGCCTTGTCCAGAAAGAACCCAACAGGCATACCGGAAGAGAGCCGTCTGAAATGGGTTCTGCGCTGGTACGAGCATATGCAAAAATGCTCGTACTGGATGTGCGGACATCGGCGCCAATGGTACGGAATGACCATGCAGGAGCGGCGGCTACTCGCGGCTACTCACTATGAAGACCCGGCAAGTGATCTTTCCGATAGCGAGACTGCGCTTCCCTTCCTCCCTGCATTTCGGCAAGAGGAACGTGCCTGGAATCAGTTTCGTCGTTCCTATCACTGGCGTCAGTTGAGCCGCACACGAGCAAAACATTAGTCGGTATGGGATGAGCAAAGAGATAAGCAAGCAATCAGAAAGTGAACCTACTGGGCCAGCATCATCGGTACCGCAGAACTATCCTCTCTTGGCGACTCTACTCCGCCATTACCAGACGCGACGCGGGAAGGCCCTCCGCCATGACGCCGGGGGATGAAAGCGTCGCAATCGCAACCGCGAAGCCTCGTGCCTTTAGGCAGGGGAGTAGTCACTGTTGACGAAGGCTGCGCTTCCACTCGTCCAGCTTCATCAGGGCTTCGATGGGCGTCAGGGCGGTCACATCCAGCGTCTCTAACTCTTCCAAGATCGGATGCTTCTCCGCCTCGAAGAGCGTCAACTGCACCTTCTGTGTGCGCGGCGCGACGCTCTCTCCGCTGTTGATCAGGTCTCTGGTCGCGCCCGCGCCGCCGCGTTCCAGCCCCTTCAGCACCTCGCGCGCCCGCTCGATCACCTCGGCAGGCACGCCTGCCATCCGCGCCACCTGAATGCCGTAGCTGCGATCCGTGCCGCCCGGAACCAGCTTGCGCAGCCAGACGATGTGATCGCCCTGCTCCTTGACGGCCACGCGGAAGTTGCGCACAGTCGGGAAGTGTTTGGCGAGTTCGTTCAGGTAGTGGTAGTGCGTGGCGAACAGCGTCTTGCAGCCGATGCGCGTCAGGCACTCGGCGACGGCCCAGGCGATGGAGAGGCCGTCGTAGGTGCTGGTTCCCCGCCCGATCTCATCGAGGACGACCAGGCTGCGCGGCGTGGCGTTGTTGAGGATGTTGGCCGTCTCGTTCATCTCGACCATGAAGGTGGACTGCCCGCTCGCCAGTTCATCGTGCGCGCCGACCCGCGTGAAGATGCGATCCACCACGCCGATAGTCGCGCTGTCCGCCGGAACGAACGCGCCGATCTGCGCCATCAGGACGATGAGGGCGACCTGCCGCAGATAGGAGGATTTGCCGCTCATGTTCGGCCCGGTGATGATGTACATGCGGCTGTCGGCGTCGAGGAGGCAGTCGTTGGGAATGTAGGCCGTACTCGTCTGAATGCGCTCGATGACCGGATGCCGCCCTCCGGCGATCTCGATCCGGTCTTCGTCGTTGACGACGGGCCGGACATAGTGGTTGCGCACCGCAGCCTCGGCAAACCCGGTCAGCACGTCCAGTTCCGCGACGGCCCGCGCCACCGCCAGCACGTCCGAGGCCGCCTCCGCCACCCGCTCCCGCACGCCCAGGAACAGTTCGTACTCCAGCTCGACCGCCTTCTCGTCCGCGCCCAGCGCCAGCCGCTCGTACTCCTTGAGTTCCTGCGTGATATAGCGTTCCCCGTTCGCGATGGTCTGTTTGCGAATGTAGTTGTCCGGGACTTTGTTCAGGTTGGCCTTCGTAACTTCGATAAAATAGCCGAAGACGGCATTGTAGCCGACCTTGAGCGAGGCGATGCCTGTGCGCTCCCGCTCCGTCGCTTCCAGGTTAGCGATCCAGGTCTTGGCATCGGCGGAGGCGGTCAGGAGTTTATCCAGTTCGGCGCTGTAGCCGGGGCGGATCAGGCCGCCTTCTTTCAATCCGGCGGGCGGGTCGTCGGTGATGGCCTGCGCGATGCGGTTCGCCACGTCCGGCGGGCAGGCCAGCCGCCTTCCCAGGTCTGCCAGCTTCTCCGAACAGGCTCCGGCCAGCGTCGCGGCCAGTTCCGGCAGGCGCAGCAACGCCATCTTCAGCGCGACCAGATCGCGGGCGTTCGCCAGGCCCGCCGCCGCCCGGCTGACCAGCCGCTCCATATCGCCCATGCCGCGCAGCAGTTCCGCAATGTCGCCGCGCCGGATGACATCGCGCGCCAGTTCTTCCACCGCCTCGTGCCGCCGCTGGATCCGGCCCACGTCCAAAAGCGGCTCCTCCAGCCAGCGCCGCAGCAGCCGCCCGCCCATCGCGGTCGCCGTCTCGTCCAGCACGCCGAGCAGCGTCCGGCTCTTGCCGCCCTCCCCGAAGGCCGTCGTCAGTTCCAGGTTGCGCCGGGCCGGGCCGTCCAGCACCATGAATTCGCGGGCCGAATAGGTGCTGAGCGCGCGGATGTGCGGCAGGGCATTGACTTGGGTCTCCTGCAGGTAGCGCAGGACGAGCGCGCAGGCGTCGAGGCCCGCCGTATACTCCTCGCAGCCGAACCCGCGCAGCGACTGCGTCTGGAAATGGGCCAGCAGCACGTCCCGGCTGTTCTGGCTCCGGCGGCTCATGCTGCCGTCACGCGGCTGGTAGGGCGTGATGGTGGCCGAGCAGGCGAGGCGGATCGCCTCGACAAACTCTTCGGAGGCGTCTTCCGGCACGAGAATCTCCGCCGGTTCCAGCCGCAGGATCTCGTCCAATAACTGCTCGACGCGCCGCTCGCCTTCGATCTCGGTGGTCAGGAACTCGCCGGTGGAGACGTCCACGACGCCGATGCCCGCGACCGGATCGCCCACGACGGCGGCGAGCAGGTAGTTGTTGCTCTTGGCGTCGAGCATGTTGTCTTCGAGGATGGTTCCCGGCGTGACGACCCGCGTGACCTTGCGCTTGACCAGCCCTTTGGCGTACTTGGGGTCTTCGATCTGATCCATGATGGCGACGCGCCGCCCCTTGTGGATCAGCCGCGCCAGATACCGCTCGTAGGCGTGGTGCGGCACGCCCGCCATCGGCACGCGCACGCCACCGTCCTCGCGTCCCGTCAGCGTTATGTTCAGATCGCGCGCGATGGTCTCGGCATCGTCGCCGTAGGCTTCATAGAAGTCCCCGACGCGCATGAGCAGGATGATGCCGGGGTGTTCGGCGCGCGTGGCGAAATACTGCCGCAGCAGGGGCGTGTTGCCCATGTAGCCCGGCGGCACGGAGGTCGGCAAGGGGCGACCGGAAGGCGTGGTAGCGTTGGAGTCGGACATGCAAAGAAGTATACAGGCTTCGGGGCATCGCGTCAAGAGGGCGCGAGGCAGGCGGCGGAGCGCAAGACATCCGCGCCTCAACCAGACCCGCAACCCAAGCCCGCCCCGACGCCGCCCCCGCCCTCGTCCTCCAGCCCGCGCGAGATCCTTTCCCAACTGAAAAACGAGCCGCCACCCGCCAATGAACCGCCCCGCATGATAACCTCCTCTACCTTCCAGCTTGAGGTCTCCATCGGTCTGGATTCGCTGGAACTCCAGTTCCAGGACGCGACCGGCCACCCGTCCCGCCTCGGAACGAGCGCGTTCTACGCTTCGCTCAACAACGCGCGGCAGTATCTCAAGAACGGCTATCGCGACGAGACGGCAGCTTAGTTGCAGCGTTCTGTAGACGGCCTGAACCTGGCCGTGATGCTGAAAGACCTCACGGCCTCGAATGCGCAGTCCCTGCGGGAGAGAGCGGAGGCTTTCATCGGGAAACTTTAGCCCTCACTTCTGGAACCTCTCCCTGCTCCTCCTTCGTAAGGAGGGGCAACTGTCTGGTGGCTTTCTCCTTCGTAAAGCAGGCGAGAGCCGGACTGGACTCCCTCCCCTAACGAAGGGGAGGGGTGGGGTCAAAAAAATTCTGCAAAAAAAGTTCGGCGCGCTGCAACTTTTCCGGCGCGCGGCCTGTCCCTACTTAAGGCGGCGGAATTCGTGGCTCACAAGGGCCATGTCGAAGTCGGGCCGCCCGGATAGGCAGGCGAAACCACGATGCACCTGACTCCAACGGACGAAAAGCTGGTCGCTCGCACTCTGGCGGGCGATAGGAACGCTTTCCGCGCGCTGGTCGAGCGGCACTACAACGCCGTCTATCGCCTGTGCCGCAGCATCCTGCGTCACCCCGAAGACGCCGAAGACGCCACGCAGGAGGTATTCGTGCGCGTCTACGAGGCGCTGGGCCAGTTCGCGGGGCGCGGCGCCTTCGGCGCGTGGCTGCGTCGCCTGACCGTCAACCACTGCCTGAACCGCGCGCAGCGCGCGTCGGCGCAGGCGATGGCGCGCTCCTACTCTCTGGACCTGCTGGCCGATACGCTTCCGGCCTCGGAAGAGGACGACCCGGAAGAGCGGTTCTGGCGGGCGGAAGAGCGGGCGCGCATTCAGATGGAACTCGACTTCCTCCCTGCGCCGCAGCGGGCCGCGCTCGGTCTGCGGCTGCTCGAGGGACTATCCTATGAGGAGATCGCCGACCTGATGGGCGTGCCGGTCAACAGTGTGCGGTCGTGGCTGCACCGGGGACGCGCGCGCCTGCGCGAGGCATTAGAAGAGGTCGTAAAATGCTAAACCGTTCCCGTCTTCACCATAGAGTCGATCCGCAGAATGCGGATAACGTCGTCCTGCCGGGCTTTGCGTCCGGTTCGTTCGCCATTGTGCCGCCGCCGGGTCTTGCCGACGGCGGCAGTGGCGAGGACAATCCGTGCGATCTGGTCATGGCAAACCTGGCGGCGTATGTAGATAATGAGTTGAATGGGGACGAGCGCCGCGTCGTCGAAACCCATGTGGCGAAGTGCGCCGAGTGCGCTGCCGGGCTGGACGCGCTGCGAACAACCGATGCGATGCTTCAACGGGAGTGGCGCGAGTGTGTGCCGCTCCCGTCCTCGTTGCAGTTCAAACGGTCAGTGGATTCGATCATGGCCGCGCTGCCGCCTGCGCCGGCCGCGCCGGCCGCATTCGCCCGCAAACGGGTGCATTCACGCCTGCGCTGGATACGTTTTTCGACGGGTCTGGCGGGCCTGTTCGCGTTCATCAGCCTGCTCTGGTCCAGCTATCGCCTCGGCTACGCGCACGGCAGGATGAGTCTGTCCTCATCCCCCCAGTCCACAGCCTCCCCTGTGGTTACGCCCGCTTCCCGGCACAGTTCCGTCCTGAAGCTGACCCCGATTCGATTTACGCCCGCGCCCCCTTCCCTTCCACCGCCCAACACCACCCCACCTCAGACCTTCGCCCGAAGCCTGCGATGAACCGATGATCCCCTAAGCTGCTATCGTGCATAGAGATTCGCTCGCGCCCTGTCCCGACGTTCCGACCGGCCGTTGCGTCCTGCCAGCGCCAGAATTCGGCACAAAGGCGCGGTTAGGACGGACGCCTTTTTCGGGTATCCTGAATCTACCGATTTTGCACCTGCCCTGCGTTCGATAGCGCCCGATGAAGCTGGAGGACGCCGCGCCAGCGATACCTTCCAGGAGACCGCAACCGACACAATGCCGCACGCCAGCGACCCGACAACTGCCATCCCGCCGGAAGAGGCCGTTTCGCTACCCGAAGCCTCCCGCGCCGCGCCCACCGCACTCGATAACGAGGAGAACAGACACGATCCGCGCCTGGTGCGCTGGAACCTGGCGACGCTGGTCTTCGATGTCAGTTGCTTCTCGATAGGCATGGCGTTCCTCGACCTAAGCGCCGTGCTGCCGCTGATGATGGAACGCCTGGGAGCCTCCGGACTGCTCATCGGCGCGTTCGCCGCGCTGCGCTCGCTGACCTACAACGGATTTCAGGTACTCGTCGCCTACGCCACGCACGGACGCCCGCGCCAGAAGCCCTTTATCAACTGGGCGCTCTGCACGACACGCCTTCCGCTGCTCCTGATGCCCTTCTTCCTCTGGCACGCCGCCGATTCGGAAAGCGCGCGCCTGGCGGCCCTTCTTGCCGTGGTCGTCCTGATGACCGGCTGGGCGCTCGGCGATGGGCTGGTCTGCGTTCCCTGGACGGAGGTTATCGCCCGCTCTTTCTCGACGCGCACGCGCGGACGCTTCTTCACGACCACGCAGCTGATCTCCGGCGTGGTGAGCATTGCTATCGCCGGGATGATCGTGCAGCATGTGCTGAACGCGCCGCATCTGCCCTACCCGGCCAACTATGCGCTGTTGACCGGCGTCTTCGCTATTTTCATGCAGTTCTCCCTGCTCGGTGTGCTGCTCATCAAAGAGCCGCCCGCGCCCGCCTATACCCGGACACTTCAGCATCCGCCGCTGGGCGACTATTTCCGCCGGGTTCCTGCGCTCATTCGAGCCAACCCGACCTTCCAGCGCCTTGCCATCATCCAGCTTCTCGTTGGATTCGGCGGGGCCTCCGCGCCCTTCTACGTCCTCTACGCGACCCGCCGCTTCAGCCTGGGCGATCAGTGGGGCGGCCTCTATCAGGTCTGGATGGCCGTCGGCCTTGTCCTGCTGATGCCGCTCTGGACGTTCCTGAGCGAGCGGCGCGGCCCGGCAGCCGCCGTCAAAGGCGTGGCGCTGGGCTGTCTGCTCTCTCCTCTGCTCGCCCTGACACTCGGCAATCTCTCGCCGGTTCTCTTCGGCCTGGTCTTTCTCTTCATGGGCGGCAGCCTGGGCTGGGGCCTCTGGATCGCCCTGAACCACTTCCTGCTGTCGCATATCGCCGAGGAGGAGCGGCCTATCTTCGTCGCGCTCATCAATCTGCTGTTCACGCCCGCCGCGCTCTATCCGTTCTTCGGGGGCCTGCTGGTGCAGCAGAAACAGTTGGTCAGCGTGGCGGGTGTTCCCGTCCTCTTCCTCCTGACGGCGCTCGTCGTCGCCGTCGGCTTCGCGCTGGCGCTGCGCCTGGAAGCGCCGTCTACCGAGACGTGATATGATACCACCCGCTGTGCTAGCGGCACGGAGACACCGAGGAAAAGCCAAAACCGAGCAAAGCAAGAAGAGCAGAGAGTTGAATCCACGCAGCACACGAAGGAATAGGAAGCACACGGCTCTTACTCCTGGTTTCTCTGTGCGCTTTTCCTCGGTGTCTCCGTGCCGCTAGCACAGCGGGTGGTTCAAATTTCCGCGCCGATTGCCGATAACGTAAGGAGGAGGAAGCAGAGGCAATGGCGTTGCGGAAAGCAGGCAGGCGAGGGGTAGACGAACCGACCCCGGTGATGAACGGGGCGCGAATGCGAAGTCGCGTGCAGACACTGCTGGCGCTGGTCTGCGCGGTCGGAGTGTTTGTCGGCGTGCGAATCGCTCATGGGCGCGGCCCGAAAGCGGCTCCGCCGTTGAGCGCGCAGGCAGTCGAGGGAACCTGGGAACTTCAATCCATCCATGGCGACCCGGTCGGACAGAACGCCGACTCGGTCATCCTGTCGCAGCGCATGACGCTGCGCGGCGGCAAGATCGAGGGGGAGACGCGCCTGCACGGCGAGACGCCCGCCGCGACGACGACCATGCCGTTCCCGGATGAGAGCGTGGAGAAAGTCGAGGCCAGCGCGGACGGACATGCGGTAACGGTGACCTGGGCGGGAACGTATCGTATAAAGAATGGCCGCGTGCTGGAACTGCGGATCGGCCAGGCCGCCTACCGTGCGGCGCTGACGCTCGATCCGGCCACGCGAACGCTGGAGATGGATCACGACGCGATTCTGACCTTCCAGGGGCCGGCGCGTTATCAGGCCGTTCCGGCGGCGCAGAGCCTCGCCAGAAGGTCGCCCTGAGACGGAAGCGGCGTCTCTCCGCGCCTGCGAAGCAAGCAGGAAGCCCGGCGCGCGCCGCCGAATCTAGTCTCGGTCTCAATTCTGGTGCGGGCGAGGAGTAGGGCAAGCGATGGACGATGCGGAAGAATCGGGAGGCGGCGCGTCGAAGCTGGCGGAATTTCGGGCGGCAGTGCTGCGCGAGTTCGGGCGCAACCTGGAAAAGGCCACGCCCGCCAACGTCCGCGAGTTCATGGATCGCTACCAGGAAGACATCTTCCAGAATGAGATGCGGGGCCGCATCGAACTGAACGAACCCAAGACGACCTATGAAGAGATTCTGAAAGACTTCTTTGCCCGCGTGCTGGAGCGCCCCACTGAGGAGGCGCTGATCATGCTCTGGACGCTCGCCTTCGAGATGTCCTTTGCCGCGCTGGAACAGCACCTCGCGGGCCGCCTGCAGTCCCTCTTCGGCGAAACGGACGGGGAGAGCGACTGACGCTTTCCGGCGCGGCAGCCTCTCTCCCCGTCTCGCTGTTCCTCTCCTCTTGCTTCCGCGAGTTCCGCTCTCTGCGGCAGAATGGCTCTGCCCGGCGTGGAATCTCCTACTTCCTGCGGAGCCGCCGCAGCCTCTGGGCCGCCAGCAGCGCCGTTCCCGACGCGAAGAGAACCGCTGTGGAGGGTTCGGGAACGGCGGTGAACTGCGTCGGCTCGGCAAACACGAAGTCGTCGGTGATCGCCAGGTCAATGCCGTTCGCCAGGTTCTGCGCCCCGAACGAGGCGAGCGTCGTCCCGTCGAAGCTGAAAAGCGCGTTCGTGCCGACGGTCAGCGTCACGTCGGTGACGATGGGCTGATCGAACAGCACGCCGAGGAACTCGGACTCGCCGCTCGCGCCCGTCGCCACGTTGAATTTGCCCAGGCTGACCTTGTTGTTACTGGCGTCACGCCCGAAATACTCGATGCTGCTGGAGCCGGGCAGTTCGACATCGTTGAAGATCGCCCCGAACCCGCGCGTCCCAGCGAGCGTGGCCGTGCCTGCCAGCGTGAAGTGCTGGTCTATGAACCGATCCTCGAACTGCCCGTTGGTCTGGTCGAACATCACGAACGTATTGCTGGGGCTGAAGTTGTTGAACTGGCCTGCGGTGGCCGGGTTGACGGTGGCGAACTGGTCGCCGCTGACGGCATAGACCTCCTCGAAGACGACGCCGCGCGCCTGGAAGCGATTGGTCGGAATGCCGATGGTGTGGTTGAGATCCACCACGGTCGTGTTGCCGCCGAAGTCCGTGCCGTCCAGCTTGACCGCGTCCCAGTCAATCGTTCGGAACCCTCCCGTCTGCGGGCCGCCCCCACCGCCATTATTGACCCCGCCGATAGCCGTTTTGAAGTCGCCGAACGCAGTGGCCGCGTTCAGTCCGCTGCCGCTGAAGATCTGTTGCGCCTGAGCCGTACCCAACAGGAGGCTGCTCAGGGCGACGGTAGCACATGCCGTTGCAAAATACCTGTTCATCTATCTTGCTCCTTTTGCGGATGTCCTCGCGCGCCGGTCTGCGGCGCGTTTGCGAGGAGCGCCTGACGAATCAGAGTGATCAGGGCCGTCCATCCGGCCCCCTTTTCGACGAAGCCATCGCCGCCCGCCTCGATGCTGCGCTGCCGCGCCTGCGCGTCGCTATGGACGGTGAGGAAGAGGACGAGCGGCGCATCGGGGCGAGCCTTCAGCGCGCGAGCGACTGCGTACCCATCTTGCAGGGGCAGTTCGATGTCCAGAATGACTACATCGGGAGTCAGTTCTGCGGCGCGCTGCACGGCTTCGATCCCATCGCTCGCCTCGCCGACCACGACGAAGTCCGACGCATCCTCCAGCGCCCAGCGCAGGGCTTCTCGCACGGCTGGCGCATCGTCTACGATCAGGACTCGGCAAGGGGCAGGCAGACTCTTCATCGCTATCACTCGTTTCCAGGATAGCCGATAGAGGCCCGCGCGCGCATCGGGCAAGAGGCAGGTTTTGCAGAGGAAAAAGGAGGGGGCGCAGCGCGAAAAAAGTCAGGCCGGACGCCTGACGAAAGTCAGGAGCGAAGCGCGGATCACGGCGTTCCCTCCGTCTCCAGGCCGTGTCTGACAGCATAGAGCGCGGCCTGCGTGCGGTCGGAGACATCCAGCTTGACCAGGATGGCGCTGACATAGCCTTTGACCGTGCCTTCGGTCAGGTGAAGCGAGGCGGCGATCTCTTTGTTGCTCTGGCCGCGCGCGATCAGGCGCAGCACCTCGCGTTCGCGCCCGGTCAGGTCGGCAAAGGGCGAGGGGGCCGGGGGCGACGTGACCTGCTGCATCAGGCGGCGTTGGGCTTCAGGGTGGAGCGTCGGGCTGCCCTGCGCGGCGGCACGGAGGGCGCGCAGCAGTTCCGGGCGAAGCACGTCTTTGAGCAGGTAGCCGATGGCTCCCGCCTGAATCGCCTCCCGCACCTTCTGGTCGTCGCTGAAACTGGTCAGCACGAGAACCTGGCAGGAAGGGCAGAGCCGCCGCAACTGCCGGGTCGCCTCGATGCCGTCTATCTGAGGCATCATCAGGTCCATCAGGGCCACGTCCGGGCGCAGGTCTGCCGCCAGCGCGAGCGCCTCCGCGCCGTTGACAGCCTCGCCCACGACGGCGATCTCCGGCTCTTCGGCCAGGAGGGTCCGCAGTCCTTCCCGCACGATCTCATGGTCATCCACGATCAATACCCGAATGGGTCGTCCTTCCATCGGTATCATCCCTTTCTGGGAATCCGCGCTTCTACCGTTGTTCCTCTGCCAGGAACGCTGTTTACGCGGAGCGCGCCGCCCCGCGCTTCGGCGCGCTCCCGCATACTCGTCATGCCCAATCCGCCGTGTCGCGGGTCAGAAGTCGTGGCGGCCTGTCCGGGCGTCCGGGCGGCGAAGCCGATGCCATCATCTTGAACGGTCAGGCGGAGCGTCTGCGGCGTGGCGCGGAGGCGGAGCGTGACGCGCTGCGCGCGCGCGTGTTTGACGACGTTATTCAGCGCCTCCTGCGCGATGCGAAAAAGCGCCTCTTCCTGTTCCGGCGGCTGCGGCGCGTAGCCGCGCGTGTCGAGCGAGATACGAAGCCCATCCTGCGCCAGGTCAGACGTGTGTCTGCGCAGCGCCTCGGCCAGGCCGTGCTGGCGCACCAGGGGAATACCGCCTGCCAGGGTCTCGCCGCTTGCGGACGGTGACTCGGGCGGGCGCAGTTCGGCCAGCAGCGCGCGCATCTCCGCCAGCGCCGATTGACTCAACTCCAGCAGGCGCAGGATGCGGCGCTCGCCCTCTTCCGAATCGCGCCGCCAGGCCGGGCCGATGGACTGTGCGATCAGGGTCATGCTGAAGAGCAGTTGCGTCACCGAATCATGCAATTCCCGTGCCAAACGGTGGCGTTCTTCCAGGACGGCAAGCTGCTGCCCGCGCTCGTGGAGCAGGAGATTCTGCGAGCGGCTGTCAATGGCCGTCGCCAACTGCGCCGCCGTCGCCTGATAGGGCCGCAGGTCGGCCTCCGGCCAGTCGTGAACGCGCGGATGGCTGAGGACGACCAGGCCGATACGCTGCCCGCGCACCATCAGGGGAACCATCGCCAGCGCGGGCCGGCCGGAACGCCGCTGAATGGCCCGCAGTTCCTCGGAAACGCGCGGATCGGCATGGACATCGGAGAGGGTGACGGTCTGCCCGGCATCGAGCAGCGCATCGAGCGCATCATAGGTGTAGGGATGGCGCACTTCCCGCAGCGTCATGCCCGTCGCCGGGGCCCAGTGGCCCCGCACGATGACTTCGCGCCGCCGCCCGGCCTCGTCGGTGGCGTAGAGCGCGACGCTGCACGCATAGCGTCCCCGCGTTGCGACCTGCTCCAGATAGGCGGCGATCACCTCGTCAATATCCATCGCCGTGCTGATACGGCGGCTGGTCTGGTAGAGCAGCAGCAGCTCGTCGAGCGCGCGCTGTGTCCCGGCGAACAGGCGCGCGTTTTCGATGGCGACGGCCAACTGCCCCGCGATGATTCCCAGGCTCTCGGCGTCCTCCTCGTTGAAACTGTCGCCGCTCTCCACGTTCAGCACGCCTAAGAGCCGGTCGCCGAGCAGGATGGGGACGGCCAGTTCCGCGCGGATGCCGACGGAACCGGGCGTTTGGATATAGCGCGGATCGGCCTCGACATCGTTGACCAGTTGCGTGCGCCGTTCCCGCGCCGCCGCGCCCATGATGCCCCCGGAGATGGGCAGGCGATACTCGCCTTGCAGCAGCGAGCGATAGAAGCCCCCGACCGCGCGCAGCACCAGCGTGTCCGGCTCTTCCGGGTCTATCAGAGGAATGGCGACGTTGGGATAGCCGAGCAGGGCATGGATGGCGTCCGCCGCCCTTTGCAGCATCTCCTCCGGCTGGAGGGCCTCCGTGACGATGCGCCCGACCTGGGCGATCAGGGCCAGGCGTTCCGTACGCCGCCGCTCCCGCTCGTAGCGGCGGGCGTTTTCGATAGCGATGGCAGCGTGCTTGGCAAACAGGAAGAGGATCTCGACATCCTGCTCCGTGAACTGGCGGGGCGGCGGCGAACCCAGGCCGAAGAACCCGGTCATCCGACCCTGCCAGAAGATGGGCAGGCCGATGACCGCATACTCCAGTAGCCCTTTCTGGAGCGGATTTTCCACCTCGCCATAGTGGTTCAGGATGCACGGCTGGCGGGTCTGTAGGACGCGGCCTGCCAGCCCGACGCCCGGCGGCATCTCCGCGCCCAACTCATCGGACGGCATCCGGTAGACGGCTTCCGTGCGGACAACGTTGCGTTCGGCGTCTACCAGGCCGATGGTACCGTTCTCCGCGTCGAGCAGTTCGCAGGCGTGGCGCACGATGCGCGTCAGCAGGGGGCGAAGTTCGAGTTCGCTGCTGATCGACTCGATGACCTCGCGCAGACTCTCTTGTTGCTGTAGAAATATCTCCAGCCGAAGCGTGCCGGTGTCCGTCATCGTGGGCGACCTCATCTGCCGGTATCGCCCTCATTGTAGCACAATTTCGGCGCGGGGCATGGCCTCGCTGTTGACCTACCCCTCAGCCCCCTCCTTCGTAAGGAGGGGAAGAGCCAGACGGAACTCCCTCCCCTTGCGAAGGGGAGGGTCGGGGTGGGGTCTCCCTCCTTCCTGGGGGGAGGGGGCTTTCCGCGAGATTGTTACGCCTCGGTCAGATAGGCGGCAAGCAGGCCCCGGCAGAGGGCCGGACGGCATACCAGGGCTTGCAGGAGCGCCTGCGCGATCTCCGAAGCGTTCGTGTCAATGCCGTTCTCATAGAGCGTGTCCTGTAGGTCGCGCAGGGCGTTGGCCTGCGTCTCCGACAGGGTGAGCGCTGCGGTCGTGGCAGGGATGCCGTCCGCCGCCTGGAAGGGCATTTCAGGCCGCTTCGGGGAGGCGAGCAGAGTGTGTACCACCGAGCGAATATCGTCCGGACGTTGCAAGGTTTGTGTCCTCCTGTAGAACTTCTTGGGCCAGCAGGCTATAGGCATACGCGCCGGTCGATTCGGGCGCGTATTCGAATATCGTCTGCGCGTGCGCGGGCGCTTCGGCCAGACGCACCGTGCGCGGAATGATGGTTTCATAGACCAGGCCGGGGAACGCCGTGCGCGCGGCCTGGAGTACCTCGTTGGCGTGAAGCGTGCGCCGGTCGTACATCGTGCCGACGACACGCAGGCGCAGATCCGGGTTTGTCGCCTGCCGGATCGCGACGGCGATCTCCTCCACATCGCTCAGTCCGCGCAGCGACAGGAACTCGCACTGCAAGGGAATCAGGGCGACATGGGCCGCCGTCATCGCGTTCGTTGTCGCGTGGCCCAGCGTCGGCGGGCAGTCTATGAGGGCGTAGTCGTAGCACTCCTGCACGCATTCGAGCGCCTTTGCCAGGCGAAACGCAGGCGCTTCCAGAGCGTCCAGTTCCCGGAAGACGTTGGAGAGGGTCGCCGTCGCCGAGATCAGATGCATCTCGCCTGCGGCGCGCTGGATCGCGTTGAGGATAGTCTCCGGCTCGCGCAGCACGTCTCCGATGCTCAAGGCCCCCGTCGTGCGGCCCACCGCGGCCGTCAGGCTGCCCTGCGGGTCCATATCCAGGAGCAGGATGCGCTTGCCTGCCAGCGCCAGCGCCGCGCCCAGGTTCGCTGTCGTCGTCGTTTTGCCGACGCCGCCTTTCTGGTTGATTATCGCGTAGACGAGCATTCCAGACCTTTCCGTTGGGTATGGCCCCCCTCCCCCACGAACAGGGGAGGGTCAGGGTGGGGGGCTTTAACTGCCGACCGCCTCCCGGAGAGGCGTATTGTCCAGCCATTGCCGCAGCGTCTGCTCGCGGAAGCGCAGCAGAGACGCGGGCGTATCCGGCCTCAGCGCCAACCCGGCACGGAGGTAGAGGGCGGCCTGCGAGAGGCTGACGCGCGCGGCGGAGGGCGTGTCGGGCAGGGGCGGCGCGTAGAGCGTCCGCTCCTCCGGCAGCATCTCGGCGCGGCGCGCGGCGTTCTGGATCTCCTGCAGCTTCTCGTGCAGACGTCGCGCCTTCATCGTCGGGGACAGATACGGCTCATCGGCGAACAGGTCGTCCAGGCGCATCGGTCTGACATCGTTAGCATAAGTCGTGCGTGTGTTTTCCATGTTAGGCTGCCTTTGCTACCTGCGGCTGGCGGGGCGGCGTGGTTCTGGCAGGCGATTCCGTCAGCACCAGGCGAGGGCGGCCTGTCTGCGCCTCCCGCACGATGGTTTCCGTCTGCTTTGTCGCCTGCGGGCGGCGGCACTCCAGCCCCTTGGCGGCCTTCACGACATGCTCGGCGTGTATCTGCGTCGCGCCCTGCAGGTAGGCTTCCTGCATGGCAGCCTCCGTGATGGTCAGCAGATCGCGGGGCCGGCCCTCGCTATAGGCATAGAGGGCGCGCATCGCGTCGGCGGGGCAGATGCGGAACGGGTCCCTGGCCCCGGCGGTCTTGAAGCGGTGCAGCAGCATCGAATCGGCTTCGGTGGCGGTCAGCGCCGACAGTGTCGAGACGGACGCGATACGGCTCTGCAGCGCCGGGAAGTAGGCGATCTTGCGATCTATATTCAACTGCGCCGACAGGACGATCTGAAGCAGAATGCGCTCGCGCGTCTGTAGGTTCAGCAGGTCGCGAATGACCGGGAAGGCGCGCGAGTTGATCGTCTGCGCCTCGTCAATGAACAGGACGACTTTCTTCTCTTCATCTATCGCCTGCTGCAGCAGCCAGGTCTCCAACTGAAGCTGCATCTTGCGCGAGGTGCCTTCCGGCTTCAGGCCGAACGCTGTCAGCACTTCGCCGAGCAGGGCGCGGGGCGAGGAGATCGTCCCGGTATTTTGCAACTGGGCGCACTTCCACCCGAACAGCTTGGTGAAGGTCGTCGTCAGATATTCGATCAGGAACGATTTCCCGTGTCCGACATCCCCGCGGATCAGGGCGAGGCCGGCGTTCTCTTCGACCATCCACCGGGTCTTGATGGCCGCCTCTTTGAACTGCCCGGACAGAAAGAACCATTTCGGGTCGTGATTGCGGGCAAACGGGGTCTCTTGCATTCCGAAATGCCGGACGTATTCCGTAGCCATCTCTAATCCTCCTTGCAAACGGCTATGTCATGGCTCAAAAGTGTGTCCAACCGGCAGTCGCTCCCGTCGCGAGAGTGCGCGGATGTTGCCTGCGCGATGTGCTGACACCTGAACTACCTGAACTCTGGTGTGGAAGAGCGGCCCGGAACAGTGGCGGCAAAGGGAGCCAAACAGGACATGTGAACGCCAGGCCCAGCGTCTCTTAGCTAGCTTGAGTCACCGCAGACTCGCGAAGTACGCTGTCGCATGGAAAACCGACATCCCGGCCAACGCTTCCGGGTAGGTTGTTCCATAATATTTGCGTGCTTCCCAAGCTTCGCCAGAAACCTGTTATTAATCGGGAGGCGTGATTCGAGAAGTGTCCGATGAGTGACGGAAAACGGCGGAAAAGAAGGTTTTAGGAAGGCGACAGCACCATGCCGCCGCAGACGGGGATGCACTGGCCGGTCACGTAGTCGGAGAGGTCAGTGGCAAGGAACTCTACCACTTTGGCGCAGTCTTCCGGCTCGCCCACGCGCCGCAGGGCGATGTTCGCGGAGGCAGCGGCGACATTCTCCGGGCTGTTGCGGTTGAACTGCTTGATGGCACGGGAGGTGATGATGATGCCGGGCGCGATGCAGTTGACATTGATATTGAAGGGGCCGAGTTCCCCGGCGAGCAGGCGCGTATACTCGACCACGCCGGCCTTCGCGACGCAGTAGTGCGCGATGCTCCCCGCCAGGTTGCCGCGCAGACCGGCCTGGGACGAGACGTTGATGATCTTGCCGCTCTTCTGCGCTTTCATTGGGACGGCGGCGGCCTGGCAGCAGAAGACCGTGCCGGTCAGGTTCACGTCCATGATGAACCGCCAGTCCTCTTCGGGAACGGTCGAGGCTTTGCCGCGCTCGGCAGGCCGCAGCACGCCGCCCGCATTGTTCACCAGGATGTCCACGCGCCCGAACGCTTGCAGGGTCTCGTCGAAAAGCCGCTGGACTTCTGATTTGACGGTCACGTCGGCGGCAATGCCGATAGCGCGCACGCCCAGCGCCTCGCACTCGGCCATGACCGTGTCGGCGGTCAGTTCCTCGTCGAACTCTTTGGCCGAATCGAGCCGCAGATCGTTGATGACGATGTCCGCGCCCAACGCCGCCAGCCGCAGCGCGTAGGCCCGTCCCAGACCCCGGCCCGCGCCCGTGATGACCGCCACTTTGCCCGTCAGTTTGCCCATCTGTCGCCGCCCTCTCCCATTGCCTTGTTGTTCCTGCCCGTTCGTCGCGCGCCGCCGAAACTCCTGCCGTTCGTGACGATTACCAGATTCTACCCTCACCCCCGACCCCTCTCCCACGCTGCGGGAGAGGGGAGAGTCTAAGGCTCCCTCCCCTCGCGAAGGGGAGGGTTAGGGAGGGGTCGGTTCCCTCCCCCTGTTCTTGGGGGGAGGGTTAGAGAGGGGAGCTTTGAGTCGGCGCAGGCCGAGTCGGGGCTTTGGCAGCCGCGAATGGATTCGCCGGGGCAAAGGTGTCCGCCCCTAAACTCGCTAGGGAGAGGGGAGACAAGTGCGGAAGCGTGCGCCTCTGTTTGTCATTCTGACAGCCTCGGCTCTGTCGTTTTTACCTTGACACTGTCCTTGTGAGCGGAGCGAAGAACCCTGGAAACACTTGGTTGCGCACAGGTGGACAAAGAACCGTAGGCGTGGATGTTTGGCTCCCTTCTCCCTGGCAGGGAGAAGGGCCGGAGATGAGGATAGAATCCGGCGCTTTCTCCGAAACCCAGTACTAATAAGGCCCGTCGTCGTAGCGGAGACAGGCTGCCGTTAATTTGCTCGGCGGTTTGACAACGTCGGGATGCCGTGCTACAATGGAAAAGCGATGCCGCGCAGATTCTCGGGAGGGGTCGTGCGTGGAGGCGCAATGCAGGACGCCGATGCATTATTATGTCCCTATCAGATAAGACCGATCCGAACGACGCAGACTGGCAGTGGGAGCGGCTGCAAGGACTGGCTGCCCCCGAAGACTGCTCTCAGCTAGAAGCCGCCTATCGTCTGGCACAACGCGCGCACCGCGGTCAATGGCGTAAAGCCGCTGCCGGAGCGCCGCCCATTCCGTATATCGTCCATCCGCTGCGGGTGGCCTGCATCGTCGCGGGAGAATGGCAGCAGAATGACCTGCGCACGCTACAAGCCTGCCTGCTGCACGATGTCCTGGAAGACTGCGATGAGTCCCTCCGAATGCAGATGGCGGAGGAAATCTGCACCCTCGCGGGGAAAGAGGTCCACGACGCCGTCTGGACGCTGACCAGACCCGCCCCGGCCCCCGCCGAGGTGAAGGCCGCCCGCGATGCGCGCTACTTCGCGGAACTGCGGCACGCGCCGCAGTGGGTGCGCCTTGTCAAATGCGCCGACCGTGTGGATAACCTGCGCGATGCCTGCGCCTGGGGCGACCCGGCGTTCTGGAAACGCTACAGCAGCGAGACCATCGGCTGGCATCTCTATCTGGCGCGGGAGACGGCTCCCATTGCCGAAGTCGCGTTGTTCGGCGCGCTGGTCGCCGGAGAGCGCACGATAAAAGGACGTGTGCCGGTCTGGGTGGATGGACATCTGGTAGACCCCAGCGCCGCCGCCCTTATCCCGGAGGACATCTCCCGGCAGTATCAGGTCGTCGGGGTGGCGCTGCGCGGCGATCACCTGGTTCTCGGTATGCTCGATCCGACCGATAAGCGCGCCGTCGAAACCATCCGCGCGCTCACGCGCCGGAAGATCGAGAAGATACACGTTTCTGCGGACGGACTGCGGGACGCGCAGGCTGCCGGACTCTACGGGCGCGCGGAGTAAGCCGCGTCTCAAAGCAGCCGTTCGGCGGTTGAAACCGCTGCTGGAAAGGCGCAAGACTCGCGTGCGCGGGTTGGTGGAGTCGGCGCAGGCCGACTTCGTGCGTTTGCAGCCGCGAATTCATTCGCCGGGAAGCTACCGCACCGTCGGCATCAGAGGAAAATGAGCGATTCATCTAGTAGTACCGACTCCGGCGCACCGGTCTCTGCGGAAGGCTCCGACCCTGCGCCTGCCGCTGCCGAAGCGGCTGCCGGGTCGTCTCCGAACCGTCTGCTGGGCGCGCACATGCCCACCGCAGGCGGGCTGCACAAAAGCCTGCTGGCAGGCAAAGAGATAACCTGCTCTGCCGTCCAACTCTTCACGGGCAGCCCGCGCCAATGGAGCCATCCGCCGCTTCAAGACGAAGAGGTAGCCGCCTTCCACGCCGCTCGCGAAGCGACCGGTATCGCCTTCACCGTCGCCCACGACTCCTACCTCATCAACCTGGCTGCGCCCTCCGCCGATGTCCTCGAACGCTCCTGCAAAGCCTTTCGCGGGGAACTCGACCGCGCCAACCGGCTCGGCATTCCCTGGGTCGTCACGCACATGGGCGCGCATCTCGACCAGGGGGAAGAGGCCGCTGTGCAGCGCCTCGTCGAGAACCTGAAGCGCATTCTCGACGATACGGAGGCCGAAGGCTATACCGCCGGGATCGCGCTGGAGACGACGGCAGGGCAGGGGACGGGACTCGGCTATCGCTTCGAGCAACTGGCCGAAGTGCTGGCAGGCGTCGGGCCGCATCCTCGCCTGGGCGTCTGCCTGGATACGTGCCACGTCTTCGCTGCCGGGTACGATCTTCGTGACGAGGCGTCCTACCGTCAGACCTGGAGGGCGTTCGATGCGCTTATCGGCTACGACAAGCTGAAGGTCATCCACGCCAACGACTCCAAAAAGCCGCTCGGCAGCCGGGTAGATCGGCACGAGCATATCGGGGAAGGCGAGATCGGCATCGAAGCCTTCGCGCGCCTGGTCACCGATCCGAAACTGCTGCACGTTCCGATCATCATCGAGACGCCCGATTCCGAAACCATGCACGCCGTCAATCTGGCGCGGCTGAAGCGTCTGGCGGCGGGAGGAGCGCTCGGCATGAACGTCACTGTCTATCTGTTCGGCCACTTCAGCGACATCTTCGGCGCGGAGCCGCAGGAGGTCTCCCTGCCCACCGGCGCGACGGCCCGCGATCTGGCCGCTC
>Ga0070741_10003426_pt1 | contig 39492 bp, 36 predicted proteins | sample Coa_R1_4_FD_66440 | JGI IMG/M metagenome (GOLD analysis project Ga0070741, IMG submission 66440) | Surface soil microbial communities from Centralia Pennsylvania, which are recovering from an underground coalmine fire - Coalmine... | ecosystem: Environmental > Terrestrial > Soil > Unclassified ...
GTGCCCAGCATCATGCCCCGCTTGCGATCGCATGGGTCGAGTCTGAACACCCGACCCACCGATCGCGAGCATCGAACGTTCATTCGCTAACCCTGCCGACTTTTTCGGCAGCCACCTAGGTCATGGACGGGCGGTAAGTTTCCCGCCTTATGACTCTCGACATCTCCGGCACCGACGTCAGCTACGCGGCGCGCGCGGTCAAGGTCAGCAAGATCTACGGCGAGGGCGACGCCGCCGTGCGGGCGCTCGACTCCGTCAGCGTCGGGTTCCCCTCGGGGCGCTTCACCGCCATCATGGGCCCGTCCGGCTCCGGCAAGTCGACGCTGATGCACTGCCTGGCCGGGCTCGACGCCGTCAGCAGCGGCAACGTCTACCTCGGGCAGACGGACCTGTCCTCGCTCGACGACAAGTCGCTCACGCAGCTCCGTCGAGACCAGGTTGGCTTCATCTTCCAGGCCTTCAACCTGCTGCCGACGCTGACGGCGCTGGAGAACATGACGCTGCCGCTCGACCTGGCCGGCCGCAAGCCGGACCAGGCCTGGCTCGACCGGGTGATCGACACCGTCGGCCTGCGCCCGAGGCTCACCCACCGCCCGACGGAGCTCTCCGGCGGCCAGCAACAGCGGGTGGCGGTGGCCCGGGCCCTGGCCACCCGGCCCCGGATCGTCTTCGCCGACGAGCCGACGGGCAACCTCGACTCCCGGGCCGGCGCCGAGGTGCTCGGCTTTCTGCGCCAGTCGGTCGACGACCTCGGCCAGACGATCGTGATGGTGACCCACGACCCGACCGCCGCCGGCTACGCCGACTCGGCCGTCTTCCTGGCCGACGGCCACATCGTCGACGAGATGGAGGGCCCGACGGCGGAGCGGGTGCTGGACCGGCTGAAGACCCTGGAGGGCTGACCCGTGCGCCGGGTCATGATCAAGGGCCTCCTGGCCCACAAGCTGCGACTGGCGCTCACGGCGCTGTCAGTGGTGCTCGGCGTCGGGTTCGTGGCCGGCACGTTCGTGCTGACCGACACGCTGGCCAGCACCTTCGACAACCTCTTCGCCCAGGTCAACGGCAAGATCGACGCCCAGATCCGCTCCACGCAGAAGCTCTCTCCCCAGGATCCGGCCGAGCCCGACCGGGGGCCGCTGCCGGAATCGCTGCTGGCCGCCGTGGAGAAGGTCCCGGGCGTGGCCGAGGCGGGCGGCTACCTGTCGGGCCATGCGGCGATCGTCGGCAAGGACGGCAAGATCCTCGGCGGCCAGGCGCCCAACTTCGGGGCCTCGGCCTCGAACCTGGGGACGCTGTCGCCGTTCTCGATCAAGGAGGGCCGGGCGCCGAAAGGGCCCGACGAGGTCGTCATCGACGCCGGCACGGCCAAGAAGGAGCACTTCGCCATCGGCGACAAGATCCGGATCGAGGCCAGCCAGACGGGGACGTACACGCTGGTCGGCACCGTCGGCTTCGGCTCCCAGGACAACCTGGCCGGGGCCAAGTTCGCCCTGTGGGACGTGCCCACGACCCAGAGGGTGCTGCACCGGCTGAACGAGTTCGACATCATCTCGGTCAAGGCGACGAGCGGCGTGTCCCGGCCGCAGCTGGTGCAGCGGCTGCAGGCGGTGCTGCCCCCGGGCATCGAGGCGGTCACCAGCGACGTGGCCGCCGCCCAGCAGGCCGACCAGGTGAAGAAGTCCCTGGGGTTCCTGTCCACGTTCCTGCTGGCCTTCGCCGGCGTGTCGCTGTTCGTCGGCGCCTTCATCATCTACAACACGTTCACGATCATCGTGGCCCAGCGGCTGCGGGAGCTGGCCCTGCTGCGGGCCCTGGGCGCCAGCCGGAAACAGGTGACCCGCTCGGTGCTGGCCGAGGGGGTGGTCGTCGGGTTCGTGGCCTCCTTGATCGGCGTCGGCTTCGGCGTGCTCGTGGCCATCGGCCTCAAGGCGGTGTTCTCCGCCACCGGCGCCGACCTCCCGTCCACCGCCATGGTGATCAAGGCCCGGACGGTGATCGTCCCGGTGGCCGTCGGCGTCCTCATCACGGCGCTGTCGTCGTGGGGGCCGGCCCGCAAGGCGTCGAAGGTGCCGCCGGTGGCGGCCATCCGGGGGGCCGAGTCGATCCCCGAGGGGCGGTCGCTGCGGCGGCGCCTGGTGAGCGGCGGGCTCGTCCTCGCCATCGGGATCGCCGCCCTCGTCGGCGGGCTGGCCGGCGGCGGGATCGCCCTCGTCGGCCTCGGGGCGCTGGTCTTCTACGGCGGCGTGGCCATGCTCTCGCCGCTGGTGGCCGGCCCGCTGGCCCGCCTCATCGGGGCGCCGGCCGCCCGCCTCGGCCTCCCGGGGCAGCTCGGCCGGCTCAACGCCATGCGCAACCCGAGGCGCACGTCGTCGACGGCCGCCGCCCTCATGATCGGCCTCGGCCTCGTGAGCTTCGTGACCATCCTGGCCGCCTCGCTCAAGGCCTCCTTCACCGCCACGCTCAACCGCAGCGTCAAGGCCGACTACATCATCCAGGGGGCCAACGGCGGCCAGGGGAAGTTCAGCCGGGAGGTGGCGCTGCAGCTCTCCCAGAAGCAGGAGCTGTCGGCCGTCTCGGCCATGCGCTTCAGCGGCGAGTTCACGCTCGACGGGGTGAAGAAGCGCGACGACGCCGTCGACCCCTACACCTTCGGCGACGTGATGGACATCGACATCCGCCAGGGAAAGCTGGCCGACTTCGTCCCCGGCACGATGCTCGTCTCCGACACCGTGGCCAAGGACAAGCACTGGCACCTCGGCCAGCAGGTGACGCTGACCTTCCCCCGCACCGGCAACCAGTCGATGAAGATCATCGGCGTCTATCACGACGCCGCCCTGTTCAGCAACGGCTACATCATCACCCTCGACGACTACGGGGCCAACGCCGCCGACGACCTCGACAGCCTGGTGCTGGCCAAGCGGGCCACGGGCGTGACCGACGCCGCCGCCCGGGCGGCGGTGGCGCCGATCCTGGCCCAGTACCCGTCGGTGGAGATGCAGGACCAGGCCCAGTTCCGGGACCAGGTGGCGGGGCAGATCGACAAGGCGCTGGTCTTCGTCGTCATCCTGCTGCTGCTGGCCGTGTTCATCGCCCTCATCGGCATCGTCAACACGCTGGCGCTGTCGATCTTCGAGCGGACCCGGGAGCTCGGTTTGCTGCGGGCGGTGGGGATGGTCCGCCGGCAGCTGAAACGGATGATCCGCTGGGAGTCGGTGATCATCACGGTCCTGGGGGCGCTGCTCGGCCTGGCCGTGGGGGCGTTCTTCGGCTGGGCGGCGGTGTCGTCCATGGGCTCGATCGGCGTGGACCGGCTGTCGTTCCCCGTCCTCCGGCTGGTCCTGTTCGTGGTGGTGGCCGGCGTGGCCGGTGTGGTGGCGGCGATCTTCCCCGCCCGCCGCGCCGCCAAGCTCGACGTCCTGGCGGCGATCGCCCACGAGTGAGACGTGCCGGATGGCCCGGCAGCACCCGATTCGGCGTTCCTGACGAACACCCCCTGTTCCTCAGGAACGCCGGTTCGTGCGACCCGCTCGTAGTGCCGACCCGTGCCTTTAGCCTGCGGGGATGCTCGCAGCTCGGAACGTGACGGTACGGCGCGGCCCGAAGGTGGTCCTCGACGGGATCGACCTGTCGGTCGACGCCGGCAGCCGCATCGGCGTCCTCGGCCGCAACGGGGCCGGCAAGTCGACGCTGCTGCGGGTGCTGGCCGGGCTGGAGGCTCCGACGTCGGGCGTCGTCGAGCGGGCGCCGGCGACGTTGACCGTCGGGTATCTGACCCAGGAGGTCGAGCCCCGTGCGGGGGAGACCACCGCCGCCTACCTCCGGCGGCGGACGGGTCTGGCCGGGGCCGAGGCCGACCTCGATCGGGCGACCGCGGCGCTGGAGCGGGCGGCGGGCCCGGCCGAACTGGCCGCCTACGACGCCGCCCTCGCCGGGCTGCTGGCCCTCGGAGGCGACGACCACGACGTGCGGGTGCCGCGGGTGCTGGCCGACCTCGGCCTGCCGGCCGGGCTCGAGGACCGGCCGGTCGAGGTGCTGTCGGGCGGCCAGCAGGTGAAGGTCAACCTGGCCGCGGTGCTGCTGTCCCGCTTCGACGTCCTGCTGCTCGACGAGCCGACCAACAACCTCGACTTCGACGGCCTGGAGCGGCTGGGCCGGTTCCTCGCCACCGCCGCCTGCGGCGTCGTCCTGGTCAGCCATGACCGGGCCCTGCTGGCCGACCACACCACCCGCATCGCCGAGATCGACTTCCACAGCCACCGCCTCGACGAGTTCGGCGGGGGCTTCACCGCCTACATGGAGGAGCGCCGGCGGCGGCGGGAGCAGGCCTACGCCCGCTTCGAGTCGGCCCGGGAGGAGCGGACCCGGCTCGAGGCGTCGATGCGCCAGCGCAAGGAGTGGAGCGTCAGCCAGCGGGGCCGGCGGAAGAAGGACAAGGACAAGGCGCTGGCGGCGCGCCAGAAGGAGCGGTCGGAGTCGGCCGCCGCCGGGGCCCGGGCCCTCGAGACGCGGATCGAGCGGCTGGCGGGCGTGGAGAAGCCCTGGGAGGGCTGGGAGCTGCGGATGACCCTGCGGACGGCGACCCGCAGCGGCGACGTGGTGGCCACCCTCGGTGGGGCGGTGGTGGAGCGGGGCGGCTTCCGGCTCGGGCCGGTCGACCTCGAGCTGCGGCGGCGGGACCGGGTCGCCCTCACCGGTGCGAACGGCGCCGGGAAATCGACGCTCGTCGACGTCCTCACCGGCCGGCTCCCGCCGGCGGCCGGGGTGGCCCGGGTCGGACCGGGCGTCGTCGTCGGGCTCCTGCGCCAGGACCGGGCGGCGGTCGGGGACGAGCCGGTCGCCGGCGGTTCCCTGCTCGACGCCGTCGTCGCCGCCACCGGCCGGAAGGCGGAGGAGGCCCGCTCGCTCCTGGCCAAGTTCGACCTGACCGCCGAGCACGCCGTCCGGCGGGAGGCGGCCCTGTCGCCGGGGGAGCGGTCGCGGGCGGCGCTGGCCGTCCTCATGGCCCGGGGCACCAACTTCCTCGTCCTCGACGAGCCGACCAACCACCTCGACCTGGAGGCGATCGAGGCCCTGGAACGGGCCCTCGACGACTTCGACGGCACGTTGCTGGTCGTGACCCACGACCGCCGCCTCCTCGACTCCCTCCATCTCAACCGCCGCTTCGACGTCGTCGCCGGCACCGTCGGCGAGGTCGAGCCGATCAGGCGGTCGTGAGGCGCGCCCAGCCGGGCGGCCAGCGCCCCGGCCAGCGTCGACTTCCCCGAACCGGAATTTCCCACCACGCTGACCCGGTGCAGGGTAGGAATGGTGGAGACTGGTCGTTTACGACGACGAAAGGAGCGCCCCGTGCGCCGACCCCCCCACTTCGTGCGTCCCGCGGCCGTGGCGACGGTGCTGGCACTGGTGCTCGTCGCCTGTGGCGGTAGCAGCGGCAAGAAGAACTCCTCCGAGGGGACGGCGCCGGCGGCCAAGCAGGGCGGTGTGTTCCGGCTCGGCATCGTCGAGCCGACCGCCATCGACCCCTACAACTCGCAGGAGTCGGAGGGGATCCTCGTCACCAAGCAGCTCTTCACCGGGCTCGTCGAGATCGACAACGCGACGTCGGAGATCAAGCCCGGCGTGGCCGACACCTGGGACAAGAACGGCGACTGCACGCAGTGGACGTTCCACCTCCACCCGGGGACGACCTTCAGCAACGGCGAACCGGTCGACGCCAACGCCTTCATCCGGGGGATGACCCGGGCGGCCAAGCAACAGGCGGCGTCCGACGTCGCCTACCACATGGCCGGCATCAAGGGGTACGCCGATCTCCACGGCACCGGCGAGGCCAACTCCAAGGCCACGGCCACGACCTTCTCCGGCCTCTCCGCCCCCGACCCGAACACGCTGGCCGTCGCCCTCTCCGCGCCCGACTGCGAGTTCGACAAGAAGACGCTCCAGCCGGTGATGAGCCCCGTCCCCGCCTCGGCCGGAGAGGCCAACAACAAGACGTTCAACGAGATGCCGATCGGCAACGGCCCGTTCAAGATGAAGGAGCCGTGGCACCACGACCAGAGCATCACGCTGGTCCGCAACGACAGCTACTTCGGCCCGAAGGCCCACCTCGACGAGGTCGACATCACGATCCAGCCCAGCCAGGACGCCCTCCAGGCCGAGTACAAGGGGCTCCAGTCGGGCCAGTACGACTACGCCCGGCTGCCACCGGAGCTCATCCCCCAGGCCAAGGCGGCCTACGAGCCGAAGGGCGGCTTCATCCACAAGCTGACCTACGGCATCAACTACCTGCTGGTCAACGTCGTCAACCCGCCGCTCAACAAGGCCGACGCCCGCAAGGCGATCTCGCTGGCCATCGACCGCCAGGCGATCATCGACGGCGTGTTCAAGGGCCTGCAGACCAAGGCCACGTCGATCATCCCGCCCCCGCTCAAGGCCTACTACTCGCCCGGCGTCTGCGACAGCTGCGACAAGCCCGACGTCGCCAGGGCCAAGCAGCTGGCGGCGGCGTCCGGGCTCACGCCGGGCACCAAGGTGAACCTGGCCTTCAACACCGGCGGGGGCCACGAGGCCTGGGTCCAGGCGGTCCAGCAGCAGCTCCAGGAGAACCTCGGCCTCAAGGTCAACGTCGAGCCGATGCCCTTCGCCCAGCTGCTGACGCAGGAGAAGGCCGACAACGCCAGCGGCCTGTTCCGGGCCGCCTGGAGCGCCGACTACCCGAGCGCCGAGAACTTCCTCTTCCCGCTGCTGTCGGAGCAGTCGCTGCCGCCCGGCGACAACCGGGGCCGCTACGTCAACAAGCAGTTCGACGACCTGCTCAGCCAGGCCCGGGCCCAGCCCGACGAGGCCCAGCGGGCCACGCTCATCAAGCAGGCGGAGAAGATCGCCATCGGCGACGACCTGGCCCTGATCCCGATGTGGTACCGCGACCAGTACCGGGCCTACGACGCCACGAAGTGGACGGGCGTCGACCTCGACTTCTTCGAGAACGCCACGCTGGCCACGATCGGCCTCAAATAGCGGCCAGACTGGTCGTCCGTGGGGAGGTACGTCGTCCGGCGACTGCTGCAGATGGTGCTCGTCCTGTTCGGGGCGAGCATCATCCTCTTCGTCAGCCTCTTCGTCCTGCCGGGCGATCCCATCGGCACGGCCGGCGGCGAGCGCGCCCGCGACCCCGCCGTGCGCGCCGTCCTGGAGAAGCGCTACTACCTCGACCGGCCCCTGCCCGTGCAGTACGTCCACTACGTCGAGCGGGTCTTCCGGGGCGACTTCGGCGAGTCCTACCGGCTGCGCCGGCCCGTCTCGTCGATCCTCAAGAGCCGGTTCTGGGCCACGGGCCGGCTGGCGCTGGCGGCCATCGTCCTCGAGATCCTGATCGGCGTCGCCGCCGGGATGATCGCGGCCGTGTTCCGCTACTCGTTCTGGGACGTGCTCGTCACCCTGACCACCACGCTGGCCATCGGCGTGCCGACCTACGTCAGTGGGTCCATTTTCCAGGGGATCTTCGCCCAGAAGCTCCACTGGCTTCCGCTCGGGACCCAGGGCGGCGGCACCTGGGACATCGCGCACCTGATCATGCCGGCGCTGACACTGGCGTCGGTCGACGCCGCCCTCGTCGCCCGCCTCATGCGGGGGACGATGCTCGAGTCGCTCCGGGCGGACTACGTCCGCACCGCCTACGCCAAGGGTCTCTCCAAGCGGACGGTGACCCTGAAACATGTCCTGCGCAACTCGATCATCCCCGTCGTCACCTACGTCGGCATCGCCTTCGGCGGGCTCCTCGGCGGGGCCCTGATCACCGAGACGATCTTCAACTGGCCCGGGATCGGGCTGGCGCTGTACACGGCCATCTCGACCCAGGACAACCCGATCATCATCGCCGTCGTCACCTACGGGGTGGCCGCCTTCGTGATCGTGAACCTCGTCGTCGACCTGACCTACGCCTACCTCGACCCCCGGATCCGCCTGGAATGATCGAGACGGAATGACCGACACCCCGCCCCTCATCGACGAAGCTGCGCCTCCGAAGGACGCGGTGCCCGCCGCCGCCTTCGGCATCCGGGGCCAGACGCAGTTCGGCGACATCCGCCGCCGCTTCTTCCGCAACAAGCTGGCCGTCATCGGCCTGGCCATGGTGGCGGTGGTGTTCCTGCTGGCCATCCTCGCCCCGCTGGTGTCGCCCCACGATCCCCAGGCGCAGGATCTCCTCCACACCACGCAGGGTCCGTCGGCGGCCCACTGGTTCGGCACCGACGAACTGGGGCGGGACCAGCTGTCCCGCATCATCTACGGGACCCGCATCGCCATCGTCGTCGGCCTGGCCTCGATCCTGCTGGCGCTGCTGCTCGGCGTGATCCTCGGCTCGATCGCCGGCTACCGGGGCGGGAAGGCCGATTCCGTCATCATGCGCACGGCCGACGCCTTCTTCGCCTTCCCGCTGCTGATCGGCGCCATCCTGATCATCCTGGTCACCGGCCGGGGGGTGGTGCCGGTCATCCTGTCGATCGGCATCTTCACCTGGGCCGTGCCGGCCCGGCTGCTGCGGTCGTCGATCCTGTCGGTGCGGGAGTCGGAGTACGTCGAGGCCGCCCGGTCGCTCGGCGCCTCCCGGTGGCGGATCGTGACCCGCCACGTCCTGCCCAACAGCCTGGCGCCCGTCCTCGTCTATGGGATGGTGAGCGTGGGCACCGCCATCGTGGCCGAGACGGCGCTGTCGTTCCTCGGCGTCGGCGTGAAACCGGAAGTGGCCGACTGGGGCAACATGATCTCCGCCGGCCGGAACTTCTTCGGCTTCAAGGACTATCTGTGGGAGATCCCGAGCCTGGCGGTGGTCTTCACCGTGCTGGGGTTCGTCTTCGTGGGGGACGGGCTGCGCGACGCCCTCGACCCGAGGCTGCGCTGATGAGGCTCGGTTGACGGCACCGCTCGTCTCGATCGAGGACCTCCACGTCCACTTCCACACCGACGCCGGTGTGGTCAAGGCGGTCGACGGCGTCAGCTGGTCGATCGAGCCGGGCGAGACGCTCGGCATCGTGGGGGAGTCGGGTTCGGGGAAGTCGGTCTCGGCCCTGGCGCTCATGGGCCTGGTGCAGCAGCCGCCGGCCCGGATCACGGGGCGGATCCTGTTCCGGGACAGGGATCTGCTCACCGCCTCGGAGGACGAGCTGCGATCCCTGCGGGGCCGGGACATCTCGATGATCTTCCAGGACCCGCTCACCGCCCTGAACCCCGTCTACAAGGTCGGCCACCAGGTGGCCGAGGTGATCCAGGCCCACGAGAAGATCGGCCGGATCCCGGCCCGCAAGCGGGCCGTCGACCTGCTGGCCGAGGTCGGCATCCCCAACGCCCGTATCCGGGCCGACGAGTACCCCCACCAGTTCTCGGGCGGGATGCGCCAGCGGGCCATGATCGCCATGGCCCTGGCCCTGGACCCGGCCCTGCTGCTGGCCGACGAGCCGACCACCGCCCTCGACGTGACCGTGCAGGCCCAGATCATGAACCTGCTGCGTCAACTGCAGGACAGCCGGGGCACGGCCATCGTCCTCATCACCCACGACCTCGGCGTGGTGGCCGGCCACGCCGATCGGGTCATCGTGATGTACGCCGGCCACGTGGCCGAGTCGGCCAACGCCGACGAGCTGTACCACGCCCCCCGCCACCCCTACACGCTGGGCCTGCTGTCGAGCATCGCCCGGCTCGACCGGCGCCGGACGGAGCGGCTGCGCCCGATCCCCGGCCAGCCGCCGAGCCTGATCCGGGTGCCGCCCGGGTGCCCGTTCCATCCCCGCTGCGCCTTCGCCACCGAGATCTGTTCCCGGGAGATGCCGCCGCTGACCGGGCCGGCCAGCCACCTCGCCGCCTGCCACCACCAGGACCGGGTCGTCGAGGCCCGGGCCGAGGCCGGGGTGGGCTGAGGCCGTGGCTCTCCTCGAAGTCGCCGGTCTGGTCAAACACTTCCCCGTCACCCGGGGGATCATCATGCGCCACCAGATCGGAACGGTGAAGGCGGTCGACGGCGTCTCGTTCTCGGTCGACCGCGGCCAGACGGTGGCGCTGGTGGGGGAGTCGGGCTGCGGCAAGTCGACCACCGCCCGGACGGTGCTGCGGCTCATCGAGCCGACGGCCGGGTCCGTTCGCTTCGACGGCGAGGAGCTCACCGAGGCGTCGACCGACCGGATGCGGACGCTGCGCCGGGAGATGCAGATCGTCTTCCAGGACCCCTACGCCAGCCTCAACCCCCGCATGCCGGTGCGGACGATCCTCACCGAGCCGTTCAAGATCCACGGCATCGACCCCGGCGAGCGGGTGTCGGAACTCCTGGCGCTGGTCGGGCTGGCCCCGGAGCACGAGACCCGCTACCCCCACGAGTTCTCCGGCGGGCAGCGCCAGCGGGTCGGCATCGCCCGGGCCATCGCCCTCGACCCGAAGCTGGTGGTGTGCGACGAGCCGGTGTCGGCCCTCGACGTGTCGATCCAGGCCCAGGTGCTGAACCTGCTGGAGGACATCCAGGACCGGCTCGGCCTGGCCTACCTGTTCATCGCCCACGACCTGTCGGTGGTGCGCCACATCGCCGACCGGGTCTGCGTGATGTACCTCGGGGCCATCGTGGAGGAGGCCCCGACCGACGACCTCTTCGAGGCGCCGTCGCACCCCTACACCCAGGCGCTGATCTCGGCCGTGCCGGTGGCCGATCCCCGCAAGGAGCGGGTGCGGACGCCGATCCTGCTCTCCGGCGACGTCCCGAGCCCGCTCAACCCGCCCAGCGGCTGCCGCTTCCGGACCCGCTGCCCCAAGTTCGCCCACGACCTGACCGACGCCGAGCGCCAGCGCTGCATCGACGAGCCCCCGCCGCTCGTCGACCACGGCACCGGCCACCCGGCCGCCTGCCACTACGCCGAGGCCGTCGCCGTTCTCTGAGGGACCCGACCGTCGCCACGGACGAAGGGGCCGGTGGGGGCCGGTAACCTGCGCCCATGATTGTCGACGGGCGCTTACGAACTTGAGTCTGGAGTACATCGCCCCGGCCGGGGCCGGCGGCTGGATGCGGCGGATGCGGCCGCTCATGCGGCGGCACCGGCGGACGCTGCTCCTGGCCCTGGCGGGCGCCGTCGTCGGCATGGTGGCGACGGTGTTCGGGCCGCTCGTGCTCCGGAGCCTGATCGACGACGTCGCCGCCGGACGGGCGCTGCCGGCGGCGGGCATCGCCGCCCTCCTCGGCCTCGGCGGAGTGCGCTTCGGCGCCGCCTACGTGCGCCGGCTCTACGCCGGCCGGGTCAGCTACGAGGTGGAGTACGACCTCCGGAACGCGCTCTACGAGCACCTGGCGGGCCTCGACTTCGCCGCCCACGACCGGCTGGAGACGGGCCAGGCGATGTCCCGGGCCGGGAGCGACGTCCGCATGGTGCAGATGCTGCTGGCCTTCCTGCCGCTGATGATCGGCAACATCGTCATGCTGATCCTCTCGCTGGCGGTGATGCTCTGGCTCAGCCCGGCGCTGACGGCCATCGCCCTCGTCGTCCTCCCCGGGCTGGCGGTGGCGTCGGGCCGGATGCGGGAGCGGGTCTTCCCTGCCACCTGGGTGGCCCAGCAGCGGGCGGCGGACGTGGCCGGCGTCGTCGACGAGGCCGTCTCGGGCGTCCGGGTCGTCAAGGCCTTCGCCGCCGAGGAGCGGGAGGTGTCCCGCCTGGAGCGGGCGGCCCGGGCGCTCTACGGCGCCCAGCTGCGCAACATCCGCATCCAGGCCCGGCTCGTGCCGCTCATCCAGGTCCTGCCCAGCATCGGGATGGCGGCGCTGCTCCTGGCCGGAGGACGGCTGGTGATCGACGGCCACATCTCGCTCGGGACGTTCCTGGCCTTCAACACCTACCTGCTCCAGCTGTCGGCACCGGCCCGCATGCTGTCGGGGCTCCTCTCGGCCGGCCAGATGGCCCGGGCCGGGGCCGTCCGCATCCTCGAGCTGCTCGACACCCGCTTCGAGGTCGTCGAGGCGCCGGACGCGGAACCGGTCGGCGAGGTGCACGGCGGGATCACGTTCGAGGACGTGCGCTTCGCCTACGACGACGACTCCCCGCTGCTCGACGGGTTCAGTCTCCGCATCGCGCCGGGGGAGCGGGTGGCCATCGTCGGAGCCAGCGGATCGGGCAAGTCGACGCTGGCCCTGCTGCTGCCCCGCTTCTACGACGTGGACGGCGGAGCGGTGACGCTCGACGGCACCGACGTCCGCCGGCTCCGGCTGGCCGAGCTGCGCCGCTCGATCGGGATCGTGTTCGAGGACGCCTTCCTGTTCTCGGCGTCCATCGCCGACAACATCGCCTTCGGCGCTCCCGGCGCCACCCGGGAGCAGATCCGGGCCGCGGCGCGGGCCGCCGAGGCCGACGGTTTCATCGAGGCCCTGCCCGACGGCTACGACACGGTGGTGGGGGAGCGGGGGCTCACGCTGTCCGGCGGCCAGCGGCAGCGGGTGACCCTGGCCCGGGCCCTCGTCACCGATCCCCGCATCCTCGTGCTCGACGACGCCACCTCGGCCGTCGACCCCGCCGTGGAGGCCGAGATCCACACCACGCTGCGGCGCCTGTCGGCCGACCGCACCACGATCGTCATCGCCCACCGGCGCTCCACGATCGGCCTGGCCGACCGGGTGGTGGTCGTCGACGGCGGCCGCGTCCTGGCCGAGGGCACCCACGACGAACTGATGGCGACCTGCCCCCGCTACGTCGAGCTGCTGACGGGCGTGGCGTCCGGCGAGGCGCCCGCGCCGCTGCCGCTCAGCGCCGTTCCGCCGGCCACCAACGGCAGATCGGCCAGCGGCGCCGCGTCGAACGGCGCTCCGCCCCCGACGCTGGCCGGCGCCCGCGGCGTCGCCGCGGCGGGCAACGCGGCGTCGTGGATCGGCCGCCCCGGTGGCACGGCCCCCGGCGCGGCGGCCCATGGCGGGCATTTCGCACTGGCAGGCGCCATGCCGGCCGACGGGAAGCTCCTCGCCCAGGTGGCGGCGCTCCCGCCCGCCGACGACGAACCGGACGTCGACCCCTCCCTCGCCGCCCGGCCCGACCCCCGCTTCTCGCTCGGCCGCTTCCTGCGGCCGTTCCGGTGGGCGCTGGCGGCCGGCGTCGTCCTCGTCGCCGTCGATGCCCTGGCCGGCCTGGCCGGCCCCGCCCTGGTGCGGGACGGCATCGCCCGCGGCGTGGTGCGGCACTCGACCGCCGGCCTCGTCGGCGCCACGCTCGTCTTCGCCGTTGTGGTCCTCGTCGACTGGTGGGCCCTGTGGGCCGGCGCCCGCTGGACGGGCCGCCTGTCGGAGCGGCTGCTGTACTGGTTGCGCATCAAGGTCTTCGCCCACCTGAGCCGGCTCGGCCTCGACTTCTACGAACGCGAGCTCGGCGGCCGCATCCTCACCCGGATGACGAGCGACATCGAGGCGCTGTCCCAGTTGTTCGAGCAGGGAATCGTGAACCTGGTGGCCAGTGGCCTCACCGCCGCCGGCGTGGCCGTCGTCCTCTTCGTGCTCGACTGGCGCCTGGCGGCCGTCGCCCTCGCCGTCGTCCCGCCGCTCATCGGCCTCACCGTCTGGTTCCGGCGGGCGTCCGACCGGGCCTACCTCCGCATCCGGGACAAGATCGCCCTCGTCATGGCCGGCCTCCAGGAGAGCCTGGACGGCGCCCGGGTCGTGGCCGCCTTCGCCCGCGAGGACCGCAACCTGGCCGAGTTCCGGGTCCTGTCCGACGAGCACCTCGACGCCCGCCTCGACGGCAACCGGCTGTCGGCCACGTACTTCCCGACCATCGAGTTCCTCGGGCAGGTGGCCACCGCCCTGGTCGTGGCCTATGGCGCGGCGCTGATCCGGGCCGGCTCGCTCACCGCCGCCGACCTGATCGCCTTCATCCTCTACCTCAACCTGTTCTTCGCCCCCGTCCAGCAGCTGTCCCAGGTCTTCGACACCTACCAGCAGGCCCGGGCGGCGGCGGTCAAGCTGGCCGACCTGCTCGCCACACCCGTGAGCACGCCGGACGCCCCGGGCGCGCTGCCGCCCGTCGACCTCGGCGGTGCGCTCGGTCTGGAACAGGTGCGGTTCCGCTATCGGGACGACGGCGCCGCCGAATGGGCGCTCGACGAGGTCGACCTCTCGATCCGCCCGGGGGAAACGGTGGCCCTCGTCGGCCGGACGGGCGCCGGCAAGTCGACCGTCGTCAAGCTCCTGGCCCGCTTCTACGACCCGACCGCCGGCCGGGTGACCGCCGACGGGACCGACCTCCGGCACCTCTCGCTGCCGGCCTACCGGCGCCGTCTCGGTCTGGTCCCCCAGGAGGCGCACCTCTTCTCCGGCACCGTGCGGGACAACATCGCCTACGGCCGCCCCGACGCCACCGACGCCGAGATCGCCGAGGCGGCCCGCGCCGTCGGCGCCGACGAGTTCATCGCCGGCCTTCCGGCGGGCTACGACACGCCGATCCTGGAGCGGGGCCGGTCGCTGTCAAGCGGGCAGCGGCAGCTGCTGGCCCTGGCCCGGGCCCGGCTGGTGGACCCCGCCGTCCTCCTCCTCGACGAGGCGACGTCGAACCTCGACCTGGCCAGCGAGGCCCGGGTGGCGAGAGCCATGGGGGCGCTCTCCCGGGACCGGACGACTGTCATCGTCGCCCACCGCCTGGCCACCGCTGCCCGGGCCGACCGCATCGTGGTGCTGGCCGGAGGGCGCGTCGTCGAAGAGGGATCCCACCCCGCCCTGCTCGCCCGGGGCGGCGTGTACGCCGCCATGTGGGTCGCCGGCGATTCCGAAGCCGGCCGGGAAACGCCGCTGGCCCCGGAGGCGGGAGTCCCGACCTCCGAGGCCAGCTGAAGCTGCTCCCCACGAATGCCCGTCAGGCGGTGCAGTACCCGCTCGTCGGGTCGTAGGCGGCGCACGTCGGAGCGCCGAACCAGATGGCGTGCCGGGCGAAGTAGTCGTCGCAGTCGGCGTTGTGGCGGTAGGAGCCGACCCGCCTTCCGGAGTGGTCGTAGTACCAGCCGTCGCGGTAGCCGTTGCAGCGGAACCCGTAGTTCACGAAGTACTCGTCACCGTAGAAGTTGGTGAGGTACGGGAGGTAGACGCCGGAGGACGGAGCGCCGACGCCGGGCGGCGCGTAGTAGAAGTCCGGCACGCTGTCGAAGCCCGTGAAGATCAGGCGGGGAGCGACGTACGGGCTGGCGTAGGGACCGTAGTAGACCGGAGTGACGAAGGGATCGTCCCACCAGTCCGGCCGGTAGTCGTTCTGGTGAGTGGGGTGGCTCCGACGGGCCTCCACGTGAGCGTGCGCGCCGTGCGAGACCGCCACCGCCGCACCCGGGACAGCCAGAAGCAGCCCACCGCCGACAACCGCGGTGAGGAGAATGCGCTTGAACAATGTCGCCCCTTTCCTGTTGGCACCATCCCGCCCTCGGGCGGGGTTGGGAGGCGGGGCCCTTCCGCTTCCCCAGCTTGACCCTGACCCTGCAGCACTTCGTACCGCCCACCTACCGTAGGGAAAGTTGGCACTCAGTGCAAAACGCCCTCGTAGGCGATCTCTCAGGATTCCGACGGCGCGAGAGCGGCGGGGCCTTCCGGCCCCGCCGCTTCCGTCTCCCGGGTCAGCAATACCCCGTCTGGTAGTCGTACTCGTCGCACGTGTCGTAGCCGTAGGGGTAGTAGCCCCCGGTGTAGCCGTGCCGGTAGTACCAGTCGTTGCAATACCGGCTGCTGTAGGAGCCGTCGTAGTAGTAGCGGTACCCGTCGCGGTAGTAGCAGCGGTACGCATACGGCCGGTTGTAGTGGTACCAGTAGTAATCGTCGTAATGGCCGTCGCGGTAGCCGTGGTGATAGCCTCGATTGTAGCCATGGTCGTAGCCATGGTCGTAGCCATGGTCGTAGCCATGGTCGTAGCCATGGTCGTAGCCATGGTCGTAGCCACGGTGATAGCCCCGGTTGTACGAATGCCCGTGACGGGCGTGGTGGCCGTCGTGGTGCCGGCCTCCGGCCATCGCCATCCCGGGAGCGGCGAAGATCAGCGCCCCGCCGAGAACGGCGGTGGCGAGGATGCGCTTGAACATGTCGTCCTTTCCCCTAGCCCTGTGAGGAAAGGCCGCGTCTCCACGCCGGCGCGGGGTACGCCGTGCGGCTCGTGGGAGGCGGGGCCCTTCCGTCTCCGTAACGCGGGCCTAACGTAGACAAACTTGACACTCAGTGCAAATCGCCTCTGAGCGACGCCTCAGATGGCTCTCAGGTTTTTCTGAGGTCCACACGGAGCGTGAGGATGCCGTCCTCCAGGGTGGCGGTGGCGTCGCCGATGATGGCGAAGTCCATGAAGTCGACCTGGGCGCGTTCCAGGAACCGCTTCTTGTCGGGGCCGGCGACGGGGGGGAGCGGGCGGTTCCTCACCGCCTGGGCCCGTTCCCGGAACCGCTCGATCATCGCCTCGGGGTCGAACTCATCGGGCACAGCACCGAAAAGTACACTGCGAGCCACATGGGACCGTCGCCCCCCCCGCCCACCAGGGGCATCCTCACGATCCCCAACCTCGTCACGTTGGTTCGGCTGGGGTGCGTGCCGGTCTTCTGCTGGCTGCTCTTCGGCCACCACGACCGCACCGCCGCCGCCTGGCTCCTCGCCGCCCTCGGCTGCACCGACTGGGTCGACGGCTACCTCGCCCGCCACCTCGACCAGGTCAGCGAGCTCGGCAAGGTGCTCGACCCGACGGCCGACCGCATCCTGCTCGGGACGGTGGTCATCTCACTGCTGATCGACGGCAGCGTTCCGGCCGTGGTCGGCTGGGGCGTGCTCGTGCGGGAGGTGCTCGTCTCCGGGGCGGTGCTGGCCCTGGCGGCGGCCGGCGCCCGGCGCATCGACGTGCAGTGGGCCGGCAAGGCGGGAACGCTGTCGCTGATGGTGGCCTTCCCGCTGTTCATGATGGGCACGCCCGGCCCCTGGGGCCGGCCGTCGCTGGCCATCGCCTGGTGCTTCGCCGTGCCGGGGCTGGTGCTGGCCTGGTACGCCGCCGCCACCTATGTCCCCATGGCCCGCCGGGCGCTGGCCGAGGGCCGCAAGGCCAGGTTGGCCGGATGAGGCGGGAACGGTGAAGGCCGTCGTTATGGCCGGCGGCGAGGGCACCCGGCTGCGGCCCCTGACCTCCAACCAGCCCAAGCCGATGATGCCGATGGCCAACCGGCCGCTGATGGAGCACGTCGTGCGCCGCCTGGCCCTCCACGGCATCGACGACATCGTCGTCACCGTGGCCTTCCTGGCCAGCCACATCCGAAACTACTTCGGCGACGGCTCGGAACTCGGCGTGTCGATGCGCTACGCCACCGAGGAGACGCCGCTCGGCACGGCCGGCTCCGTCCGCAACGCCGCCGCCGAGCTCGACGACACCTTCATCGTGATCTCCGGCGACGTGCTGTCCGACATCGACCTCGACTCGGTGGTGAAGGCCCACCGGTCGTCGGGGGCGCTGGCCACCATCGCCCTCAAGCGGGTGGAGAACCCGGTCGACTTCGGCATCGTCATCACCAACGCCGAAGGCTGGGTGGAGCGGTTCCTGGAGAAGCCGACGTGGGGCCAGGTCTTCTCCGACACCATCAACACCGGCATCTACGTGCTCGAGCCGCAGATCCTCGACCTGATCCCCGAGCACGAGCCGGTCGACTTCTCGGAGATGGTCTTTCCCGCCGCCCTCAAGCGGGGACTGGCCATCCAGGGGCTGGTGGTCGACGGCTACTGGGAGGACGTCGGCACCATCGAGGCCTACCGCCGGGCCCACCGGGACGTCCTCGACCAGCGGGTCGCCGTCGACATCCCCGGCTTCCGCCTCGGCGACGGGATCTGGCTCGGCGAGGGCGCCGACGTCGACCCGGCCGCCGACATCACGGGCCCGGTCGTCATCGGCGACAACTGCCGCATCGAGGGCGGCGCCAGCATCGGTGAGTACACGGTCCTCGGCTCCAACGTCGTCGTGAAGCACGACGCCTCGCTGGCCCGCACCGTCGTCCACGACCACGTCTACATCGGCCCCGGGGCCCACCTGCGGGGCTGCATCGTCGGCCGCTCGGCCGACCTGCGCCGGGGAGCCCGGGCCGAGGAGGGCGTCGTCCTCGGCGAGGAGTGCTTCGTCGGCGAGCTCGCCGCCATCAACCAGAACGTCAAGGTCTACCCCTACAAGACAGTCGAGCCGGGGGCCGTCGTCAACTCCTCGATCGTGTGGGAGAGCCGGGGGCAGCGGACGCTGTTCGGCCGCCGGGGCGTGCGGGGCCTGGCCAACGTCGACGTCACGGCCGAGCTGGCCACCCGCCTCGCCGCCGCCTACGGCACCAGCCTCAAGAAGGGCTCGGTGGTCTGCTGTAGCCGAGACACGTCCCGGGTCGGGCGGACGCTGAAGCGGGCGATCATGGCCGGGCTCAACCTCTCCGGCGTCCACGTGGAGGACCTCGAGCTGGCGCCCGTCCCCCTGACCCGCTTCCACGTGCGCTCGGAGCGGGCCCAGGGCGGCGTCACCGTCCGCCTGAGTCCCGACGACCCGGCCTCGGTCGAGATCCGCTTCTTCGACGCCCAGGGCTGCGACATCGACGACGCCGACAAACGCAAGATCGAACGCCTGCTGGCCCGGGACGACTTCCGGCGGGCCTTCGCCGGCGACATCGGCGACATCATCTTCCCGCCCCGGGCCCTGGAGTACTACAGCGCCGCCCTCATCCGATCGATCGCCGTCGAGGCGGTGCGGGAACGGGCCTTCAAGCTGGTGCTCGACACGTCCTTCGGCTCGGCGTCGGTGGTGCTGAACCCGGTGCTGGCCAAGCTCGGCGCCGAGGTGCTGGCCGTGAACCCCTTCGCCACCACCGCCGCCGCCCACGCCGGGGAGGACGTCGCCGCCCGCGTGGCCCGGGTCCAGATGCTGGTGCGCACCTCGGGCAGCCATCTCGGCGTCGTCTTCGACCCCGACGGGGAGACGCTGCGCCTCGTCGACGACACCGGCCACGTCCTCACCGACGAGGAGTGCCTGCTGGCGCTGGTCACGCTGGTGACCACGGCCCGCCCGAAAGCCCGGCTGGCGCTGCCGGTGACCGTCAGCCGGGAGGCGGAGCGCATCGCCGCGGCCAACGGCGCCGGCATCGCCTGGGCCAAGCTCTCGACCGCCCACCTGATGGAGCTGGCCGGCAGCGGCGGCGTCGACTTCGCCGCCTCCGGCCCCGGTGGCTACCTCTGGCCCGACTTCCTGCCCGCCCCCGACGCCGTGGCCACCATGGCCAAGCTCCTCGACCTGCTGGCCACCACCGGCCAGCGGCTGTCGTCGGTGGTGGCCGGGCTGCCCCCGGTCCACGTGGCCCACGAGACGGTGGCCACGCCGTGGGAGCGCAAGGGGACGGTGATGCGCACGACGATGGAGCAGGCCCAGGACCGGGAGGTCGTCCTGGTCGACGGCATCAAGGTCCTCCACGCCGACGGATGGGCGCTGGTGCTCCCCGACCCGGAAGAGCCGCTGACCCACGTGTGGGCCGAGGGGGGCAGCGAGGGCGGCGCCCGGGCCCTGGCCCAGGAGTACGTCGGCCGCATCCGGGCCGCCCTCGTCACCGAGACGGACCGCTGACTCCGTTGCTACGTTGAGTCGATGCGGATCCGGGCGTCGCTGGCAGCGGTGCTGGCGCTCGTCGGGTTCCTCACGCTCGTCGCGTCCAACGGCGTCAAGCAGGCCAAGCGGGGAGCGGAGTCCCGACGAGCCGGGCTGGTACGGCTGATCCACGCCCGCCAGGACGAGGTCGACAGCCTGGGCAAGCAGCTGGTGCGGCTGCGGACCGACGTCGCCACGGCCCGTCGCCGGCTGTCGGCCAGCTCGGCCGACGAGGCCCGCCGCCTGCACGACGTGCAGACCTGGGCCGGCGCGACGCGGATGGCGGGGCCGGGGCTGGAGATCCGGCTGGCCGACAGCCGCCGGCCGGCGAAGACGGAAGCCGACCGGGAGTCGTTGTCGGTCCACGACGTCGACCTGCAGCTCGTCGTCAACGCCCTGTGGGCGGCCGGCGCCGAGGCGGTGGCGGTCAACGGCCAGCGGCTGGTCTCGACCTCGCCGATCCGGGCCGCCGGCGAGACGATCACCGTCAACTTCCGGCCCCTGGTGCCGCCCTACAAGGTCGAGGCCATCGGCGCCGATCGGCGGAAGTTCTCCGGCTCGGTGGTGGCGCAGCACTTCCGGCAGTGGGTGGCCGACTACGGTCTCGGGTTCTCGCTGCGGTCGAAGAAGAAGATCGTCGTGCCCGCCTACGCCGGCACCCTGCAGCTGTCGTCGGCTCGCCCGGCCGATCCCGCCCCCGCCACCCCAGGAGGTCGATGATGCTCGCGCTCCTCAGCCTGCTGGCCGGCGCCGCGCTGGCGCTCGTCGTCCGCCCGTCGGTGTCGCCCGACCAGTCCCGCTACCTGGCCATGGCGGTGGTGGCCGCCATCGACTCGTCGTTCGGAGGCCTGCGGGCCCATCTCGAACAGACCTTCTCCGACCGGCTGTTCGTGCTGGCCTTCGTGACGAACGCCGCGGTGGCCGTGCTGCTGGTGTGGATCGGCGACCAGCTGAGCGCCGATCTGGCCACGGCCGTGGCGGTGGTGTTCGGCGTCCGGATCTTCCAGAACGTGGCCGCCGTCCGCCGCCACGTCTTTGGAGGCTAAGGGTCTCGGTGGCCGACGCCGAGTACGCCCTGCCCCTCCCGCCGCCGGCCCCCGAGCCGGCTCCGGCTCCGGCCCGGCGGCGCCGGCCCCGGCGCAGCCCGTCCGACCAGGCCGGCGACGGCGGAGCAGGCGCCGTCTCCCGGACATCGATCGCCGCCCGGGCCCTGGTCGCCCTGTCGATCGGCCTCGTCGGCTTCATGGTCGCCGCCCAGTGGGGGACGAGGCACCGCCACACCGAGCACCTGGCGCTGGAGAGCGAGTCCGACCTGACCCGCATCTTCTCCTCCCTCAACGAGCAGAGCAGCGCCCTCCGGGACGAGATCTCCCAGCTGCGCCTCGAGCTGGCGGCGCTGCAATCCTCGGCCGAGCGCAACCAGCTCGCCCGCGACGCTGCCGACCGCCAGCTGTCGGATCTCCAGATCCTGGCCGGCGTCGTCCCCGCCCGGGGGCCCGGCGTGGCCGTCCACATCGCCGACCCGAAGGGGTCCTTCGAGTTCCAGCTGCTGCTCGACCTCGTCCAGGAGCTGCGCGACGCCGGCGCCGAGGCCATCGCCGTGAACGGCCACCGGGTCGGGGGCACGACCGCCTTCTCCCACAACCGCGACGGCGTCACCGTCGACGGGCAGGCCGTCACCCAGCCCTACGAGGTGCTGGCCATCGGCGACCCCGCCACCCTGGAGGTGGGCCTGCGGATCCCCGGCGGGGCCGTCGACACGCTCGACGCCCTCGACGGCACCAAGGTCAACGTGGAGCGGCGCAGCGACGTGCGGGTGCCGGCCCTCGACCATCCGCCGGTCTTCAAGGTCGCCCACCCCCTGGAGTGAGGCGCCTGGGGTATGGTCCGCGCCATGAATTTCCCTGACGATCTCCGCTACACCCAGGAGCACGAGTGGGTGCGGGTCGACGGCACCACCGCCCGGGTCGGGATCACCGACTACGCCCAGGACGCCCTCGGCGACGTCGTCTACGTCGACCTGCCCCAGGTGGGGGCGACGGTGGCGGCCATGGCGTCGTGCTGCGAGGTCGAGTCGACGAAGTCGGTGTCCGAGATCTTCTCGCCGGTGTCGGGCACGATCGCCGAGGTGAACGACGACCTGAGCGACACGCCCCAGATGATCAACGAGGACCCCTATGGCAAGGGCTGGATCTTCGCCGTGGAGATGAGCGACGCCGGCGAGGTCGACGGACTGATGGACGCCGCCGCCTACCAGACCTTCCTCGAAGGTTGACGTCGAGACTTTTGTTGCCCGGGTAGGGGGCCGTCGATACCCTTCCCGCCGTGTTCTGCAACCAGTGCGGCCACCGCAACCCGCCCGGCTCGAAGTTCTGCTCGTCGTGCGGCGCGGCGCTCGACCTCGCCTCCGGCGAGGACACGACGATGACCCACGTCGTGACGCCGGCCGAGGAGCGGGAAATCGAAGAGGACCTCAAGGTCTCGCTCGACGAGCTACCGGAGGGAACCGCGCTGCTGGTGGTGCGGAAGGGGCCCAACGAGGGCAGCAAGTACGTGCTCGACGCCGAGGTCACCCGGGCCGGGCGCCACCCCGACTCCGACATCTTCCTCGACGACATCACGGTGTCGCGCCGCCACGCCGAGATCCTGCGGCAGGCCGACGGCTTCCACGTCGTCGACGTCGGGTCGCTCAACGGGACCTACGTGAACCGCGATCGGGTCGAGGAAGCCAACCTGTCCGACGGCGACGAGCTCCAGATCGGCAAGTTCAAGCTCGTCTTCTTCTTGGGGCGCTGAAAACATTGAGTGACGACAGCAGCCGTTCGATCGGCGAGATCCTCGACGACCTCCGGGGAGATTTCCCCGACATCTCGGTCTCCAAGATCCGCTTTTTGGAGAGCCAGGGCCTGATCACGCCGGAGCGGTCCCCGTCGGGCTACCGCCAGTTCACCGACGACGACCTGGAGTTGCTGCGGTGGATCCTCCGCCAGCAGCGCGACCACTACCTGCCCCTCAAGGTCATCCGGCGCCGGCTGAAGGACGGCGACGGGCCGGGCCGGGAGGCGGCGGCCGCCAGCGCCGAGTCCGCCGGCGGGCCCGTCCCGGGCCGGGTGGCGGCGGCGGCGATGGCGGTGGAGGAGGCCCGGCTGACGCTGCCCGAACCGGCGCCGGCAGACCGGGCGCCGGACGACGACGCAGTGTGGTTCGTGCCCGGCGGGCCGGATCCGGCGGCGTCCTCCGGCCCGGCCGTCACCGGCCCGGCGCCGCAGCCGGCGCCGGCCGACGAGCTGTGGCCGGATCGGGGAGCGACCCGCTACAGCCGCGACGACGTCCGCCGGGAGGCCGGGCTCGACGAGCGGGCGATGGCCGAACTGGAGTCGTTCGGGCTGCTCCCGGCGCCCGGCCCCGACGGCCACGACGCCGAGGCGCTCCGGATCGCCGAGCTCGCCTCGGCGTTCTTCGGCTACGGCGTCGAAGCCCGTCATCTCCGGATGTACAAGCGGTTCGCCGAACAGGAGGCGACGCTCCTCGGGCAGGTGGCGATGCCGATGGCCAACGCCCGCGACGCCGGCGCGGCGGCCAAGGCCGCCGAGGCCCTCAACGACCTGGCCCGGCTCGGGGCGGCCCTGCGGCTGTCACTGCTCCGGCTGAGCATCGGTCCACCCCCCCGGGGCATGATCGAGGCGTGACCCAGGGGATCGCCGCCACTCCCAAGCCCTGGATGGACGCCGCCGAGGTGGCGGGGACCGTGGGCCGGCTGGCGGCGGAGATCGACCGAGACCACCCCGACGGCGTCGTCCTCATCGGCGTGCTCAAAGGGTCGGTGTTCTTCCTCTCCGACCTGGCCCGGGCCGTCACCGTGCCCTGCGAGGTTGACTTCATCGCCATCTCCCACTTCGCGCCCGACTCCGGCCGGGTCCGCATCGTGAAGGACCTCGAGGGCGACATCACCGGGCGCCACGTGGTCGTGGTGGAGGACGTCGTCGACACCGGGCTGACGCTGTCGTACCTGCTCGGCCAGCTCCAGGCCCGCAACCCCGCCAGCCTGGCCGTGTGCGCCCTGCTCGACCGCTCCCGCCGGCGCATCGTGCCCCTGCCGACGCACTACTGCGGGGTGGCCATCGACGACGAGTTCATGCTCGGTTACGGCCTCGACTACGGCGAGCGCTACCGCAACCATCCCGGCCTCGTGATCGGCGATCTCCGGGTGCTGGAACGGGATCCCGACGCCTACGTGTCGAACCTGTACGGACGGGAAGAGCCGTGGACGGCCGCTCCGGAGACGGCGGGCGGCGCTGCTAGGGTGGCTTCACGACCGCCGGAGGCTGACCAGTGATCCGTCTTTCGCTCGTGGGCGTACGTGTCGAGGTTCCGAGCAACCAGCCGATCGTCCTCCTGCGCGAAGAGGCCCCCGGTCGCCGCTACCTCCCGATCTTCATCGGCCAGCCCGAGGCCACGGCCATCGTCTACGCCCTCCAGGGGATGGAGAGCCCCCGGCCGATGACGCACGACCTGTTCAAGACCGTGCTCGAGGAGCTCACCGCCCGGATCGACCGGATCGTCATCACCGAGCTGAAGGAAGGCACGTTCTACGCCGAGCTCGAGGTGCTCCTGGCCGGGAACCGGCACCGGATCAGCTCCCGCCCGTCCGACGCCATCGCCCTGGCCGTCCGCTACGAGGAGCCGGTCCCGATCTTCGCCGCCGACGCCGTGCTGGAGGAGGCCGGCGTCGTCTTCGAGAGCGACGACGAGGAGGAGCAGGTCGAGCAGTTCCGGGAGTTCCTGGAACGGGTCCGCCCCGAAGACTTCGCGCCGTAGCCGACTGATCTTCGATCAGTCGGACAGAAGGACAGCGGCCGCCCGATCAGGGCGGCCTCGACGCCTGTCCACAGTGCATCCACAGCGGTATCCACACCGGTATCCACAGCGTCCGTTGACACCCGGAGGGGGGCGGGTAGACTTGACGCCGGTGTAACTACGCCCCTGTGGTTCCGGACGGGCCGGAAACGAGGGGCCAGAGGAGGCCCGACTCCGATGGTGATGACCGGCTTTCGAGGTCCACAGGTCTGCAAGATCGTGGGGATCTCGTACCGCCAGCTCGACTACTGGGCGCGGACGGACCTGATCCGTCCCTCCATCGCGGACGCGCGGGGGAGCGGCACCCAGCGGCTGTACTCCTACCGGGACCTTGTCGAGCTGAAGGTGATCAAGCACCTCCTCGACGCCGGCATCTCGCTGCGCACGGCCCGGACCGCCATCGAATACCTCCGAGAGCACCTGGGCGAGGAGCTGGCCTCGGCGAGCCTCGTCATCAACGGTTCCCGGTCGGTGCTGGCCCGCAGCGGCGACGAGGTCATCGATCTCGTCCGCCAGGGCCAGGGCGTGCTGAACATCCTCCCGCTGGCGGGGATGATCGAGGAGCTCGACAGCCAGATCCTCGAACTCGCCCCGAGCGCCGTCGTCGTGCCCGGCCACGGCATCACCACCGTGCCGGTGGCGGCGGCTGAAGGGGGGTAGTCGTTGGATCCCCCCCGACCGGATCCCCCCCTGCCCCACGAGCAGGTCCGGTTCGCCCACAACTCGGAGCGCCAGTTCGCCCGGCTGCTCGACTTCTACGGCATCGAATGGCGGTACGAACCGACGACGTTCACGCTGGAGCGTGACAAGGCGGGCAACCCCGTCCAGGCCTTCACCCCCGACTTCTACCTCCCGGCCTACGACCTCTACATCGAGATCACCACGCTCAACCAGAAGCTGGTGACGAAGAAGAACCGCAAGGCCCGCCGCCTCACCGAGCTGTACCCCGAGGTGAAGATCCGGGTCTTCTACCAGCGGGACTACCTGAGCCTGCTGATGAAGTACGGGCTGGAGCCGCCGTCGCAGCTGGTGGGGGAGAACGGCGACGCGCCGCCCTTCTGGCTGGCCGAGCCCCCCGCCCCGCCGGTGGCGCCGGTCGCCCCTCCGGCCGAGTCGCCGTCCAAGCGACCGAAGTCGGCCTGAGCACCCGGTCGGCCCCGTCCGTCCTCAGCGCTCACGACAAGGCGCCGGCCCGTAGGCCAACCGGCGCTCCATAGGAACGACAGGTGTTCGTCAGGAACGCCGGAACAGCCGCCCCGGGCGGTACACGGACGCCAGTTAGGCTCGGCGGCCATGACGAGTGCCAGCCCGCCGCCGGATGGAGGCGACGTCCGCCACAGCCCGCTCGATGCCGAGCACCGCTCGCTCGGGGGCCGCATGGTGCCCTTCGCCGGGTGGGACATGCCGCTCCGCTACGGCAGCGTCCTCGACGAGCACCGGGCCTGCCGGACGGGGGCCGTCGTGTTCGACGTGTCCCACATGGGGTCTCTGTGGGTGCGGGGCCCGGGCGCCGTCCCGGCCCTGCAGGGCTTGTTGACCAACGACCTCGGCCGGGTCGGCCCCGGCCGGGCTCAGTACACGCACCTGCTCGACGACGACGCCTCGGTCGTCGACGACCTGATCGTCTGGTGGGTCGGGCCGGAGGAGCTGCTCGTGATTCCCAACGCCGCCAACACGGCACCGGCCCGGGCGGCGGTGGAGGCGGCGGCGGCCGGCGCACCCGGCGGCGCGGACGTCGAGGAGGTGACCGAGCGGCGGGCGCTGCTGGCGGTCCAGGGCCCGGAGGCCCGGCGCCGGCTGGCGGCCCTGGCGCCGGAGGCGGCGGCCGTGGCCCATTTCGGGGCGGTGCCCACTTCGCTGCCGGGCGGTGCGTCGGGCTTCGTCGGGGGGACGGGTTACACCGGTGAGGACGGCGTCGAGCTGTTCGTGCCGGTGGAGGCGGCGGTCGACGTGTGGCGGGCGTTGCTCGAGGCCGGCGTCGTCCCGGCCGGGCTCGGCGCCCGGGACACGCTGCGGCTGGAGATGGGCTATCCCTTGCACGGCCACGAGCTCGGGCCGGGGATCACGCCGCTCCAGGCGGGCCTCGGCTGGGTGGTCGGCTGGGACAAGCCGGCCTTCCGGGGCCGGGAGGCGCTCCTGGCGGAGAAGGAGCGGGGTCCGGCCCGCCGCCTGGCCGGGATCGTCCTGGCCGACCGGCAGGTCCCCCGGGCGGGATGCGCGGTACGGGTCGCCGGCTCGGCGGAACCCGCCGGCGAGGTCACGAGCGGCAACGTCTCGCCGATGCTCGAGCGGGGGATCGCGCTCGCCTTCCTGCCGCCCGGCACGGCGCCGGGGACCGCGGTGAAGATCGACATCCGGGGCCGCAGCGCCGCCGGCGCAGTGGTGAAACCCCCGTTCATCAAGACCGGCTCCTGAGCCGCCGCCGGTCACTCAACTGGCGTTCCTTTTCCGCTCCCCAGCGGCAAACGAACGCCGGTTGGCGCGACCGCGGGAGCGCACTCAAACTGGCGTTCCTTTTCCGCTCCCCAGCGGCAAACGAACGCCGGTTGGCGCGATGGAAGCGGGGCGTGGCTGTGAACGCCCGCTCCGCGCATGAAGTCCGACGAAGTCGACGGGCGGCGTTACCCTCCGGGGCATGGGTAGCTTCGTCCCCCACACCGGGGCCGAGATCGAGGCCATGCTGGGGTTCCTCGGGCTCGAACGCCTCGAGGATCTGTTCGCCCACATCCCGCCCGCCGTCCGGCTGGCGGACGGTTTGGCGGTGGAGCCCGGGCGGTCCGAGGCCGACGTCCTCGAGGTGCTGGGCGGGCTGGCCGGCCGCAACCGGCCGGCGGGCTCGGCGGCGGGCGCCCGCCAGCTGATCTGCTTCGCCGGCGGCGGCGCCTACGAGCACGAGATCCCGAGCGCCGTGCGGGCCCTGGCCGGGCGGAGCGAGTTCGTCACGTCCTACACGCCGTACCAGCCCGAGCTCTCCCAGGGCGTCCTCCAGGCGCTGTTCGAGTACCAGACGATGCTCTGCCGCCTCACCGGGATGGACGTGGCCAACGCCTCCCTCTACGACGCCGCCTCGGCGGCGGTGGAGGGCCTGAACCTCGCCGCCGCCGCCACGGGCCGCAAACTCGTCTGGGTGTCGGCCGGTGTGCGGCCCGCCATCCGGGCCGTGATCCGGACGCTGTGCGGCGCGCGGCTCGACGTCCGGGAGGCGCCACTGGCCGCCGAAGGGACCACCGCCTGGCCCGAAGACCTCGGCGAGCCGGCCGCCCTGCTGCTGGCCCATCCCAACCACCTCGGCGTGCTGGAGGACGTCGCCGGCGCCGCCGAACGGGCGCACGGCGCCGGCGGGCTGCTGGTGGCCGGTGCCGACCCCGTGGCCGCCGGGCTGCTCCGGCCGGTGGGCGACCTCGGCGCCGACGTGGCGGTGGGGGAGGGCCAGCCGCTGGGCACGCCGCTGGCCTTCGGCGGCCCCTACGTCGGGTTGTTCGCCGTGAAGCAGGCGCCGTGGGTGCGGCGCTGGCTGCCGGGCCGGCTGGTGGGGGAGGCGGAGGACAGCGAGGGACGGCGGGCCTACGTGCTCACGCTCTCGACGCGGGAACAGCACATTCGCCGGGCGGGGGCGTCGTCCAACGTCTGCACCAACCAGACGCTCATCGCCGTCACGACCGCCATCCATCTGGCCTGGCTCGGCCCGCACGGCCTGCGGGAACTGGCCCTGCGCTGCGCCCGGGGCGCCCGCTATACCCGGGAGGCGCTGTTGCGGATCCCCGGCGTCGAGCCGGCGGCGTCGGCCCCGACGCTCTACGAGTTCGCGCTGCGGACGCCCCGCCCGGCGGCCGAGGTGCTGGAGAAGCTGGCCGAGGAAGGGTTCCTCGGCGGGCTCGAGCTGACGGCCGACTATCCCGAGCGGGGGGAGGCCCTGCTGGTGACCGTGACCGAAACCCGCACGAGGGCCGAGATCGACGCCTACGTGACCGCCTTCGAGAAGGCGGTGGCCTGATGCCCGCCGTCGCGGCAGGGGGGCGGGGCCCGGTCCCCGACATCCTCGCCCGGCCGAGCGCCGGCCGGGCGGCGTCGATGCCGCTCATGGGCCGCGGCGCCGAGCCCACGGTGTTCGAGCTGTCCTCCCCGGGGCGGCGGGGCTGGTCGTTCCGCCACACCGGCGTGCCGGAGTGGTCGGCGCAGGAGCTGGTGCCGTCCGAGCATCTGGCCGCCGCCCCGCCGGCGCTGCCCGAGGTCTCCGAGCGCGACCTCGTGGCCCACGTCTCGCGGCTGTCGGTTCGCAACTACTCGGTCGACCACGGCGCCTACCCGCTCGGGTCGTGCACGATGAAGTACAACCCCAAGCTCTGCGACACCGTGGCCGCGATGCCGGGCCTGGCCTTGTGCCACCCGGCGCAGCCCGCCGACCAGATCCAGGGCTGGCTGGCGTTGCTCGCCGACCTGGAACGGATCCTCTGCGAGGTGACGGGCACGGCGGCGGCAACGCTGCAGCCGGCGGCCGGCGCCCAGGGGGAGCTGACCGGGCTGCTGCTGATGCGGGCCTGGCACGAGGCGCAGGGCCGGCGTCCGACCAAGGTGCTGATCCCCGACTCGGCGCACGGCACGAACCCGGCGTCGGCGACGATGGCCGGCTACGAGGCGGTCGAGGTGCCGTCCGACGGCCGGGGCCTCGTCGACCTCGACGCCCTCCGCGGGCTGCTCTCCGACGACGTGGCCGGGCTGATGCTGACCAACCCCAACACCGTCGGCCTGTTCGAGGTCGACATCGAGGCCATCGCCGCCGAGGTCCACGCCGCCGACGGGCTGCTGTACTACGACGGCGCCAACTTCAACGCCATCCTCGGGGTCGTCCGTCCCGGGGACATGGGCTTCGACATCGTCCACCTCAACCTGCACAAGACGTTCGCCACGCCCCACGGCGGCGGCGGGCCCGGCGCCGGGCCGGTGGCCGTGGCGTCGCGGCTGGCGCCGTTCCTGCCCGGGCCGCTGCCCCGACCCGCGCCCTCCGACCCGGGCCGCTTCCGCTGGGAGATGCCGGAGCGTTCGATCGGCCGGATCCACGGCTGGCACGGCAACGCCCTCGTCCTCGCCCGGGCCTACGCCTACATCCTGGCCCACGGCGGCGACGGGCTGTCGGAGATCGCCCGCTGCGCCGTTCTCAACGCCCGCTATCTCAAGGAGCGGCTGCGGGGCGTCTACGACTTTCCCTACGACGGGCCGTGCATGCACGAGTTCGTGGCCTCGTCGGCGCCGATCAAGAAGGCGTCGGGGGCCCGGGCGCTCGACCTGGCCAAGCGGCTCATCGAGGAGGGCTTCCATCCGCCGACGATGTACTTCCCGCTGATCGTCGACGAGGCCCTGATGGTGGAACCGACGGAGACGGAGTCGCCCCAGACGGTGGAAGCACTGGCCGGGGCGCTGCTGGCCGTGGCCGCCGAAGCCGAGGCGGACGGGGGAGCGGCGGCCGCGGCAGCCCCCCGCACCACCCCGGTGGGCCGGATCGACGAGGCCGGCGCCGCCCGACATCTCCGGCTGACCTGGTCGGGCTGACACCGGTCGGGCGCCGAGCCGCCACCGCGCCGCATGAGGCTGCACCCCGCCCAGCTCGGCAACTGGCGCTCCGTCGCCGTCTTCACGCTGGAGCAGCCGCTCGACCTCATGGGCGTGACCGTGCTCTTCGGCGCCAACGGCAGCGGCAAGACCAACATCCTCGAAGCGGTGGCCCGGCTGCTCGACGCCGTCGCCCGGCCCGCCGGGCTCCGGGAGGCGATCCGGGTCGACCGCCGGGCGGCGTCGGAGGACGGGCGCTATCCCGGCCTGCTGGTGGTGGAGCTCGACCGCTGGCGCGAACCCGACCAGCCCGACGGGCAGATCCTGTGGATGCTCCTCGCCAATCCGGCGGTGGAGGCCGTCCTGCTCGACGAGGGCGCCTGGGCGGCCGTGCCCGAGACCGTGCGCCGGCAACTCGACGAGCTGCGCCAAAGCTTTCCCGGTCCCTGCCCGTCGACGGGTGCGCTCAGCACCGTGATGGGACTGTGGGCCCAGGCCCTGGCCGCCGGAGGGACCACCGGCCGGCTCGAGGATCGGCGGACGCTGGCCCGGGCCCTCCTGGCCCAGTGCCTCATCGACCTGCCGCTGGGGCTCCCGATGGTGATCCCGGCCCGGCTGCCCGAAGAGGCCCGGGTCGCCGCCGTGGCCATCGACGAAGCCGGGGGAGCGGCGCGCTGGGACGACCCGCTGTGGGACGCCGCCCACGCCGTGCGGGCCGCGCTCGACTCGCCCCGGCCGGTGTCGATGCGGGCCAGCTACCCGCTCTCCCCCCGGCGGGGGCTGGCGGAGTTCGTGGCCGCCGACATCGGCCGCGCCCTTCGCAACGTGTGGGTCGTCAACGCCGAGACCGCCGGCCTCCACCACGACCTGCTGGCCGCCCTGGCCCGCGTCCCGCTCGAGGACCTGACGGAGGAGGCCAACCGGCTGCTGCCGTCGTTCGTGGCCGCCCGGGGGCGGGTCGTCCTCGAAGCGCGCCACGACCCCGGCACCGGCGCCGCCGTCGTCGACGTGGTGCTCCGGGAGCACGAGGGCGCCGACTGCGGCATCGACGTCCTCGGCCGGGGCGTCGCCCGGTGGGTGGCCATCGCCGTCCGGGCCGCCGCCCGGCGGCTGCTCTCCGGCCACTCGGCGCAGGGCGCGGCGCCGATCCCTGGCGTGCTCCTGATCGACGAACCGGAGGCCCACCTCCACCCCGGGGCGGTGAAGTCGGTGGCCCGGTGGCTCGTCGACCGCAACCGGGAGGACGGGATCGGCGTCGTCGTGGCCACCCACGAGGTCGAGTTCCTCGACCTGCCGGCCGACTCGGCCCAACTGGTCTACGTGTCGAGGCAGCCGGGGCAGTACTCCCGGGCCGATGCCGTCGGCGCCGATCTCCTCGGGGCGCTCGAGGCCCACGCCGACGACCTCGGGCTCTCCCGGGGCCAGATCCTGTTGCGCAGCAAGGCGGTCCTCGTCGTGGAGGGGGCGCAGGACGTCGCCGTCCTGCGGCGCTACTACGACCGCCACCTGCGGGAACGGCGCGTGCTCGTGCTGCCGCTCCACGGTCTCAACGAAGCCCTCTCCCTGCTGGAGCTGGAGTTCCTGGCCCGGCTCGACGTCCCGCTGGTCCTGCTGTGCGACAACGCCCGGGAGGAGCTGCTCCGGAGGGGCCGCCTGCCCGGCACCCCGACCGCCGAGGAGCAGAAGGTCTTCCTGCTCCTGCTCTCGCTCCGGGGGGCGGCGCGGCTGCACGTGGTGTCGCACGGCCTTCCCGACATCGTCGCCGCCCTGCCGGAGGCGGCCGTCGGCGCCGCCCTGCGGGCGGCCGGGGGTGGGACGTTTCCCGGTTGGGCCCGGCTGGCCGAAGGTGCCCGGCGGCGGAAGATCTCGCTCAAGGACCACTTCGCCCAGCGCCTCGGCGTCACCGTCGACGGCGCCTTCGTCGACAGCGTCCTCCGGGCGGCCGATCCGGCCGCGCCCGCCCCCGAACTCGACCGGGCCATGCAGGAGGCGCTGGCCGTCGCCGCTACCCTCGGGTGATGCGTCCGCTCATCGCCGTCACCGGCGTCCCGATCGTGGCGGGCGGCGTGCTCGGCTGGCGCCAGGGGGCGGTGGCCTGCACGGCCGCCTACCTGGAAGCGCTGCAACGGGCCGGGGGAGACCCCGTGATCGTCCCGCCCGTCCCGCTCGACGAGGCCGAGGCCGGCGCCCGCCTCGGGCGCTTCGACGGCGTGCTGCTCGTCGGCGGGGGCGACCTCGACCCCGGCCTCTACGGCCAGGAGGCCCGGCCCGAGGTGGCCCACGTGAACCCGGTGCGGGACGAGTTCGAGATCCCTCTGGTCCGGGCGGCGATCGCCCGGGGCCTGCCGACGCTGTGCATCTGCCGCGGCGCCCAGGTCCTCAACGTCGCCCTCGGCGGGACGCTGCACCAGCACATCAGCGACCGGGAGGATCTCGTCGCCCATCGCAACGACGACGGCAGCGACGGCGTCATGCACGAGGTGCGGGCCCAGCCCGGATCCCGGACGATGAAGGCCATGGGCATCGAGCGGGCCCGGACGTTCTCGCATCATCACCAGGCGTTGGCCCACATCGGCGACGGCCTCGTCCCGGTGGCCTGGGCCGAGGACGGTCTGCTGGAGGGCGTCGAACTGGAGGAGGGGTGGGTGCTCGGCCTGCAGTGGCACGCCGAGGCGACCGCCGCCGCCGATCCCAGCCAGCAGGCCATCTTCGACACGCTGGTCCGGGAAAGCGCCGACTTTACATAACCTGGATTATAGGCGGCGGGCGCCGAAGGCGCCGAAGGCGCCTTTCGGCGTCCTTCGCCTATAGATCCGTCGTGAGTGGTACGTCCAGGGTTCCGCTGGTTTGCATGGTCCGCGCGTTGAGGCCCGCCTTGCGGCGGGCCTCAACGGGGACTCCGGTGGCGAGTCTTGTGCTACAGCGTTAGACGCTCTGCAGGATCCCGAACAGCTGGCCGGCGACCGGGAGGCTGTTGACGGGCAGGGTGTTCAGCAGGTTGCCGACGATCGGCAGGTCGTTGACCGGCAGCGTGGCGAGCAGCTGGCTGACCATCGGCATCACCGTGCCGCTGACCGAGGTGAACAGCGAGCCGACGAGCGGGAGCTGGGACACCGGGAGGGTCTGCAGGAGGTTGCCCACGACGGGGACGCCGCCGGCGGGCATGCCGCCCAGGAGGTTGCCGAGCATGCCGGCCTGGGAGCCGTTGAGCGTGGCGAGGAGGTCGCCGACGATCGGGAGGCTGTTGACCGGCAGCGCCGGCAGCAGGCTGCTGACGATCGGGAGGCCGGCCGGGGACAGGCTGTTGAGGTTCAGCAGGCCGGTGACGCTGCTCAGCACACCGCCGAGGAGGCCGCTGAGGAGGTTGCCGGCCGGCAGGCCGTTGAGGATGCCGCTCAGGACGGGAATGTCACCGGCGGGCATGGTGCTGAGCAGCTGGCCGACGACGGGCAGCTTGTCGGGGCTCACGACCGACAGCAGGTTGGTGAGGTCGGGGACGCCGGCGGCCGGCAGGTTGCCCAGGACGTTGCCGAGGATGGGCAGGTTCTGGGTCGGGACGACCTTGAGCAGCTGGCCGACGATCGAGAGGTCGGGGGCCGGGAGGCCCAGGACGCCCGAGACGTTGGCCGCGCCGCCGGCCTGCAGGTTGCCGAGGAGGCCGGTCACGGCGCCGAGGTTGCCGACCGGAACGGCCTGGAGGAGCTGGCCGATGATCGGCAGGCTGTTGACCGGCAGGCTGGAGAGCAGGCTGCTCACCTGGGGCATCTGGGCCGCCGGGACGAGCTTGAGGACGTCGCTGAGGCCGGGGACGTTGATCCCGGGGATCGCCACCGACGCCGAGGCTGCCGGGGTGCCCGACGTCACCGGGAGGCTCTTCGGAGTGGTGACCGAGACCCCGCCCGGATTCACCGCCACCGAGGCGCCGGTACCCGGCACCGAGGCGGAGACCGACGGGATGGCCGAGGAGACCATCGGGATCGACGGGATCGGCAGCTCGACACTGGCCGAGGGGACGGTGCCCGAGGTGTCGGCCGAGGCCTTGAGGCCGGCGGCCGAGGCGGTCACGGTGGCGCTCGTGGGCGAGGCGCTGAGGTTGGCCGAGCCCACGAAGGCGTAGGCGCCGGCGAAGCCCGCGATGGTCGTCGCCGCCACGGCCGATGCGAGGGGTACCTTGAATCGCACTGGGGGTTGCCTCCTGTGTTGGTTGCGATCGTGGACTTCGACAACCGGAGGCAGAGGTGGGAGGGCCGCCCGGCTTCTTCGTCCCGCCGGCTCAGGATGAGGCCGGACGGGGCTAGGGGCCATAGCCCGGGATGACTAATTCCATGGTCCCGACGGACTAGTCACCGTGCCCGTAGCGGGACATCGGGGCCCGAAGCTGCCACCCGGTCGGGCTAGCCCGTCCGGACGAGGAGTGGTTCCTTCGGCCGGTGGACCGCTCCCCCGGCCGATCGCCCGACGGTCAGGGGAAGATGCCGCGGAAGCGGATGGCGGCGGCCACCCGGTCGAGGGCCACACAATGGGCCCCCCGGCGCAGGTCGACGCCGAGGCCCTCGGAGCGGTCCCAGACGGCGTTGAAGGCGGCCTGCATCCGGGCCCGGAGCCGTTCGGCGGTCACCGTCGGCTCCCAGGGATACCCCTCCCGGGCCTGGACCCACTCGAAGTAGGAGGCCGTCACTCCCCCGGCGTTGGCCAGGATGTCGGGCACGACCAGGATCCCCTTGTCGGCCAGGACGGCGTCGCCCTCCACGGTTGTCGGCCCGTTGGCCCCCTCCACCACCACCGACGCGGTGAGGGCGGCGGCCTGCGCCGGGCCGATGGCCCCGGCCAGGGCGGCGGGGACGAAGGCCTCGCAGGGCACGGCGAACAGCGCCTCCGACGGCAGCGGGTCGCCCAGCGGGAACCCGGCCACGGTGCCGTGGGCGCGGACGTGGGCGGCGAGGGCGGCGACGTCCAGCCCGGCCGAGTTCGTCACCGCTCCCATGAGGTCGCCGACGGCCACGACCCGCACGCCGAGGCTGGAGAGGAGGTAGGCCAGCGGGCCGCCGACCTTCCCGAAGCCCTGCAGCGCCACCCGGGACCCGGCCACCGGCAGGCCGAGCTTGGCGAAGGCCTCCCGCACCATGATCGTCACGCCCTCGGCGGTGGCGCCGTGGTGGCCCTGCACGCCGCCGACCTCGAGGGGCTTGCCCGTGACGACGCCGGGCGCCGCCTCTCCCCGGGCCATGGCCACGGTGTCCATCAGCCAGGCCATGACCCGTTCGTCGGTGTTGACGTCGGGGGCCGGCACGTCGCGGTCGGGGCCCAGCATCGGAAGGATCTCCCAGGTGTAGCGCCGGGTGACGCGCTCCAGCTCGGCCGTCGACAGCGCCGAGGGGTCACAGCGCACTCCCCCCTTGCCACCGCCGAAGGGGATGTCGACCACGGCGCACTTCCACGTCATGGCGATGGCCAGCGCCGCGACGTCCTCCTTGGTCAGCGCCGGGTGGAACCGCAAGCCCCCCTTGGCCGGGCCGCGGGCGGTGTCGTGGTGGATCCGCCAACCGACGTAGACCTCGACCCGGCCGTCGTCCCGCCGGACGGGCACCGACACCTCGAGGATCCGCTTCGGCCGGGACAAGACGTTGAGGACGTCGTCCTCCAGCCCGACCAGGGCGGCCGCCTCCTGCAGCCGCTCCATCTCGGCCAGCCAGGGATCGAAGCGGGCCGGTGGCGTCGCCGCGCCCGGCGGCTCCCCGGCTCCGTTCGCCGGCTGCTCACCCATCGGAGCCGGAGGATCGAGCGCCGTGGTCACTTCCGCGACGATACCGTCAGACCCCGGCCCGGCGGAGGAACTCGGCCAGCCCGGGCACCAGTGCGTACGTTTCGAGCTCGTCGACCCGGACCCAGGCCACCTCGGCGGCGTCGTCGCCGGGTCGGGCCGGGGTCGCGGGATCGGAAAGCTCGGCGGCGAAATCGAGGATCACGAAGTGGTACGGAGCCGGATCGTCGCCCATCCGCTCCGCCCAGCCGAGGAACCGCCCGACGTGGACGTCGAGGCCCGTCTCCTCCATCACCTCCCGGGCCACCGCCGCCTTGAGGGCCTCGCCGAATTCCACCCGTCCGCCGGGTATGGCCCACTGCCCCACCGCCGTCCCCCGGCCGCGGCGCACGAGGAGGATCTCGTCGTCCCGCCGGATCACGGCCCCCACCGCCACCTCAACGTTCGAAGGCATGGTGCATCACGATCGCCCGGGCGGTGAACCCGCTCTCCTCGAAGAAGTTCTTGGCCGCCCGGTGCCCGGGCAGGGCGAAGGCGTCGACGCCGACGCAGCCTTCCCGGCGGCAGAAGCCCATGAGCCCGTCGAGCATCGTCTCGCCCACTCCGACGGCCCGGGCCTCGGCGTCGACGAACAGCTCGGCCACGACGCCGAGCTTGCGGCCGTCGCTCAACGGCTCGACCGACGCCACGCCGAAGCCGACGACGGCGCCGTCGAGCGTCCCGACGACGACGCAGGACGCCGGATCGGTGAGGAGGGTGCCGTAGGCCTCGGCCGGCGGACCCTGCCTGGCCTCCCGCACCGCCCAGATGGATCCGCCCCGCATCGGCAGCAGTTCGTTCCGGAGCGCTTCGGCCAGCGCCACGATGGCCGGCAGGTCGTCGGGCGTGGCCGCCCGGACCGCCTCCTCGGCCGTGGCGGTCACCGCGTCAGCCGAGCAGGCGATCGATGGCCACGAGGACGGTGCGCCGGCCCCGGCTGCCCTCCTCGTAGGCCCGAACGGCCTGGAGCTCGGCGGGTGTGAGGCCGGTCAGCCGGGACACCACCTGCGACGCCGAGAGCTCGTCGTAGTCCCGGATGGGCAGATCGGCGGCCGACCCCCGGGCGGCCGGGCGGGCGGGCGAGCCGGACGGGCGCCGCGCCGTCTTCGTCGCCCTGGCCGCCGGAGCGGGCCCGGTCGCCGCCGGTGGAGCGGGCGGGGCCGGTGGAACAGGCGGGGGTGGAGCAGGCGTCGCCGCCGGGGCGGCGTTCGGACGCTCGGCGCCGTTGGTCCACCGGCCGTCGGCCGCGGTGCCGGCGATGAAGCTGGCCACGCCCTCCGCCGTGCGCCGGGCCTCGGCCAGGCGGGCGTCGACCTCCCGCCGGAGCTGGCGGCCGCCGAACATCACCGCCACCTGCCCGATCATGCGGGCCTTGCGGACCTCCTCCGTCAGCTTGCCCTCGGCCTCGGCCAGCTGGGCGCAGCCTTTCGACAGCGCCTGGCCGACGACGTCGGGGACAGTCCCGACGATCTCCGGCAACCGCTTCCAGGCCATGACGGCGAATCCGATCGGCAGGTGGACGAACAGGTCCTTGGCCCGCTCGACGGGATCGATGGTGCGGGCGTCGCCCTGGCCGTCGCCGTTCATCATCGGGAGGAGTCTAGGACCGGTCATCCTCGTCGTACCCAGTCGGGCGCCGGGCCCGGCCGGCGGCGACCACCCCGGCCAGCAGCACCGCCGACGCCGCCACGACCCACTCCCCCAGCACGGTGTAGGGCGTCCGCCCCCGGTAGGTCGACACCTGCCCGACGAGCACGGTCGGCTGGAACAGGCGCGTCCGGCTCTGCACCCGGCCGGTGTGGTCGACCAGGGCGCTGATGCCGGAGATGGCCGCCTGCAGGAGGGGCCGCCCCGTTTCCGCCGCCCGGAACTGGCCGATCGCCAGGTGCTGGGCCGAGTTCGCCGACCGCCGGTAGGAACGGTTGTTGGTGAGGACGACGATGGCGTCGGCCCCCCGCTCGGCGTACTGCCGGGCCAGCGAGGCGAAGGCCGACTCGAAGCAGATGAGGGCGCCGATCCGGTGCGAGGCGACGTCGAAGACCGTCGGGCCGCGGCCCGGGGCATAGTCCGTCGGAACCTTCTGGAGCGCGTCGATGAACGACAGCTCGGAGCGCCACGGCACGTACTCGCCGAACGGCACCAGGTGCCGTTTGCGGTAGATCTCGGCCGTGCGGCCGGTGCCCGACGGATCCTTCGGGTCGGCCGGTTCCGGCCGGTAGTGGAAGGCGGCGTTGTAGAGCCGGCCGTGCGGGGCGGGGATGTTGCCACCGGCGACGACGTCGGCGTGGTGGGCGGCGGCCAGGCTGGTGAGGGCGACGTCGAGCGAGTGGTCCCGGCGGGGATCGGCGTCGAGGCTCGACTCCGGGAGCACGATCAGATCGACCGGGGCGGTGACGTCGCCGGCCAGGCGGAGCTCGTTGCGCACGATGTAGCGGTCCTGCACCTCCTCGACGGTGAGGTCGCGGTTGAGGTCGTTGCCCTGGACCAGCGCCACCCGCAGCCGGCCCGTCGGCGTCAGGTCGGGCAGCGCTGCGGCGGCGGCGACCGCGGCGACGACGACGGCGACGATCCCGGCCAGCGCGGGGCCGAGCATCCTTCGCCGTTCGGCCTTCGGTGCCTCGCTCCCCCGGTGCCGCCAGGCCAGGACCAGATCGAGTAACCATCCGTTGACGGCCACGGCCATCCACGACACCAGCGGGACGCCGCCCCAGGCAGCCAGCGCCCGGGCCACGCCGAAGTCGTGGAAGGCGTAGCCGACGTCACCCCAGGGAAACCCGCCGAACGGCAGGCGTCCCCGTCCGGCCTCGACCAGCACCCACACCGCCGCCAGCACCGGAGCGGCGCGATGGCCCCTCCGGGACAGCCAGGCGGCGATGACCCCGGCCAGGAACCACCAGGTCGACAGGAACAGGACGAAGGGGATGTAGGCGACGACGCCGAAGTAGCGGGTCCATTCGACCAGCAGGGCGAAGAAGACGATCCCGGCCGCACCGCTGTAGAGGCCCGCCGCCGCCGGACGGGCGTTGCGCCAGACCCACAGCAGTGGCGCCAGCGCCACCAGCGCCAGCGGCCCGAAGTCGAGGGGTGGAAAGGCGGCGGCCAGCAGCAGGCCCGAGAGCACCGCCGCCGCCAGGCGCGCTCTCCACCCCGTCCGCACTACACGCAGTCGGCGCAGAGCATCCGTTCGGCGTCGGCCAGCTGGCTCGGATGCTTGACCAGGAAGCACGAGCGGCAGACGAACTCACCCGGCCGCTTGGGGGGGATGCGGGAGCTCGGGTCGGCCCGGTCGTCGACTTCGCTGTCGTCTTCGTCCTCTTCGTACTCCTCCTCGTCGAGGAGGCCGGACGTGCGCTCCAGTAGCAGGACGTCGAGCGGCTCCTCGACGTCGTCGGGATGGAGTTCCTCCTCGAGGTCGACGACCTCGTCCTCCTCGTCCTCCGCCTCCTCGACGAGGGTAGCGACGTCATCGCTGTCGTCGACGAGGACGTCGTCGTCGTCATCGATATCGACGTCCTCGACGTCGAGGTCCGAGCCGAACTCGTCTTCGTCGAGTTCGGCCTCGAGGTCCTCGGGCTCGGACGGCTCTTCTACTTCGTCTTCGAATTCGTCGTCGTCGACCACCGGCAATCCCTCCTCGAAGGGTGCCGGAGTATAAGCCGAATCGTCCGCGAAATCGCGCCTCCTCCG
>Ga0070741_10003427_pt1 | contig 39482 bp, 44 predicted proteins | sample Coa_R1_4_FD_66440 | JGI IMG/M metagenome (GOLD analysis project Ga0070741, IMG submission 66440) | Surface soil microbial communities from Centralia Pennsylvania, which are recovering from an underground coalmine fire - Coalmine... | ecosystem: Environmental > Terrestrial > Soil > Unclassified ...
CCGGCGGAACTCCATTCCCACACTCTAGGTGATGGCCTTACGGACCAAGCCGATGGTTTCGACGGCGGTTTCGGGGTCGGCGATGTAGTCAAGGGGCGCGCAGACGCACCACGTCGCGCCCGCGGCGGCCACCGCACGGAGGTGGCCGGCGACGTCGTCGACGGTCCCTGCGACGAGGCCGGGGCGTTCGCCGAAGCGGGCGAGCAGGCGGTCGAGCCCGGCCCGGTCACGGCCCACGAGCACCTGCCCGCCCCAGGTCACTTCCGGGGCGCCACCGTCGTCGCTCGCACCGAGCTCCGATGGGGCGACGCCCCACAGGTTGCGGGCGGCGCCCGATCGCGCGGCGACAGCCGCGGTCGCGCGCGAACGGCCGCCGACCCACGTCGCGAAGCCACGCTGCACGAGCGCCGTCGCGACGCGCTCCAGTTCGGCGAGGCGCACCGCGGCGTGCGGGTAGGCGACGCCGAACGCGTGGTTCTCGGGCGCGCTGAGGTGGTCGCCGGTCCCCACGCCCGCAATAACGCGCGCGCGGCCCGCCACGGCAGCCAGCGCGCCGAACGCGCCGAACAGGTCGTCGTCGGGCATCAGCCCGACGCGCGCGACGAGCGGCCCGAGGTGCACGCGTTCCGTCGACGCCGCGACCGCGCCGAGGACGCCGAAGGACCACAGGGCGGGGCGCCCCGGGCTGCCCATGGGCCACAGGTGGTCGAACACGAACACGCCGTCGAGCCCGACCGCTTCGGCGACCGCCGCGGCGCGCAACGGTGCGCTGCCGTCGGCGGTGAACGTCGGCAGCGTGACGCCGACGTTCATGTGCCGCGCGCGAGGAGGGCTGCCCCGATGGCGCCGGCGCGTTCGCCGAGCGCGGCCGCGACGAGCGGGACGGGGGGACGGTGCTGCCCCCCCTCGAGCAGGGCCGCGAAGGCGCGGCGCGCGGGCTCGAGCAGCACGGGCCCGGCCTCGACCATGCCGCCGCCGATGACGATCACCTCCGGGTCGAGGACCGTGGCCAGGTTGGCCAAGCCGACGGCGAGCCACCACGCGAACCGGTCCATCACGGCGATGGCCTGCGCGTCGCCTTCCGCCGCGGCGACGGTCACATGCTCACCGCGGACCGCTTCGGCGTCGCCCCCAGCCAGCTCCACGACGCGCGCCGCGACCCCCGCGTGCGCGGCCTCACGCGCCATCCAGCCGAGGCCCGAGCCCGACGCGTAGCGCTCCCAGCACCCGCGCTGCCCGCACGGGCACCGCGGCCCGTTGGGGTCGACGACCATGTGCCCGAACTCACCGGCGAAGCCGTGGTGCCCCCCCACCAGGGTCCCGCCCAGCACGACGCCCCCGCCGATGCCCGTCCCGATGGTGGCCATCACCACGTCGCTGGCACCGCTTGCCGCGCCGCGGGTGAACTCTGCCCACGTGGCAGCGGTGGCGTCGTTGGTCACGATGGCGGGGCCGAGCCCGCGCCGGGCCAGCGCGGCCCGCACCGGCACCTCCACCACGCCGGGCAGGTTGGGGACGAACCGCAGCACGCCATCGCGGTCGACGAGCCCCGGCACGCCGACACCGACCCCGGACCCGGGAGCGCCCGCCTGGAGGTGCTCGACGAGGTCGCCGATGGCGCCGAGCAGCGCGTCAGCGGTGCGCGGCGTGGGCACCCGCTGTTCGGCCACCACGGTCCCGTCGGCGGCGAGGAGCACGCCGAGGCTCTTGCTCCCCCCGACGTCGACCCCGACCGTGGTCACGTGGTGCGGGCGCCCTCGACCCTTGCCTTGAGGTCGTGCAATGCCGCGTGCGTGATCATCACGGCGGCCCGGCGCTTGACGAACGACGGCAGCGGGATCCGCAGGTCGGCCTCGAGGTGGTACGTCACCTCGGTCGCGTCACCCGCTCCCACCGGCGCGAACTCGTAGGCGCCGTCGAGGCGGTTGGTGATGTCGCCTGCCACCTCGACCCATGACAGCCGCTCGGGCGCGCCGCTGTAGTCGTAACGCAGCGTGTAGCCGGTGCTGCGCCCGAACGCCGCGGCGCGGAAGCGGACCACGCTCGGGCGTCCCTCGCTGTCGCGCTCCTCGACCACGACGTCTTTGATGTCACCAGCCCACTCCGGGTAGCGCTCGACGTCGACCGCGACGTCGTAGCACGCCTGCGGGGCGGCGTTGATCACGATCTGCTGCGTTGCGTGCTCGCCCAACCGCGCCACCCTACCGAACCGCTCAGCGCCGCCCGCGCCGCCGCACGGCCGGCGGCTTCCGGGGCGGGAACACGCCGTGGCGGGCGCCCCACAGCGCGATCATCCCGAGGCCCCACATGTTGGCCAGGATGCCGAAGGCCAGGACGGAGTGCGGGCGGGCGGCCGCGGTGCTCACCGACACCGCGATCTCCACGGCGAGCGACGCGTACAGGCGTGCCTGCACCGACCGGGGCGCCGAGCCCGCCAGCCCGAACACGGCGCCGATGGCGATCTCGGACTCGCGGCTGCGCCCGATGGCGATCACGTACGCAGCGAAGAACGCGACGATGCCGCCGACGAACATGGCCACGGCGACCACCAGCGCGGCGACGTCGAGCGGGTGCGGGTCGATGGCGCCCGCCACCGCGGTGACGACGAGCAGCGCCGTCCCCCACCATGACGCGGCCACGATCGCCCGCCCGGCGCCGGGGGCGGCGAGCTCGGGCTGTGCGCGGGGCGGCCGCTCGGTCGCGGTCCCGCCCTCGGCTGCGTCCCCGGCTGCTCGGCCGGCCCCCGCCGCCGGGGCCTCCCGGCCGGGAGGCATGGGCTTGCGCTCGCGCGGTGGGCGGGCTTCGCGCCCTGGGGGCATGGGCTTGCGCTCGCGGCGCGGCCTGGCGCTGGTCATCGGACCGGTGCCGCCTCCCATCGCCGCAGGGCGCTGGACAGCCGCTCGGCGAGGAGGTCCCAGGAGTACTCGTCCACCGCCCGCCGCCGGGCCGCCTCGCCCATCCGGGCGCGCAGGGCGGGGTCGTCGAGCAACGTGGCCAGCGCGGCGGCGACCGCATCGGGGTCGCGCGGGTCGCCCACCACGAGCCCGGTCACCCCGTCCTCCACCGCCTCGGCGGCGCCCCCGCTGGCGCCGGCGACCTGCGGGACCCCGCACGCGGCCGCCTCCAGGAACACGATGCCGAACCCCTCCTGTTCGAGCCCGGCCCACCGGTCGCGGCACACCATGGCGAACACGTCGGCGACACCGTCGAGCGCGGCGAGGTCGGCGTCGCTCACCCGCCCGAGGAAACGCACCGGAACCGCATGGCGGCCGGCGACGACGCGCAACCGGGAGCGGTCGCGCCCCGCTCCCGCGATGGCGATGGTGAGCCCGGGGCGGTGCGGGAGCAACCGCGTCGCCGCCTCGATCACGACGTCGAAGCCCTTGCGGGGGACGAGCCGGCTGGCGCACACGACCAGCGGCCCGGACGCGGGCAGCCCGAGGCGCACGCGCGTCGCCTCCCGCGCGCCGGCCTCGATCGGGCGGAAGCGCTCCGGGTCGACGCCGGGGGGCACGACGGTCACGTCGGGCAGCGGGCCGCCGGCGGCGCGGGCCGCCTCGGCCGCGGCGTACTCCCCCGCCGCGATCACGCCCGTCGCGCCCCGCAGCACGCGCGCGAGGAGGGCGCGCGTCCCGGGCAGCCGCCCCGGCACCGTGACCTCGGCGCCGTGGAGGACGACCGCGTACGGCAGCCCGAGCGAGGGGCCGATCAGCCCGAGCGGGAGGGCAGGGTCGAGGACCACGAGGGCGGCGCCCGCCTCCTTGGCGGCGCGCTGGACGGCGCGCCGGACCGCTGGTGTCGGCAGCAGCACGGGGGCGCGCCCACGCGTGACCGGGAAGGGCTGGTCGCGGTCCCACGCAGCGGCGCCCTCGTAGGGCGTGGTCAGTACCGCTGCGTCCCCCGCCGGGAGCCGCCGCCACAGCTCCCAGAGGTACGTCTGGATGCCGCCGACCTTCGGGGGGAAGTCGTTGGTGACGAGCAGGTGGGTCATGCGCGAGGCCGCACGGCGTGGCGCCCCCGGAGCTCGGCGCGCACCATGGCGTCAGCTTCGGTGGTCTCGAGCTCGTCGGCCAACTCCGGGCGGCCGAGGCGCGCCGCGGCCCACACCGCGTGGGCGCGCACGAGGGGGTCGCGATGGCGCAGGCACCGCCGCACCGCGGCGAGGGCGCGCTCGTCGCCGGGATCGGCGCGGTTGCCGAGCACGACCAGCGCGTTGCGCCGCAGGTAGCGGGCGTCGCGCTCCGGCACGTACCACCGGCCGGCCGCGGCGAGGACGGCGGCGTCGTCGTCGTCGAGCAGGTCGAGCACGTCCACCGTGGGCCGCCTGCCCGGCTCGGGGGGTGCGCCGTCGGGGCTGCGGCTCGTGTGCCCGCGCCGCGCGTCGCCGCCGCCGCCACCCGCGCCCCGCACCGCCGCCTGGTTGGGCGGGCAGGCCTCCTGGCAGTCGTCGCAGCCGTAGATGCGGTCGCCGAGCGCGTCACGGAACTCGGTTGGGAACACGCCCCCGGCCTGCAGCAGCCACGCCAGGCACCGGCGGGCGTCGACCACACCGGGCGCGACGATGGCGCCAGTCGGGCAGGCGGGGATGCACCGCGTGCACGTCCCGCACCCCCCGGCCGCCGGTGCCGATGCGGGCAGGGCGGCGTCGGTCACGATGGTGCCGAGGACCACCCACGAGCCGTGGCCGCGCACGAGCAGGTTGGCGTTGCGCCCGTACCACCCGAGGCCGGCGCGGTACGCTGCTTCCCGGTCGACGAGTGCATTGTCGTCGGCCACCACAACGGCCTGGTGGCCGCCGTCGCGCAGCAGCGCGGCGCCGCAGTCGAGGCAGCGCCGCAGCTCGGCGTAGAAGTCCGACCATGCGTAGCGGGCGACCCGCCCCGGCACCGCGCCCGCGTCGGGCCGCGGGGCGGTGCGCAGGTACCCCAGCGCCCCGACGACGAGGCTGCGGGCCCCCGGCACAATGCGCGACGGGTCGGTCGAGCGCTCGGGGTTGCGGTAGGTGAACGCCATGCCGCCATGGAGCCCGGCATCGCGACGGCGGTGCAGCTCGGCGCGGGTGGTGGCGAACGGTTCGGCGGGGGCGATGCCGGCCACCAGGCCCGCATCGGCGAGCGCGGCCAGGACCTGCTCAGCCAGCTCCTCGGGCCCGGTCGGCACCGGTCACCCCCCGGCCCCGTTGGCGCCGTCCACGGGTGGCACGGGACGCGCTCGCGCGGCGCGGGCCGGCCGGCGGGCCGCCCCGGGCGGCTCCGGCGACGGCGACGGCGACGGGGCGGGCTGGGCGGTGGCGGGCAGGGCCGCGTCGGGAGCCGTGGCGCGCGATCGGCGTGCCCTGCGGGGGGAGGCGGGCTCGAACGGGAGCTCCACGGGTGCGCCGGGGCGGGCGGCGGCGGGCTCGGGCGCCGGGATGGGCGCGGGGGCCGCGGCCCGCGAGCCGTCACCGGGCCCGTGCTCGTCGGCGCCGCTGGGGCCCCCGCCACCACGTGCACCGCCGGCACCGCTGGCCGGCGCCACGCCACCGCTGGCCGCACCCGGTCCGTCGGCGCCAACCCAGCCGAGTTCGGTCGCCCGCTCGTTGAGGGCGGTCAGCCGCCCCGTCCTGACGTCGAAGCCCCATCGCGCCGCCTGGTCGCGGGTACGCAGCGGGGCGCGGAACTCCACCACCCACTGAGTCTCCCGCAGTTGGTACGCGTCCCAACCCCCATCGAGCTCGTCGGGGGTGAGGACCGCCCCCTCCGCGGCCAGGTTGGTGGCCACCGAGCGACCGAGGGACTCCGACGACCCGCCGCGGCCCTCCACGTCGAGCACGGCCGCATGCGCCCGCGCCGCCACATGGGCGCGCTCGGCCAGCACGGGCGCGGCGAACCGCCGCACCCAGTCGTCATCGACTCCCGCCTCCATGGCCACGTCTTCGATCCTGCGGCCGGCGCGCAGGCGCGCCTGGATCTCCCGGGGTGCCAGCGCGCTCCCCTGCGCGGGGCGCGCCGGCGCGAACGACGCGGCGGGCGCGGGATGGCTGCTCGATCGGTCGCGCCGCTCAAGGACCTCGCGGATGGCGTCGAGCAGCTCGCCGTCCAACGCCACGACATACCCACCCGAGCGTGCGCCCGTTTTGGCGCTGAAGATCAGGCCGTCGAGCTCCGACGTGAAGCCGACGAGGTGGAGACGTTGCACCAGTGGGCGGACCGTAGCACCGGACCAGCCGCAACAAGCCGATGCCGGTCATCAGGCGGACCGGTGCCGCAGTGCCGGGGCGAGGCCGGCACGGGTGAGCAGCATCGCCGCCCGGGCCTCGGCGACGTCGATGACGATGGCGCCGCCATGGGCGTCGTCGTCGCACAGGAACGTGACCAGGCAGTCGGCGCAGGCGTCGGAGTGGCGCATGACGCAGGTGTCGCAGTCGATGACGAGCGGTGCGGTGGTCATGCCACCAGTGTGCGGGCCCCCTCTGACAGCTACGGGCGCTCGACGCGCTCGACGGCGCGGCCGTGGCCGCACCAGCGGCAGGAGACGTCTTCGACGTGCTCCGAGAGCGTCTCGCGCTCCTCCACCTGGAGTTCGCCTCCGATCGTGTAGTGGTGATAGGCCCGCTCCCGGCGGGTGACCACGACGTCGAAGCGGGTCAGATTGCCGCACGCACCGCACCGGTAGCGCACGACGGGCGCAGACGCAGTCACCACGCCGGAGCGTACCGGGCAGGTTCTCCTCGGTCGCTGGACCATCGAACACATGTTCGATAGCGTGTGGCGGTGCAACGCTCGTTCGACGACCTCGGGCAGCCTCTCGCCACCGTCACGTTCGTGGTCCTGGACCTCGAGACGACGGGTGCCTCCCCGCAGACTTGCGCCATCACCGAAGTCGGGGCCGTGCGGGTCCGCGGCGGCGAGGTGCTCGGGACGTTCCAGACGCTCGTGAACCCGGGGCTCCCCGTGCCGCCCGCCATCACCGTGCTGACCGGGATCACGGAGGCCATGCTCGTGCCCGCACCGAAGATCGGCGATGTCCTCGGGCCGTTCACGCGCTTCGTCGGTGACGCGGTGATCGTCGGGCACAACGTGGCGTTCGACCTCCGGTTCCTGCGCGCTGCCATGGAAGAGCACGGCTACCCCCGGTTCACCAACACCGTCGTCGACACCTGCGCTCTCGCACGTCGGCTCGTGCGCGAGGAAGTGCCGAACTGCCGGCTGTCCACGCTGGCGGAGCGCTTCCGCACCGGCCGCCGCCCGACCCACCGCGCCCTCGACGACGCATGGGCGACGGTTGACGTCCTGCACGCGCTGCTCGAGCGCGCCGGGTCGATTGGCGTGCTCGGTCTCGATGATCTCGTCGCCCTGCCGCGCGTCGGCGCGCACCCGCAACTCGGCAAGCTGGCACTGGCGAACCGGCTGCCACGCTGCCCCGGCGTCTACGTCTTCCGCGACGCGGGGAGGCGGCCGCTCTATGTCGGCAAGGCCGTCGACCTCCGTCGCCGCGTGCGCTCGTACTTCACCGGGGACGACCGCCGCAAGGTCGGCCCGCTGCTGCGCGAGCTGCACGCCATCGACCACGTCCCGTGCAGCAGCGAGCTCGAGGCGAGCGTCCTCGAGGTGCGCATGATCCACGAGCTCACCCCGCGCTACAACCGGCGCTCGAAGCACTGGCGGGGCTACGCGTACGTCAAGCTCACCCTTGACGAACCGTGGCCGCGGTTGTCGGTCGTGCGCCAACCACGGCCGTCGGACGGCTGTGTGTACGTCGGGCCCGTCGCGTCTGTCGGGACGGCGCGCCGCATCGCCGCGGCGATCGGATCGGTCGCGCCCCTGCGCCGGTGCACCGCACGTGTCCCTGCCGGAGCGTGCGCCGCGCCGCTGCGCGATGCGCCGTGCACGCCCGCACAGCTCGGTGTCTCATGGTGCCCGTGCGCTGGCGGGGTCCCGCAGGACGTGTACCGGGCGATGGCCGAAGACGTCCGCAGCGCGTTGACCACCGACGCGCGCCCGCTGTTCTCGAAGCTGGCGGCCAAGCTGTCGCGCCTCGCCGCGCAACAACGGTTCGAGGAGGCCGCGGAGCTCCGCGACGGCGCGGCCGCGCTGTCACGCGCCCTCGAACGCCAGCGCCGGTACGACGCGCTGCGCGCCGCAGGGCAGATCCGCATCGAGCTGGCGGGCGGCGCCTGGGCCATCATCGACGGCGGCATCCTGCGCCACGCCGGTCGTGCGGAGCGCGACGAGACGGGCGTGCTGTTCGACAGGCACGGGGAGGGCACGGGCGAGATGGCGCCGCTCGGCGCCGACGGGCCAGTGCCCCGCGACCTGGCGGACGAGCTGGCGACGATCGCCGCGTGGCTCGACGGGCGGGGCGGGGCCACCCGGCTCGTGCGCTGCGACCGGGGGCTGGCGCTGCCGGTGGCGCGGCTCGCCACCTTCGAGCCGCGTCAGCGCTCGGGCTGACCCGGTCGAGGGGTGACGCTCGGCTGCGGCCCGCCCCCTCGGGGCACGCGGGCACGCTCCTCGGCGCGTCCGCGGAGCATGGGGATCTCGGTCCCGCCAGGCGGGAGGGCGTGCTGGTCCTCGGCGTCGTCCGGGAGGCGGGGCCCGTCCTCCATGGCGTCGAGTTCAGCGCGCGCGTCGGCGAGGACCTGGAGCCGGTGGTCGAGGGCCTCGAGCTCGACGCCCGCGCCCGTCGGGCGCGGCGAGGCCATCACCGCCACCTCGGCCAGACGGGACCCGATCCGCTCGACCTCACGAACCTGCGGCTCGAGGTCGTTGACCAGTCGCCACCGCGTCGCCGCGGGGCAGCGGGCGGCGACGACCAACCGGTGGTCGAGGTCGACGGCCTGGCGCTCGAGGAGCGAGACGCACGCGGCGACGTCACCGCGGACGGTCACGTCCGGCGGCATGCCACCCAGCGCGGCACGCGCCCCGTCGACGGCCCGCCGCAACCGGCGGTGGGCGCTGGCCGCGCGTGATGGAGCCGCCAGCCAGTGGAGCGGGGCGCCCGTCTTCGCGCCGGGCACCACCCGGTTGTGGCGCGCCAGCAGCCACAGCGAGGTGAGCGTCGCGACCAGCCAGCACACCACGATGACCGCGATGACGATGAGGAGGACCGTCACGGCTCCCACCGTACCGATGCGCCTGCGGTAGTCGGGCGGCGCGCGGCGAGCCGGCGCTCGCGGGGCCGAGCCTGCCGCTGGGGGCTACGCGTCGCCGCCCAGGTCCCACAGCGCCTCGAGGTCGTGGCGGCTGTAGGCCTGGAACGCGATCAGTGTGCGAGTCGCCACGATGCCCTCCAGGGCGCTGACCCGACGGGTCACCACGTCGGCGAGCTCCTCGTGGTGGCGCACACGGACGATGGCGACGATGTCGGCCTCACCCGCGACGGAGTAGACCTCGGCGACGCCGGGGACGTCGGCGAGCTCCTCCGCCAGATCGGCGATGCGCGCCGGCTCGGCGTCGATCAGGACGAACGCGTGGACCACCCGCGCAGGCTACCCAGCCGCCGCCGTGGACACCCGGGCCAACGCCTCGAGCACGGCCGCGGCCCGACCAGAGTCGATCGCCGCCTGCGCCGTCGCGACACCGCCTTCCAGGTCGGCGCACTGGCCGCCCACGACGAGCGCGGCCGCGGCGTTGAGCACCACGATGTCGCGCATCGGCCCGGGCGTACCGTCGAGCACGGCGCGCGCGAACGCGGCGTTCGCCGCCGCATCGCCGCCGAGCACCTCGTCGCGTCCTGCCGCGGCAAGGCCCAGGGCCTTCGGGTCGACGGTGAACGTGCGGGTTTCGCCGCCGCGCAACTCGTGCACCGTCGACGTCGCGGAGGTGCTGAGCTCGTCGAGGCCGTCGTGGCCGTACACCACGAACGCGTGCTCGGCCCCGTTGGCCCCCAGCACGCCGAGCACCTTCTCGGCCATGCGCGGGTCGCTGACGCCGACGACCTGGCGCCGCACCCGCGCCGGGTTGGCGAGGGGCCCGAGGAAATTGAACACGGTGGGCACGCCGAGCTCGCGCCGCACCGGCACGGCGTGGCGGAGCGCGGCATGGAACCGCGCCGCGAAGCAAAAGCCCATCCCCGCTTCCTCCACGCACCTACCCACGTCCGCCGGCCCGAGGTCGATAGCGACCCCGAGCGCTTCGAGGACGTCGGCCGAGCCCGCCTTTGAAGAGGCAGCGCGGTTGCCGTGCTTGCACACCTTGGCGCCCGCCCCGGCGGCGACGAACGCGGCGATGGTGCTCACGTTGATCGTGCCGCTGCGGTCGCCCCCGGTCCCGCACGTATCGATCACCACGGCCCGCGTCTCGGCGCTGAGCGGGACGGGCTCGGCGAACTCGAGCATGGCGCCCACGAGCCCCGACATCTCGGCCACGGTCTCGCCCTTGATGCGCAGGCCCACGGCGAAGGCCGCGATCTGGGCCGGGGTGGCATCGCCCCGCAGGATCTCCGCCATCGCCGCGGCGGCCTCCTCCCGCGAGAGGTCGGCGCCGGCGCACAGCGGCGCGAGGACCGCGGGCCAGCCGCCGATCTCCTCGAGTAACGCCAAGACGGCGGGGAGGCTACGCGGAGCGGCGGCGCTGGCGCAGGATCCGGCGGCGTTCCCGCTCGGTCGCGCCACCCCAGACCCCCTCGCGCTCGCGGCTGGCCAGGGCGAACTCCAGGCATGGCTGGCGCACCGGGCAGCGGTCGCACACGAGCTTGGCCGCGCGCGACTGTTCCTCGGACAGGGGGTAGAACACCTCGGGATCGACGCCCCGGCAGGCCGCGGCCTGCCGCCATGACGCGCTCACAGCAGCCACATCCTTGAGGTCGGGGGGAGCGATCAGTATGGCCCGGGGCGGCGCCCGCCGTCTAGGGCATTCCGGGCATCAACCACCGTGGCGGAGGTCCTCGAGCAGCTCCTGGCGGGTGCCATCGCCGAGCACCGTCTCGTGGCGGTACGCCGGGTGGTCGATGACCACGCTCAGCGGCGCCGCCGGCCAGGCGGCGATGTCGCCGTCGCCCAGCGCCCATCGCAGGTAGTGCACCGACGCCGCCACGTCGTCGCGGGTCAGCTGCTCGGCGTGGGCGGCGTCGACCTCCGCCCGCACGACCGATCCTCCGATGCGGAGGGCCACGGCCCGTTCGATCCCCACCAGCTTGGGGAGCCACTCCCGCAGCTCGGCCGGCGTCGTCAGCTCGAGGAACAACGTGGCCGAGAGGTGGCCCGGCTCCGGGATGAGCGGGTTGTACACGTCGAGCTCGCCCTGGATGGCGGCGTCGGTGAGCATGCGCTCCGCGCGCGCCATCTCCTGCACTTGGAACCTGACCGTGTCGCGGTTCTCGAACACCAGGCTGACGAGCGGCCCGACGGCGACGCGCCGGCGTTGCTTCAGGTCGATGACGTGGGAGCGGAACGCATCCCGCTCCCGTTCGTAGGCCCGGAGGTCCGCGATGTCGTCGAGGTGCAGCTTCACGCCGACTTGACGGCCTCCAGGCCCTGGGTGAACCGCCCGGCGTGGCTCTTCTCAGCCCGCGCCAGCGTCTCGAGCCACTCGGCGACCTCGGTGAACCCCTCGTCGCGCGCCGTCTTGGCGAACCCGGGGTACATCTCGGTGTACTCGTAGGTCTCCCCGGCGATGGCGGACTGGAGGTTGGCCGCGGTCGGCCCGACCGCTTCACCGGTCACGGGGTCGCCGACCTCGGCGAGGAAGTCGAAGTGCCCGAAGGCGTGGCCGGTCTCGCCTTCAGCCACGGAGCGGAACAGCGCGGCGACGTCCGGGTAGCCCTCGATGTCGGCCTTCTGCGCGAAGTACAGGTAGCGGCGGTTGGCCTGGCTCTCGCCGGCGAACGCCTCCTTCAGGTTGGACTCGGTCTTGCTGCCCTTGAGCTGCGGCATCGTGCTCCTTGTCAGTGGTGGTGGTGAGGAAGGGTGGTTTGGGGGACGGCGGCGCACTCGGCGCACCGGCCTCGGAAAATGACCTGTGCGCGTTCGACCGCGAACCCCTGGCGGGCCGCCGGCGGCACGTCCAGCCCCTGGAACTCGACGGGCACGTCGCGCACCTTCCCACACCCGTCGCACACGAGGTGGTGGTGGGGCCCGTCGGTGTTCGGGTCGACGCGGGTGGCGCCGGTGCCGAGGTCCAGGAGCTCGACCTCACCGAGCTCGGCGAGCTCGTGCAGCGTCTGGTAGACGGTCTTGCGCGAGATCATCGGCATGGCCTCGGCCACCGCGTCGTAGATCGCGTCGGCGGTGGGGTGCGCCACGTTGCCGTGCAGGACGCGGAAGATGGCTTCACGCTGTGGGGTGATCTTGCGCCCCTCGGCCCGGAACCGGGCGCTGAGCTCAGCCGGCCGTCGCACGCCCGCCACGTTATCACCATCGCTTTACAACTAACAACCAGTGTTGATAGGGGCAGATGCCGCTTCGCCGGGACCCTCGGGCCCTCCTCACCATCGCCGTCGCCGCCACCGTGCCGGGGCTCGTGGTCCGCCTGTCCGGCCTCGACCACCACCTCAACGCGTACTGGCGCAGCGCGGCGTTCGGCGCGGCGATCATCGGCGCGTCGATGCTGCTGACGTGGGCCGCGGAGGCCTCCGAGCGCGACCTTGCGCCCGCGGTGGCCATCGCCGGGCTGGCGCTCGTCGCCGTGCTGCCCGAGTACGCCGTCGGGGCCATCTTCGCCTGGAGGGGCGGGCACGCGTTCCACACGTTCGGGGCCGTCTGCCAGCCGGCGTCTGCGGTCGCGGCCCGGCACGACTCCCCCTGCTCGCTGGCCCTCGCCAACATGATGGGGGCCAACCGGCTCCTGATCGGCATCGGTTGGAGCCTCGTTGTACTCGTCGCCTGGTGGCGGGCGCGCTCGGCGCGGGGGCACCTCCTCCGAGGGGTCGTGCTGCGCCGATCACACTCGATCGAGTTGACCTTCCTCGCCCTGGCGTCCGTCTGGTGCCTGACCCTGCCCCTCCGCCGCTCAGTGGGGCTCGTCGACACCGCGGTGCTGTTCGCCGTGTTCGGCGTCTATACGGCGCGGGTGCTCGGGGCGCCCACCAGCGAGACCGCGCTCGAGGGTGTCGCCGCGTTCATCGGCGACCGGCCGGCGCGCGCCAGGCGGGCCATCGTCATCACCATGTTGGTGGTCGCCATCGTGGTCGTGGTGCTGTGCGCCGACACGTTCGCGGACGCGCTCGTATCGGCGGGCCGAAGCGTCGGCCTCCGCGACTTCTTCCTGGTGCAGTGGGTCGCGCCCCTCGCGTCGGAAGCGCCGGAACTGATGATCGCGACCGTGCTGGCGTGGAAGTTCCGGGCCGCGGTCGGGCTCAGCGCCCTGGTGTCCTCCAAGGTCAACCAGTGGACGCTGCTCGTGGGCTCGTTACCGATCGCGTTCGCGCTCGCCTCGTCGTCGGTCCACGGCCTGCCCCTCGCGGCGCCCCAGCGTGAGGAGCTGGCGCTCACCGCGGCCCAATCGCTGTTCGGCGTCGCCGTGCTCGGCAACCTCGAGGTCACCACCGCGGAGGCGATGGCGCTGTTCGTGCTGTTCATCGGGGAGTTCACGCTGGCGGCCGTACTGCCGGCCGGCGAGCTGCCTGGCGTGCGGGTCGGGTTCGCCGCCACGTACGTCGTGCTCGCCGCCGCCGTCTTGTCGATCAAGGGCCGGGACACGGTGGCCCTGCTGGAGGACGGGTTCCGCACGCCCCACGACACGCTGCACCAGCCCCGCACCGACTGACCCTGCCCCAGGGGGGCCGCTGATCCCGTTGAGCCCGACCCTGGCGGCCCAGGGGCGGGCACTGGGCGCAGGGCTCAGCGCGGTGGGCACGGCGGCGCATGTCGGCGCCGGTAGCGTGCCAAGGCCGTGGCCCCCGACGCCGGTCCCGAAGGCTCCCCGCGCTTCGACCGCGACGCCGCACTGGCCCGGCTGCGCGCCGAGCCGTTCGATGTCCTCGTCATCGGCGGCGGGGTGACGGGCGCCGGGACGGCACTGGACGCCGCGTCGCGCGGGATGCGCACGGCGATAGTCGAGCGCGGCGACTGGGCGTCAGGGACCTCATCGAAGTCGTCGAAGCTGGTCCACGGAGGCATCCGCTACCTGCAGCAACGCGAGTACCGGCTCGTCTTCGAGAACCTGGCCGAACGCCAGCACCTGCTGCGCAACGCCCCACACCTCGTCACCGAGCTGCCGTTCCTCATCCCCCTGTTCGGGAAGGACGGCGTCGTCAACGCCGCCGTCGCGAAGGGGTACACGACGGCGCTGTGGCTCTACGACATCGTCGGTGGGCTCCGGATCGGCAAGGCCCACCGCCGCATCAGCCCGTCGGCGGCGGTGGCGCACTTCCCGGCACTGCGCGCCGACCGGGTCGCCGCCGCGTTCCTGTACTACGACGCGCGCACCGACGACGCCCGCCTCACCCTTGCGCTCGCGCGCACGGCGGTGCTCGACCACGGAGCCGTCGCGGCCAACTACGCGCCCGTCGTGTCGCTGCTCAAGTCCCCCGCCGGTCGGGTGACGGGCGCCGTCCTCGCCGACGGTTCCGAGATCCGCGCCGCGTCGGTCATCAACGCGACGGGCGTGTGGGCCGACGACGTGCGCGCCCTCGACGAAGGTACGCACCCGCGCTCGATCAGACCGGCGAAGGGCATCCACATCACGGTGCCCGCCGCACGGCTGCCCTGCGACATCGCGGCCGTCCTGCCCGTCCCGAAGGACCGCCGCTCGATCTTTGTCGTGCCATGGGGTGACGAGACCTACGTCGGTACGACGGACACCGATTACGACGGTCCCATCGACGACCCCGTCGCGACCGCCGACGATGTCGCGTACCTGCTCGATGCGGTCAACACGGCGACCACCGCGGCGCTCACCGCAGCTGATGTCGTCGGCGCGTGGGCGGGGTTGCGTCCGCTCGTGCCGCACGCCTCCTCCGAGCGCACCGCGGACATGTCGCGGCGCCACCAGGTCCACGTGGCACGGTCGGGCCTGGTCACCGTTACGGGCGGCAAGCTCACCACGTACCGGAAGATGGCGGCCGACGCCGTTGACGCGATCACGTCGACGCGCTCGCGCACGCGCCACCTCCCGCTCCGCGGCGCGATCGGGTTGGCGTACCTGCGCCGCCCCGGCGCCGCGGCACGGTTGGGGGTCACCGACGCGGTGCTTGCGCACCTGCTCCCCCGCCATGGCGCCGAGGCACCTCGCGTGCTGGCGGCCGTGCGCGACGACCCGACGCTGCTCGAACCGCTCGTGCCCGGCCTCCCCTACCTGCGTGCGGAAGCGGTGTGGGCGGCGCGCGAGGAGATGGTCGTGACGCTCGACGACCTGTTGGCCCGGCGCACCCGCGCACTCCTTCGCGACCGCGATGCGACGGCCGCCGCAGCACCCGCCGCTGCCGCGCTCGTCGCCCCAGACCTCGGGTGGGGCACAGAGGGCACCACATCGCAGGCGGCCGAGTTCGCGGCGCAGGTCGCGCGCGAGCGCGACGGCGCCAGCCGGTGACCAACCCCGTCCCCCTCCCGCCCGAGCCGCGCGCCAGGTGGCGCGGCGTCGAGGTCCCGGACTCGGTGGTCGACCGGCTCCGTGGCGTGTGCGAGGTGTCGACGGCATCACTCGGCGACGCCGGGCGCGACTGGTGGCCCCTCGCATTGACGTGGGCCGTCCATGGCGACGTGCCGGCGCAGCCCGCGGCCGTCGCCCGGCCGTCGTCAGCCGACGAGGTCGCCGCCGTGCTGCGCATCTGCAACGAGGCGCGAGTGCCGGTCACCCCTATGGCCGGTCGCAGCGGCGTGTGCGGCGGGTCGGTACCCGCCTTCGGGGGTATCTCCCTCGACCTCACCGCCATGGCGGGCATCGTGGACATCGACGACGCGTCGTTGCTCGTGTCCGTGCTGCCCGGGACGTTCGGCGACGCATTCGAAGCCGAGCTCCGGCGCAACGGCCTCACGCTCGGCCACTGGCCCCAATCGATCCACCTCTCCACGGTCGGCGGCTGGCTGGCGTGCCGATCGGCAGGCCAGTACTCGACGCGCTACGGGAAGATCGAGGACATGGCGGCGGCACTCGACGTCGTCCTTGCCGACGGCACCGTCGTCCGTACCGGCGGCCGGGCTCCGCGGTCGGCAACCGGGCCGAACCTGACGCAGCTGTTCGTCGGGTCGGAGGGGACGCTCGGCGTGGTCACCGGTGCCGTGCTGCGCGCCCACCCCTCGCCCACGACCGAACGGCGCGCCGCGTGGGGATTTGCGTCCTTCGCCGAAGGCCTCGACGCCTGCCGGCGCATCCTCCGCGCCGGCGCCCGGCCGGCGGTGCTGCGGCTGTACGACGAGGCCGAGTCGTCGCGGAACTTCGACCTGACCACGACCGTGCTCGTCGTCCTCGACGAAGGCGACGGCGGCCTCGTCGACGCCACGATGGCGGTCGTCTCCGACGTCTGCTCCGGAGCTGCCGTCCTGGACGCCGCGCTCGTCGCGGCGTGGCTGGAGCACCGCAACGACACATCGGCACTCGGTGCACTCGTGTCGCGCGGCGTGCTCGTGGACACGGTCGAGGTGGCCGCCGCGTGGCGCGAGCTGCCGCGCCTCTACGAGGCCGCCATCGCCGCCCTGCGCGCCGAGCCGACGGTCATCGCCGCGAGCGCGCACCAGTCGCACGCGTACGGAGACGGTGCGTGCCTGTATTTCACGTGGGCGGCGCGGCCGCAAGATGACGCCGTGTACGTGCGGGCGTGGGACGCGGTCACCACAGCGACGCTGGCGCACGGCGGGGCGATCTCCCACCACCACGGCATCGGCCTCAACCGCGGCCGTTGGCTGGAGCCGGCGCTCGGGGCGGGCGCGTTCGGCGTGTTGCGTGCGCTGAAGTCGGCGCTCGACCCCGCCGGGATCCTCAACCCGGGGAAGCTCGGCCTGCCGTCGCCGTTCGGCAGCGCGCCGTGGCCGTGACGTCGCTCGACTGGTCGGCGGTGTGGGCCGGCACCCGTGCTGACCTCGCCGTGCTCGTCCCGGTGGTCGCCGTCTACGCCGTGCTGCACGGCACGGGGACGATCCACGGCGATGCCGGGACCGTGGCGACCGCGGTCATCGCCGTGCTCGTGGCGCCCGCCGTGGGCGGGTGGGTCACGTCGCACCGCGCACCTCCGGGGTCCCCGCTGAAGCACGCCGCCACGGCGACGGCCATCGCGGCGCTGGCCTATGTCGCCTTTCGCGGCATCGACGCCGTCGTACGCGACCGCCCGCTCAACGGGGCGAGCGTCGCCGCGTTCGTGATCGTGAGTGTCGTGGTCGGCGTGCTCGGCGGCGGGGCGGCACAGGTCCACCGCCGGCCGAAGGCGGGCGGCAGCGCGGACGGGCAGGCGTCCTAGGAGCGAGCGGTGCCGCGGCCCGGCGGCCCATCGGCCGGGCCTGGAAGACTCCGGCCCGTGAGCGTGCTCGTGATCGACATCGGGACGAGCGGCGTGCGCGCCGCGGTGGTCCGGCCGGACGCCGTGGTCGCCGCCGTGCAGTACCGGCAGGTACTCCCTTCGACGCCGTTCCCCGGGCTCGTCGAGTTCGACCCGGTGCAGCTGTCCACCACCGCCATCAAGCTGGCCGAGCAGGTGCTCGGCGAGGCAGGCCCCGTCGACGCCGTCGGCATCACCAACCAACGGGCGTCAACCGTCGTCTGGGACCGGACCACCGGCGCGCCCGTGGGGCCCGGGATCGGGTGGCAGGACCTGCGCACGATCGGTGAGTGCCTCACGCTGCAGGGCCAGGGCATCCGCGTGCCGCCGAACGCGTCAGCCACGAAGGTCGCGCACCTCATGGCCCAGGTCCCACGCGAGCGGTGGGGCGACCTCGCCTTCGGGACGGTCGACAGCTGGATGGTGTGGGCGCTCACTGAAGGGCGCCTGCACGTCACCGATGCGACCAACGCCGGCGTGACCGCGCTCCGGTCGGCCGACGGGTCGGGGTGGAGCTCGCGCCTGCTCGAGGCGCTCGACATCCCGTCGTCGGTGCTCCCCGAGGTGGTCGATTCGACCGGCATCGTGGGGACGGCGACGGCGCTCCCGGGCGCGCCGCCCATCTGCGGCATCGCCGGCGATCAGCAGGCGTCGCTCATCGGGCAGGGCTGCGTCCGCCGGGGCCAGGCCAAGATCACGTTCGGGACGGGTGGGATGCTCGACGCGTGCCTCGGCGAGGCGCCCGCCGCGTTCGACTACCGAGGGCCACAGGGGTCGTTCCCGATCGTCGCCTGGCAGGCCGGCGGGCACCTCACGTGGGGCGTCGAGGCGATGATGCTCGCCGCGGGCACCAACGTGGAATGGCTGCGGGACGACCTCGGGATGATCGCCGACGCCGCGTCGAGCGAAGCGGTGGCCGCGGAGTGCGAGGACTCGGGCGACGTGTGGTACGTCCCGGCGCCGCTCGGGCTGGGGGCGCCGTACTGGGACTTCGGGGCTCGGGGCGCGCTGCTCGGGTTGACGCGCGGGAGCGGTCGGGCGCAGGTGGTGCGGGCGGTGCTCGAGGGCGTGGCGCACCGCGGGGCGGACCTCGTGGAGGCCGCAGAGGCGGATGCCGGGGTCGCCCTGTCGACGTTGCGGGTGGACGGTGGGATGAGCGCCAACGGCGTGTTCGTCCAGGCGCTCGCCGATGCAACGCAGCGCGTCGTCGAGGTGGCGCCCATCCCTGACGCGACGACGCTCGGTGCGGCGTTCCTCGCCGGGATGGCGGTCGGGGTGTGGCGCGACTTCGACGACGTCGCCGCCGCGTGGCGGCCGGCGCGCGTGGTCGAGCCGCGACGCGTCCTCGACCGGGAGCGTTGGCGCGCCGCGGTCGAGCGGTCGAAGGGATGGCTGCCGGAGTTGAGCGCCCTCGACTTCTGACCCGCCAGTGCGCCGGCGGGCGCGGCGTCGGCCGCGTGTCGGGCGCGACGTCGCCGGCGCATCGGGCCCGACCTCGTCGCCGTGTCGGGCGAGGCGTGGCGGAGGTGGCGCGAAATTCGCGCCACGCGGCATGTTTTTCGCGCTTTCGGCCCCGAATTCGCGAATTTTCTGCCACGTGGCGCGAAATTCGCGCCAGTCGACACCCGGCGGCATGGGATCGCGACCGGCCACACCCGCGCCATACCGCGGTCGCCGCACGAGGTACTGCGTCCGGCCACACCCGCGCCGTGCCGCGGCGTTACCCGGCGGGTAGGCGCTGCGAGACCGTCCGCACCGGCTCGAACAGGTCCCCGCGCTGCTCCACCCGCTCCAGCACCTGGTGTGCATCGAACCGCAACGACGACGCATCGCCCGCCTCGATCGCGGCCTCGACCTCGCCCCACTCCAGCGGCGTCGACACCGTCGGCCGGGCCCTCGCGCGCATCGAGTACACGGCGACCGTCGTCTTCGAAAACGTGTTCTGGCTCCAGTCGACGAACACCTTCCCCGGCCGGTGCTCCTTCGCCATGTTCGTCGTCACCAGGTCGGGATGGGTCCGCTCGAGCAGCTGGCCCAGCGCGAGCGCGAAGTCGCGCGTGTCATCGAAGGTCACCCCGTCGCGGTTGAGCGGCACGTACAGCTGCAGCCCCTTCGACCCCGACGTCTTGACCCACGACTGCAGGTCGAGGTCTTCCAACGTCGAACGGATCATCACGGCAACCTCTGCGCACGTGACCTCGTCCGCCGGAGCCCCCGGGTCGAGGTCGAACACGACGTACGTCGGCCGGCCCAGGTCCTCCTCGGTCTGCAGGCCCGGGTGCAGTTCGAGCGCGGCCATGTTCGCCGTCCACACCAGGTGGGCTCCCGACTCGATCAGGCAGTAGTGGATCAGCTCCGTCCGGTTGCGACCTGAACGCCTCCCGGTGCTCTCGATGTCGACCGTCCGGAACCACGGCGGCCGGTGCGACGGGCAGTTCTTCTCGAAGAAGTGCTGGCCCTCCACGCCGTCGGGGAACCGCACCAGCGTGATGGGCCGGCCCTCCAGGTGCGGCACCATGACCGGCGCGATGCGGCGGTAGTAGTCGATGACCTCCGCCTTGGTGAACCCCACCTCGGGGTACATCACCTTGTCCAGGTTGGACAGCGACAGCTCCCGGCCGTCGACCTCGACGAGCGTCCGACGCGCTGCGCTCACAACGCGCGGGTCAGGCCGTCTTGCGGCGGCGCGTCCGCGCCGGCTTCGCTTCCTCCTCGGCGACGGGCTCCTCGACCACGGGTGGGGCCTTCTTGGCCGCGGCCCGCCGACCGCGTGACCCGCTCGCCGCGGGGGGCGAAGCCGCGTCGACGTCGCCCTGGCCGTCGGCCCCGGCCCGCCGTTCCTTGGCGGCCTTCACGCTGGCCTCGAGCGCCGCCATCAGGTCGACCACGCGTGCACCCGTCTCCGGCGCCGGCGCGGCCACGATCGTGTGCCCCTGCGCCTTGGCGTCGATGAGCTCGAGCACCCGCTCGCGGTAGTCGTCGTGGAACTTCGCCGGCTCGAACGCGTCAGACGTCAAACTGTCGATGAGCGCCTCGGCCATCTGCATCTCCCGCTCGGAGAGCTCGACGTCGTCGGAGTCGGGGAGGCCGTCGAGGCTCGCCGCCGGCACCACCTCATCGGCGTACAACATCGTCGACAGGACGAGGGCATGGCCGGACGGCCGCACCGCCGCGAGGTACTGCTTGGTGCGCATGACGAACTTGGCGATGGCGACCTTCCCGGTCTCGGCCATTGCTGCGGCCAGGAGCGCGTACGCCTTCTCGGCCCGCTTGTCGGGCACGAGGTAGTAGGCGTTCTCGAAGTAGATCGGGTCGATCTGGTCGAGCGACACGAACTCCTCGATGTCGATCGTCTGCGTCGCCTTGGGGTCGAGCGCCATCAACTCCTCGGGCTCGACCACGACGTACTGGTCCGGCCCGATCTCGTAGCCCTTGACGATCTCCTCGTAGGGGACCTCTTCACCGTCCGCGGCGCTGACGCGCTTCTGGCGGATCCGCGACGCGTCGCTCCGCCGAAGCTGGTGGAAGCGCACGTCCTTGGGGCTCGTCGCGGAGAACAGCTTTACGGGCACATTGACGAGCCCGAACGCGATCGAGCCGTTCCAGATGGGCCGCGGCACCCCTTCAGCGTAGCTCGTGATCCGCTATGACCGATTCGGGGTCGGTATCGGTCCGGAATCCGACCAGCACCGGGTGCCGCAACGTCCCCGCCTCGGTGACTTCGGAGAACATGACCTCGGCCACCATCAGAGGCTCCAGGTACCGCACGCCACGGGGCGCCACGCCGACGCCGAACGGGCTGACCGACCGCTCGAGGTCGGACACCGCCGTGCGGAAGGCTGCGCTGTCCGTCACCCGCAGGCCCGACCCGGCCATGCCGACGAACCGCAGCTGGCGTGGCTGGCCGTCCCAGACGCCGAGCGCGAGCGACCCGACCCGGCCGTCCCTGCCCTCGAGCCACCCACCGACGACGAACTCCCGCCGGCGGACCAGCTTGAGCTTGGCCCACGCCGAGCTGCGCCGCCCGGGCTGGTAGGTCGAGTCCGGGCGCTTGAGCACGAACCCTTCCAAGCCGAGGTCGCGGCCGGTCTGCTCGAGCGATTCGGGCGCCAGGTCGAGCACCGGCGACACGACCCAGGAGGGGCGGCCGAACGCCAGGCCCTCCAGCCGCCGGCGCCGCTCGGCGAGGGGCAGGCCGATCAGCAGCTCGCCGTCGGACCACAGCAGGTCGAACGCCATGAACGTGACCGGTACCTCCTCCACCAACGAGGCGGCAGGCCGGCGCACGTGCATCCGCCGCTGGAGGTGGCCGAAGCTCGCCCGGCCCGTGCCGTCGATGGCGACGACCTCCCCGTCGAGGACCATCCGCCCCGCCGGAGGCGGCTGCAGCTCCGGATAGGCAGCGGTGACATCGCCACCGTTCCGGTTGGCGAGGGCCAGTGTCCCGCCGTCGATCGTGGCGATCACCCGGACGCCGTCCCACTTCGGCTCGACCAGGCGGTCGCGGGCGTCCGCCGCCACCGCGACGCCACCGATCAGCATGGGCCGGACGGCCGGCGGCGCACCCACATCCACGATGCTGTCAGACCCCCCCGTCATCATGATCCACATGTCGATCGTGCTCGCCGCCGCCGTTGGGCTCCTCCTCGGCGGAGCCGTGACCTGGTCTCTTGCCGCCGGCAGGCTCGGGCAGGCCAAAGCCCGCGCCGCCCGGCTCGCCGCCGAGCTCGAGGCCGCCCGCCGCGAGGCGGCCCGCCAGGAGCAGGCCGAGGAGCGGTTGGCCAACGCCTTCGCCGCCATGTCCCGCGAAGCCCTCGACCGCAACACCCAGACGTTCCTCGACCTCGCCGGCACGCGGCTGGCCCAGCAGCAGGCGGTCGCCCGCGGCGAGCTCGACCAGCGCCGGCAGGCGGTCGACGACCTCGTGGCGCCGCTCCGTGACGCCCTCCAGCGTGTCGAATCATCGATCGCCGGGGTGGAGCGCGCCCGCCAGGAGGCCTACAGCGGCCTGTCCGCCCAGGTGCGGGGCCTGGCCGAGACCCACGAGCGGCTCCGCACCGAGACGTCGCACCTCGCCGGGGCCCTCCGGTCGTCACAGACGCGCGGCCGTTGGGGCGAGGTGCAGCTGCGGCGCGTCGTCGAGCTCGCAGGGATGGTCCCCCACTGCGACTTCGTCGAACAGGCGACCGTCGAACGTGCGGGGACGGTGCGCCGGCCCGACGTGATCGTGCGGCTGCCCGGTGACCGCCAGATCGCCGTCGACGCCAAGGTCCCCCTCGCTGCCTACCTGCAGGCCCACGAGACGGACAACGACGACGAGCGGCGGATGCTGCTCCGCGACCACGCCCGCCAGTTGCGCGCCCACGTCAACGGGCTGGCGGACAAGGCGTACTGGGAGCAGTTCCCCAACTCGCCCGACCTCGTCGTGCTGTTCCTGCCCGGAGAGCCGTTCCTCGCCGCGGCCTACGAGCACGACTCGGACCTGTTCGAGTACGCCCACTCACGGCGGGTGCTGCTCGCCACGCCCACCACGTTGATCGCCCTGCTGCAGTCGGTCGCCTTCGGGTGGCGGCAGGAATCGATGGCCGCCAACGCCCGCGCCGTCTGCGAGGTCGGGCAGGAGCTCTACAAGCGCCTGGCCACCATGGGCGAGCACGTCGCCGCCGTGGGCAAGTCGCTCGACAAGGCGGTCGAGGCCTACAACCGCCAGGTCGGCTCCCTCGAGACGCGGGTGCTGGTGACGGCCCGCCGGCTGGCCGACCTCGACGTCGGCGACGGCGAGCTCTCCGCCGCCGAGCCGGTGGAGCGGTCGGCGAGGGCCCTGCAGAGCGCGGAGCTCACCCGCTTCTCGAGCGTCACCGACGACGAGGTCGCCTGACCGGACCCGCCGCCGGCACACCTGCCCCGCCCCCGGCCGACGTCCGGCCGCCCGAAGCCCGGATCGCGCGGGCGGGGCGCACAAGGTGGTGACGGCAGGATGCACGTAGACGCACTCTGTCGTCACCACCTTGCGAACGACGGGACCCATCCCACGGCACCGGTCATGGGGTGGGCGCCGTCGACGACGCCGTAGGATGAACGTGACGGTGAGTCGGCTGGGTGGTCGCGGCCGGGTGCGACCCGGTCGAGGAAAGTCGGGGCTCCAGAGGGCAGGGTGCTGGCTCGCGGCCAGTCGGGGCGACCCGCAGGACAGTGCCACAGAGAACAGACCGCCGATGGCCGGGCCGAAGGCCCGGATCAGGCAAGGGTGAAACGGTGCGGTAAGAGCGCACCAGCGCCCGGGGCAACCCGGGCGGCTCGGTAAACCCCACCCGGAGCAAGGCCAAACGTGGGACGGCTCGCCCGGCCAACGTCCCCAGGTAGGCCGCACAGATGGATGACCACCCACCCGGTCACCCGCAAGGGACCGGTGGACAGAACCCCGCTTACAGGCCGGCTCACCGTCACCACCGATGACCTGCGAGCGCCCGTGCCGTTCGTCGCCGGCGCCGGCGGCGACCCGTCGGGATCATGTGCAACGCGTCAAACGCCGAGCCGCGACGCGCCGGCCGTCCGCCGCGCGTGCGGGCTGCGGATGTACCCTGCGGAGCAACCACAGGGCGGAACGAGGTCACCGATGGGGGTGGTCGCCATGTTCCTGTCCGCGATGATCCACAAGCGCAAGCCGACCCCGGACACGCCCGGCCCGTCACCTGAAGCACATGCGGGGAGGTCGCTGCCACCGTTAGGGGCGCGCGCGTTCGTCGAGCTCCCGCGAGGCGTCACGGGCCAGGACCCCCAGCAGCTGTACCTCGTGGTGTCGTCTGACCGAACGGGTGTGACGGCGCGTCCCGTCGTCGGCGCGGCGCCCCTCCTGCGCGCCGATGTGCCGTGCCTGGTACGTGACTGGAGCGCCCCCGAGGACCTCGCGGTCGAGGCATTCGCGCGAACGGCGCCTGACGGCGGGCTCGCCTTGCACTTCGACCCGCTCGAGTCCCGCCGTCACCGCCGGTCCCGGCGGGTGGTCCCCGTCTTGATCGAGGCCACGGGCGCCGACGTGGTGGTGGGCACCACGCAGGACGTCTCGCTTGGTGGCGTGTGCGCACGCCTGTCGTCTCCGCCACCTCTGGCCCATCGCCTGTTCGTGTCGCTCCTGCCTGCGAACTCGCCAGCGATCGTCGCCTTGGCCCGGGTCGTGGCGGTCGAGCAACAGGGCGATGAACGCTCCTGGACCGTCCGCCTCGAGTTCACCTCCATCGCCCCCCTCGACCAGGCCCGCCTGCTGGCCTTCGTCGAGCTACCGCTGGCGGCCGAGACAGAGAACGATCTCCTTCGGCCCGGCGCGTTGCCGCCCGGCCGCCACACAGCGGACTAAGGGACCGCTGGCCACGGGCTGGCGTCATGAGCCCGAAGGCCATTTCGGCCACGTCACCTCGTACGGGCTGCCCGGCAGGTAGTACTTCCATTCGCCCTGGGTGAGGTTGCGGCCGGCGATGCGGCGCGCCAGTGCCTCCCCGTGGGCGGGGTCGACGTCCCACACCGGCGCCTGGCCGGCCGGGACGCTGCTCTCGCCCCGCTCCCGCTAGCGCGCCCGTCAACGGCCACCTCGAAGGGCCCCGAGGACCCGGAACCGCACCTGCTCGGGGACCGCACCCATGGCGTCCCCCGTTCCCAGCACGCGGGCGCCCGCCGGCGGCCCACGCGCCCCACCCGGGCGAACGGCACTGCGGTGCCCGCCTGACGCGCCTCGCACGCCCTCCTCTCTCAGCCCGGGGGGAGCGTGCGCACGCCTCTTCGCAGGAACTCCGCAACCCCGCCACCGACTGCGAACGGCCCGCGATCGCACTGCGAACCGGCCACGAACGGTAGGGCGCACGCTCCCCTCACGCCCCACCCGCTGCCGGCAAGGCACCGGAGCGGCGGGGCGGGAGGAGGAAGACGATGCCCACCCGCCTGATCGTGCGCGCCCTTGCGAGCCTGACCGCAGTCACCGCAGTCGCGTCGCCGGTCGCCGCCACCATGCGGCTGTCCTCGCACCGGTCTGTGGCCCGCGCCGTTGCCACGGCCGTCGCTCCCCCGGCCGCCCAGGCGGCGGCGGGGCCCGAGGCCGCGGCGCCCGTCCCCTCCGCAGACGTCACCCGCCCGGTCGCGCACCCGTCGCCAGGCCCGGCCGCCGCACGGCGCGTGGTGCTGTACGGCGACTCCCTGGCGTGGCAAGCGCAGGGCTTCTTCACGGCCGCGCTGGCCGGTGCGGGGATCACGCAGGTGACGGCGCGGACCTTCGGGGGGACGGCGATCTGCGACTGGTTCTCGGACATGCGAGCCGATGCCGCGGCGATCCACCCGGACGCGGTCGTCGTCGAGTTCAGCGGCAACGCGCTCACCCCGTGCATGCGCGCCCTGGACGGCTCCATGCTGACGGGCGCCGCCTACTTCGAGAAGTACGCAGCGGATGCGGCGACCGTGCTCGACATCTTCACGCCCGGCCGCACGTTGGTGTTCTTCGCTGGGGCGCCGATCAGCCGGGGTGCCGAACGCACCAACGACCCGACCACCCCGACCCTGCACGCCGTGTACGCAGCGCTCGCCCAGTCCAGCCGCTACGGCCGCTACACCGACGCCGGCGCGGCCGTGCTGTCGGGGGGCCGATGGAGCGAGACGCTGGCCTGCCTGCCCGGCGAGCCCTGCACGGGCGGGCGCGACGCCAACGGCACACCCGTCAACGTGGTGCGCGCCCCCGACGGCGCGCACTTCTGCCCGGGCGCCGCCGCCGCCGTCCGCGGCGTGACCGCCGGCTGCGCGGTGTGGTCGAGCGGGTCGTGGCGCTTCGGGAACGCCATGGCCGCCGACCTGATCCGGGAACTGGCGGCATCACCGAGCGGCGGCTCCGACGCCGGCTAAGGGAGCACCGCCGCCTTGGGGAGGAAGACCTGCGGGCGGGGGTCGCACGTCCTCGGCTCGGCGTTCGACCCGGCGTGTGCCATCGCCGACCCGAGCCGGTCACGCCCGACGCGGTTGAACGCGTGCTCGCGCCCCGGGGTGACCGGTTCAGCGCACGGCCGGAGGTGCCGATGGACCTGGGCGTGGGGCGAACGCGACCGAGGTCCGGTCGCCGGGGTCGGGACCAACGACTCTGGCCGGGCAGGGCCTGCGGCGCGCACGCTCGAGACGTCAGCCTGCGAGGTGAGCGATGAGGGCATTCCTGGCATCCGCCGTCGCCGTCGTGCTGTTCGGGACCTGGATGGTCCTCGCCGGCCGTGGCGCACCGGCGCTCTGGGTCCCCATCATCGCGATTGCCCTGGTCTCGTTCGCGATGGACGCCAACGTCGGGCGGGACCCGTCAGGCGGCAGGCGGACGCACGTGCACCACGACGTCTGAGCGGCTCACCGTCGCGTCAGGAGCGACGCCACCGCCCGAGGCGCGGTCGCCTCGTCGCCCGCGCGTCCGCCAGCGCCGCCTCGATGTCGCCTTGGGCGGCGCACCGCGCGTCGGCCGGCCTCACCGGCACCAGCGCCGAGCACCCGGTGCACGGGACCGTCGCGTACGGAGACGCCTGCTCCCGCTCGCGCGCCCCGAGCGCGACCTTCGTCCCACAGACCAGGCACGTCGTAACCGCCGCCTCGGAGTCCTCGCCCCGGGAGTCCATGCACCCGGAAGAGCGACCGCCACGCCTTCGGTGTTACACCGCGCGCCCGCGTCAGGCCGGGGCTGGCGCGACAGCGCCACTCGCACCCCGCGCGGGCGGTGCGAGTCTGGCGTCAGTAGGCGCCGAGCTGCGGCGGAGGGGCGGACAGCGCAGCTGCAGGGCTCGGGCTCGCCGACGTGCCCACGACGGCCGGCTCGCGGTCCAGCCAGTCGTCCAGCCGCTGCAAGGCACCGCTGAGCGCCTCCTCGAGGCCCTTGCGCCGCCCTTCCACCCAATAGGTGAGGTCCGCGAGCTGCTGTTCGAGGTCACGCCGGCGGCGTTCGAGCTCCTCGACGAGCTCTTCGGCCTCACTGACTGCGGTGCTGCGGATCTTTTCGGCGTCCGCCCATGCGTCCTCGCGCACGGCGCGCGCCGTTTCCTTCGCCTCTTCCAGCAGCTGGTCGGCCATGCGTTGCGCGAGCACCAGCGCGCGGCCGACGGCGCCCTCCCCGACGCCGAGCTCGCCCGCGGGGCGCGCCTCGGGCGCCGGGGCGGGCTCGGGCGGCGCTGCGGGCACAAGCGCCGGCGCCTCGCTGGGCGCTTCGAGCGCTCCCGCCGCGCGCTCCTGCGACGTCGATTCAGCGGTGCGCACCCGCGCAAGCAGCCCGTCGACGCCCTCGGCCAGCTCATCGAGGAACGCGTCGACCTGGTCGGTGTCGTACCCGCGCATCTTCACGGCGAATTCGGCTGTCCGCACACGATCCGAAGACGTCAGTTCCATACGGGCGACCCTAGCGGCAAGCTCCCCGTGGCGCACCGGGCCACGAGCCGTTCGCGCCCCGCACGATTGAGGATCGCTTGGGTTGACCCTCCCCAGGAGGGGCGTACCGTTTGGTGTGGCCCCGCCTCCTTGCGGGGAGTCGTGCGGGCGGGGGCCTGCCGTCGGGATGGACTCACCGAGAGCGCAGTACCGCTGTCCGTGAGAGCCTCGACGGCAGGCCGACCGCCGTGGGACGCCAGCACCGCGTGCGCACGGGCGCAGGGTTCCGCTGGGCGGCGCGTGGGGAAGGATGGTCGCGGCTGACTCGGCCGGCGGCCCGTGTAATCGCCGCCGATGCCCCGACCCCTCCTCACGCTCCACATCCCGCCCGCGGCGGTGGCACCCGCCGTAGCGCGCCGCGCGGCTGCGCCGTGGCTGCGGGAAACCGGCGTCCCTGACGCTGCCGCGGCGAACGCGCTGCTCGTGATCAGTGAGCTCGTGACCGACGGCGTCCTCCACAGCGGTGGCGACATCGACATCCGCGCCGAGGTCGAGGGCGGCGCGCTGTTCATCCACGTCACCACTCCCCCGTCCGTTCTCGATGCACCGCGCGAGGGCGTGGGGTTGGGGCTCGTCGGCGCGTGCTGCGACGTCGTGGACGTCCGCGACGACGTGTCGGGGTTCCGTCACGTGGTGTGCACGATCGCGCTGCGCTAGCAGGCCTGCGGTGCGCGGCGTCGTCAGCGGTAGGGCGCGTCCGCCTCCGTTCGGTCTCGCGCCGCCCGCGGCTCGCGCGCGGGCGCAGTGCGCGTTCGCACAACCGCGTCGACACCGCCTCCGGAAGCCTCGAGCAGTTCGACCTCGGCGCCGCTCACGCGCGCTAGCTGGCTCACGATCGACAGCCCGAGGCCCGAGCCCGACCCCGGGCGGCTGCGAGGCCCGCGCCAGAACCGGTCGAAGGCGCGGCGGCGCTCCTGCTCGCTCATCCCCGTGCCCTCGTCGGTCACGTGCACCTCGGCCCAACCGTCGCGTTGCCCGACCGACAGCTGCACGGCCTTCCCGGCCGGTGTCGCCTCGAGCGCATTGGCCAACAGGTTGTCGAGGATCTGCTCGAGGTGGCCGGGCACGAGCGACCCGAGCACCGGGCCGTTGTCGAGGCCGGACGCGACCAGTCGTATGCCGCCTTCCTCCGCGAGCGCCGACCACGCATCGAACCGGTCTGCAGCGACCGCGGCGACGTCGACGGCAGCCCGCTCCGGCCGTTGGGCATCCGACCGGGCGAGGACGAGCAGGCCGTCGACGACGCGCGAGAGACGGTCGAGCTCCGCCAGGACGGCGTCGACGTCGGCTTCGGCGCTCGGGAACCCGGCGGTGATGTTCTCGAGGCGCAGCCGCAGCGCCGTCAACGGGCTGCGCAGCTGGTGCGACGCGTCGGCCACGAAGCCCCGCTGGGCCACCACGAGCTCCTCGAGCCGGGCGGCCATGCTGTTGAACTCGCGGCTGAGGGTGCGGACCTCCGCCGGCCCCTCGCCCTCGGGCGCGCGTGTCGCCAGTTCGCCACTGCCGAGGCGGCGGGCGGCGCCCTCGAGGTGGGTGAGCGGGCGGGTCACCGACCTGGCGACGACGAGGCCGAGCGCCGCCACGGCGACCAGCACGGCTCCGGCGAGCCCGAACAGCGCGAGCGTCGCCCGGTGCACGCGTTGGTCGACCCGCTCGTCCGACGACGCCACGGCGACCGCCCCGGCGGGCGAGTCCGCAGACCCGATGGGCGCGAGCGCCACGAGCTCGTCCGCGTGCGGTACCGCACGGATGCCGCTCGGGGCGCCGTGCAGGACGCGGTCCAGCTGCTCACGCACCGCGGGGCCGGCCAGCTCGCTGCCGGCGCCGCGCGCCGGCACGAGGACCCGGCCCTCACGGTCGATGATCACCACGTCGCCGGATGCCGCGGTCCGGTACTGCGCGGCGACCGCCTGCAGGTCTACGGCGATGCCCCGCTCGACACCGTCGTCGGCGAGCGATGCCAGCGCGGTCGCGTCCCGCACCACGCCCGCAGTCGCGGCATCGTGCTCGTGCCTCGAGTAGACGACCGAGAGCGGCACCTCGAGGGCGATCAGGATCACCGCGGCGACGGTGACGTACGACAACACGAGGCGCCGTCTCATCGCGCCACTGGGGTCATGGGAGGGAGCCGAGGCGGAAGCCCACGCCGCGGACGGTCTCCACCCACCGCGGGTCACCGAGCTTCTTGCGCACGGACGCCACGTGCACGTCGATGGTGCGCGACGGCCCGTACCAGTGCGGGTCCCAGACCTCTTCGAGCAGGTCCTGGCGGGTGACGACAGTGCCCGGTTCCTCCGCCAGGCAGGCGAGGAGGTCGAACTCCTTCGGCGTCAGCGCCACTTCGCTCCCATCGACGCGCACGCGCCGGGTCCGGCGGTCGATCTCGAGCGCGCCGATCTGCTGCGGGCGGGCGACGTCCGGTGTGGCGCCCGTCCGGCGGGTCACCGCGCGGATGCGCGCGACGAGCTCACGAAAGCCGAACGGCTTGACCAGGTAGTCGTCCGCGCCCAGTTCGAGGCCGATGACCCGGTCGATCTCCTCGCCCCTGGCACTGACCACCAGGATCGGGACGTCGGAGCGGCTGCGCAGCCGCCGGCATACCTCGAACCCGTCGAGGTCGGGCAGGCCCAGGTCGAGCAGCACGACGTCAACCGAGCCGGCCTCCAACGCGTCCGCTCCGGTCGCGACGCGCTGGACGACGAACCCTTCGCGTTCGAGCCCCGCCGCCAGCGGCGCGGCGATCGCGTCGTCGTCCTCAACGACGAGCACCCGCACACCACCACAATGGCCGGGCGAACGGCGCGCCGCCCAACCGCTAACACAACCTTTACCTTGCACCGCGCCGGTCCTGCGGTGCGCGCCCGTACCTTCGGTCCCGTGGCACCCGTGCTGACCGGCCCGCGCCAGCCGCGGTGCCGACGATGAGGGCGCACTCGGCACGCACCGAGGCCAACGCACGGCTCACCTCGTGGGCGGGGCTGGCGCTGTTCGTCCTGCTGGCCGCCCAGGGGGTGACCATCCTGCAGATCCACCGCCTCGGCGCCGCACACGTCGTGCTCGGTGTCGCCCTGCTCGGTCCGCTCGCCGTCAAGCTCGCCAGCACCGGCTGGCGCTTCGCCCGCTACTACCGGGGAGACGCGGAGTACGGGCAGGCCGGCGCCCCGCAGCCGCTGCTGCGCCTACTCGCACCGGTCGTCGTCGCATCGACCGCGGCCGTGTGCGCGACCGGGGTCGCCCTGCTCGCCGTGACGCCTGGCCACGGGTCGACCCTGGTACTGCTCCACAAGGCGACGTTCACCGTCTGGTTCGGTGCCACCGCGGTGCATGTGCTCGCGTATCTTGTGCCCGCGCTGCGGTGGTCGGGCGCCGACCTGGCCGCCCGCGGACCGGCGCGTGTCCTCGCCTCCCGGACGTGGCGCCCGGTCATCGTCGGTGCGAGCATCGCCATCGGGTTCGGCGCTGCCGTCCCCGCACTGGCCTGGGCGCACCCGTGGGTGCACTGGCTGTCCAGCAGCCGCGGCGGTGACCAGTGAGCAGGCGCGCGAACGGCGGGCCCTAGAGGCCCAGCATGCGCCGCAGGTCGGGTGCGGTGGCGGCATGGCCGAGCAACACCGGGACCCCGAGCATCTCCTCGGTGGCCCGCAAGAGGGCGTAGTGGTCAACGGTCGCCGTGACCACAGTGCCCGCCACGACCGACGGCGCGACGAACACGTTCGGGACCGGCGTGTACTCGTCGTACACGATGACGACCGCAGTCGTGCCCGCCCGGTAGTCGGCACCGCCGAGCAGCCTCGTGACCCAGGACCTGAGCCACGCGTCGCCCGTGGCGACCGAGCAGTCGTGGGTGTCGTCGCAGAGGTCCGGGGTGACGAAGCTGAACGTCGGGAGGTGGCCCGCGGCGAGATCGGTGCCGAGTTGGGAAAGGGGGACGTCGTCAACGCGGCACGCGGCGCGATCGCCGCCGCCCACGTAGTACGCGGCGGGATTGTGCTTCACCGCGTAGCGGGCCCGGCTCGACGTCGCGCACGCCGAGGGCATCGACTCCTCGTAGCTACGCGCTGAGCCGCCGGCGTCGCGCACCTGGCGGAACAGGTTGTCGGCGCTGATCGGGTGCGAGGCGGGGCCGGCGTCGTCGCCGATGCCGAAGGTGGTGCCCGAAGTCGCACCGACGTAGTTGGGCAGCGACGGGGAGCCGACGGTGACGTAGCGCGTGGCGGTCGCGCACGCGTGGGCGAGGGCCGTCTGGTATGGCGCGCGCGGGCTGCCGATGACGGAGCCGTACGTGTGGTTCTCCATCCAGATCCACACGACGTGCTGGTAGGTCACCGGCGGGCGGGGCGTCGTCCCGCACGGTCCGGTGGGAGCCGGCGGGGCCGCCGCGGGAGGGGAGCCGGGCGCCGGCGGGGCAGGCGCAGCGGCGACAGCAGGTGAGCCGGCGGGCGTGGGCTGCCGAGCGTCCGGAGTGCAGGCGGCAAGCACCGCGACGCAGGCGGCAAGCACCGCGACGTACGGGCGCGCACGAGTGCCGCGCACCTCAGGGCACGAGGCCGTCGAGGTGGCCAGTGATGTTGAACGACCGCAGCACCGGGCCGCGCTGCTCCGTCCCGATGACGGTGAGCGAGCCCGGCGAGACGAACATCCGCCATGTCACCTCGTCGCCGACACCGAGCGCCCACGCCACTGCAGCCTTGATTGGTGACACGTGGGTGACGACCACGGTCATGTTCTCCGCATCGGCGCGCGCCTCGTCGCACGCCGCCCGCACGCGTGCGCCGAGCGCGACGAGGCTCTCGCCGCCCGGCGGCACCCACGTGACGTCGCGCCGCCACGACTCCCACAGTTCTGCGGGCACGTCGCGCAGCGGCATGCCGTCGTAGGGCCCGTAGTCCAGCTCGACCCAACGGTCGTCGACGACCACCGGCCCGCCGATGGCGGCCGCGGTGTCGCGCGCCCGCCGCAACGGGCTCGAGATGACGCGGACGGGCCGGCCGAGGGCGTTCACCGCGGCGCCGAGCCGCACCGCCTGCGCGGCGCCGAGCGCAGTGAGCGGCGTGTCGAGCCTGCCGGCGAGGCACCCGGCGGCATTGAGCTCGCTCTGGCCGTGGCGGACGAGGACGAGCACGCGTGCGGGTCAGCGCACGAGGATGCGGCCGCACTGCTCGCACGTGGCGACGGCATCGGGCGGCAGCCGGCGGATGCGGTCGAGCGCGCCGGCGGAGAGCGTGAGGTGGCAGCCCCCGCACGACGCACCGACGAGCGGCGCGGCGCCGACGCCTCCGAGGCGTTGCCGCAGGCGCTCATACGTCGTCATCAGCTCGGCCGGGAGGGGCTCGGCCGCCTCGCGGCGCGCGGCAACGACCTCCGCGAGCTCACCGTCGATCCCGTGCTCCTGTTCGGCGATGGTGGCGCGGAGCTCGGCGGCCTCGCGGTCGAGCGCCGCCCATCGGTCCTGCAGCTCCGCCACCCGCTTCTCGAGCGGGTCGAGCACCTCGAGCACCTCGAGCTCGGCGTCCTCGAGGTCGCTGCGGCGCCGGCGCATGGCCTCCATCTGCGCGGCCATCGCCTGCAGGTCGCGCGCGGCGGTGACGGTGCCCGAGTGCATGCGCTTGTCGAGGTCCCCGATGCGGCGCTCGATGTCGGCCAGCTCGGCCTCGAGCTCCGCTTGGCGGCGCGCCAGCTCGTCGCGCTCGACGGTCAGCGCCGCGCCGTCGCTCTCGATGCTCGCCAGTTCGGTGGTCACGGTGTCCAGGCGCGCGCGTTCAGGGAGGTGGGCGCGGCGGTGGCGCAGCTGGTCGGCCTGCGTGTCCCGCTCCTGCACAGCGAGGAGGGCGTGGAGCGCGTCCATGTCAGTGCTTACGGCCGCCGCCGCGCCCGCGGATGGCCGCGGTCGCGCCCGTCGTCCCACCGCCCGTCGTCCCACCGCCCGTCGTCCCACCGCCCGTCCCCGCGCCGGGTGCGGTGGTGACCGTGCTCGTCGGCGATGCCGGCTGGGTCGGCTTGGTCGCCGGCGCCCCCGTGGTGGTCGTCGACGCGGGCGGCCCCTGCCCCGGGCCCGTCCCGTAGCAGCTGGCGATCGTCGAGTTCGGTGCGCACCCGTTGTAGGACCCGAGCGGCTCAGGCACGTTGTAGATGGTGCCCATGGTCTTCGGGTCCGGCGGCGGGTAGTCGAGCGATGGCTCACCGGCGAGGGCGAGGTCCATGAACTCTTTCCAGATCGGCGCCGGGATCGTCGCGCCGAACACTTCGCCGGGGCAGACGTTGTTGCCGGTCTGGGTCTTGCCGCACACCCGGTCCATCGGGACGTTGCCGAGCGGCGAGCCCATCCAGACCACGGTCGTCAGCTGCGGCGTGAACCCGTCGAACCACGCGTTGTCGAAGTTCTCCGCCGTGCCGGTCTTGCCCCACGACGGCCGGCCCTTCAGCTGTGAGTTGGCGCCCGTCCCGTACAGCATGACGTCGCGCATGGCGATCAGCTCTTCGTGCACCTTGTCAGGATCGAGCACCTGCGTGCCCTTGTGGTCGGCCTGGATGATCACGTTGCCGTTGCGGTCGACGACGCGCTCGACCAGGTAGGGGGTGTGGTGCACGCCGTTGTCGGCGAACGTGTCGTACACGCCGGCCATGTCGATCGGCCGCACCTCCTCTGAGCCGATCGACATCGACTCGAGGGGGACGAGGGGTGTGGTGATCCCGAGGTCCTTCGCCATCTGCGTCACGTTCTTCAGGCCGACGTCGAGGCCGAGGCGCAGGTACGCGCAGTTGATCGAACCGGCAAGGGCCGAGTCGAGCGTGTAGTAGCCCCCTTCGCCGCCCTCGGCGTTGTGCGCCGTATAGGGCGGGAGGGGCGGGTTCACGAACGTGCACGGTGAGGAGCCGTCGACCCCTGCCCTGATGTTGTAGCCCTGGCGCAGCGCGGCGGCAAGGACGATCGGCTTGAAGCTCGACCCCGGCTGGCGCCCCGGGCCCTCGGTCGCGATGCGGTACTGGCTGAGGTTGTAGCCCGGCCCGCCCACGAGGGCGCGCACGGCGCCGGTCTTGCTGTCGACCGACAGCAGCGTCGCCGTCCACTTCCCGTCCTGGGGCGGCAGGTGGTCGGCCACGGCGTGGCGGGCATCGGCCTCCATGGCGGGGTCGAGCGTCGTGTAGATCTTCAGGCCCCCGTTGAACACGGCGTTGTAGCGGGCCTGGGCCGTCGAGCCGAGATCGGGGTCGGCGAGCAGGCGCTGCTTGACCTCCTCGACGAAGTAGCCGACCTGGGGGTCGATCGGCGGCGCGGCGCTCGTCTTCACCCGGTCGGGCACCGGCGCGACTTTGGCCAGCGCCTCGTACGGCCGGGTGATGTCGTTGTGGCGCGCCATCTCGGTGAGGACGTAGTTGCGCCGGAGCTCTGCCTGCTGCGGGTGGGCGATGGGGTCGTAGTCGCTCGGGTTCTGGATCAGCCCGGCGAGCAACGCGCCCTGCACGGGGGTGAGCTTCTCGACCGGTTCGTCGAAGTAGGTCGACGCGGCGGCCCCGATCCCGTAGGCGCCGTTCCCGAAGTACACCGTGTTGAGGTAGCGCTCCATGATCTGCTGCTTCGACAGCTGGTCTTCCAACCGCCAGGCGAGCACCGCCTCCTTCACCTTGCGGGTGAGGGTGCGCTGGTCGGTGAGCAGCGTGTTCTTCACCAGTTGCTGGGTGATCGTCGAGCCGCCCTGCAGCACGCCGCCGCCCTTGCCGTTGCTGAACAGGGCGCGGGCCACCGAATAGGGGTTGACCCCGTGGTGGACCCAGAACTTCTGGTCCTCCGTGTCGACCACGGCGGCGACGACCGCCGGGGGGACCTGGGAGAACGTGACGGGGACACGGTTCTGGTCGGCGTGGAACGTGGCGATGAGGTTCCCCTGGGCGTCGTAGACATTCGACGTTTCGGGGAGTGGGGCCAGGGTGAGCACGTCGGTCTTCCCGCCCGCCGACCCTGCCGTGAAGATGGCACGGACCGCGGGCGCAGCAGCGACCACCGCGACGATGAGCCCCGCCGCCCCGAACGCCAGCGCAAGCACCAACTTCACGAGGGTGCCGAGGTTCCGCATCCGGGCCAGAGGCTACCCAGGAGCAAACCCGTACCCGGCGCCACCCCGTCCGCCATGCTGGTACGGGTGTGCGGCCGGTACGTGGCGACGACCCCCCCGGACCTCCTCGCCGCCCATTTCGGCGCGGTCGTCACGGAGGGCCTCGGGCCGCCGCGCTGGAACGTCGCCCCGACCGACCCCGTCCCCGCCGTCTGCGAGGACCGGTCCGGTGAGCGGCGCCTCGGCCCCCTGCGGTGGGGGCTGCTGCCGTCGTTCGTGACCGACGCCGGGACGGCGGCCAGGCGGATCAACGCCCGCGCCGAGACCGTGGCAACGACGCCGGCGTTCCGCAGCGCCTTCGAGCGGCGGCGGTGCCTGCTGCCCGCCGACGGGTTCTATGAGTGGGACACGGCGCGCCAGCCGTGGTTCATCCACCGGGTGGACGGTGAGCCCCTGGCCATGGCCGGGATCTGGGAGACGTGGCGGGCGCCCGACGGGGCGCGGGTCGGGACGTGCGCGGTCATCACGACCGTCGCCAACGACGACGTGGCGCCCCTGCACGACCGCTGCCCCGTCATCATCGGTGCCGCCGACGTGGACGCCTGGCTCGACCGCGCCGTCCCGGGCCACGTCCTGACCGGGCTCCTGCGCCCCCCGCCCGACGGCCTGCTGGCCCGGCGCCAGGCGAGCAGGCGTGTCAACAGCGTGCGCAACGACGGCCCTGAGCTGCTCGACCCTGGAAGCAGCGACGGCCCGGTACCCTTGAGGTTGTTGTGACCATGCCGAAGTCGAACGAACCGTGCTGGTGCGGCAGCGGGCGCAAGTACAAGCGCTGCCACAAGGCACAGGAGGGCGGCGACGTCGCCGCGGGCGCGGCACGGGTGATCGAGAAGGCGTCGCGGGCGCGCTCGGTGCAGCCGGGCATCGTTAGCCCCCGGCGCCCGGTGCCGCCCGAGATCCCGCGCCCCGACTACGCGCTGACCGGGCGCCCGGGCCGCGCGTCGGGACGGCTGGTCAAGACCGAGGACGAGATCGCCCGCCTGCGCAAGGCGTGCCGGGCGGCCTACGAGGTGCTGGAGGAAACGGGCGCGGCGGTCGCGCCCGGTGTCACGACCGACCACCTGGACGCCGTGTGCCACGACGCCTGCGTGCGGCGGGGCGGCTACCCGAGCCCGCTCAACTACCACGGCTACCCCAAGAGCCTGTGCACCTCCGTCAACGAGGTGATCTGCCACGGGATCCCCGACAGCCGGGCCCTGCGCGATGGCGACATCGTCAACCTCGACGTGACCATCTTCCTCGACGGCGTACACGGCGACACCAACGCCACCTTCTGTGTCGGCGACGTCGACGCGGCGTCGCGGAGGTTGGTGACGGTGACGCGCGAGTGCCTCGAACGGGCGATCGCCGTGGTGGGCCCGGACGTGCCGATGAACGAGATCGGGCGCGCCATCCAGTCCCACGCCGAGGCCCACGGGATGGGGGTCGTGCGGGCGTTCGTCGGGCACGGGATCGGGGACGGGTTCCACATGGCGCCGCAGGTCCCGCACTACTTCGACCCCCGGCTCACGACGCGCATGCAGAAGGGCTGGGTGTTCACGATCGAGCCGATGATCACGCTGGGCGACTGGCACCACCGGCTCTGGGACGACGACTGGACCGCCGTGACGGCCGACCTGTCGCGCACCGCGCAGTTCGAGCACACCGTCCTGGTGACCGAGGACGGCGCGGAGGTCCTCACGGCGGGGGTGCGTGCCACCGTCTGACCCGACCGGGCGAGCCCCTCAAGGGAGCGCTGCAGCGACCGACGGAGCCCGGGGAGACCAGGACGTGCGAAAGACCGAGCCCCCGCCTGCGCCGACGCGGCGGCCCACCGCGGCCGCCGACGGGCTCGCGGCCGCCGACAAGCTCGCGGCCGCCGACGGGCTCGCGGCCGGCGACGGGCTCAGGGCCAACGACGGGCTGGCGCCTGGGTGCGGCGGCGGGCTCACGCCTGGCTGGGGCGCCGCCGACGAGCTCACGCCTGGGTCGGTCACCGGCGACGGCCTGCCGCCGGGCTCGGGCACCGGGGACGGCCTGCCGCCCGGCGTACCGCCGGGGCGGCCCCTGACCCTCCCGGGCCGCGGCACCACCTGGGTGCGCGAGGCGGGCACCGGTGCTCCCGGCGCGCCGGCCCTCGTCCTGCTGCACGGGTGGACCGTGACCGCGGCGCTGAACTGGGTGCACGTGTTCGCGCCGCTGGCCGCCGAGTTCAGGGTCGTCGCGCTCGACCACCGGGGGCACGGGCGCGGGATCGCGCCGTCACGGATGCGCCGGTTCCGCTTCGACGACTGCGCCGACGACGTCGTCGCCCTCGCCGACGCCCTGGGGATCGAGCAGGTCGTGCCCGTCGGGTACTCCATGGGGGGCCCGGTGGCGGCGCTGACGTGGCACCGCCACGCGGACCGGGTGGCCGGCATGGTGCTGTGCGCGACGAGCCGGCACTTCCCGTCGAGCTCGGGGTCGCGTTCAGCGGGCCTCGCCGTCCGCGGCGGTGTGCTCGGCGTGGCGGCAGCGCTCAGGTCCGCGCCGCCGGTCGTGCGCCAGCGGGCCACTGCGGCGATCCTCGAGCGGCGCGCCGCGCGGCTGCCCGACTGGGCGCTTGCCGAGGTGGCGTGGAACGACCCGGCGGCGCTCGTCGAGGCCTTCGCCGAGCTGCGGGCCTTCGACGCCGCCCCGTGGATCGGGGAGATCGACGTCCCGACCGCGGTCGTGGTGACGACGGAGGACCAGGTCGTACCCCCCGCCCGGCAGCGCCAGCTCGCCGACGACATCCCCGGGGCGTCCGTCTGGCCGGTCGAGGGCGACCACTCGGCGTGCGTCACCGCGCCGGAGGCGTTCGTGCCCGCGCTCATCGGCGCGTGCCGGTGGGTGACCGCCCGCGCCCACAGACGCTGAGCCCCCGGGGCGGGTGGCGATGCGCCGCTAGTGGGCGTGGAGGGGTTTCGGCAGGGTGTCGGTGAGCACGACCCCGCGCACCTTCCGCGACGTGACGCCCACGACGACGATGGCGTAGTGGGTCCCCTCGTGGCGCACGACGTGCTGCACGCGGGCCGGGTCGAACGCGCCCGAGTACGCCACCAAGCAGACGTCGCGGCGCCCGGGCGCGAGGGTCGTCGCCGTCCCCCGCGCGACGACCGTGTCCGTGGTGGTCGTGGGCAGGCGTGGGAACTGGGACACCGCCTCCCCCCGGATCCGCGCCACGTCGACGAACTTCCCCTGCCCGCCAAGCGCGGCGTGCGCCTCGGGCAGGACACGGAAGCACGGGCTCACCGACGCGGTGACCGTGGGGTTGACGCTCACGTTGTGGCACCCGGTGAGCAGCACCAGGCACGCGGCGAGGACCGGCACGCCGGCCCGCCGTCCGGTACGGCTCACCGGTCCTGCTCCTCGCGCTCGACCTCGTCGATGATCCCGGGCTCGACGACCGGGTGGCGGCGGGCGTCGACGCGCAGGCCCGCCCACGCGACCCACCCGAGCGGGACGGGGACCCAGAAGCTCAGGAGCCGGTAGAGCACGACAGCGGCCACCGTGCTCGCCGTGGACCCGCCGTACGCGACGAGCGCGATCGTGAGCGAG
>Ga0070741_10003428_pt1 | contig 39474 bp, 36 predicted proteins | sample Coa_R1_4_FD_66440 | JGI IMG/M metagenome (GOLD analysis project Ga0070741, IMG submission 66440) | Surface soil microbial communities from Centralia Pennsylvania, which are recovering from an underground coalmine fire - Coalmine... | ecosystem: Environmental > Terrestrial > Soil > Unclassified ...
AACCATCTATGAAGGCAGCGCCTACGCTGAGGACAGCATCAAGCTCGGGCAGTTCAATCTGAATCTCGGCCTTCGATATGACAACTACGCTGGTCTGAGCAGGGGCTTCGGCGTTCAGCCTCGGGGCGGTGTTGCATATCAAATCCGCTCGACGGGTAGCGTTCTTCACGTTTCATACGCACGAGTTTTTCTGACTCCCTACAACGAGAATCTGGTTCTCTCCAGTTCGACCGGCCTTGGAGGTCTTGGGGCTGGCTCGAACTCGGTTCAGGCGCTTGTTCCCGCGCGACGTAATCAGTTCAATGTTGGAATTGAACAGCAGTTCGGTGCGAAGTTCGGTGTCCAAGCCGAATACTTCTGGAAATTTACGGATGGGGCCTACGATTTCAACAGCATCCTGAATACGCCGCTGAATTTTCCGATCCAGTTCCGCAAATCGAAAATCGACGGCGCTTTGGTACGCGCAACGCTCACAAACGTTCACGGCTTTAGCGCGTTCACTGTCATTGGCCATAGCCGGTCACGCCTGTTCAGTCCCGAGGTTGGCGGGATCAACTTTGGCACAGCCTACGCTCCCGTTGCGCGCCCGGATCACGATCAAGGATTCCAGCAGACAACCAATCTTCAGTACCAATTCTCACAAAAAGATCTGCGGGGACTCTGGCTCGGCCTCACCTGGCGCTTCGACAGCGGATTGGTAGTGGTCAGTGTTCCGGACTATGCCACGGCACTCACGCTGACCGGCGATGAGCAACACGCAATAGGACTCTATTGCGGTGGCGTGTTTGCCACGGTCGCGCAACCGCTCGAAATCTGCAACTCACCCAATCGTGGCGCAACACTCATTCACATCGTTCCCGACGGTACCTATAATCCCGACACGAATCCTTCGCGCATTCGGCCACGAAATCTCTTCGACGTCGCTCTCGGCTCGCAGAAGATTTGGACGAAGGATCGCTACTCGTTGGGAGTGAAGGTGACGGTCGTTAATCTAATGGACAAAGTCGCCCTCTATAACTTTCTTTCCAGCTTTTCGGGCACACATTTCGTTACTCCAAGGACACTGGAGGGCGAGATTACTTTGCATTTCTGAGTTCCAAGCGAGCCACGCTATCAGGCGCTGGAACAAGATGTAGCGGTGTGCCGTTGCTGTGCCACACGGCGTGTTTGGATCAGTTGAAAGTCCTCGATTTTCTGCATCGTGCGCGAATCTCTTCCGTGCGGGCTCGTTAGCGGCAAGTCATTGATGTCATTGTCGATTGTAGTCGTAACTGCTTTCAGGCCGAACAACGGCCGATCATCCATCCCTTGTTCAATCAATCTGAATATCCGCGCTTTGACGCCGCTAGAGTGCGCCAGTTGTGTGCCTCTGTTGCGAGCCAAGGAGGAAACTCTATGGCTCGCAAAGTTGGGATTTGATCAGGAAATCGGCAGTTCCAAGGGACCGCTTCTTACAGTTTCCGGATAGCCGACACAACTACAGACAGCTGGGAGGATGAGCGCATTGGGCCAACTCACACCGGCTTCAGCTTTGATTCGGCCGCTTCAACGTCGGGCTAATTCGCGTGTTAGCCAGGCCTTGGCTAGTTTCCAGTCTCGTTTTGCGGTGGGAACGGAAATCTTAAGTGCCTCCGCCGTCTCTTCCATGCTCAAGCCGGAGAAGAACCGCAGTTCGACCAGGCGGGCCTTGCGCGGGTCTATCTCCTCGAGAGCGTTCAGGGCATCGTCAAGCGCGATCAAGTCTTCGCTGCGCTGCGGTGAGGCGTCCCTCGACTCGTCGAGGTACACGTGCGCGAAGCCACCACCTCGTTTGTCTGCCAGGTGGGCTCGCGCGGCGTCCACTAAAATGCGTCGCATGAGCTGCGCAGAGACGGCAAAGAAATGTGCGCGATCCTGCCAGTGCACACCTTCGATATTCACCAAACGAAGATAGGCCTCATTGACTAGCGCACTGGTCTGAAGCGTTTGTCCGCTGGGCCGACGCCGCATATATCGGTGCGCCATGCTGTGTAGTTCGGAATAAACCAACGGGGTCAATTGGTCGAGCGCCGCCCGCACCATTGCCCCAGGCCCGCAGCAACTGCAAGATTGTCACTGACGAACCAGGCACAACGTGATTATACTTTTACATTAGTTTATTGACTTGGCGGCGTTATCGTCTGCACGGAGCACGCCATGCGCCCGGATCGCTGGCGGCAGGTCGAGAAGTTATACCACTCCGCCCTCGAACGAGAAGAACCGGCTCGCGACGCCTTCCTCCGCGAGGCCTGCGGCCAGGACGATACCCTGCGCTGTGAAGTCCGGTCACTCCTTGACCAGACCGAAAGTGGTCTGCTGAATCATCCTCTGCAATTGGGACCTTATCAGATCGTCGGCCTTCTTGGAGCCGGTGGCATGGGAACGGTATACCAAGCTCGCGATACCCGTCTGGACCGAACAGTCGCCATCAAGGTTTCCGACGAGCGCTTCAGCAACCGCTTTGAGCGCGAAGCACGCGCCGTGGCCGCACTCAACCATCCTCATATCTGCACGCTGTTCGACGTGGGGCCGAATTATTTGGTGATGGAGTATGTCGAGGGTGAACCTCTCGAAGGTCCCATGCCGGTACCTCTGGTTCTTCGGCTGGCAGTCGAGATGGCCGATGCGCTTGAGGCCGCGCATAGCAAAGGGATCATCCACCGCGACCTCAAGCCCGGAAATATTCTGGTTACCAAGGCGGGCGTGAAGATTTTGGATTTTGGGCTGGCCAAGATAAACGAGCCCGCGCTCAACGAGACAGAATCCACGCAAACACTCCCACCTAAAACCGAGGAAGGAATTATTCTCGGCACAACCGCATACATGTCGCCGGAGCAGGTGCAAGGCAAATCGGTGGATGCGCGCAGCGACATTTTTTCATTTGGTACCGTTCTGTATGAAATGCTAACGGGCAAGCACGCTTTTCACGGCGATTCGAAGATATCCATTCTCTCGGCAATTCTGGAAAAGGAACCGGAACCGATCAGTTCAATGCGTAAAGGAATTCCGCCTGAATTGGCAAGGATCATCGCGCGTTGTCTTCGCAAAGATGCTGACCGTCGTTTTCAGCATATGGCCGACTTGAAGGTCGCGCTGGAAGAGTTGAAAGAAGAATCAGACTCTGGCGTTCTGAAGGTCGCAAGGGTCGGTGGAAAGCGGCAACATTGGTGGCTATGGGCTGGCGCCGTGGCAGGAGTGACCCTAATCGCTGGCGGATTGTTATGGTGGAAGATGGAAGCGCCGACCTCGATCGAGCCGCCTCGGGCCGTTGAACTGATTTCCCTTTCTGGTTTTAAGAGCTCTCCCTCGTTTTCGCCCGATGGCAGCGAAGTGGCATTTGCGTGGGATGGACCCAAGCACGACAACTTCGATATCTATGTGCAACACATTGGTTCCGGATCACCATTGCGGCTGACCACCGACCCTCATATCGACTATCAGCCGGCCTGGTCGCCTGATGGCCGCTGGGTCGCTTTCCTGCGCGCAGACTCGGCAGTACGAGCGTTCGTACCCGGAAGCGATATGACTCCGGTACGGGGTACAAGCGAATTGCGGGTGATTCCTCCCCTTGGCGGGCCCGATCGCAAAGTGGCCGAAATACGACTGGGCAGCACATACTGGGGGTTGGGCATAGGACTGGCCTGGTGTCCAGACAGCAAATGTTTGATCGTGACAGATTCCGTGGGCGAAGGGAAACCAGACGCTTTGTTCGCAGTCTCTCTCGAAACTGGTGAAAAGCGGCAGTTGACAAATCCTAAGCCGTCGGACCAGGGCGACCAGCGCCCAGCCGTTTCGCCCGATGGCAAGTGGCTGCTTTTCGGGCGAGAGTCTGCGGCGGCCGGGCCGAGTGAATTCTACCTACTCCCATTGGGGCAAGGCGTAACGGCTGCAGGCGAGCCCATGCGAGTTGCGCTGAATGCCGGGGATGCAGCGTGGCTACCTGACAGCAAAGGAATTGTCTTTTCAGACGACGAAAGCCTGTGGAGAGCACCCGTTGCGGGCGGCCAATCGCCGACACGACTTCCGTTTGCGGGAGAAGACGGGATGATGCCCGCGATTTCGCGGTCACAGCCTTCGAGGTTGGCTTACATTCGCGGCAGCCGTGTGTTTAGTATCTGGCGCGTGGACACCCCGGGCATTGGGACTCCGTCGTCTTCTGCGCCCGTTGCAGCCATCTCCTCCACAAGAGTGAGCGAAAATGCCCAGTTTTCTTCCGACGGGCGACGCCTTACATTTGACTCAAACCGTTCAGGACCGTACGAGATCTGGCTGTCTGACGCCGATGGCTCGAATGCCGTTCAGCTTACCTCGATGGTTACCAGCATAGGAGCTGTCGAAACCGGTTCGCCGTACTGGTCGCCCGATCGCCGGTTGATTGTGTTCGATGTGCTGACAGACCATCGCCAGATCTACGTCATCCCGGCTGAGGGAGGCAAGCCTCGCTGCGTTGATCCCAATGCTTCCAATAACTTTCTCCCTTCCTTCTCGCACGATGGCAATTGGATATACTTCACCTCAGACCGAACAGGTAGAGATGAAATCTGGAAGGTACCCGTTACAGGTGGAGAAGCCGTACAACTCACACACAACGCGGGGCTCAGAGCTCTGGAGTCTGCGGACGGCGCTTACATCTATTACATCCAAACTGCAATGTGGAGCGCGCTCTGGCGCGTTTCGACCTCAGGCGGTCAGCCCGTCAAGGTGCTCGATGGAGTGATTCGATGGTCGTTCGCCGTTGTCAATAAAGGCATTTACTACATCGATCAGCCAGCCGATGAGGCACGGCTCCAGTTCTATGATTTTTTCACTAAAAAGTCCACCATCGTGGCTCATCGTTTAGGTGATATTCACATCAACCTCGCAGTCTCTCCCGACGGCCGCACAATTCTATATTCGAGGCTGGATTACTTGCCCAACAGCCTCATGCTCGTGGAGAACTTCCGGTAGCCCTCGCCACCAGACCTGATCAATGTTTCCCGCAAGGGCGCATATCTCGCCCCGCCGGAGTCCATGCGAGCAGACATAGCTGCGGGTTGCTGCGGCCATTCGAGAGCCGCAGCACCACCCGCGCGCAAGAACCTCATTTCCGGACGACCCCGTGCCACTCGAAGCCGTGCCAGACGTAGTTTCCATCCTCATAGAAGCCGGCAACCGCGTCCCCAACGATGAACATGGGCACAGTACCCTGATGGAACTGGTCGCCTCCATTCGGATCGTCGAAGTAAGTGTACCGGCCGTCAGCAGACCGCATGAAGCCGTGATGCACACCGTCAGCATCATTGTAGAACCCTACCGTCGTATTTTCGTCGTTAATAGCCTCGGATACGGTATGGGCACCGCTCGCGGCACGCGGCACATCAAAAACGGTGATTTTGCCGTCAGCGGTTCTCACCAGGCCGTGGTAGATGTTGTTTGCGTCGATGAAACCACCAACGGCTGTCCCTCCCGCATTGATGCCCCAGACGTTAGTGCCCTGCCCAGACCAGGGCGTCAGGTCCTGGTTCTGATCCGCGTCAACGTATTCGAAAGTGGTGAAGGATTTGCCGTTTGGATGGCGCACAAATCCGTTGGCCAGACCGGTGCTATCGAAATAGGTTCCGGCAACATATTGTTTTAGGCTGATGCATTGGGACCAGCCGAGCGAGGTAGTGCCAATCCCGTCAGGGACGTCGAATGTGGTAATAGCACCGTTGCGAGCGCGTATAAAACCGTGAGATCCATAACTCGCGTCCACGTAGTAACCCGCAATTGTTCCTTTTAAATTGATGTTGGTCGCAAACGTACCCTGGCCTGCTTCTGCGCCCGCGTCCGGAACAATAATTGGCGTGAAGTCGGGTCCGTGTTTGTCGCGCAACCAGTGTGAGCCGGAACCGCGGTTCAAAAATCCGTAGGCTACACCATTTGCGTCAACGTAATAGCCGGTGACCGCTCCCATCAGGTCAACAGCAGCCGCGTAGGTGCCTGGCGCATTCAGGTTTATCCATGTACTTGGCGGAGTGAAGGGATCGTCCGAGTCGGGAAGACTGGGAGGCACACATTGCGAGGTTTGACCCGGTGCGCACTCCGGGGCGTCGATTTCGATAAAGCCTGCGTCGGGTGTTCGCGCGTAGCCGTGCACGATGTTGTCATATCCGACGTAGTACCCGACAGCGACACCAAACGGGTTAAGAGCAATGACCTCCGTGCCATAGGCGTAGGTGTGGCCCGCGTCCGGCGCATCGATTGTTGTGAAGGTGGGCCGATGTTGTGCAACGGCAGGAATGCCCAAGATCAGCGTGCATATGGCCGGAAGAAGCCATTTTGAAGGCGTGTAGTGGAATGTCATCATATAGCTCCTTTCAGGAGGCAGGCGATCGCGGCCTCCTACATAGGGCTAACCGGAAAATCGAGGGGAAAAGGATAACGGGTTCGAAAATTTTGGTCGGACCCAGGGTGAAACTCGCCTTTTTGCCCTACAAGAACGCGGGATGTTCGCAGCGGCTCGATTGCCGACGCCCGCGCGGTTTGCACATCGAGAGTGTCGTCAGCATTTCAGACTCGATTGTGCATGCTGCAGGTGCCAGGACAGGTCAGTAATAGCATTCGGCACGGGTTCAATGAGTGTAATCGCGATGTTACGCCAATTGAGGCAGTCGCTTGACTGCGTGGGTGGTGCGCCATTATCGAAATGTGGTTCTAGGGTTTCCGTTGATCTACAGTCGCGGGTTCAGCCGAGCCGATCAAAGGTACGACTTTTCCATCAGCATAATCTATCGAGAGGAATTTTCCACCATGGACGCAGGCCACGTCTGAGCCCCACCTTCCGTGGGGAAGTTCGAATCGTCGCAGTATGGAACCATCGTCGGAGTTTATTTCATAGATCATGCCAGAAGGCTCCTTGGCAGCTATTGGGCTGGCGATCACGTATAGATTCTGATCCGAAGAAATGACAGCCTCAACTCGCTGACCTTTCGGAAGATCAGCACCAATCGCTCTTACAGCTCCACCTTCGTTGATCTCTAAGAGGGGAAACGTAGTTTTATTCTGAACGATGACGATCGAGCGGGCTGAGGAGACGAACTCGCTCGGAGCGATTTCAAGGGGCTGCGTCGCGTCGCGTCCGCTTACCATGGATTTGGGAGTGCCGCCGGTGGGTATCTCCAATGTTTTCAGGAGAGTTCCGTCTTCCTTCAGCATCGCAAGCTTTGCAGAATGATCGGAGTTATCGAAGCCGAATACAAGAAATGTACCGCTAGGAAAGACTCCGACCTTGTGTATGCTGAATGCGTCATCGAGCTTAGCAGTTCGCTTGTATTCGCCGTCGCGGCTGAAGGTCACGATGTAATAGTGCTTCTCGGCCGCATTGTCGGGAAATTCACGTTTACTGACTTTGCTGCCATCCTTCCATAAAACCGTTTGTTTCGCTGGTATGTTCTCCCGCGATGCCTCAGTCAAAAAGATAACTTCTGAGTCGGATGCGAAATAATCGACCTCTCGCGAAATGTATAGGTCCGGAACCTGCTCGACAGTGAAAGTCTGACTGCGACCTGTTGGGGAGATCGAAACAAGCTGCGAAGGAGAAAACAGCGGCGGCTGGATACCGGAATTAGCGGGCACAAGGCCGACAAAGTTGACGAAAATGCTTCCGTCGCTGGTGCATTGCAACGGCAATTGGATAGCCCGAGTGGAACTCACGCCAGCAACGACATCACCGCGCTCAAATGAGACGTGGTACAGCGGGGCGGCATGTACTGAAGTTGCCGGGGAATTGTCCTGCGGCGCTACCCTTAGGTATAGTCCTGCGGTAAGCAAGAGCGCAGTGATGAGAGCCGTTCCATACATAGCATCACCTCAAGATACAGATCGAGTGAGTAGTGACTGATATGCAGACTTTCTTTTGAGGTTTGGCACCAGCTTGCGCTGTCTCTTCGCCTCCTGAGGCATTTTGAGTGCTATAGCGATTCATCGTCAACAAAACGGTTACGACTCTCCAAGAGCGCTGCTTCACCGTGTGAAAGTTTACGGACCAAAGACGTAGGCTGTCCCGGGCGTATAGACTGCCGGCGCTCCGGCGACAACGGTTGTGCCGCTAATACCCACGCACCCTCCGAAGAAATCAAGCTCTTTGCCGTCGGAAGAGGTGATCTCGAGAGCATGTTTTACATGTGCCCAACCGGCTTCGGGTTCACCAAGGATATAGGCGGCACCCGAACCCCCTTGCGCCTGCGCTCCGACCACTATCGCGAGGCCGTCGTCTCCGACGGCCAGGTCTTGCCCAAAACTGGCACTTGTAGTGCTGTCGGGAGGGCCGAGCTTGGCTGTGTAATGAAAGGTACTGATCCAGCCACCGGGCGGTTCGACATATACGTAAGCAAGTCCAGAAACATGTCGGCCCCAAGGCGCTCCAGCGACGATGGTGTTTCCGCTGATGCCAACAGACCAGCCGAGGCCGAGACTTGAGAAGGTGCTCGGGGCTGTTAACTCAGCCGTCTCGGTCATGCTTTTCCATCCGTCCGCAGGTTCAACGTACACATATACGGCACCGCTGTTATTGGCGCGGCCGTAGGCACCGGACACAACAGCACTGCCGCTGATGCCCACAGAGTACCCGAAGTACGCTTTTTCAGCGATGTTGGAGGCGATGATCTCCGCGGCCTCTTTCCAAGTGGTTCCCTGCCAAGTGTAGACGTAGGCACGTCCGGTGTTGTTGTTGACAAACGGCGCGCCGATCGCAATCGTGCCATGGCTGATGCTCACACTTTCGCCGAAACCGTCGCCATATAGCCCATCGGAGGCGACAAGTTTCGCGGTCTCGGTCATGTCCTGCCATCCAGTTGCAGGCTTCACAAAAACGTAAACCGCGCCCTGGACACCGCCAGTGGGGTTTACCGCCCCGACCACAACGATGTCGCCGTCAATCGCCACGGAAGTACCGAAAAAAGAGGGCGCGTCAGACGGTGTGAGCTTGGCGGTTTGCGTCATATTCGTCCAACCACTGGCGGGCTTGACATAGACGTAGACGGCTCCGTATGGATCGACGACATGATGAAATTCGGAGACCACGACGGTATCCTCGCTGACGGCAATCGCGTAACCGAACGAATCCTGGTCGGCACGAATGCTGGGAGTCAACTCGGCTAACTGGTGAATCGAACTAGCGGCGACCGCAGGCAAAGGCGCCAAAATCAGAAACACAATGGCGAGCAGGCTTCGCATCCAACACCTCGTGGGGTCGAACCAGAGTCGGCCTTCGGAAAGGCCGGGGGAAATGATTGTCCTCCGGCCTGAAACGCTGGTCAAGATGAGTGTAATCGCGATTTTTCGCCAATCGTCACGTTTTCCCTAATCGGAAATCCTCGACGGACTAAGAATGTCGCTGCCGTGATATTGTTTGAGGCCAGTCGAATGGTCGCCAACCCACAGGGCGAAAGTGAGGTATACGAGTTTATTCGGGAACGCATTGAGAGCGTTCCTCATCTCGAAGCTTTGCTCCTGGTCTGGAACAGCCGTCCCCAACCGTGGTCGCTGAACAATCTGACGAAACGCCTGTATATCGGACAGGAGCGTGTTCAGCTAATTCTTGCTGACCTGATCCGTGAAGGTTTGGTCGCGCTCGTACCGGGGATGCCGGAATCTTACGGGTACAACTCGGTGTCCATTGAACAGGATCAATTGATGACAGCTGTAGATGCAACTCACCGCCGCGAAGTCGTGCGTATTGCCAGTTTGATCCACTCCCGGCCTCCATCTTCTGTACGTGACTTTGCCCGCGCTTTTCGATTCAAGAAGGACAAGGAGTAATCGTGGGGCCAGCCGTTTACATCTTGGGAACCCTGACAAGCACCCTCTGCGCACTGCTCCTTTGGGGTGGCTATCGACGAGGCAAGAAGAGGCTGCTCTTCTGGAGCAGTTTGTGCTTCGCGGGATTCACCGTCACAAATCTGCTTGTTTTTGTGGACCTCGTTATCTTCCCTGAGACAAATCTGTACGTATTCCGCCTCTTCAGTACCGCAGTATCTCTCGCTCTGATACTTTATGGCCTCATTTGGGAAAGCCACCGATGATTACTATTTTTCTCCTCGGTTTTACCGCTTCGGCATCTCTGACCGCCAGCTTGTTTTTCCTCCGGTTCTGGCGGGATACCAGGGATACTTTGTTCCTGGCTTTCGCTGGATTCTTTCTAATAGACGCCATCACGCGCGTCTTTCTTCTTTTTTTTGCACATCCGGGCGAGGGAAGTCCGTGGATTTACATTGCCCGGATGGTTGGTTCAGTGATGATCCTCGCCGCAATCCTGCGAAAGAACTACTGGCCAGCTTAGCCAGATGTTGGTCTTATACGCAGCCTACACGCATGCCATGCGCAGAATCCCGCGGAGTGATCTGTATCGATGGCTGTTGAAACCAGGCATCACTCATTGACAGGTCAATGAGTGTAATCGCGATTTATCATTCGTTAGGCGATTGATAACGTCGGCCCGACGAAAACCGCTTTTGGAAGGGTCAACAGTGAACGTGGCAGGTAGCGGCCAAGGCGAGGAGCATTGGCCATGACGGGGCGAAAGATGCATTACGTACTTCTACTATGGGCGCTACTGCTAACTTCCTCGGCAACCGCGTACGCCCGAGTTCGTCCCACTGCGAACCAGATTCATAGAGCGATCGATATGAATGGTGTCCGAGCATTCTGGTCGGTGATGGAAACGCTTCAAGAGAATCGTGAACCGTCGGAAGAGCAGTGGCGAACGCTATTTGAAACGCCGGGTTACGCAAAGCTGCAACAGTCCGATGTCCAATCAAATTTCCGGCTAGCCTACATGCCGTCAAAGGCTGGGGAGTTGCAAATCGAGATCAAGCGCGGCGACTATCGAAGCCGTGTCCTGGTGTACTTGCGTAGGGTGCAAAATGAACGGGACCGCATCGAGAGTTTTCTAAATTCATTCGACGCTCAGTATGTGATCGGCGCAGCGTTGCAAAAATGCGCGGTGTACCTGCCGAAGGGTGCTACGGAGCGTCGCTCTTTACCAATGCTCGCATTTGTAATTTTCGAACCGGACGGCCATGTTGACGATGACGTGGTAATTTTCGATGCGCTGTATGCCATTGATCGTGGCAATGAGTTCACGGATCTCCTGGCGCACGAGTTCCATCATTATTATGAGCCTTCCAAGTTGCGCAACCCCGAAAGGAGCAGCGAAGACTACTACATGGTCCACGCAGTGCAGCAGATGCAGATGGAGGGGATCGCTGATTTAATCGACAAGAGGGCGTACCCCATCAAGGCCGATGCTTCGCGCCAATGGTATATCGAGCAGTACAACGCTGCTTACCTCGATTCTCCAAAAACCTTGCATCGAATGGACGAAGTACTCTGCAACCAGGCAAGTTCACCGATGGATATCGAGAAGAATGAAGAAAAATTCTGGGAGTCTTTGAAATTTGCCGGGCACCCTACAGGCTTTTATATGGCCAACATAATTCTAAAATACCTGAGCAGGCGCGCTTTAATCGGAACTGAGATGGACCCATTTGAATTCTTTCGCGTGTACAACCAAGCCGCGAGAAAGTGCGGGGCACAATGCTACGTTTTCTCCGATGCCAGCATGGCCGCTCTACAGGCGCTCGATTTGAAGTACGTGAAATAAATTTCTAGCCGAGCTCAATCGAGTGCGTGAACCTCATGGCCCGGCGTCTTTGTCGAACGAGCATAGGAGCAGAAACGACCTAACCACGGTCAATAAGTGTAATGGCGATTTTTCGCCAGCTATCGCAGGTACACCTGCGTCAGCGGTGCGCGATGTAGTCTCGTAACAATTCAAAGAGCACGTAAAATGCAAATCCTGCGAACGCCAATCCCGCTAGTGAAATTGCGATGTGGTTCCATTCTCTCTGCAGGTCGCCGCCTCTCCGAAATGTGCGCCCAAAGTATCTGATACCCCACTCTGGACTAATCACGCAGCCGACTCCGATAGCGGCGAAGGCCAAGAGAATTACGACGCCGAAAGCAAGTTTCCAAACGCTGTCCTGATGCATATCACTGCCGCCCAGAGCGGCTGCCAATTATTCCGTCGCGTAGCAGTTTAAGCCGACCAGCGCCCACGGTAAACGATTACTGCTGAGAACAGGCGTTAGCACTCATTGGCCGGGGCGAGGGGTTTTGAGCGTAATCGCGATGTTACGTCAATCATCCTTCTCTATTGGTGATGCCAGGCCAAATTATCCGTCCAGACTCCTGTCAGAAAGGTTGATTTAGGATCAAAGCGATTTCGAGCAAAGCCAAGACATAAGTTCTGGATTGACATAAGCTCTCTCCCACGCCTCATCGTGCCCCACCCCCGGATACTCCGTGTAGCGCACATCGTCACCCGCGGCTTTCAACGCCTCATAGAGACGTCGTGAGTTCTCGACGGGCACGGCGTTATCCGCGTCGCCGTGGAAAATCCACACAGGTGTTTTGCCGATTCTTTTAGCTACCTCCGCATAGCTTTTGGTGTTCTCTGGGTAGGTGTCTCTTGCCAGTAGTGGCTGCGCCTCCAAAACATTTGCCGGAGGAACGATTCCTCCGCAGATGGGAACAACCGCTGCGAATTTGCCGGGATGTGTGGAGGCGAGATACCAGCTCCCGTAGCCGCCCATTGAAATCCCGGTGAGATAGGTGCGCTTCGGATCCCCCTTGAATTCTTCAGTGGACGCCGCCAGCGCCTCCAGGGCGATTCGTTGCATAGGGGGTTCTGGCCACCAATGGCCGATAGGACACTGCGGCATAACAACCAGCACTCGAAAGCGCGACCGATCCTTGCGAATTGCGGTAGCGATACCGACCTGTGTCTGCAACAGGCCATCGGAGCCGCGCTCGACGGCGCCGTGCAGAAAGAGAATAACGGGCCATTTCTGGTTAGGCGACCAGTTGTCTGGGACATAGACTTGATATTTGTAGGCGTGGTTATTGATGGTGACGGTTCGGTCGAGGAATCCTGTTTCACGTCGATGGGCGCTCGCCGGAATCGACAGAGCTATAGCAAAGAGCAGAAAGAGGCTAAGGCGGCATGGGGCGGGGAGCATTGGCACCTCGGAACCGGCAATCTATCACAAAAAGTTGATTCGGGACGGTGACCGTTGCCCCGATCTTGCATGCACTGTACGCTGGAAACGCATCCCACTCCCGATGGTTGACGCTATCAGGCGTGGGTGTTGAAAAACTCTTTTTGACCCCGAGCACCAAAAATCACATCGCGTCAGGATGCCTTATAAACGATTTTCTCCCAGCCGGGATACATTTCTGGTCACCCAATTTAGCGTGAAGTAGGGCCGAAAAAGAGTTTTTCAACAGCCACAGGCGTTCTCGTAAGCTTGCGCGATCTATTCGCCCTGAAGTGGGATTGTGAGTGCTATGGCGATTTCACAACAGTAGGCAACGGCTGGCGACGCTGTTGTGATTACGTGCGTCGGGCCGAATTGCTCCGGGAGACAGCTTTGCGAGCTTGCTCCCGAATCTTGCGGGATTGCAACTGGAGGAAATCAGGGGGCGATTCAGGGGCCTGCTCCACTACGCTCATTTCGAATCGTACTTCTCCGCCGCAAAATACGCACTGTTCAAAGGCGGGGCTGGCCTTCGGTTCTATCACCGAGAATGAACGTAAGCATTCCGGGCAGGTCAGTACGATGTAGCCCACCGTAGGTCGAGGAATCCAGACCGGCACAATGTCCGTTCTTGCACGGGAGGCGCGAATCGGCGCGTTCTGCATGACCGTGCGCACCTGCTCCATCAGTTCAAAACAGAAGTTCGGAGCTTTTGCGACAAAAGCATCGCAGAGTGCTTCGGAAGGCATATTAGCTGGTGTGTATTTTCCGCTCAACGCTATCGCGCCCACCTGGGGAAATCGTTTTCGAAGCACGGACAACAACTCGAATCCCGACATCTCGGCCAGATTCAAGTCAGTAATGAGCAGATCAGGTGTAGCACCACGGAGCACGGACAGTGCCTCAAATCCATTGCTCGCGGTTATTACCTCGTAACCTTCATTGCAAAGCTGATCCGAGCAGGTCTGGAGGCATTCGGGATCGCTGTCCGCCAACAATATGCGGTGCCGAAATTGGTTCTCGCTAACCACAGCATAATCGTAAAACCGTCGGCCGCTAAACGGCAACCAACTTTCGGCCGAGTGCCGGGAAACACTCGAAGGATTGCGCTATCTTCAACTCCCGAATCACTCAGAAAAGCTCTCCTAATTGTACTAGGGCGGCTTTTAGCTTCACCATCTTGCGATGAAAATCCCTTTGTTGCATGTCCGTTAGTTGCAGCTTACCGGCCAGCTGCACACTTGTGTCATAGGCATGGCGTGCTGCCCGGATCGTTTGCTGTCTGCGATCCGGATTACGTTTAGAAGATGCGCAGCGGGCCAATGTGCCACCCACCTTCAACTCGGTCATCGCGAAACTAAATCCCGTGCGGTCAATGATTCGCATGATGGAAAAAAGGCTGTCGCGATTCCTTCCGTTTCGGCAAGACGATGAACAGCGGACCTCGGCGGCGTTCGATGACTAAGCGTGGCAACGACGGCCCGGGTCGTTTCTTGGACTAAAATACGATAACCAAAAACGCGGGAGGGGGAAGTGCCAATAAACGCCAGCTTACGGCTTTTAGCTCAACTCCTCTTAACAGGCGTTAGCACTCATTGGCCGGGGCGAGGGGTTTTTAGCGTAATAGAGATGTTACGCCAACCATCGTCGGGCCTTGTCTCTACGTGTCGGACGCACCAGAGTCGTCGTTGCCCTTCCACGATGATGCCCTGAGGATAAGAAAAAGAAAGTCCGTCAAGGGTAAGCCACAAACAATTGCAACGATTCCGCCGACAACCGAATGAAACTTCACTAAGCCGAACACGAAATCAACCACGGCGCAAATTGAAAAGAAAACAAAAGGGGTGCGAGGGTTCATCTGCTCACGCATTATCCTCCACAATGTTGGCGGTTCACAATCGAAAGCCGCTAGGGAAGATGAGCGTTATGGCGATTTCTCACCAATTGTGCAGCCTAAACATGGTTAGGGCTGCTTCCGCCAAACGGATAGTCCCACAGCTCCGGCAGCGAGCATTCCTAAGGTTGGTTTTTCGGCAGCAGTATCAGCGGCAAGCCCCATATCACCCGTTACAATCGGCTTCCCGGCTTCACTCTCGTATGCGAATCCCTCCAGCCTAGGGTTGATGGCGAATGTTCCGAAGTTGTAGCGGACCGTCATCCGCGCCCAGCCATATTGGGTTTGTCCATCGATGCGAAAAGCTAGTCCGAAATACTTATGACTCTGGTTTGTCCAATACCCGTAATAGTACGTTTCGTCTTTGCCCATGACCTTCAACATCGAAACAGTTCGAGGACTGAAGCGATTCTGACTGTTAGGGATGCGTGTTCCACGCGGCAACACTCCCACGTAGCCAAGAACTCCAAAGGCCGATTGCGCGACTCCTGCACCTGGCGTGGGCTGAACGTACAGGTAATTCACGACCGACTCATGCTCGAACGACGTGCAGAGGCAGCGTTTCTCCGTAATGGTGAAATCGACGATTCCATCGTGATTCAAATCAATCGCGTAAGAGCTGTTGAGTGCAATGACCACGTTAGTAGGCGTATAGACAACTTCCGCTTCGGACTGCGGCGCTGACATCAGCAAACCGGCTCCTGACATACTTGCAGCGAGTGCGTATGTCTCAAGGCTTTTGCGGAGTGCCGCGGAGAGCTTCACCGGTGAGCGCTTCATGATGGTCCTCCGATCCGCAAGCAGCGGAGGATAGGAAGTTTGATCCGGCTGGTTGTCGCTGTTAAGCAACTTAACTGGCGTTATCACTCATTGACAGGTCAATGAGTGTAATGGCGGTGTTATGCCAATTGACCTGCTGATCCTATGGAATCACCCGAAACGGCACATTGCTCGTGAGCACCCTGGGCGGAGTGGTCACAGTGACGTAGCCACTTGTGGCGTCGGGCGGCACAGTTGCTTTGATTAATGTGTCACTGACAACCGTGAAGTTTGCCGGCATGCCATTAAACATAACCGTGGTCGTTCCCGTGAAGCCTTGCCCGACAATGTCGCTGGTCTGACCGATTCTGCCAAATCTCTGAACGAAACTGACGAAAGGATTAAGGCCTACCGAAAGCTCAAACACGGTCCCTTGTCCGCTTGCTCCGCCGAAGACGTTAGTTCCATAAAAACTGCCGTTGGTGCCTTGAAGAAGTGGGTTGTCTGGATCGTACCCGTCGGATCCTTGGAAAAGATAGAGTGTATGGAACCTGTTTCTGGGCGTGATTAGGAATACTGTGCCACATCCATCAAATTGATCGCTGCAATTTGTGCCACCCGCCGTAGTTGTGCCGTAGAAATTTCCATCGCTGGCTTGAATCACCCCTGTGTAAGGTTCAGAGCCATCATTGCCGTGAAAATTGTGTACTACCGTAAGATCATCTCCAATTGAATTGACTTTGAACACGGTGCCATCGTTGTCGGTGCCGCCTCTAGCGGCGGTGCCGTAGAAATCTCCGTCCGCGGCTTGGATCAGTCCTGCCGTAATGATATCGCCGTCGGTACCTCCGAAGTCGTGCAACATCGTGAACGTACCGCGTGGAGTGATTCTGAAGATTGTGCCGCACCCGGGCGTACATCTGGTGCCGCCGCCAAACGTCGTTCCGTACAAGTTTCCATCCCTAGCTTGAATCAAGCCGCTGTTGGGAGACGCTCCATCCGCGCAGCCATTCTCAGAGCAAAAGCGGTGGATTGATGTAAGAACCCCTCTTTCGGTGATTTTGAAAACCGTTCCACAGCCATAATCGCATGGCTCGTTACCGCCGCCGACGGTCGTCCCATAAAAATTACCGTCGCTCGCGTGAACGAGGGGTCCACAAGGGTTCATTCCGTCGACACAGCCAGGTTGCGAGCAAAAACTGTAAATCGTTGTAAGCGTGCCGTCTGGGTTCACCTTGAAAATCGTTCCCTCTGCCCACGTACCACCAAACTCCGTGGCTCCGTAGAGATTGCCGTCGGAGCCTTGAACCAATCCGCCGCAAGGGTAGGCACCGTCATTGCAGCCAAACACCCCACAAAAGCTGTACAACGTGATTAACGCGCCACTCGGGGTGATTTCAAAGACCGTTCCATTGCCATAGGTTCCGCCGTATAGGCTGGTGCCATAGAGGTTTCCGTCGGTCCCCTGTGCGAACGACATGCGCCATGGACTATCATTAAAAGCACTGAGATTCGCTAACATGGTGAGGGTCTGCGCTGATGCTGTCATTGTCATCATGACAGCAAGAAGGGAAAGAAAGCCGGCGAGTTTTCCGTGTCTGAGCAGTTGATGACACGCGGCACTCGAAAATACCGCCATGGCGACGCCTCCTATGACCTGGGGCGGGACAATTACGCGCATTTCCGATGCGGGAAATCCAGCTCTGGATGCCTACTATGGTTCGACTGTTTTCTACTAACTGTCGCTAACAATCGTTATCACTCATTGACAGGTCAATGACTGTAATGGGGATGTTACAAAGTTGGCGAATTGCTGATCTTATACGTCAGCTGTTCGTAGACTCTCAGGGGCGGTAACTCGATCTAGTCTCTGATGCGCTCAAGTTGCACATCCAATTTCAACTGAGCTCCAGAGGGAAGGTAAATGAGTTTTCCGGTTCCAGCGCTTTCCCTCCACTCGTGAAATCCATCGGCCGTAACATGAAGAAGGAGATGCTTCTCGGGCGGCACCAATATGACTTTGCTCGATTCACCTTCCATCCGAAATGCCAGAACATCGGGAGTTTCTGCCAGCATCAACTCAACTCGCATTGTTGAGACAACCGCGCCCGTCTCTCGATTGGTTAAATGGACATGCACGAAACCAGCTTTGGGAGGAAGGGTTACTAGAAGGTTTGCTTGTGGGTGTTCAGCTGTAAGTTCAACCTCCGAGAAACTGCCTGCACTGCCGTAGCCGCCAGTGCTGAAGCTCGAATATCCAGCTTCGTCATCCTGCGCGTAAACTCCCCATTCACCAAAATCAAGGTTTTTGAAACGATACTCTCCTGCCTGATTGGTTTTTACATGAGGAAGTACGCCACCCACAGCAACAGCCCCTGCAGGAAAGGCGGTTAAGCCTACTCCTTTTGCTGGCTGACCATTACGGTCAATGGCAATTCCGTAAATCATCCCCTTGAACTGGACAGTTTCGGTTTGAGCAACCCTGCCAGTAATCAGCATCAAGGCGACGACAGCAAGACGCACCTTCATAAAGGTGACCTGCACGATTCTAGACGATTACTGTCGAAATGACGCGTTAGCACTTATTGAGCAGCCGCGCACCAGGATGACGAGTGTAATAGAGATTTATCGCCAATTGAACTGTCTACTCGCGAGGCTCGGTATCGGTATTCCTTACTGGACGACTTGAAACGGTTTGTTGCTAGTGAGAACTCCGTTGGGTGTCGTCACAGTTACGAAGCCTGTCGTTGCTCCATTGGGAACGGTCGCAACCAAAAAGGTGTCGGACTGGACGGTATAGCTGGCTGGAGTTCCATTGAACGAGACACCGCTGGTGCCTGTCAATCCTTGTCCAAGGACAACGGTGCGCTGCCCGACCTTCGCCGGATCACGCACAAGGCTTACGAAAAGAGTCAGTCCCACGTCGAGACTAAACACACTCCCACAGCCACTCTCGTTGCAGCGGCTCCCTCCACCGAGCGAGGTTGTGCCATAGAGAAGTCCATCGGTACCTTGAGTTAGTCCTCCCAGAGGTTCATCGCCATCATCACAGGATGTTTGCGAGCAGAAGTTGTAAAGTGTGGTCAAAATGCCTGCAAGGCTGATCGTGAAAACCGTGCCCTGACTGGAGGTTCCTCCCAGACTTGTTACCCCGTAGAGGTTTCCATTTGTGGCCTGAACCATCCTACCTGCGGGAGCCCAGCCATCAGCGCCGGAAAAGCGGTGAAGCGTGGTCAGCGTTCCGTCCAGAGTTATTTTGAAAACAGTGCCGAAATATTGAAAGCCTCCACCGCCATCCCATGTCATTCCATACAAATCACCGTTCGTAGCTTGTATCAGCTGACCGTTGGGTAAGGAGCCGTCAGCGCCGCTGAAGCTATGCAGGGTTGTGAGTGCGCCATCCGGCGTGAGTTTGAAGACGGTGCCATCTTGACTGGTTCCGCCATCGTTGGTTGTGCCGTAAAAGTTGCCATCGGAGGCCAAAATCACTCCTTGCGGGGTCGACCCGTCGAAGCAACTCGGTTGAGAGCAAAAGCTGTAGAGCGTGGTCAGAGTACCGGCTGGAGTGATCTTGAAGACCGTGCCACCACCATTGGCCCCCGCTTCGCGGGTTGTCCCATAGAAGTTCCCGTCAGCCCCTTGAACCAGTTGGGAATTACCGTAGGAGCCGTCGAAACAACTTACTTGATCGGAACAGAAGCTGTAGAGTGTGCTGAAATTCCCCTTTGGAGTGATCTTGAAAACTGTCCCACAGCCCCAGAGTTCGCACCAACTGCTGTAATAGTTGCCACCGTAGTAGGTTACCCCGTAGAAGTTCCCGTCGTTCGATAAAACCAACCCTTGAGGATAAAGTCCGTCGGCACAGCCGGTAGCACAAAAGCGGTACTTTGCGATCAACGCGCCAGCTTGTGTGCTCTTGAAAACTGTCCCGCAACCGTCGGCGAAACAATTCGAACCTCCGTGACCACCCGCTCCGGCGGTTCCGTAGAAGTTCCCGTCAGTGCCCTGGGCAAGAGAGTTGATCGGGTCTACACCATCGGTGCCGTTGAAGGTTGCAAGTGTCTTGAACGTCTGCGCTGGGGAAGCAATTGCCGTCGTTACATAAATCGCTAACACAATGCAAATTGCTTTCCAACGGTTGGCTTCCAAAGTAAGGCTCACCGCATCACCTCGTGAATCGCGCCACAAGGTTAGCACCGAATATGACTGTTGTTAACGCGCGTTTGCACAAGTATGCGCCGTCTATTCGCCTTTTGGCGGGTCGATGAGTGAAATCGCGATGTTACGCCAGCCAACACTCGGCCTGTTCTGCTAGCCTGTCCTAATGCAGCAGCCCGTCAAAGAGCGCATCGCAAAGTTGCGGGAGGAAATAGCACAAATCAGGGAAGCGAGTCGCGTCTACCTGCAGGGTGGCAAGAAGATGCCTGGTTCGTCCTCGGATCAAGAACGACGGCTGCTGAGGCTGAAGGAAATCCAATCCGAATTGATGGCGTTGACAGACTGGAAAAAGCCATGAGTATGGCGTCATAGGGCTTTCTGAGATGGCGACGACGCGACGTGGATCTCCCGCTCATCTGGTCGGATTTCCTCTACATCGAGCGGCAAGACGACCATGACTGATGTGCCGTTCCCCGAAGATTCGATCTGCATCCCGCCTCCGAGGTGTCTCACTCTTTCTCTCATTCCGCGCAAGCCCACTCCTGAACTCTTCCCCGCCAGAAACTTGGCCTGAGCGCCCGGCATGAACGCGTTCGACATCTCTGGCGATTGGGGAAAGAGGTCTCAGCACATCGGTAAGCGCAGAAGCAGGATCGGCTGGCCGTCCACGGGAGACAGATCTAACTCTTGGATACTGCAGTCACAATAAGAACGATCGGCAGATAGATGACAGACGCGTGAACGACTCTGCCGGCCATATTTCTGGAAGATGTTCTCAGCAACTTTATCGTCGGATACAGCAGGAATGCTCCTACCAGGCTTAATGTAACCAATGAAATGGCAGTTCGAGATCCAAAGGAAATTGTGGCCAGCACAAGCAATATCGAAAACGCAAGAACCTCGGCACGCGTGAAACGACCATCGGCGTCGAAATCGGGCAACATCTTATATCCGGCTCGCGCATAGTCTTCGCGGTACATGAGGGCGATCGCGAGAAAGTGCGGAAACTGCCAGAGGAAGAGCAGAGAGAAAAGAAACCAAGCGCGTGAGTCGATCCGCGACGAAGCTCCGGCCCAGCCGATCAGTGTGGGCATAGCGCCGGGAAATGCTCCGAGCAGCGTGCAGAGCGGCGTCTTACGCTTCAATGGCGTGTAAACGAGCAGATAAGAAAGTAATGTTGAAACCGCGAGCGCCGCGGCCATCCAATTGACCAGAACGGCCAAATATGCGCCTCCGGCGATGCTCAAGAACACTCCGTACACGAATGCTTCACGAGCACTGACTCTGCCCGCCGGCAACGGCCGGTTTGCCGTCCGGCGCATCTGCCCATCCCAAACTCGCTCCATCCACTGATTGAGTGTAGCCGTGCCGCTGGCGACCAGAAGAGTCCCGATCAAGGTATCAATCAGACCTAGGATGTTGATCGGACCACGAGACGCAAGATAATAGCCTGCCGAGGTAGTCATCAGGATGAGTAGATTTACCTCGGGTTTAGTGAGGATGTAATAGTCGCAAAGCTTGGAGCGGAGTTTCATCACTTCAGATCGCATCGTAAATAATCTCGGAGGTTACCAACCGGAGTCCAGTTCCACACTCGGATCGCCTTCATTGAATTCGTTGCGCTTGCGATAAGCAAGGGCAATGGCGCCCATGCATATCGAAAGCGGGGGGATGATGAGAATGACAATGCCGCTTTTTAGAGCTCTGATCATGCGCGCGCCTGAAGAAGCCGCTTGCGTGTAACAAAGGGCGCAGCCCTGCGAGAACGCCAGAGGAGGAAGCATCAGCGCGGCGACCAGAACTAAGCCAATCGCAATTCCGAGCAATGATCTCGATTTCTGCACTTCGGTGTGCCTCCTACAATTTCGCCCAAAGAACAAACAGCAAATAAAGCCACAGAACATCCATGAAATGCCAGTATTGTGCGGCTGCTACGAACGTACCGCGCTGCAAAATGGAACGCCTGAGCTTACTCATGACATAAATCAAGCCGCACAGACCACCGAGGACATGGGCGGCGTGCACCCCAGTGAACACATAGAAGAACGAACTGCTTGGGTTAGTCGCGAGATACAGCCCCTCGGCTTTCAACTGCAGCCAGGCAATATACTGACCAGCGACGAAAAGCAGACCGAGCGACAGCGTTACAACCAGCCAGCGCATCGGCGCCGCAATCTGACTTTCAAACACGCGAGCATAGGCCAGCCGTCGGCGAGCCAGTTCTAAAGTCAAGCTGCTGGCCAGCAGAACCAGCGTGTTTAAGTACAGGATCGGCGGCAGCGTGAGGTGATGCCAGTCTAGTGCCGCTCCCTGGCGCACGACGAGGGCACTTGTCAGCGCAGCGAATGACATCGTAATAGCCGCAAACGTCACCCAGATGCCGGTTTTGGCCGGCATCAGTGGACGGTCCTGCAGTGCGCGCATGTCTCCATCGGCGGGCACAAGATTTCGACGGCCGCCATTGCCTGAATAATCCGCTGCTCGGCGATCCCCAATCTGCGGTGGTTCGTGAATCGTAGTTGCCATGAAATTCGCACTCCTTACTGCATCAGCCGCATATTGAACATACGAAACGCATCGGGCCAGAGATAGCAGAGGAAAACCAGCACGAACAGCGTCGCTGGGAAAACTGTCCAGAACAGAATTGGTTTCTCGTATTTCACTTGCATCAGGTACATGATCGCGACGAACCCCTCGAGGCCCGCCAGGCATAACAGTGAAAACAGCAGCGTACGCGCCGGCAAATGCTGGAAGGTGAGAACCACCTCAATGCAGACGATCGCCATCAGCCCGACGCCGATCCCGACATAGGAGCTCATCGCCAATTCATGGTTCGTTGACATTAATTGTTCCTCCTGCTCGTATTCATCTCAATGGGCGTTCATCAGATACATGAGTGGGAAGACGAACATCCAGACGAGATCGACAAAGTGCCAGTACAAACCAACGGTCTCGACGTGGCTTTCGTCGTAGCGTCCCTGGTTAAGGCCGCGAGCGACAAAAGCAAGCGCAATCACACCGCTGACAACATGCGTCAAGTGCAGACCCGTGACGCTGAAGAAACACGCGCCAAACTGGGCCGCGCCGCCCGTGGGGTTCTGGAAGAGGCGCCAACCCTCGCCGATGAGTTTGATCCACTCACGCAAGTGCAGAGCGGCAAAGATCGCCCCCAGCAGCATCGTGATACCAAGCCATTTGGTGGTCTTTGCTTTTGTGCTGGTTTGCGCCGCGCGCACTGCGGCCAGCATAGTCAGACTGCTCGACAGCAGCACGGCCGTCATGACCATCCCGTTCACGATGGACGACATGCCGAACGGCGTACCCCAAACCGGGGCTCCGACACGCATGTAGCCGTAGGCGAACAGAAATGCGCCGAAGGTACAGGCGTCGGAAATAATGAATACCCACATGCCGAACTTCTTTTTGTCCATGGCATATGGAGAAGGCTCCATCACCACTTCATGTTGCGGTACCGCGGCCATTGCCGATTGACTCACAGTGTCCCCCTTTCAGTTCATCTAATTGCAGAGCTGCGGAAGTCATTAGGTCCCAGCAATCGAAGCCGCAGGTGAAGTTTGCATCACGCTGGCATCGCCGTCGTATTCCATCGGTCCGTGATGGACAATTAGTTGCCGTCCGCCGAAATTGTCGAAAGGAGGCGGAGAAGTCGTATCCCATTCCAGCGTTGTGGCGTCCCAAGGATTCTCAGGGGCTTTGGGTCCTTTGAAGCGGCTCCAGATGGCATTGAAGAAGAAGATGAACTGCGTAGCTCCAAGCAGCAATGCGCATATGCTGATGAACTTGTTGACGCCCAGCAGCGGAACCATGAAGTCATCCACAAACGCCGAATACCGTCGCACCGCACCGGCAAAGCCGGTCAAGTGCAGGGTCATGAATACGCAGTAGACGAGCGGGAAGCTCAGCCAGAAATGCAATTTGCCGAGCTTCTCGTTCATCATGCGTCCGAACATTTTCGGAAACCAGTAATAGAAGCCCGCAAATGCTGCAAAGATCGCGGAGAGCCCCATGGTGAAGTGGAAGTGCGCTACCACGAAGCTCGTGGCGTGCAGATAAGAATCGGTGGACGGTTGGGCCAGGAAGAATCCGCCGATTCCGCCGCTAATAAACAGCGAGATAAACCCCAGGCTGAATAGCATGGGAGTGTCGAAGCGAATATTGGCGTGGTACAGCGAGAAGATCCAAATCAGCACAGCGATGACCGAGGGAATGGTGATGAACAGCGTCGGCACCGAGAACACCATCGCCATAAACGGGCTCATGCCGCTGACGAACATGTGATGTCCCCAAACCACAAAACTGAGCGTGCCCACAGAGATCATGGCCCAAGTCACTGCCTTCCAGCCGCCGACCAATGGCTTGCGGATAAACGTCGGCAGGATGTGAGAAACGATTCCGAATGCCGGCAAAATAATGATGTAAACCTCGGGATGTCCAAAGAACCAGAACAAATGCTGGAATAGCAGCGGTGATCCGCCCGAGTGCGGCTGAAGTTGATCATTGATGACCAGTCCCGAAGGAATGAAGAAACTCGTGCCGCCGAGCCGGTCGAGCACCAGAAGCAGGCAGGTCGGCAGCAACACCGCAAATGCCAGCAAGCTAACCCACGCGTTAATGAACCACGCCCATGTCGAGAGCGGCAGGCGTGATAGGGTCATGCCCTTGGTGCGCAAGTCCAGCGTGGTCACAATGAAGTTCAGAGATCCCAGCAGCGATGCGATGCAGAAGATGGCTATTGAAAGTCCCCAGAGATTCTGTCCCCATCCTTGGCCGGGTCCGGCGACCGCGCCGACCGCGCTCAGTGGCGCATAAGCCGTCCATCCGGAAAGCGGCGGACCATCGGGGATGAAGAAAGTGGCGCAAGCGAGAACGAATCCGACGAATGTGGTCCAGAACGATGCCATGTTCAGTCGTGGAAAGGCCATGTCGGCTGCGCCGACCTGGATGGGCAGGAAGTAATTGCCGAAGCCAGCCATGGGCGCGGCAGTCAGCACAAAAAATGCCATGATCGTGCCGTGCATGGTCATGAGCGAGAGGTAGTATTCCGGCGTCATCAGCCCGCCGGGTGCGCCGTTCGGCGAAATCCAGCCGAGCAGCGGAATGTGCGCATCCGGCCAGGCCAGGTGAATGCGCATGGCCCAGGAAAGCGCCATTCCAATGAACACCGCGACCAGGCTTAGCGTCGTGTACTGGATGCCAATTACTTTGTGGTCCACGCTGAAAACGTACTTGCGAATGAACCCTTGCGGCGGTGCGTGATGCACGGCTGCATGCGTTGCGGTTTGTTGCATGATCTTCACCCCAGGAAGAAGATTTCTTCCGACAGACGATTACCTGTTTATTGCGCGGCTGCCTGCTTTTTCAGCCAGTCGTCAAAATCAGATTGCGCAAGCACCGACAGGTAGGCTTTCATGTTGTAGTGACCTAACCCGCATAATTGGGTGCACACGATTTCGAAACGCCCCGTCTGAGTTGCCGTGAAGTGAATCGGAATATTCAGTCCCGGCACGAAATCCTGCTGCACCCGCAGCTCTCGCACATAGAACGAGTGCCCGACGTCTTTGGAGTGCAGCGTCAGCAGAATCGGCTTGTTTACCGGAATGGCGAGCTCGGCGGTGACAATGTCATCTTTTGCGTCGGGATCGTGATCGGTGTCGATGCCAAAATAGTTTTGGGTGCCTTCATTAATAAGGTCGGGATGCAATGCTCCAAATTTGCCGTCCGGGCCCGGATAGCGGAAGTAGTACGCGAACTGCCCGGCTTGAACATCGATGCGCATGGAGGATGGGTCGGGAGCTTCGAAATAAACGGCTCCCCAAGCTTTCGAGCCAATGAAAGAAAGTGCCAGAATTTCGGTGCCGACCAGCAGAAACGCGAAAATCACCAGTGGCTTCGCGCCTCCTGGTATTTGCTTTATTTTCCTTCCTGCTCCGCCATACAAAAATGCAAATGCCGCCAGCACTACCTGCCCGGCGATAAATAGAAGACCGGCGACGAGCACGGTCTCTTCGATTTGGTGATCGATCTTGGGTCCGTGCAACGAAATATCGACCGGCATCCACCACACATGAGCTATCACGCAATAGGCAATTGCAAGCGTAATGAGTACGACGAGAGCCGCAAAGATTTTCCCTGCCATGATCTCCTCACCCCAGGACCGGCCAAGCAGCCAGTCAATTGAGCAGGCCGCGATTCCTCAACTCGCGGCCTGCCATAGTCTCGCTTTTACTTTGCTTTGAAAGTGAAATCCGCGGTGACGGGTTTGCCAGCAGCCACCGTCACTTTTGCTGTCTGCGTTCCGTACGTCTCCTGCCACGCGGTCAGCGTGTAACTGCCGGGCGGCACGTTATCCAGCTTGAAAGCGCCCGTGTCATTGCTAAGGCCAAATGGCCCGTTCACGACCGCGATGTAGCCCCGCATCCAGGGATGAATGTTGCACTTCACTGGAATCGCGACTTCCTGGTTCGTCCACGCAACCTCAATCGGGCCTGCGCCAACGGTCTGCGATTTGTTCCACTGTGCATTCCCACTTGTGGGGCTCGGCTGCGGATGAATGTTATGGGCCGTTTTGTCGCTATTGAGGACGGTTATTTTCTGGCCAGGGTTCAATGCGACCACGTGCGGAACGTAAACACAGCCTTTCTGGTCGATGGTTGCCAGCTGTGAAGAGATTGCCGCCTCGTTCCCAGTCAGACCTTGCGAGATGTAAACCACCACGTTCGCCAGTCCGCCGTTTGCGCCCACGACGACGTTCTCCGCCATGACCGGCGAGCCACCATGCGCCTGTGCACAAGCAGGATCCTTCGACATATCGATCGGCTTCTGATGGGGCGCTGTTCCATCAAGCTTCACCGTACCGACGACCTGACCGGTGGCGGAGGCGCCCACGGACGGCGCCGAGCGCATAAACACGGCGGCAAAAACCAGCAACAATCCGATGCATGCAGCAATTCTCAATTGAGTTCTCATGAATTCGTGTTCCTCCAATATTCTGTGACTGAGCCTGCAGGAAGAATGTTGAGTACCTGGGACGCGGGACATTTTGTGACAACGCGCACAAAATGTCTGTGACTGATGTCACAGATCAGTGTGATAAGGTTTCGCCGTTTTCTTTACGACTCGATCAACCCTGGCCTCGTTGTAGGTGACAATGTATACCGTGAGTTCAGAAGAGGCAAAGACGTCAAGGTTCCTGTTGTGGTGCGCAGGTTTGGGATTGGCTGTAGAGCCAATTTTATACTGGCTGTTTCTGCGCATCGATTCTACAAAGATAGATTGGATTATCTTGATCCTATGGCCCAGCTTCATCAAGACGATCGATTTTTTCCCAAGGAATAAGTCTGAAGAGGCAGCCACTTGGTTTTGGATTTGCATTCTGAACCCGTTTATCTACTCTCTGGCGGGCTTATTCCTAAGGCGAATATTTTTGCGGTTTGTCGGGTTAAGAAAACGTTGGGACAAACGCATAATCGAGAAGTAGCTTTGGAAGCATTTAGCTGGACGGATTACACATGAGGAGCATTGGGTGAAACTCTATCGAACCACCCTGGGCGTATTCGTCGAGGAAAATGGTCGATTCTATTCGCTATCGGCGATGACATCGACGGAAGCATGGGATGAGTTGATCTGCGGTGAGGATTTAAAAACTCGGGCGGCGTCGGCAATCAAGAATTCGCCCATTGGGCTCGAGCCCGCGACGATTCTGGCGCCGATTGGGAGTCAGGAAGTTTGGGCCGCGGGGGTCACCTACTACCGAAGCCGTACAGCACGTATGGAAGAGAGCAAGGAGGCAGGTGGTGGGAACTTTTACGACCGCGTCTACGCAGCTGAGCGGCCAGAGTTGTTTTTTAAGTCTCAAGGATGGCGAGTGGTGGGCCCCGGGAAACCAGTGCGCATCCGGACTGACGCCAGATGGTCTGTGCCGGAACCGGAGTTGACTCTTCTGATCGACAATGCCGGAAAGCTCGTCGGCTACACCATAGGCAACGACATGAGTTCGCGCGATATCGAGGGCGAAAACCCTCTTTATTTGCCGCAGGCAAAAGTTTACGACGGCAGTTGTGCGCTCGGCCCATGCGTGCTGCTGTCGTCGGAGCGCCTGACGGACAATGTGATTCAGCTGGAAATCGCGCGGCGAGGCAAGAGCGTATTTTCAGGGAAAACTTTGGTATCTGAGCTCAAGCGCGACCCGCACCAACTTATTGAATACTTGTATCGGCAATTGAGTTTCCCACGAGGGGCGTTTCTGATGACCGGCACGGGAATCGTTCCGGGAGACGATTTCAGTTTGCAAAAAGGAGATCAGATCAAAATCACGATCGAGGGGATTGGCGTCCTGGAGAACCACGTAGCGTGAGAGGCTTCAGCTAGGCCCGATTAAATGTCCCGTTCATCAGCCGCATCAGACCGAGAGGATTTGCGGTTTGCAGTTCCGGCGGAAGTGCGGCGTCGGGGAAGTCTTGATAACAGACCGGGCGCACGAAACGATAGATCGCCTGCGTGCCGACCGATGTGGAGCGACCATCCGAAGTCGCGGGAAAAGGGCCGCCGTGCACCATGGCATGGCAGACCTCAACTCCAGTAGGAAATCCGTTGAAAATGACTCGGCCGACTTTGGTGGCAAGAATCCGGATGAGTTCCTGCGCGTTCTTAAGGTCGTCTTCTGTGCCTTGAATTGTGGCAGTAAGGTGCCCGTGCAATTGTTTGGCCGCAGCAAGCAGATTCCGTTCTTGTCCGTAGTGCACCAATAACGTTGTCGGTCCAAAGATTTCGTCGGCCAGTTCCGGGTATTTCAGGAAGTTCTCGAGAGTTACTTGGAAAACAGCGGCCTCACCGCAAGCCCGGATTTTCCCGCTGGTCTCGCCTTTGCCGGCAATTAGCTTCGCCTGTGAGGTTGCGATCCGCCGTCGGATTCCCTCGTTATACTTCGCCGCGATTCCGTGCGTAAGCATTACGAAGGAATCGAGACCGCCCATTTTTTCTTCGAGTATTCGCTCGAAAGACGCGCTTTGATCTTCCCGGAGAAATACCATTCCCGGCTTTGTACAGAACTGTCCGGAGCCGAGGGTGAATGAGGCCTGCAATTCTTGCGCAATCTGCGCACCGCGATCGCGCATGGCGCCGGAAAGAATGAATACTGGATTCGTGCTTCCCATCTCGGCGTAACACGGGATCGGTTCAGGGCGCTCTGCCGCCAAACGCATCAGTGCTTGTCCGCCGTTTGCAGAACCGGTAAAAGCGATCGCTTTTATGGCTGGGTGTTGGACTAACGAAATACCCACTTCCGTTCCGGCGTCAAAGAGTAGAGAAAAGGTTCCACTCGGGAAACCGCTTTCGCTTACGGCCTGTTGCAGAACTTTTCCGACGAGTTCGCTGGTTCCGGGGTGGGCAGGATGCGCTTTAACAACTACCGGACATCCGGCGGCCAGCGCCGATGCGGTGTCACCGCCAGCCACGGAGAAAGCCAGTGGAAAATTGCTGGCGCCGAAAACCGCAATCGGGCCGAGGGGACGCAGCATGGAGCGAACGTCAGGGCGGGGAAGTGGCTTGCGCTCGCGATCGGCTTCGTCAATGCGGGCATTCACCCATGAGCCTTCCTTGAGCACATCCGCGAAAAGATTGAGCTGCCCGGCAGTGCGTTTGAGTTCCGATTGCAGGCGGGCCAGGGGCAGCGCGGTTTCGAGGTGCGCATATTCAACGATGGCTACTCCTGCGGCCAGGAGGTCGTCGGCAATTTTACGTAGCAGGCGGGCCCGGTCCCGGCCGCTCAAGCGTTCTAGCTCATCGAACGCATCCGCCGCAAGATTCGCCGCCTCATCAATATCATCAACTGTGGCGGAGTAAAAGGCTGCATCCAGTTGCTCACCTGTCGCCGGATTTGTTGCGTGAAACGCGGAGCCTTTCCCCTCGACCGTTCGTCCGCCAACCAGTGATCGTCCTCGCAAATTGAGCATTGTCGTTTTCATCGCTCCTCGCAGCTGCTTCTCTCCTCAGGCGCGATTCTCTGCAATGACCTTTTCCCGGAATAGCTGGTCAATCTCGTTGGTCGAATATCCGAGTTCGGTCAGGATCTCTCGACTATGCTCGCCCAGTAAGGGAGGCCGCTTTACCGCGGAAGGTGTGCGGCTGAACTGGATTGGCGGACCAATGGTTCGAAAGTTCTTCACTTTGGGATGATCGAAGCTGGTGATCGTATGATTGTGGCGGACCTGCGGGTCGGATTCCATGGTAGAGAAGCTGTTGACCGGCGCCGCCCACATATCTGCCCTCATAAAGATGTCCATGAGCTCGGCAGTCGTCTTCCGAGCGAAACCGGGCTCTAGCTTGCGCTTAACTTCATCGCGATTTTCCATGAGATTCCGTGACTCATTGCCCTCGAATCCTTCCACGCCGACTAGTTCCGCAATCTTCCCGATAGGCATCATGGCTATTACAATGTGTCCGTCGCTCGTGCGGTAAATGCCCATGGGAGCGCCAACGCAGGGATGCCCGATTCCATTTGCGCTTCGCTGCGGCTCAGAACCCGTATTCAAGTACAGCGTTGTTTCCTGCGTTGCCAAAGTGAGCATCGAGTTCAACAGGTTGATATCGATGCGCTGCCCTTCGCCGCTGCGATCGCGATGGTAAACCGCAGCAAGAATTGCACTCACAATGTGAAATGAGGCAGTAAGGTCCGCAATCCCCATGCCCACGGGACTCGGAGGGTCCCCGCCCTTGCCATTGAGGTACAGAACTCCCGCGACCGCCTGCGCCAACAAGTCCTGTCCTGGACGCTCGACGTACGGGCCGTCCTGGCCCCAGCCACAACTGGCGCAATAAATCAGTTTGGGGTGAACGCCGGCGAGAAACTCGTATCCCAATCCCAGGCGGTCCATTACACCCGGCCGAAAATTCTCCAGCAGAACATCAGAAGACTTGATGATCTTCAGCGCAGCGTCCTTGCCTGCCGGATGTTTCAGATTTAACGCAATACTCCGCTTTCCACGATTAAACGTGAGGAATGACACGGCTTCGCCATTGATATAGGCATCGCCAAGGGACCAGTTGCGTTGCCAATCGCCATGCAGTGGTTCAATCTTGACTACATCGGCGCCCATGTCGGCCAGCATTTGGGTTGCGTTGGGGCCCTGGACGAGTTGACTGAAATCTGCGATTCGAAGACCTGCTAAAGCTCCACTCAATCGACTCTCCTGTACGTCTAATATTATTTCGAAAAAGATTGCACGGCTTCCGGATGCAGCTTCAGCGAACCCTGGAGCTCACGTACCAGGCCAGCCTCCGCGTCGAGAATGCGTTGAATCAGCCCCAAGCGGTCGCGGCCCGGAACAAACTCAAGCTGCCGGATGCCAAACGGATCCACTTCCTCGCGGATCAGCCGCAACTCGTCTTCTGACGGTGGCATGGTTTGGGGCAACGGCTCTGCGGTAAGAAAACTACCGCCGGTCTGGGCTCGAACCTGGTCCAGAGTAACGCCGGGATGGATACTGATCAGGCGGAAACGCTTTTCGGGTACATCCAGTTCAAACATTCCCAGATCACTGATGAGCCGCACCTTGCCTGGGTGAAGGCCGGCGTCCTTGCGCTCCTTGTCGGTCAGCAATCCGCGTGATGCGGTACAGAACTCCACTGCCTCGATGAAACGTTCGGGGGAATGGCGGGTCAGATATAGAACGAAATGCTGGTGCAGGTTAGCAACGTCAGCCATCCCGCCCTGGCCGGGCAAGCGGAGCAGTTTGCCTTTGCTCCTGATCCATGCATTGTTAGTACGGCCGTGCACATCGACCTGGGCCACCGTGATTACTTCGTGAGTAATGCGGCCCTGCTGATAGTACCAATGATAGGTTTCATCGGCTCCCCAGCAAACCTTCGCACTGCCGAATTGAAGCGGCTCCGCAAGTGTGAGCGACATGGGATGAAAGTCGATGTCGATGAAGCCACCGTTCAAAGCGATGATCGTCAATCGCGGCGCATGCGTCTTCTTGGCCAGCAGGTAGGAAACCATTGCCAGCGGAGACACCGAGCCCACCGAGCAAATGCTGGCATTGTCATATTCACGCGCGAGGCAAGCGGCCATCAGTTCGTCGATCGTCCAGGACGGGCGGGAACCGTTGACGCCATGCCGCGCCAGAATGCTGGGCGTGAGATATGGGGTACGGATGCGGGCGCAATCGCGGAGGAAGTGTCTTCTCGCAGAATTGTCAGTCGCCAGCGAAACACTTCTTTCCGGCTGCGAGACGGTTGCCTTCGTACGGCGCTGCACATAATTAAGGAGTTCCTGGTAGTCGGTGGAGTAGTAGGGAAGGCAAGAGGTCGGATGAGCTCCCCAGGGAACAGCCGCAACCGCAGTCACAAATTCTCTGGGCAATAAGAAAGCGCGCGTTGCGCCGAGCATCCCGGTATCCACAACTTCTTCGACAGTCACCAGGACTTTCTTAGCTGCACCCAAAAGGCTGAGATCGAATCCGCGCGCTCCCTGGATTTCGATGTTTCCGTCGCGGTCCGCTCGTTGTGCATGCAGCAGCAGGACATCGATATCGAGGCGGCTCGCATGCCCTATGGGTTCCCCAGAGAAAGCCGACGTACTCTCTTTCCAAAACTTCCCCTGTTTCATCAAATCCGAACCGGCCGGAAGCTGAAACGGCATTTCGGGAAGATTGAAGTGTGCGGCATGGAGCGCCTGCGCCATAGCCAACGCACTCCATTCTTCGGTTTCGATTTTGTTGTTTTCGCATGCGTCACGGAATCTCGGAGAAAGTCCAAAGATATCCAGGCTGGAAAAGCAAAATATCAGCTTGCGAACGGCATTGGCTTCGAGAAATAACTCCAGCGGCAAACCCCCGCCCCAACCCGTAAACACAAAGTCTTTCTTCCCGCCCGATAGCACCTTCCTGATGAGCGCGATGGGTAAGCGCGATAAGTGCACTCCTCCGATTCCCAGCCGAACGCCCCCAGGGACCAGTGCCGCCAATTCATCCAATGTCAGGATTGAAGCCACGTTAGATACCTTACTCGAGGGGCAGGACTGAGCATGAAATTCCACCATCAATGGAGAGGCACTGTCCGGTAACCCAGGAACTCTCGTCGCAAGCCAGATACAACGCGCCCCAGGCCACGTCGATCGGCTGGCCAATTCTCCCCAGAGGGTGCATGCGTTCCCACGCGCGACGCAGTTCGACCGGATTCGGAACGCGTTCCAGAACCTTTACATTCATCGGGGTCTCAACCGTGCCCGGCGCGATGGAATTAACGCGAATTCCGTACTGCGCATATTCGCGCGCCAGTTGCCGGGTCAAACTGATGATCCCACCTTTGCTGGCTGCGTAGTGGGGATATCCGGGAAACCCGAATAATCCCTGAATGGAGGTGATATTTACGATGGACCCGCGCCTGGCAGCCACCATTCCCGGCAGAACTTCTTTTGCGCAAAGAAACATGCTGGTCAAATTGACCGCCAAAACCCGGTTCCAGTCCGCCAGACTGAGAAGGTGCGCTGGGGACTCGTGCGCAATCCCGACGACATTGGCGAGAACATCGACTGGCGCAAACTCTTTTTTCGCGGCGGCCACTACCGCCTGAACCTCAGCTTCAACACTTACATCCGTGCGACGAAAAATGCAGTTTCCGCCGCTGGATCGGATCTCTTCCGCGGTTTTATTACCAGCTTCAGCATCAACGTCCGCGGCAATCACCTTCGCGCCTTGCTGTGCGAACAGCAACGCGATCCCTTTACCAATCCCCATCGCGGCCCCGGTAACCAGGGCTACACGGCCTTGCAAACGCACAACGGCTCCTCTTTCGAAAGCTGGACGGACAGGAATATCACAGATTCATGCATCGTTCAACGAACAATCCCCGGAAAGACCTCGCAGCCTAAAGCAGTTAGCTTTCATTACAGCATTATGGCAAATTATCGTTTTCGCTCTTGCATTGTGAGCGCTGGCAGGTGGAAGCTATACAGCTTCCTGTTTCCACGCTGGGGTGATGATGCTCATCACAAACTCGATTGTCCTGCAAGTCGCCGGAATGCAGCGCGGAGTCACCGAGTCTGCGGTACCAAAGTAGAAATAATTCACTCGATGCACTTCTGCGCGAATGACCCTCGTTTCAGTACTAACTTTCGCCAACCACAGAACCCGCACCTTGGAACTGGGATACCGAAACACGACGCTGGCCGCTCGCGGATTGCGGCCGGGCTCTTCTGAAATAAAGATTTCCCGACCAAAGCAGAATGATCGATGCAAGGCCGTGCAGTTTCTCTTGTTCTCGATTGGAAGAGATCTGAGAACAGATCGTCGGCTTGCAGGTAGGCTTCTTCAGGCTTCGTTAGCTGAAAGCCCGCGCTGACTGGTTGGGACACAACTCACGTATGAGGCATTCAGTTCTCCGACGGAAGGGCAGCCGAGCAGCCGAAGAGTGCGCTCGAGATCAGCACGCAGTAATTGAATGGCGCGAACCACGCCGGCTTCGCCGGCGGCTGCCAGCCCATAGGCGTAGGCTCGACCGCAGAGGACGGCGCGAGCACCAAGACAAAGTGCTTTGGCAATATCGGTCCCTCGGCGAATGCCGCCATCCATCAGCACTTCCACCTGGCTGCCCACTGCCTTCACGATTTCAGGTAAGACTTGGATTGTTGCCGGAACACAATCGAGCTGACGTCCGCCGTGGTTCGACACCACGATGGCTTGGGCTCCGTAGTCGACGGCGCGACGAGCGTCATCGGTGGTGAGCACACCTTTGACGACAAGCGGCCCGCCCCAGTGTTCGCGAATCCAGCTCAGGTCGGCCCAGGTCACGGCGGCATCGGCGAGCGCGGCGGCCACGTCAACCAGTGGCATGGGTCCGACATCAGGAATGACTACGTTGGGAAGTGGACGAATGCCGCCATCCCTCAGAAACTGGAAAAGCCAGGAAGGACGAGAAAGGATTTGAGGGACAAAGGGAACTTTTTCCAACGGGCCACCACTGATCAGTTCTTTCATGCCATTGCGGTAGTCCCGTTCACGCAGACCGGAAACTGCCGTATCAATCGTCACTACCAGGGCAGAGAATCCAGCGTTCCGTGCCCGGTCGATTACGCCTTCGGCGGCGGCCCGACCGCCCATGAGATAAAGCTGATAAAAGACGGGCCCATCAGAGGCAGCTCTGACATCCTCGAGACGATGACCCGAAATCGTGGAGAGAATGTACGCCGTGCCGGCTTTGCCGGCCGCGCGAGCGGCGGCGACTTCGCCGCCGGGATGCATGAGTCGACTGTACCCCACCGGAGCAAGCAGAAACGGAACGGAAAGATCAAAACCCAGAACCCGAGTGTGCAGGTCGCATTGCGGGAAAGCGACGGCGTGTTTTGGGCGAAAAATAACATCTTCAAAGGCTCGACAATTCTCGCGTAAGGTAACCTCGCCGTCCGCGCCACCGTCGAGATAATCGAATACGGCTTTGGGCACGCGACGCTGCGCTATGCGCCGCAAATCCTGCACGCTGACTACGTGCCTGAGAGAAGATGGAGACGAGTGATTGCTCACGTTAGTTTCAGGACGGACCGGATTAGGTCGGCAGGCAACTCGGTCCGATTGGTTCAAAAGTTTTGTACGTTAACACGAACTCCTGATGCCCGAGGCTTTCCGAGCAAGTCTGCTCCCCCGAGGCGACTTGCAGAACCTTGTGGTAGATTTCTTTTCCGACGTCGTCCACGCTGGCTTGCAGCCGAAGAATTTTCCCCGCGTTTACGTCCATGTCGTCACTCATGCGCTCATATGTCTCCGGATTCGCGCAGACCTTGATGACCGGCGAAATAGCAGAGCCTACAACCGACCCACGACCGGTAGTGAACAGAATCATATGCGATCCACAAGCGATGAGTTCGGCGATTTCTGCATTGTCATTGATATTGGGAAAACCGAATCGCGGTTCGCCATCAGGTACGACGTCGAGCAAGTACAAGCCTCCTTTTCGAGGGACGTCGCCGGGCTTGATGAGACCGGAGATTGGCGAATCGCCACTCTTGCAATAAGCGCCAATCGACTTTTCCTCGATGGTCGTCAATCCACCTTCGGCATTCCCAGGCGCGAAGCTGGCGTGACCCATCTCTTTGTAGTAATAAGCCGCTTTTTCTACCGATTTACGCAATTCGTCGCCGAGCGCAGGCGTCACCGCGCGAGCCGACATTACGTGTTCCAGGCCGATCATCTCCCCGGTTTCTTCGAAGATTGTGGCAGCGCCATTTTCGACAAGGAGGTCGAAAGCCCGGCCAACCGCTGGATTGGCGGAGATGCCGCTGGTTGCATCAGAGCCGCCGCAGACAGTCCCCACGACAAGTTCGCTCACGTGCAGCGCCACGCGCGGGACATCGGCAATTTGTTTCAGAGCCTGCTCGACCCAGTGTTTCCCAGATTCGATCGATTTTCGGGTTCCTCCAGCTTGTTGAATCACGATCGTTCCCACAGGCCGTCCGGTTTCGGCGATATTTTCGGCAAGGCGATGCCGATTGAAGCTCTCGCAGCCCAACGACAACAGCAATGCGCCACCAACATTAGGATGAGTGCAGAGAGTGTTCATCATGCGATCGGCGTAAGCGTTCGGGTAACATCCTCCGAAGCCGATCAAGTGGACGGGCTGACCCTTGAAAGCATCGACGATTTCGCGGGCCACATGGTGCGCGCATTCCACCAGGTAAGCAACTACCAGGCAATTGCGGATCCCTTTGCGTCCATCGGAACGAAGGTAGCCTTCGATGTTGTGCGAATTATTTGACGAAGACATGATCTTTGTCCAGCGTGTAGGTTGCGAGGTAATCACTCTTTAGATTGTGAAGATGGATGTGGCCGCCGGCAGGAATCAACTCTTTTGCCGAGCCGATGGGCACGCCGCATTTGTAGATCTTTTCACCGGGTTTCATATCGCGTACGGCCACCTTGTGGCCAATCGGTATGTTCTGCTGAAAAGTAATTTCGCGACCCTCGATGGTATCGCGATCGCCAATCAGCACCGGTGCCACCACGATGAGCACGTTGTCATCGCGATGAATTCGGAGCAGCTTCCGAGATTTTCCTTCCGTCTGCATCAAAACTTTCCATGCTGCAGGTAAGCCTGAACGGGATCGACACCCTGCAAAATGGCTTTGCGCACTAGATTCTCTTTTCGCAGCACTTCTTCGGTCTCCTGCACGACTTCAGCAGCCATTGAATTGGGGATCACGACAATACCGTCCCGATCCGCAAGAATGTAATCGCCGGTAGAAATGGTTACATTGCCTATGCGGATGGATTCGCCAAACCTCGTCGCTGCCCATTTGCCGACTACATCGACCGGGGTGAAATACTTACAGAACACCGGGAAACCGAGTTTCTCAATGAATCCCGAGTCGCGGCAACCACCATCCACAACATAGCCTAGCACCCTCTTGTACACCAGTGTTTCGGAGGAGAGTTCGCCCATATGGGCAAGAGTGTCATCGTTGGGTTGGCAAACGAGCACGGTCTCCGGTGGGGCTTTTGACAACAGTTCACACCACTTTAAAAGACTGGTGTGCGCGTCGAGCGTATCGTCACGTTTGCCTTCGATGGTGAAAACTGGTCCGGCGCTCTTTTGCTGAATGTGCAACGGCCGAATGCATTGCGGAAGGGTTTGATTCGGGAGCCCTCGGGCGCGCAGCACATCGTACACCGCACCGCTGTAGCAACCTTGTAACCGCCTTGCAAGTATGGCTGCGTCTGTCATCAACTTTACTTCTTCTGCACTTGGCCCTGGAATTTTGCGGGATCCTGATACTTGACGGTTTGCAGATGTTCGCAATATAGGACCAGTTCGCCTGGCACCTTGAACACTTCGTAGGAAACTCGAACCATCCCCAACTCTGGATACCGGGGCCATTTTTCAAGGTTTGTACGTATTGTGTAGATCGTGTCGCCTACAAACACGGGCTTGATAAAGCGGAGCTTGTCATATCCGTAGCTAAACGTATGAATGTTATTGTGTGCCATCAAACCCAATCCGAGACTGAACACCATGGCGCCCGCAACCAGACGTTTTCCAAAAATGCCCTCTTCCTTCGCGAATATGTCGTCTGCGACGTAAGGATGCATGTCGAGAACTATGGCATTAAACATCATGCTTTCGCCTTCAGAGATCGTGCGCCGAATGGAGCGCGCGCGCTTTCCGACCTCGAAGTCTTCGTAAAGCCAGTCCTCCGCATTCCAAATTGCAATCTCTTTGTGCCGGGCACTATCGGGATTTGGATTTTTCACGCGATTCCTTTTTAGGCGATTCGCTTTGCCAAATTACGCTGTGAAGCATAGCGCGCATTCAGCCATTCCACCAGCTGTGCATCGGAAAGATCGCCGCGTAGACAACGATTGATTTCGACCCCGGCGGCCTCAAAAAATCGCACAAAACCATCGAAGCGGGGCCGCAAGTAGGCGGTTTGCAGAGTGCGAAGCGTGCCGGAGAAAAATCCACCGGCTGCGTTGTCGATTTCCGGATCGGTCCAAGCGGCAAGGCTAGCTGGTTGGCCTCCGTTTCGAAAATAGCTTCCGCGCTGGTGCTCGGCAGAAACCAGCCACTTTGCGTAGGCAATCGCTTCGGCTTGATTGTCGCTGGCGGCGCTTACCGCCACGCCGGTGCCCCCAAGCATAGTTCCGGCGCAGCCTCGTGGACCGGCTCCCGGAGCATCAGTAAAGGTCAAGCGCGGACTGCGATGGCCTCGCGAATAGTTGGAATAGCCGAAACCATACGGGCAGTAAACGACCTCGGAAGTCGAGGTCATGAAGTCGTAAACCTGAATAGGATTGAAATCAACAGACTTCGGGTGGGCAACGGAAATCAATGCGTGAAGCAGATCCAATACCTGTTTTGCGGCATCGTCGTGGACAAATATTTCAGAATCCTCATGCACCGGATGTCCGAGGTTCGCGGTCAGCGTGAAAAACATGCTGATGGCATCGGTAGGACAAGCAGGAACTATCACGAACTGCCCGGAACGGCGAAGCTCCGTTCCGAGTTCGAGAACCTGATTTAAGGTCTTTGGAGGCTCCGCTCGAACGCTCGCGAGGAGATCAGGGCGGTAGGACGCAACTTGGGTGGCGGCATCGATGGGGAGCGCCCAAAGCCCTCCTACGTACCAATACGATTGCCACGATGGTCCAACTGAATCATCAGCGAAGCGCGACTTGTCTTCTGCGCTGAGATGGGGAGCAAAATTGACCAGCACATTATGCGCAGCCGCATAGCCCACGAAAGGGTGATCCACAATCAGCAGATCATAACGAGGCACATATTGCTCGATGGGAGCCTCGCCAAACTCACGCAGTGTTCGTCGCTCCCAGTGAATGCGAATTTCGGGATGCTGCTGTTGATACTCGGCGACCCCGGCGACAAGTGGTGCGTAGCCACGCGGGTGATCCCACGTGAGCCCTTTCAATGTTGTTGGTCCCGTGTTCGTCAGGCAGTCTCCCAGAGCTCTATTTTGGCGCGCGCTTCTCCGCGACCAAAATGTGTTCGCAATACATGACGACTTCGTCCCGCTGATTCAGAACCTCACAGGCTTCGATTACCCGGCCTGCGGCATTGCGTCTG
>Ga0070741_10003429_pt1 | contig 39473 bp, 25 predicted proteins | sample Coa_R1_4_FD_66440 | JGI IMG/M metagenome (GOLD analysis project Ga0070741, IMG submission 66440) | Surface soil microbial communities from Centralia Pennsylvania, which are recovering from an underground coalmine fire - Coalmine... | ecosystem: Environmental > Terrestrial > Soil > Unclassified ...
CGCTGTCCTCCAGGGTGAGCAGTACCTGCGCGACCGTGACGTCACGGCTCTCGAGCAGATCCTTGTAGGCATGGGCGAGACGGATCTGCCCGACCGCGGCCGCCGCTTGGCTCTCCTCGAGCCGCAGCGGGCCCTTCGCCAGTCCGAGCTGTCGCCGGCCGAGTGCAATTGCGCCCGAAGAAACGAGGATCACCTGCTGACCCCGCTTGCGCAGCCTCAGGAGGTCCTCGACCAGGCTCTCGAGCCAGGCCCGGTTGATGCGTCCGGTGTCCGCGTCCGTCAGGAGTGCGGAACCGACCTTCACCACCACGCGCCGTGCGCTGGCAAGCGGCGAGGACGATGGCGGCCGGGGGATGGTCATGGGAAAACTATACGCTAAACTTGCAGCCGCCAACCTGAGGAAGCAAAGCGGTGAGCAGAGATTACGAGCCGGTTCCCGGACAGTGGTACGAGAACCTGGAAGACGAAGAGTCGTTCCGTGTTCTCACGGTGGACGAAGACTCGGAGCTGGTCGAGATCGAGTATCTCGACGGCGAGATCGAGGAGATAGACCTCGAGACCTGGCATGAGATGGACCTCGAGCAGACGGAGGAGCCTGAGGGCTGGGCAAAGTCGGACGAAGAGGATGAAGACGAGGAGGAAGAGGAGGACGAGGACGACGACGATGATGACGATTGGGACGACGACGAGGACGATGAGGACGACGAGGATTGGGACGAAGACGAGGAAAGCGGGCGCAATGAATACTGACCGCACGTTGGCTACTTGAGCCGTCCGAAAGCAAATGATGTAGCGGGCAAAGGCCGTCCCTGTGCCCGCGTGCACAAAAGAGCTCGACGGCTGGCTGCTAAAACGGCCGCAGGCCTGTTTTAGCCAATGAACGTAGATAGTTGGTATCACGAGAAGGAATCTGCATGGCTGTACCGCCAGGTCGCCGACGCCGAGGCCGATCCTCATAAGCAGCGCCTCTTCACCCAGTTAGCCGCCGCTGCCGAGGACCAGGCGGCCAAGTGGGAAGCGGCCTCCCGAAATACGGCCCGGGCTGCGACCACGGGCCGCGTGTTTCAACCTTCGATGCGAGCCCGCATCGTTGCAGGCCTGTTGCGGATGCTGGGCCCCCGCGCCATGCGCTCGGTGCTCACGGCCATGAAGCTGCGTGGCCTATCCATCTATACAGTGCCCGTGGCGAGCGGCCACGCAATGCCAACTACATTGTCGGAAGTCGGCGTCCGCCATCGCGGTGGCTTGGGCGGCAATCTCAGGGCGACGGTATTCGGTGTGAACGACGGGTTGGTGTCCAACGCCAGCCTGGTGCTCGGCGTGGCCGGAGCGGCGGCCCCGGGCTCCTTCGTTCTGGTGAGCGGGTTGGCAGGTCTGCTGGCAGGTGCGCTGTCCATGGCCGCCGGCGAATATGTCTCGGTGCGGTCCCAGCGTGAGATGTACGAGTATCAGATCTCACTCGAGCGGGAGGAGATCGCCGAGTATCCCGAGGAGGAAGCGGAAGAGCTGGCGCTCATCTATGAGGCCCGCGGCGTCACCCTGGCACAGGCCCGGGAAGTCAGCCAGGCGCTGCTCGCCCGGCCGGAGCAGGCGCTCGATGTGCTCGCCCGTGAAGAGCTCGGCTTGAATCCGGACAACCTCGGCTCGCCGTGGGGCGCGGCCGTGGCTTCGTTCCTGTCGTTCGCGGCCGGGGCAGCCGTGCCACTGGTGCCGTTCCTCGTCGGGATGAGCGCACGCGGTGCACTCACCGCCACCGCCGCGCTCACTGCCGTCGCCCTCTTCGCCGTAGGCCTCGCCCTCAGCCTGTTCACCGGCAGAGAGGCGCTCAGGGGCGCCCTGCGCATGGTGCTCATCGGTGGCGGTGCCGGAGCGGTGGCTTTTTGGGTCGGCCGGGCCCTCGGCGCTATCATTCACTGAGCGTCGCCCGGCGAAACGGGCTTGAAAAGCCGGTGTCCGGCCCCAGAGCAAGCGCCATGAAGCGCATTTTCCTGCTCCTTCTCACCAACCTGGCGGTACTCGCCGTCCTGACGATCGTGGCCCACCTGATCGGCCTCGATCGCTGGCTCGCCATGCGCGGGGGCAGCCTCACGGCTTTGCTCGTCGTCGCCGCCGTGTTCGGCTTCGGCGGCGCGTTCGTCTCACTCCTCATGTCCAAGTGGATGGCCCGCACCGCCATGGGCGTCAGGGTCATCAGCCAACCGACCACGCAGACGGAACGGTGGCTGGTGAGCCTGGTCGGGCGGCTGGCACAGGCCGCGGGCGTCGGGATACCCGAGGTCGGCGTGTTCGATTCACCGGAGCCGAACGCCTTTGCCACGGGCTACAGTCGCGATGGGGCGCTCGTGGCCGTCAGCACCGGTCTTCTCGCCACCATGAACGAGCAGGAGATCGAGGCGGTTCTCGGGCACGAGCTGACGCACGTCGCCAACGGCGACATGGTCACGCTGACTCTCATCCAGGGCGTGGTCAACACCTTCGTGATCTTCCTGTCGCGCATCATCGGCAACCTGGTGGACCGCACGCTCTTTCGCTCCGAGGACGGACGCGGGCCGGCGTATTTCCTTTGCGTGATCGCCTCGCAGATCCTCCTCGGGATCCTCGCCAACATGATCGTCATGGCCTTCTCCCGCTGGCGCGAGTTCCGCGCCGACCGGGGCGGCGCCCACCTTGCCGGTGTTCCCAACATGATCGCGGCGCTCCAGGCGCTCAAGCGGGCGCATGAGCCGCTGCCCTCGCAGCAGTTCGCCTCGTTCGGCATCACCTCGGGTCCCGTCTCCCGGGGTCTGCAGCGCCTCTTCATGAGCCATCCGCCGCTCGATGAGCGGATTGCGGCGCTGCGCGCCCTGAGCGTCGCCTGACGATACTATCTGCGTGCCAACCCTCACGCCCGCGCAAGCCCTGAGCGGCCTCGAGCGCATCCTCGGCGCGCAGGGCATGCTGACCGGCGAAGCCAGGGCCGGCGGCGATCTCGAGCCCTTCCTCATCGACCAGCGCCGGCTCTACCACGGGCGCGCTCTGGCCATCGCCCTGCCGCGAACCGTGGTCGAGGTGACGGAGCTGCTCGCTTTCTGCAACACTCACCGTATCGGCATCGTCCCGCAGGGTGGCAACACCAGCTACTGCGGCGGAGCTACACCCGATGAGTCCGGCCGCGAGATCGTCGTCTCGCTCTCACGCCTCGATCGCATCCGCCAGGTCGACCCGCTCAACTATTCGATCGTGGCCGAGGCCGGTTGCGTCCTCAGGGACATCCAGGATGCTGCGGACGAGGTGCAACGCTTCTTTCCGCTCAGCCTGGGATCTGAGGGCACCTGTCAGGTAGGCGGCAACCTTGCAACCAATGCAGGGGGCGTCCACGTGCTGCGTTACGGCATGATGCGCGACCTCGTGCTCGGCCTGGAAGTGGCGCTTGCCGACGGGCGCCTGCTTTCCTCGCTCGGGACGCTGCGCAAAGACAACACCGGTTACGACATCAAATCACTCTTCCTCGGCGCCGAGGGCACCCTCGGCATCATCACCGCCGCCAGTCTCAAGCTCTTTCCGAAGCCGCAAGCCTTCGCGACCGCCTTTGCCGCCATTCCCGGGCCGCGCGCCGCGGTGAGCCTGCTCGCGAGTTTGCGTGAGACGAGCGGCGATCGTGTCAGCTCCTTCGAGCTGATCCCGCGGATCGCAGTGGACCTCACGACGCGGCACATTCCGGGTGTGCGCGACCCGCTCGCGGCCGCTCATCCCTGGTACGTGCTCTGCGAGCTCACCTCCGCCCGGGCCGCCGATCCCGTCGAGGACCTGCTCGAGCAGAGCCTCGCCGGCGCTCTGGCGGAAGGCCTGGTGTTGGATGCAGCAGTGGCGCGCAGCGCCCGCGACCGGCAGGCGTTCTGGAAGCTGCGCGAGACCATTCCCGAAGCCCAGCGCCTCGATGGCGGCAGCCTCAAGCACGACATCTCCGTGCCCGTCGCCTCGATCCCCGCTTTTCTCGAGCGTGCCGCGAGCTGGCTCGCCGACAACGTGCCCGACGGCCGCCTGGTCGCCTACGGACACGCGGGCGATGGCAATCTGCACTTCAACCTCAACCAGGCTCCGGGCAGCGATCGCGCCGCCTTTCTCGCCCGGGAAGAGCCGGTCAAGCGCGTCATCCACGAGATGGTGAAGGATTTCGGCGGCAGCTTCAGCGCCGAGCACGGCATCGGCCGGCTGAAGGTGGGCGAGCTCGAGCGCTATGCCCCGCCCGTGGAGTTGGACCTCATGCGCGCCATCAAGCGCGTCTTCGATCCCAACGGCATTCTCAATCCGGGGAAGGTCCTGCGAGCGCCCTAGGCTTCGCGCTGGGCCTGACGCTCGCGCCGCAGCCGCACCAGCCCTTCCTGTGCGGTGCTCGCCACCAGACGCCCGTCGCGCGCATAGACGTTGGCGCGGGCGAAGCCCCTGGCCCCCGAGGCGCTGGGGCTCTCGACCGCATACAACAGCCAGTCGTCCACCCGCAGCGGGCGGTGAAACCACATCGCGTGATCGATGCTGGCCATCACGATGCTGCTCCTCAGGAATACCGACCCATGCGGCAGGGTAGCCGTGTCGAGGAGGAAGTAGTCCGAAAGATACGCGAGCAGCCGGCGGTGCAGCCTCTCGTCCGCGGGCAGCTGATCCACCGCGCGAAACCACACCTGCCGGGACGGCGGCGCGCTCTGCGGCGCCACGTAGTCGAACGGCTGCACCAGCCGGAACTCGAACGGACGCGGCTGCTCGAGAAACCGCCGCAGCCGCTCGGGCAGCCGGGCGAGCAGCTCCGGCGGCGGACGGCTCGAGTCCGGCAGCTCCTCCGGCGGCGGCACCGCCGGCATCGCGATCTGGTGCTCGAACCCCTCCTCGAGGACCTGGAAGGATGCCGCCATGTTGAAGATCGGCTCGCCGTGTTGGATGGCGACCACGCGGCGGTTCGAGAAGCTGTGGCCGTCGAGACTGCGGTCGACCTGATAGACGATGGGCGCGTTGAAGTCGCCCCGGCGCAGGAAGTACGCGTGCAGCGAGTGCACGATGCGCCCCTCGATGGTGGCGGAGGCGGCGGTGAGCGCCTGCCCGAGCACCTGGCCGCCGAACACCTGCGCGCTGCCGATGTCGCGGCTCTCGCCGCGAAACAGGTTCACCTCGAGCGGCTCGAGCTCGAGGAGCCTGAGCAGGTCCGCAAGCTGCACGTTCATCAGTCGGGGACGCCCAACCGCTGGTGCATGATCGGGCTGGTGGTGGTGTATTGCAGGAACTGTCGCTTTTGCGGATAGAGGTGATGCTGGATGGCGAAGGCCGCGAGCGCCGCCTCGTGAAAGCCCGAGAGAATGAGCTTCTTCTTGCCGGGGTAGGTGTTGATGTCGCCCACGGCGAAGACCCCGGGCAGGCTCGTCTGGAATTTCTCGGTGTCGACCTTGAGGGCTTTCTTCTCGAGCTCGAGCCCCCACTCGGCGATCGGCCCGAGCTTCGGGTGCAGCCCGAAGAAGACGAGCAGCCGGTCCGCCTCGAGCGCATGCACCGTACCGTCCGGTGTCTTGATGTTGACACCCTCCAGCCTGCCGTCCGCCGTGATCAGCGAATGGGGCAGCGCCTCGAAGCAGCGCATGCGCCCGGCCGCGACCAGCTCCCGCATCTTGGCGGCTGACGCCGGGGCTCCCCGAAACTCCGCGCGCCGGTGCACCAGCGTCAGGCTTCTGGCGCGCGGCGTCAGCTCGATCGCCCAGTCGAGCGCCGAGTCGCCGCCGCCGAAGATGACCAGCCGCTTGCCTTCCACCGCGCTGACATCCTTCACGCGGTAGAGAATTCCGCTGCCCTCGAAGGCCTCCGCACCCTCGATGCCGATCTTCCGCGCCTGAAAGGAGCCGACCCCGCCGGCAATCACCACCGCGCCGGCATCGAAGCGCGTGCCCGTGGCCGTGGTGATGGAGAATCGCCCATCCTCTCGGCGCCAGAACTGGACCACCTCCTGTCCGAGGTGCAACTGCGGCTTGAACGGCTTGATCTGCTGCATCAGCCGGTCGACCAGCTCCTGCGCGCCGCAGACGGGCAGCGCCGGAATGTCGTAGATGGGCTTGTCGGGGTAGAGCTCGGTGCACTGCCCCCCGGGATGAGCCAGGGAATCGATCACGTGGGCGCCGATGCCGAGCAGGCCAAGCTCGAACACCTGGAAGAGGCCGCACGGACCCGCCCCGACGATGACCACTTCGGCCGAGATCGGCTCGCCGGCCGCTGCTGATGGGTTGAGGCTCAATTAGGGCCCTTTCGGGTTTGCTTCTCGAGGAACGGCTCGCGCCGGCAGGAGCCGGGGGCGGCTACGCGCGGCCCGCGTTCGCGTCGGTGGGGGTGTGGAAGTACTCGCTTTCCGAGGCCAGCTGGTCGATCAGGCGCCTGAGCTCCGCCATGCGCCCCTCGGCCGTGCTGATCGGCATGCAGTCCTGGCAGCGCGGATCGCCGCAGGGCTGGCGCGAGTACAGCCAGTATTGCAGGGCGCCCGCCAGCAGCCCATCGGCAATGTCCCAGAGATCGGCATCTCTGTCCTTGTCCGCCAGGCGGTTGCCCAGATCGACCGCCTTCGTGAAGGCAGAGTCGAATGTATCAGCGATCTCGGTCATGGGCACGGCTCTGGGGGCATGCCGATAGTATAAGGCAATCACCGCATCCGTTTAGCCGTTAGGGCACGATGTCTTGACTCATCTGCGATGCCCGCCACGGACTCCCGGCGATCGACGGGAGCATGATGCCGCTAAGCTCGGGGGAGGCCTTGGCCTATGGGCCCGGCCGCTCGGGTTTATGTCGCATGCACAACGCAGAGCACATCAATCAGCGCCGGTTGCGGCCGCGATTCGGTATCGGCACGCGCCTCACATTGGGCCTCGCCGCAGTGGCGGCAGTGGTCGTGGTGGCCCATATTCTCGCAACCCGCACCACCCGCGAGGCCGTGGAGGCCGTGCGGAACATGCGTACCCAGCACGAGCCGCTCGCCCATCGCGCCAGCGCCATCCTCGAAAGGCTGAGCGCCTACGATAGCGCCGTCAGCGACAACCTTCAGTCCGACAACGGCGACTTCCTCGCGCTCTCTACCGCCGGCGATCGCCTGCAGAAGGCCGTCGACGCGTATTTCGACGAGACCGGGGCCCTGACCCCGGCGACGCAGCAGCTTCACGATGAGCTTCTGGCTCACATCCAGAACGGCCGGCAGCTCGCGCTCGATGCCGCGCAGCGGCTGCAGTGGCGGCAGCAACAGTGGGAGGCGCTCAATCGGGTTTACCAGCTCATCGCCAAGGCCGGAGGCACCGGACTCACCATCCACGGCCAGGTCATCGCGCGGCCCTCGCTGTCCGCACTGGCGAAAGCAATCGATGCCGTCCGCTACAGCTATGGCTCACCCACCGCGACTGCCGCACGCGAGCACAGTTTCGAGGCGGTGCTGCAGGCGCACACCGCGGATTTATCCCGCTCGCCCGGGCGAGCCTGGATGGATGTTGTGCAATCGGACTTCGAGCGCGCGGTCCGCCTGCGGCGGGACATCGGCCGCCTCGATGCGCGGGACACCACGGCGCGCCGCGCGCTGCTCGAGCAGAGCAACGTCCTGACTGCTGACGTGCAGAGCGAGCTGCAGGCCCCCGCTCGCAGCCGGCTGCTGGATGCCGCCCGATATGCGGCGACCTCGGCGGAGACTGCCGAGCAGACGGTCACCGTTTCCGGCCTCGCGATCCTCATCGTGATGGCGGTCGTCTCGGCCCTGCTCGTGGCGAGCATCAGCGTTCCGGTGCGCCGGCTCACGGCCGCGACGCGCCTGCTGGCGAGCGGCGATCGCACCGCGCGGGCGCCGCGCGGCGGCTCCGCGGAGATCGACGAGTTGGCCGAATCCTTCAACACCATGGCGGACCGGATCTCCCAGGCCGAGTCGGACCTTCGTGCCCACCAGGCGGAGCTCGAGCGCCACGTCGCCGAGCGCACCCGCCAGCTCCATCATCTCGCCCACCACGATCCGCTGACAGAGCTGCCGAACCGCCGGCAACTCGCGGGACGCCTCGGCGCCGCGCTGGCGCGAGCCAGGCAGACCGGCCGGCGCGTGGCGCTGCTCTTCATCGACATGGACAACTTCAAATCGGTGAACGACACCCTGGGACACAATTTCGGTGACCGGGTGCTGCAGGGAATCGCAGAGCGGCTGGAGGCGGCGGCCGGCACCAACAGCCTGGTGGCGCGCCTCGGTGGCGACGAGTTCACCCTCCTCATCGAGGACCTGCGTACCGTCGAGGAAGTCGAGCGGCGCGCCGCCGCGCTCGTCGCCACGCTGCAGGAGCCGCTCACCATCGAGGGCCGGGCGCTCGCAACGACGGCCAGCATCGGCGCGAGCCTCTTTCCCGATCACGCCGATGACCCCGAAGGCCTGCTGCGGGCAGCGGATGTGGCGCTGTTTCGTGCCAAGGAGCTCGGCCGCAATCGCTTCGCGCTCTACCGGGCGGCACTCTATGACGAGGCCGCGCAGCGCTTCCGCCTGGAGCAGTCATTGCGCCAGGCCGTGGAAGCGGACCAGCTCTTCCTGATGTTCCAGCCGGAGGTGACGCTCGGGGGCTGTGAGGTGACGGCGCTCGAGGCATTGCTGCGCTGGCGCAAGCCCGGCGGCCGGATCGCCACGGCCACGGAGTTCATCCACGTCGCCGAGAAGAGCGGTCTCATCCATGACCTCACCGGCTGGGTGCTGCGCTCGGCGGCAGCGACCGTGGCCGCGTGGCGCGCGGCCGGCTGGCGCGATGCGCGCGTCGCCATCAACGTGTCACCGCCTCAGTTTTTCGAGAGCGACTTCGTCGATCACATCGCCAGCACGCTCGCGGCCGCGCAACTCCCCGCGAGCGCTCTCGAGCTCGAGCTCACCGAGACCGTGCTGCAGACCGGCACTGCGACCATCGATGCCCTGCGGCGTCTGCGCGAGCTCGGCATCTCCATCGCCCTCGATGACTTCGGCATCGGCTACTCCTCGCTGACCTCGCTCGAGCAGCTGCCCATCAATCGCGTCAAGCTCGATCGGATGCTCATCGAAGGGGTCGATTCCAACCCGCGTTCCGCCACCATCGTGCGCTCCATCGTCACGCTCTGCCACGGGCTCGGCCTCCAGGTCGTCGCCGAAGGCGTCGAGCGCCCGAGCCAGCTCGAGTTCCTGACTCACTGCGGCCCGATGGCCGTGCAGGGCTATCTCCTCGCCCACCCCGTGGAGGCCGCGGCCGCCCCAGAGGAAGCGAAGGCCGCCTCCGCCCGCGCCCGCACCCTGCTCGCCGCCGCCGCCTCGACCCCGCCCCTCGTCCTGGTAGGCAACCGCAAACGTCCGCAGCCAGCCTGACAGTACCAACAGGACTAACAGTACCAACGGGACTAACAGTACTAACATGACTAACAGGACACTCCTCCGTGAATGCCAGGGAGAGAGGAGCGCAGCACAAAATGATTCCTGGCCGGAAGCTGATCGCCAGGACGGCGATCCGCTAGCCTACATGGACGTATTGCTCGGCTTCGTCCCTGCGCCGAGCCGTTACTCGGCCCTTCCTGGGCCTCGCCCCTTCGGGGCCGTCAACCGCTGACGCGCTTGACGTTGCAGATCGCTCCAGGCGATCTGCTCGGGCCGGCATTCGCCGTCCAAAATCGCTCCTGCGATTTTGTCACGGCGTTCCGGCCAGGGATCATTTTGCGCTGTGCTCCGGACCCCCTGTTGTGAATGCATCCCGCACGGAAACACCAACATCCGGCTGATCCGCGAAAAACCCGTCTATCCCCGCCGCCAGGAACTCACGCAGCTCCCCTGCGAGATCCAGCCCCGCCGGCAGAAACTCCCTCTCCGCCCTGAACGTCCACGGGTGCACCTGCAACCCTTTCGCGTGGCAGTCCGCAACCAACGTCGTCGGCCGTGTCAGCCTCCCGGCAGCATCACGCGGAATGACCAGCGACTTCGCCGGACCGATGGCAGCGGCATAACCGGCGATCTCCTCCAGCCCCTTCGGCGTCAGGAGGTCCGCATAGGTGCGCGGATCGCCGCTTCGAGCTAAATCGTACGGCGCACCGGCCGCCTCGATGAGCTGCACCAGCGGCAGCTCCGTCAGCCGGCTCAGCGCCGCGAGATTGCCGGTCTCGAACGACTGCAGGAACGCGCGTCCGCCGCGGCCCCGGTAGCCGTAGCGCTCGAGCGTTCCGACCAGCCCCTCCTCCATCGCCAGCCCGAGCCCCGCGAAATAACTCGGGTGCTTGGTCTCCGGATAGATCCCGATGGGCCGGGGCGGCGGCGACCCCAACTCCCGCGCCCGCACCTGACGCTGCCCCTCGACCCCGCGCACCAGCGCGAGAATCTCCTCCAACGTTGGAATCTCGAGCCCGCCATCGAGCCGCGTGTTGGCGGGGCGCAGCCGCGGGATCCGCTCCCGCGCCCGCAGGGTCTTCAGCTCCTCGAGCAGGAAGTCCTCGGTAAACCAACCGTAGACGCGCACGCCATCGATGACCTTCTCCGTCCGTCTGCCGGCAAACTCCGCGTGCGCGGCAACATCCGTCGTGCCGCCGATCTCGTTCTCGTGTCGCGCAATGAGAACACCGTCGCGGGTCACCACCAGATCGGGCTCGATGTAATCCGCGCCCTGCTCAATGGCGATGAAGTACGAAACCAGAGTATGCTCCGGTGCATACCCGCTCGCGCCGCGGTGCGCTATGACGATTGGCTGCGGCATTCGGGAATGGTAATTGCTAAACTCGCCAAGTGCTGCTCACCGATCACGACATCTATCTCTTTCGCGAAGGCACGCACGTGCGGGCCTACGAGAAGCTCGGTGCCCATCCGCTGCCACGCCGCGCCGATCGGGAGCAGGGCACCGACTTCGCCGTCTGGGCACCCAACGCCGCGAGCGTCTCGGTGGTGGGCGATTTCAACGGTTGGAATCCCACCGCACATTCTCTGACTCCGCGCGCCGACTCCTCGGGAATCTGGGAGACCTTCGTCGCCGGAGTTCGGGCCGGGAGCCTCTACAAGTATCACATAGTCTCGCGCCAGGCGGGCTACACCGTCGACAAGAGCGACCCGTTCGCCTTCCACTGCGAGACGCCGCCGCGCACCGCCTCGGTCGTATGGGACCTGTCATACGAATGGGGCGATGCGGAATGGATGGGCGCGCGCGGCCGCGCCAACTCCCACGATGCTCCCTGGTCGATCTACGAGCTGCACCTGGGCTCCTGGCGGCGGGTCCCGGAGGAGCACAACCGCTGGCTCACCTATCGGGAGCTCGCGCATGCCGTGGGCGACTACGTGGTGGAGATGGGTTTCACCCACGTGGAGCTGCTCCCCGTCATGGAACACCCGTTCTTCGGGTCGTGGGGCTATCAGGTCACCGGCTACTTCGCGCCGACCTCCCGGTACGGCACGCCGCAGGATTTCATGTACTTCATCGATCACCTGCACCGCCGCGGCATCGGGGTGATCCTCGACTGGGTGCCCTCGCACTTCCCGACCGACGAGCACGGCCTCGCGTATTTCGACGGCTCGCATCTTTACGAGCACGCCGACCCGCGCCAGGGATTCCACCCGGAGTGGAAGAGCTCGATCTTCAACTACGGCCGCGCCGAGGTGCGCAACTTCCTCGCGAGCAACGCCCTCTTCTGGCTCGACACCTACCACATCGATGCCCTGCGCGTGGATGCGGTCGCTTCCATGCTCTATCTCGACTACGGGCGGCGCAGCGGTGAGTGGATTCCGAACCGCTTCGGCGGCAACGAGAACCTCGATGCGGTCGAGTTCCTCAAACAGCTCAATCTCGCCGTCTATCGCGATCATCACGACACCCAGACCATCGCCGAGGAATCCACCGCCTGGCCGATGGTCTCGCGCCCGACTTATCTCGGCGGCCTCGGGTTCGGCCTGAAATGGAACATGGGTTGGATGCACGACACGCTCAAGTACCTGCAGACCAACCCGGTATTCCGCAAGTACCAGCAGAACCAGCTCACCTTCAGCATCTGGTATGCCTTCAGCGAGAACTTCGTGCTGCCGCTCTCGCACGATGAAGTGGTGCACGGCAAGGGCTCGCTCATCGGCAAGATGCCGGGCGATGAGTGGCAGCAGTTCGCATCGCTGCGGCTGCTCTACGGCTACATGTGGACTCATCCCGGCAAGAAGCTCCTCTTCATGGGCGGGGAGATCGGCCAGAGGCGCGAGTGGCAGCATGACGAGAGCCTGGAATGGCATGTGCTCGCGTATCCGTTGCACGAAGGCGTCCGCCGCTGGGTGCGGGACATCAACAGGCTCTATCGGGCGACTCCCGCCCTCTACCAGCGCGACTTCACGCCCGACGGCTTCCAGTGGATCGACTGCAACAATGCCGATCAGAGCGTGATCGTGTACCTGCGCAGGGGACAACGGCCCGAGGATGTAGCCCTGATCGCGTGCAACTTCACGCCGGTGCCGCGGAACAACTATCGCGTCGGTGTGCCTTTCGGCGGCTGGTGGCGCGAGCGCCTGAACAGCGACGCGGCGGAGTATGGCGGCAGCGGGATCGGCAACTTCGGCCGGGTGGAAGCCTCGCCCCTGTCATCGCACGGAATGACGCATTCGCTGGCGCTGAGCCTGCCGCCGCTTGCCGCCCTGGTTCTGACGCCCGACTGATACCGCGGTAGGGAGGCTGATGACCAAGGCTCGCGTCGTCATCGAGAGTTTGACTCCGCAGGTGGACTGCGGCCGGTTTCCGGCGCGGCGTGTGGTAGGAGACATCGTCGTCGTGGAGGCGGACGTGTTCGCTGACGGGCACGATGCGGTTGCGGCCTCGGTGTTGTATCGGCACGAAAGCGAAACGCAGTGGCGTGGCATGCCGATGAGCCTCGCCGGCAACGATCGCTGGCAGGGGCAATTCACCGTGCAGGCCCTCGGCCGCTACTTCTTCACGGTCGAAGCCTGGGTCGATCACCTCGAGAGCTGGCGGCGTGGGCTCGCGAAGAAACACGAGGCAGGGCAGAACATCGAGGTCGAGCTGCAACAGGGCGCGGCGCTGGCCCTTGCGCATGCCGGGCGCATGAAGGCGCCCGAGGCGCGCCGGCTGCGGGAATGGGCCAGGGCGCTGGCCGACCCGGTCCGTGATCGCGAGGAGCGGGCGCTCCTTGCGCAAAGCGATGCGCTGCACGGACTCGCGCGCCGCAGCCCCGACCCGCAGCTCATCGAGCGGCGGGAGCCACCCCTCACCATCGAAGTGGATCGCGAGCGGGCCCGGTTCTCGAGCTGGTACGAGATGTTCCCGCGCTCGGCCGCCTCCGCTCCGGGAGAGCACGGCACGCTCGCGGACGTCGAGGCGCGCCTGCCCTATGTCGCCTCGATGGGGTTCGATGTCCTTTATCTGCCCCCCATCCATCCGATCGGCGAGATCGAGCGCAAAGGGCCCAACAACCGCCCCGGCGCCGCGCCCGATGACCCCGGCAGCCCCTGGGCGATCGGCAGCCGCGAGGGCGGCCACAAGGCCGTGCATCCGCGCCTCGGCACACTCGAGGATTTCCACCGGCTGCTCGCGAGCGCGGGCGCTCTCGGCATCGAGATCGCACTCGACATCGCCTTCCAGTGCGCGCCCGATCATCCTTACGTGCGCGAGCACCCGGAATGGTTCCTGAAGCGCCCCGACGGCTCGGTGCAGTACGCGGAGAATCCGCCGAAGAAGTACCAGGACATCTATCCGTTCTGGTTCGAATGCGACGACTGGCAGGGGCTCTGGGCGGAGCTGAAGAGCGTCTTCGAGTTCTGGATCGCTCAGGGCGTGCGCATCTTCCGCGTCGACAACCCGCATACCAAGCCGTTCGCGTTCTGGGAATGGGTGATCGGCGAGATCCACCGGTCCCACCCGGAGGTGATCTTTCTCTCCGAGGCGTTCACGCGGCCGAAGGTGATGTACCGTCTCGCCAAGCTCGGCTTCACCCAGTCGTACAACTACTTTCCCTGGCGCAACAGCAAGCGCGAGATCATCGACTACTTCACCGAGCTCAGCTCCCGCCCGGTGCGTGAGTTCTTCCGCCCGAGCCTCTGGCCCAATACCCCGGACATCCTCACCGAGTACCTGCAGTTCGGCGGCCGGCCGGCCTTCGTCACGCGGCTCATCCTCGCGGCGACGCTCGGGGCGAGCTATGGCATCTATGGTCCGGCGTTCGAGCTCATGGACAATCGCCCGCGCGAGAGCGGCTCGGAAGAGTACCTGGACTCGGAGAAATACCAGGTGCGCTCGTGGAATCGGGACGAGCCGACGAGCCTGAAGGACCTCATCACGCGCTTGAACCGCATCCGCCGCGACAATCCGGCGCTGCAGAGCGATGCGGCCCCCAGGTTTCATCCGCTCGACAACGAGGCGCTGCTCGCCTTCAGCAAGGCGAGCGGCGAGGACTCGGTGCTCGTGGTGGTGAACGTCGATCCCCACCATCCCCAGACCGGCTGGGTGGATCTCGACCTGCCCGCGCTCGGCCTGCCGGCTGATGCGCCCTATCAGATGGATGACCTCCTCTCCGGGGCCCGCTTCCTGTGGCGCGGCCCCCGCAACTACGTGGCTCTCGATCCTGCGGGCACTGCGGCGCATCTGTTCCGGATCCGCCGCAAGGTGCGCACCGAGCGGGATTTCGATTATTTTCTGTAAATGAACGCCCACGCCGAGCCGCCGCCCTTCACCGGCGATCCTCTCTGGTACAAGGACGCGGTCGTCTACGAAGTGCACGTCCGCGCCTTCTTCGACAGTAACGAAGACGGGATCGGCGACTTCGCGGGCATCACCCGCAAGCTCGACTACATCCAGGAGCTCGGTGTCAACACCATCTGGCTGCTGCCGTTCTATCCTTCCCCGGGGCGCGACGACGGCTACGACATCGCCGACTATCACAACATCCACCCCCAATACGGCACGCGCCGGGAGTTCCGCACCTTCGTGCGCGAGGCGCACCGCAGAGGGCTGCGCGTCATCACCGAGCTCGTGATCAATCACACCTCCGACGCGCACCCCTGGTTCCAGGCCGCCAGGCGCGCGCCGGCCGGCTCGGCCAAGCGCGATTTCTACGTATGGAGCGAGAATTCCGAGCGCTACAGCGGCACGCGCATCATCTTCCGCGACACGGAGAGCTCCAACTGGACCTGGGATCCGCTCGCAAAGGCCTACTACTGGCACCGCTTCTTCAGCCACCAGCCCGATCTCAACTTCGACAATCCGCACGTGGTGCGGGCGGTGACCCGGATCATGGAGTTCTGGCTCGCGCACGGAGTCGACGGCTTCCGCCTGGATGCGATTCCGTACCTGGTCGAGCGCGAGGGCACGAACAACGAGAACCTGCGCGAAACGCACGAGATCATCAAGAGCATCCGCAAGGTGATCTCGGCCCGTCATCCGCAGGGGATGCTGCTCGCCGAGGCCAACCAGTGGCCCGAGGACGTGCGCGATTACTTCGGCGACGGTGATGAGTGCCACATGGCCTATCACTTCCCGCTCATGCCGCGCATGTACATGGCGATCGCCCAGGAGGACCGCCACCCGATCGTCGAGATCATGGACCAGACCCCCGACATCCCCGACACCTGCCAATGGGCGGTGTTCCTGCGCAACCACGACGAGCTGACGCTCGAGATGGTGACCAGCCGCGAGCGCGATTACATGTACCAGGCGTATGCCGCCGATACCCGGGCGCGGCTCAATCTCGGCATCCGCCGGCGCCTGGCGCCGCTGATGGAGAACGATCCTGAGCGCATCAAGCTCATGAACAGCCTCCTGCTCTCCATGCCGGGCTCGCCGATCATCTACTACGGCGATGAGATCGGCATGGGCGACAACTTCTATCTCGGCGACCGCAACGGCGTGCGCACCCCGATGCAATGGAGCCCGGACCGCAATGCCGGCTTCTCGCGCGCCGATCCGCAGCAGCTCTATCTGCCGCCCATCATGGACCCGATATATGGATACGAGGCCGTCAACGTCGAGGCGCAGACCCGCGACCGCTCTTCGCTCCTCAACTGGATGCGGCGCATGCTCGCCGTGCGCAAGACCTCGCAGGCCTTCGGCCGCGGCACTCTGCGCTTCATCCGCCCCGGCAACCGCAAGGTGCTGGTGTACCTGCGCCAGTACGCCGAGGACACGATCCTCTGCGTGGTGAATCTGTCGCGCTCGGCGCAGCCGGTGGAGATCGATCTCTCCGAGCACAAGGGCGCGATTCCCATCGAGTTGCTCGGGCGCACTCCATTCCCGCCGGTGGGAGAGCTGCCGTATCTGCTCACCCTGCCGGCGTACGGCTTCTACTGGTTTCGCTTGAGCCGTGAGGCAACCCCGCCGCCGTGGCACGATGAGCGGCTGCCGCGCGAAGACCTCCCGGTGCTGGTACTGGTGGAGGGTTGGAACAGCTTCTTCCCGGACAAGGTCGCGGCCTGGCGCGCCGGCCTTGCGAAGCGGCTGCGCGTCCAGCTGGAAGAGCGCATCGTGCCGCAATACGTCGCGGCGCAACGCTGGTTCGCAAACAAGGGCGCCCCCATCACGAGCGCACGCCTTCTCGATCACACCGAGCGCCAGGATCCGCTGCCCCGCTGGTTTGCCGGCATCTACAGCGTGGACACCCAGGATGCGAGCGAGCGATATTTCGTGCCGCTCGCCATTGCGTTCGAGGACACCGAAGAGGCGCGCTGGCGAAGGCTTCAGCCGGCTGCCCTCGCACGGGTACGACAACAAGCAACTGTCGGCGTGCTCGCGGACGCGTGCTCCGACGATGGGTTCGCCCGCGCAATCATCGATGCGATCGGGACGTCGGCGGAGCTTCCCACTCAGCACGGTCGCGTGCGCTTCACGCCGACCGCGCTATACGCCGAGATGCGCGGCGATGCGGCCGCGGAGCTGCCGGTCACGCCGACAGGCGCGCAGAGCAGCAACACCACGCTACGGATCGGCGATTCGTTCTTCCTCAAGATCTACCGCAAGCTGCAGCCCGGTTTGAATCCAGAGCTCGAGATCGGCCGCTACCTCACCGAGGTTGCCCGCTTTCACAACATCGTGCCAGTCATCGGAGCCGCCGAGTACACCGAAGGCGGTGCTGTCAGCTACACCATGGCCTTGCTACAGGCGTTCATCACCAATCAGGGTGACGGCTGGACCTACACACTCGAGTACCTGGCGCGGTTTCTCGAGGATCGCCGCAGCGGTGTCCCGATGCTCGACGACGCGCACGGTCTGTATCTCTCGCAGGTGAAGACGCTCGCCATCCGCACGGCGGAGCTGCACCGTGCGCTCGCCGCCCCCACGGACGATCCGGCGTTCGCACCGGAGCCTATTGCTGCCGAAGACGTCGCGGCATGGGGCGCCGCCGCGCGTGCCGCGGCGGAAGCCACTCTGACACTGCTCTCGGCTCGACTGTCGCAACTGCCACCCGCGGTGGCGGTGGACGCGGAAGCGCTCCTCGCGCGCCGCGGAGCTTTGTTACGGCGCATCGAGCGCTGCATGTCGGCTGCGCCTCAGGGTCTGAAGACACGCCGCCACGGCGACTATCACCTGGGACAGGTGCTGCTGAAGCGCAACGACTTCATCATCGTCGACTTCGAGGGCGAGCCCGGCCGCACACTCGCAGAGCGCCGTCTCAAGCACTCCCCGCTGACCGACGTCGCCGGGATGCTGCGCTCATTCGCGTATGCCCGCCACGCCGCATTCGACGGTTACTCACAGCAGGGAGGCGATGAGTCCGGCCGATGGGAGCAGCAGCTCCACGCCTGGGAGCAGGAGACACGCCGCACCTTCATCACCGCCTACGACGAGGTTGCAAGCGCCGCAGGCCTCTATGAGTCGCTGCAGCGGGCGCAGCCCCTTCTCACCCTCTTCGAGATCGACAAGGCTCTCTACGAGGTCCGCTACGAGCTCGGGAACCGCCCCGACTGGACCCGCATTCCTCTCCATAGCCTTCTCGCCATCACCGAGTAGGGACACGGGAGGCGCCCTTGGATCCGACATCATCCCGCCGACGCACCGCTCAAACGGAGCGGGAGGAAGTGCAACCGATCGGTGCCGTCTGGCCGGGCCACCCTTATCCGCGCGGAGCCACCTGGGACGGCGAAGGCGTCAATTTCTCGCTCTTCTCCGCCAGCGCCGAGAAAGTGGAGCTGTGCCTGTTCGATCCCGCGGGCCGGCACGAGCTGCAGCGCATCGAGCTGCGGGAGCGCACCGATGAGATCTGGCACTGCTACCTTCCCGAGGCCCGGCCGGGACTCCTCTACGGCTATCGCGCCCATGGACCCTACCGCCCGGAGCAGGGGCTGCGCTTCAATCCCAACAAGCTCCTCATCGAGCCCTACGCCAAGCGGCTCGAAGGGCCGCTCGTCTGGAGCGATGCGCATTTCGGCTACCGCCTGGGACACTCGAAGGGCGATCTCTCCTTCGACAAGCGCGACAGCGCGGCAGGCACGCCCAAGAGCAGGGTAACCGACTCTGCCTTCACCTGGGGCGATGACCGCCCGCCGCGGGTTCCCTGGCACGACACGGTGATCTACGAGGCGCACGTACGGGGACTGACCATGCGCCATCCCGAGGTGCCGGCACACTTGCGCGGCACCTATGCGGGCCTCGCGACCGCGCCGGTCATCGAGCACTTCCTGCGCCTCGGCATCACCACAGTGGAGCTGATGCCGGTGCATGCCTTCGTCGATGACCGGACCCTCCTCGAGAAGGGGCTGCGCAACTACTGGGGATACAACACCATCGGCTTCTTCGCGCCGGAGCGGCGCTACTCGGCCACCGGCCAGGTCAGCGAATTCAAGACGATGGTAAAGACGCTGCATTCGGCCGGGATCGAGGTGATCCTCGATGTGGTCTACAACCACACCGCCGAAGGCAACGAGCTCGGGCCGACGCTCTCGATGCGCGGCATCGACAACGCCGCTTATTATCGCCTGAGCCCGGAGAATCCGCGCTATTACATGGACTTCACCGGCACGGGCAACACGCTCAACCTGCAGAACCCGCGGGTGCTGCAGCTCATCATGGACAGCCTGCGCTACTGGGTGCTCGAGATGCACGTCGACGGCTTCCGCTTCGACCTCGCCTCCGCGCTCGCACGCGAGCTCTACGACGTCGACCGGCTGGGCTCCTTCTTCGATACCATCGGCCAGGACCCGGTGCTCTCGCAGGTGAAGCTCATCGCCGAGCCCTGGGATATCGGCAGCGGCGGCTATCAGGTCGGCAACTTTCCTCCAGGCTGGAACGAATGGAACGACAAGTACCGCGACAGCATGCGCGCCTACTGGAAGGGCGACGGCGGCCTCATCGGCGAGTTTGCGCGCCGCTTCACCGGCTCCTCCGACCTCTATGAGGCGAGCGGCAGGAAGCCGCATGCCAGCATCAACTTCATCACCGCGCACGACGGCTTCACGCTCGCTGACCTCGTGAGTTACAACGGCAAGCACAACGAGGCGAACGGTGAGGACAACCGTGACGGCGCCAACGAGAACCGCTCCTGGAACTGCGGGGTCGAGGGACCGACCGACGATGCCGCCATCCGCGCCCTGCGCTCGCAGCAGAAGCGCAATCTGATGACGACGCTGCTTCTCTCCCAAGGCGTACCCATGATGCTCGGTGGCGATGAGATCGGCCATACGCAGCTCGGCAACAACAACGCCTACTGTCAGGACAACGAGCTGTCCTGGCTCGATTGGGAGCTCGACTCCGAGCAGCAGACCTTTCTCGACTTCGTCGGCCGCCTCATCGCCCTGCGTCGGCGCCACCCGGTGTTCAGCCGCCGCCGCTTTCTCCAGGGCGACAGTGCCACCAGCGACGGTCTGCGGGAGATCATCTGGCTGAACCCGGACGGGCGCGAGATGGCCGAGGGGGAGTGGGACCTGCCGTTCGCACGCTGTCTCGGGCTCTATCTCGCAGGCGCCGCCATCGAGCGGCGCGACCGGCGCGGCCGGCTCGTGACGGACAACAACTTCCTGCTGCTCTGCAACGCGCATCACGAGCCCATCCCCTTCCAGCTTCCCGAGCAGCTCGCCGGGAAGGTCTGGTGGACGGTGCTCGACACCGCCGCCCCCGAGTCGTTCGCACAGCAGCGCCTCGAGACGGGGAACCCTTACCCGCTGCAGGGCCGCTCGCTCGCGCTCCTGCGCGAGACTGCACATCAATGAGCCGGCGGCGGCACGAGATGCCCTTCGGAGCACGAGTGCTGCCCGACGGGCGGGTACGCTTCCGGCTGTGGGCGCCCGCCGCCCGCAGCGTCGATCTCGTGCTGCAATCACCTGCGGTCCCCGAGCGGGCGCTGCCGCTCGAGGCGAGCGGCGACGGTTGGCGCGAGCTCATCACCGAGCAGGCTCACGCCGGCAGCCGCTATCGCTTCTCGATCGACGGTGAGATCTCGGTGCCTGATCCGGCATCGCGACGCAATCCGCAAGGTGTGCACGGGCCGAGCGAGGTGGTCGACCCCGAGTCCTTCGACTGGACGGACCTTGATTGGCGCGCACGGCCGTGGCAGGAATCCGTGGTCTATGAGCTGCATGTCGGCACGTTCACGCCGGAGGGCACCTTCGCCGGCGTCGCGAGCAGGCTCGAGCATCTGCAGCGGCTCGGCGTCACGGCGATCGAGCTCATGCCCATCGCCGAGTTTCCCGGCGCGCGCGGCTGGGGTTACGACGGCGTGTTGGCTTATGCGCCGGCTTCTGCATATGGCTCGCCCGACGACCTCAAGTCACTGGTATGCGCGGCGCACGCGCACGGCATCGCCGTGATGCTCGATGTCGTCTACAACCACTTCGGGCCGGAGGGCAACTTCCTCCACCGCTATGCGCCGCAGTTCTTCACGGGGCGCCATTCGACCCCCTGGGGATCGGCGATGGACTTCGATGGGCCGGCGAGCCGCACGGTGCGCGATTTCTTCATCCACAACGCGCTCTACTGGCTCGAGGAATACCATCTCGATGGGCTGCGGCTCGATGCGGTGCACGCGATCTTCGATGCCGGCGAGCCACACATCCTCACCGAGATCGCAGGCGCGGTGCGCAGCGGCCCGGGACGCGAGCGGCCCGTGTATCTCGTGCTCGAGAACCTCGGCAACGAGGCTCGCCGGCTCGGCCCGCCGGGCGCCCCCGCCACTTACGATGCGCAGTGGAACGATGACGTTCATCACTGCCTGCACGTCCTGCTCACCGGCGAGACCGACACTTACTACCAGGACTATCAGGAGCGCCCGCATACCCTCCTCTGCCGCTCGCTCGCGGAAGGGTTCGCGTACCAGGGCGAGAGCTCGCGCCATCTCGGCCGTCCGCGGGGTGAGCGCAGCGCGCACCTGCCGCCTGCGGCGTTCGTCAACTTCCTGCAGAACCACGACCAGGTGGGCAATCGCGCCCGCGGCGAGCGGCTCACGCAGCTCGCACGTCCCGAGGCCCTGCGGGCAGCAGTGGCGGTGCTGCTGCTCGCCCCCTCGCCCCCGATGCTCTTCATGGGCGAGGAGTGGGGAGCTCTCGAGCCCTTCCCCTACTTCTGCGACTTCGAGCCGGCTCTCGCGGACAAAGTCCGCGCGGGGCGTCTGCGCGAGTTCGCGCATTTCCAGGGCTCCATACCGGACCCGGGCGATGTGGCGACCTTCGCATCGGCGCACCTCGACTGGAGCCGCCTCGCCAAGCCCCACCACGCCAGGATGTTCGATCATTACCGCCGGCTTCTCGCGATCCGACGACGCGATATCGTGCCGCTGCTGCCGCGGATTCTCGGGGGTGCGTGTGTCGCCTTCGATCCGGGCGGGGCTTTTGCGGTGGACTTTCGGCTGCGCGACGACGGAGTGCTGCACCTCCTCGCCAACCTGAAAGATACCTCGGCGCCGGTCATCGGCCGGCCGGCCGGGCGCATGATCTTCGCAACTCACCCGGGGATCCGTGCGGCACTCGCCCGCAATGAGCTGGCACCGTGGAGCGTTACCTGGCTCCTCGAGCGCAGCCGTGCCACGCGCTGACCGCAAGCGCCCCGAGGAGCCCGCGGTAGGGCACATTCCACGCGCCACCTATCGCGTGCAGCTCAATGCCGGCTTCACATTCAGGGATCTGACGGCGATCGTCCCGTATCTGGCGGCGCTGGGAATCAGTCACGTCTACTGCTCGCCCTACTTCCGCGCGCGCTCGGGCAGTGCACACGGCTACGATGTGGTCGACCACAACTCCTTCAATCCTGAGATCGGCAGCGCTGAGGAGTTCGAGCAGCTCGTCGCAGAGCTGCGTGCGCACGACATGGGTCACATCCTCGACATCGTTCCGAATCACGTGGGTGTGATGGGATCCGACAATGCCTGGTGGATGGACGTGCTCGAGAACGGCCAGGCATCGATCTACGCGGACTACTTCGACATCGACTGGAATCCGGTGAACGCGGCGCTTGCCGACAAGGTGCTGGTGCCGGTGCTGGGCGATCCCTACGGTGTCGTGCTCGAGCGCGGCGATCTCCAGTTGCAATTCGAGCCCGATCTCGGTTCGTTCGCGATCCGCTACCACGAGCATCGCATGCCGCTCGATCCGCGCACCTACCCGCGCATCCTCGATGCGGTGCTGGCGATCGAGCACAATCCGGCGCTCGAGGACCTGCGGCGCCGCTTCGGCGCTCTCCCCGACCGGCGCGGACCGACCCCGGACCGGGTAGCCGAGCGCAATCGCGACAAGGAGGCGCACAAGCGGGCTCTCGCCGAGCTCGCCCGCGCCGACGCCGGCGTCTCGGCCGCGCTGAGCCGAGCGCTCACCCTGCTGGCCGGCACCCCCGGCGATGCCGCGAGTTTCGATCCGCTGCACGAGCTGCTCGAGTCGCAGGCGTTCCGGCTGGCCTACTGGCGGGTTGCATCGGATGACATCAACTATCGCCGCTTCTTCGATGTCAATGATCTCGCTGCCCTGCGCGTGGAGAATGAGGCCGTGTTCGAGGCGACGCATCGCCTGATCCTCGAGCTCGTAGGCTCGGGCAGGCTCGATGGGTTGCGGATCGACCACGCGGATGGCCTCTACGACCCGCTCGGCTATTTCCGCCGGCTGAGTGAGCGAATCGCACAAACGACAGCCGCCGCCGGCGGCGGCCGTCCCATCTATCTGGTGGCGGAGAAAATCACCGCCTCCTTCGAGCGCCTCCCTGCGGACTGGCCGCTCAACGGCGAGACCGGGTATCACTTCGCCAACGTGGTGAACCGGCTGCTGATCGACACCGGCAGCAAGGCACGGATGAGCAGAACCTACCGCTCCATCGTCGGCGAGCGCCGGGTGTGGCAGGACATCGCCTACGAGTGCCAGCACCGGGTATTGCGCAAGTCGCTCGCCTCCGAGCTCAACACGGCCGCAAACCTCCTCGCACGCATCGCGGATGGCGAGCGGCAGACGCGCGACTTCACGCTCGCCAGCCTCTGGCGGGCCCTGGCCGAAGTCATCGCCTGCTTTCCGGTCTACCGGACCTACGTGACGGACAATGTCTCTGAGAACGACCGGCGCTACATCGACTGGGCGATCGCGGGCGCGCGACGGCGCGGCTCCTCGACCGAGCAGCCCGTGTTCGATTTCGTGCGCAGCGCGCTCTTGCTCGAGCTTCCCGCGCAGAGCGAGAGCGCGCGCGAGCGCATGCGCCGCTTCGTGATGAAATTCCAGCAGATCACGGCACCCATCACGGCCAAAGGCATCGAAGACACGGCGCTCTACCGCTTCAACCGCCTGGTCTCGCTCAATGAAGTGGGCGGTGAGCCCGATCTCTACGGCTCGAGCGTCAGCGCCTTCCATGCCGACGCCAAATATCGCGCCCGGCACTGGCCGCACGAAATGCTCACGACGTCCACGCACGACACGAAACGCTCGGAGGACGTGCGCGCGCGCATCAGCGTGCTGTCCGAGATGCCCGCCGAGTGGCGGCGGGCGGTAGACCGCTGGCGGCGGTTCAACCGCATGCGCCGTCGTGAGGTCGGCGGAATGCCGGCACCCTCTGCCGATGACGAGTACCTGCTCTATCAGGCCCTCATCGGCAGCTGGCCCCTGACAGAGCCGGACGAGGCCGGGCTCGGCGCGTACTGCGAGCGCATCGAAGCGTACATGCTCAAAGCCGCGCGCGAAGCCAAGGTGCGCACGAGCTGGGCGGCCGCCAACACGGAATACGAGGAGGCGCTGATACAGTTCATCCGCGCGGCGCTCGAGCGCCGCGAGGGGAACCTCTTCCTCGCGGACTTCCGTGCTTTCAATCGGCGCATCGTGCGCTTCGGGCTGCTCAACGGCCTCTCGCAGACTCTGCTCAAGCTCACCGCGCCCGGCGTACCCGATGTCTATCAGGGTAATGAGCTGTGGGACTTCTCACTGGTCGATCCGGACAACCGGCGGCCGGTCGACTATGAGGTACGTCGCAGGCTCCTCGCCGGGCTGGCGGAAGGCCCCGCCGCCGAGCCGCAGCTCGTGCGCACGCTCGCCGGCGACCTGGCTGATCCGCGCTGCAAGCTCTTTCTGCACACGCGGATACTGGAGCTCAGGCGGCGCGACCCTGAACTTTTCCGCCTGGGAGAGTACCTACCGTTGAAGGTGACCGGACAGCGCGCGCCGCATCTTTGCGCCTTTGCACGCCGCCTGGAGGGAAGGCTGGCGGTGGTGTTGGCGCCGCGCCTGTACCTCAAGCTCCTGGGTGACCCGGGGGCGGCCGATGACGCGCAACGTCCGCCCTACGGCGGGGAAGTCTGGGCCGACACCTCGGTGCAGCTGCCGTCCAGACCCGGCGTGGCGCTGCGTAACGTGCTCGACGGAGCGGAGGTGCCCCTGACCAGCGAAGGCGGCCCACGCAGAATCAGTGCGGCTGCCGCCCTGCAGGCGTTTCCGGTGGCGTTGCTGACGGGCGGTGAATGAGGCGGGTCAACGCCGGTGGGAGCCCGTGCGTTGTGTATTTTGCGCGGAGCAGAAGGAGCCGATCTCATGTCATGGTCAACATCCTGTCGTCGATGCGCCTGGCTGCTGGTTGCGGCGGCGCTCCTTGCCTCCTGCTCGGGCATTCCCCTCAAACAGCGGGAGGCGGCCGAGCGCAGCCGCTTCGAGGCTTACGCCGGCAAGCCGGTCGATCACTTCACCTGGCTCACCCATTACGATGGCTGGGAGCCGATCTCGCACTATCAGCTCGTGGTGTGGACGGATATCAACCGGGCATACCTCATCAGAGTCTTCCCACCGTGCACCGACCTCATGTTCGCGAGGAGGATCGGGCTCACCTCGACGGCTGACACCGTGTATGCCCACTTCGACGCCGTCCGCGCCGACGGCTGGCGGTGTCAGATCGACACCATCCAGCCGGTCGATTACCTCAAGATGAAGCGCGATCTGCGCCAGCAGCAGCAGGCGGCCAAAGAGGCCGGGAAGAGCGGCGCCTGAGCGGGAGCGACGGTACTGCTCAACGATAACCCCGAGCCTGCAAGGTAAACAGGCGCGAGTAAGCGCCGTCGAGCCTCATCAGCTCCTCGTGGCTGCCCTGCTCGCTGATGCGGCCGCCCTCGAGGACGACGATCTGATCGGCCATCCGTACCGTCGAGAAGCGATGGGAGATGAGGATCGTGATGCGCTCGCGGGCGAGCTGGCGGAAGTGCTCGAAGACCTCCGCCTCCGCTTGCGCATCCATGGCGGCCGTCGGCTCATCCAACACCAGGACATCGGCGCGCGTGCGCATGAAGGCGCGTGACAGCGCCACTTTCTGCCACTGACCGCCGGAAAGCTCGCGGCCGTCCTGGAACCACTTGCCGAGCTGCGTGTGATATCCCTTGGGCAGCGTCTCGATGAAGGCGCTCGCCCTGCCCTTGGCCGCCGCCTCGCGCCACCGTACCTCGTCCTCGAAATAGCGCTCGTCACCCGCGCCTACGTTCTCGCCGACCCGCATCTGATAACGGGTGAAATCCTGGAAGATGACACCGATCCGCTCGCGCAGCGCCCCCTCATCGAAGCTCGCGAGATCCTCACCGTCGAGCAGGATCCGGCCGCTCGTTGGCGTATAGAGACGCGTCAGCAGCTTGATGAGCGTCGTCTTGCCGGAGCCGTTCTCACCGACCAGCGCGAGGCTCGTGCCGGGCCGCAGATGTAGAGTTACATCCTCGAGCGCCGGGCTCTGCGCCCCGGGATAGGTGAAACTCACGTTCTCGAATCTGACGCCATCCTCCGGATGCGGGCCGCGCGCCACACTGCCGGCGGGCGGCGGCACCTCCGTCTCCAGGTACTCGTACAGCGTCGAGAGGTAGAGATTGTCCTCGTACATCCCACCGATGGCGGACAACATGGCCGACACGGCCGACTGCCCCTGGCGGAACAGCGCCAGATACATCGTCATCTGTCCCAGGGTGATCGCCTTTCTGACGGTGCTCACCGCGATCCAGGCATAGGCCGCATACAAAGTCACGGTCGCGATGAGTCCCAGGCCGAAACCCCATGCATCCCGGCGCACCGTGAGCGCGCGATCCTCTTCGTACAGCGTGAGGAAGATGTCGCGGTAACGCTGCAGCAGGCGCGGGCCCAGGCCGTAGAGTTTCACCTCCTTGGCGTGGTCTTCCCGCGCAAGAACGGTCTCGAGGTAGGTCTGCATGCGCGTCTCGGGCGAGCGCCAGCGGAACAGACGGAAGGCATCTCCCGAGAACTTCGCCTCCGCAATGAAGGCGGGCAGGCCTGCAAGCAGCAGGACCGCGACCGCCCACGGGGAGAAACGGGCAAGCAACACGGCGTAGCTGACGAGCTGTATGCCGTTCTGTCCGAGGCCGAAGGTGCGGGTGACCAGGCTCAGCGGCCGGCTCGAGGCCTCACGCCGCGCGCGTGTCAGCTTGTCGTAGAACTCGGAGTCCTCGAAGTGGCGCAGCTCGAGGGTGAGGGCCTTCTCGAGGATCATCTCGTTGACGCGTTGCCCGAGCTGCACGCGCAGGAGGGACTGGGCGAGTGAGAGGCCGCGCTGGGCAGCGGCGATGGAGGCCACGAGGATGCCCTCGAGGATGACGAAGCTGACTACGCCGCCGATATCGGTGCCGCCGGTGCGGATCGCGGCCACGACCGCATCGACGATGAGCGAGCCGACGTAGGCGACCGCCGCAGGCAGCACGCCGGCGAAGAGGGTGAGGCAGGCCAGCGAGACGGTCAGTGCGCGATTGGTGCGCCAGACGAGCTCGATCGCGCGGCGGCTGTAGCGGAAGACGCCGAAAAACCCGCGGAGAGTGAGCTTTTCGGGTGGGGCGACCGGCGGGGTGCGGCGCAGGCGGCCTGGAGCGGCGACTGACATCCAGGGTCACATTGGGGCATCGCGGCGCGAATCCAATGGGCGCCCGCCCTGCCGGCGCGCTCCTTCATGGGATCAGCACATTGCGCGCTTCGGCCACGGCGCGCTCGGCCATGAGAAATGCCGCAGCGTTCCAGGACTGACCGGGCATGCCGTGGGGCGTGGCCTTCGTGCCGTGCAGCCACTCCGTGAAGGACCAATTGCGCACGGCGCAGGCGCGCGCCAGTTTCTCGAGCTCGAGCCGCGCCTGGGGGCGGCGGCCGGCCGCCGCGAGCGCAGTCACCCAGAAGCCGCCGACCATGGGCCAGATGCCGCCGTTGTGGTACTGCCAGACCTCATTCTGGCGGTGGCGGGCCATGTAGGGACGCCAGAGCGCGCTGCGCCTTCTGATGGGATGCGTGACGGCGCGCACCGGGTAGAGGCGGCTCACTTTGGCGTGCTGCAGTGCATCGAGTGTGCGGCGGCTCGCTCGAGGGTCGGCGAGACCGCAGAGCACGGCGAGCAGGTTGCCGAACACGTCGCCCTCCTCGCCGAAGAACGAGAAGTTGACGAAGCTCAGGTACAAGTCACGGTTGCGCGCGCGGCGCAACACATATTCATTGAGCAGGCGCGCGCGGCGATAGCGCGCCATTCCCGCCGAGAAAGGATGAAAGAGGCCGTTGAAATTGCGGCGTGTCTCCGCGGCGCGATCGAGGCCATAGCGGCGCTTGACTGCATACCACAGCGCGTTGGTGTAGAGCACGAACCCGGAGCGCGGCATGATGTCCGCCCAGTCGCTGGCCTCATTCTGCTGCAGCAGAAAGAAGCGCTGATGCTCCTGGGCGAGCAGCCACTCGAGCGCGCGCTCGATGCGGCGCGAATGCTGCCTGCGGGCGGGTGGCGCCCTGCCCTGCAGGAAATCGAGCGCGAGCAGCCACCAGAGGGTGGAATCGATACAGCCGAGATACCAGAAATCCGCCTCCCGCGCGCCGACCTCGACGAACTTCGGGATCTGCCCATTCGCGGCCTGATGCTCGCCGAGCGTCTGCAGGCCGACCGCCGCTGCGCGCTCGAGGCGCGCGTCTCCGGAGAGCGCCATTCCGATCGCACAGATGGCGGCATCCCGCCCGAACACGGCGGTGTAGCCGCGGCGGCGGGCCCGCTCGCCCGGCGAGGCCGCGAGGATGCCGGCCGGTGTCAGATTCCGGCGCAGGAGCTCGATCGATCTCCCATGGCAGGCGTCGATCAGCGCCTGGCCGCTGGCGGCATCCGTCGGCTTGAGCATGGCGCGGGATCATACCGTTTGGCGCAGTGTGCTGATATCATTGATGGTCTTTGTACAGCCACAGCGCAGGCCGTGCTCTGGGACCCGCCCTTCCGAGCGCGCGGCTGCCCGGAAGCCCGGGAAGCGCCCTGCGACCGACCCCATGAACCGTCCCATCCGCAACATCGCCATCATCGCGCACGTCGATCACGGCAAGACGACCCTGGTCGATTGCCTGCTCCGGCAGTCGGGCACCTTTGCCGCCCACGAGAAGCTCACGGAGCGCGTCATGGACTCGAACGACATCGAGCGTGAGCGCGGCATCACCATTCTCGCCAAGAACTGCGCCATAGAGTACGGCGGCACCCGCATCAACATCGTCGACACGCCGGGACATGCGGATTTCGGCGGCGAGGTCGAGCGCGTGCTTTCGATGGTCGACGGCGTCCTGCTGCTCGTGGACGCGGTCGAGGGACCGATGCCACAAACGCGCTTCGTGACGCGCAAGGCACTGGCGCTCGGACTCAAGGCGATCGTCGTGGTCAACAAGATCGACCGTCCCGGCTCGCGTCCGGGCTGGGTAGTCGATCAGACATTCGAGCTGTTCGACAAGCTGGGTGCGAGCGACGAGCAGCTCGACTTTCCCGTGATCTACGCGTCCGCCCTGCAGGGCTGGGCCGGCACCGATCATCTCGAGCGCCGGCCCGACATGTCGGCGCTCTTCGAGGCGATCCTCAAGCACGTCCCACCGCCCGCTGCCGATTCCGCGCTGCCCCTGCAGCTGCAGATCTCGACCCTGGATTACAACAGTTACGTCGGCCGCATCGGCATCGGCAGGATTCGCCGCGGCTCCATCCGGCCGGGCCAGACTGTCGTGCTGCGCTACGGCAGTGAGGATCGCGGCCCCGGCAAGGTCGGCCAGGTGCTCACCTTCACCGGTCTCGAGCGCCGTCCCGTCGAGGAGGCGAGCGCGGGCGACATCGTCGCGATCACAGGGATCGAGGGCGTGAACATCGGCCTCACCGTGTGCGATCCCCAGGCGCCCGAAGGCCTTCCGCCCATCCGGGTCGATGAGCCGACGCTCGCGATGAACTTCCAGGTCAACACCTCGCCCTTCGCCGGCCGCGAAGGCAAGTTCGTCACCAGCCGCCAGATCCGCGAACGTCTCTACCGCGAGCTGCAGAGCAACGTGGCGCTGCGCGTCGAGGACACGGAAGAGCCGGACGTCTTCCGCGTATCCGGGCGTGGTGAGCTGCACCTCACCATCCTCATCGAGAACATGCGCCGCGAAGGCTACGAGCTGGCGGTCTCGCGTCCACAGGTTCTGTCGCGCACCGTCGATGGCGAGGTGCACGAGCCCTACGAGGCACTCACCGTTGATGTCGAGGACACGCACCAGGGCTCTGTCATGGAAGCGCTCGGTGCCCGCCGCGCGGAGCTGAGCGACATGGCCGTCGACGGCAACGGGCGCGTGCGCCTCGACTATCGCGTGCCCGCCAGGGGCCTGATCGGCTTTCAGGGCGAATTCATGACACTCACCCGCGGCACCGGCCTCATGAGCCACATCTTCGATGGCTTCGCGCCGGTGAAGGGCGAGATTCCCGACCGCCACAACGGCGTGCTCGTGAGCAACGAGCAGGGCGAGGCCGTCGCCTATGCCCTGTTCAACCTGCAGGAGCGCGGGCGTCTGTTCGTGAGCCCCGGCGAGAAGCTCTACGAGGGCATGATCATCGGCATCCATAGCCGCGACAACGACCTCGTGGTGAATCCCATCAAGACCAAGAAGCTCACCAACATCCGCGCCGCCGGCAAGGACGATGCGATTCTCCTGACGCCGCCGATCCCGCTGACCCTGGAGTACGCGGTCGAGTTCATCGCCGACGACGAGCTCGTGGAGGTCACTCCCGCCTCCATCCGTATCCGCAAGCGCTTCCTCAAGGAGCAGGACCGCAAGCGGGCGGAGCGCCAGGAAGCGGTGCTCACCGCCTGATGTGACGGATCGACCTCGCCGGCGAAGGAGCGGCCTTTGCGGCTTACTGGGCTGCGTTCAGACCAGCCTCGCGCCGGTGATGCCGATGAACTGCAGGAACTCCGCGCGCGTGCGCGCGTCCTCGCGAAAAGTGCCCGTCATGCGGCTGGTGATCATCGACACGCTGCGCTTGCGCACGCCCCGGGTGGTCATGCACTGGTGCACCGCATCCACCACTACGCCCACGCCCCGAGGCTTCAACACCTCATCGATGCATCCCGCGATCTGCGCGGTCAGCTTCTCCTGCACCTGAAAGCGCCGCGCATAGCCTTCCACGACCCGCGCCAGCTTGCTGATCCCGACTACCTTGTCGGTCGGCAGATAGCCGACGTGCACGCGCCCGATGATCGGCGCCATGTGGTGCTCGCAATGGGATTCGAAGGCGATGTCGCGCAGGACGACCATCTCGTCGTAGCCGCCGACCTCTTCGAAGGTGCGCCGCAGGTAGTCCGCCGGATCGGAGTCATAGCCCGAGAACCAGTCCCGGTAGGCCGACGCGACTCGCGCCGGCGTGTCGCGCAATCCTTCGCGGCGCGGATCTTCTCCGGCCCAGCGCAGGAGCGTCCGCACCGCTTCTTCGGCAGCCTCGCGCGTCACCGCGCGCTTGCGTGTCGCAGGCATGGGTAGCTCAGTCGAGCAGCCGCTCCATGCGGCCGATGATCGTCGATGGCGCCACGCCCAGCGCCTTGCAGAGCTTCACGAGTGTCGTGAGCGTGGGCTGGCGGATGCCCCGCTCCATTTGGCTGACGAACGAGCGGTCGACGTCGGCGCTCAACGCGAGATCCTCCTGGGAAATGCCGCGAGCCTCGCGCTGCTCACGCAGCACCCGGCCGAAAGCGGTTGCGATATGATCCGGCTGCATGTCGACGGCGATTGGCGGTTTCCGGGTGCGCTCTGCGTCCCGTGGATGCGCCGCGCGGAGAATCCCCCCTTTGCGGGCACGATGATTCTTTTACTTGTGGCTTTCGGTCCACGGGATATATCCTACGAGCACCATGTCAACCGCACCCGATGACGCCAACCTCGCGCTCTTTTGCGATTTCGAAAACATCGCTCTCGGCGTGCGCGACGCGCGCTACGCTCAATTCGACATCACCCGTGTGCTGGAGCGGCTGCTGCTCAAAGGGTCGATCGTCGTCAAGAAGGCCTACTGCGACTGGGAGCGCTACAAGGATCTCAGGGCAGGCATGCATCATGCGGGTTTCGAGTTGATCGAGATCCCCCACGTCAAGCAGTCGGGCAAGAATTCGGCGGACATCCGCATGGTGGTCGATGCCCTCGACCTCTGCTACACCAAGACGCACGTCGATACGTTCGTCATCATCAGCGGCGATTCGGACTTCTCGCCCCTGGTGAGCAAGCTGCGTGAGAACAACAAGGGCGTGATCGGTGTTGGTGTGAAGAACTCCACCTCCGATCTGCTCATAGCCAACTGCGACGAGTTCATCTACTACGATGATCTCGTGCGCGAGCAGCAGAAGCCGCGGCGAGCGCCCCGCAAGCGGGCGCACGCGCCCGATACTGCGCATGGCACGCATGAGGCGAAGGACGGCGAGCACGGCCATCTGGAGGAGGATCGCAAGCAGGAGGCGTTCGAGTTGGTGCTGGCGACGCTCGATGCGCTGCTGGCGGAGCGCGGCGCGGACGACCGGATCTGGGGCTCGATGGTGAAGCAGACCCTGAAGCGTCGCCGGCCGGGATTCAACGAGAGCTACTACGGCTTCCGCTCCTTCAACAAGCTGCTCGAGGAAGCCGCACAGCGCAATCTGCTCGCGATCGAGCGCGACGAGAAGTCAGGTGGCTACGTAATCCACGCAGCGGAGAGCGCGGGTTGAAATCGGCGGCGGTCATCCACGCAGCGGAGAGCGCGGGTTGAAGTCTGCGGCGGTCATCCACGCAGCGGAGAGCGCGGGTTGAAATCGGCGGCGGTCATCCACGCGGCGCAGAGCGCGGCCTGACTCGGCCGGCAGGCGCGGCGAGCCTCCGCGGCTGCGGGGTGTAGGCCGCTCGATGTGGCGGCCGAGACGTCGCTTTCAGGGCGGGCGCCGCGCAGTCCGCGCCGCGGCTCCTGCCGCGTGAACCTCTCGGGCTATCGACCATTGCTTGCCACCGAGCGGAGCGCCGGTAAGAATTACCGCTCGCGAGATTACTGCCGCGAGAATCGCTGCTGTGGCAGTTATTTTTCCCCATTCCGCAATGAGCTTGCCAAGAAAAGTTAAGAGGCGCGTCACCGGCGCGCTGCTCGCCGCGGCTGCCGCATCGCTCGCGGCCTGCGGGTCCGCCGGCAGTGGTGCCCCGCAGGCCGCTGCGCCTCCGCCGGTCACGGTGATCGCAGTGGCGCCGGAGCAGATCCCGATGACCCGCACCTTCACCGGGCGCCTGTCCTCCTACCGGCAGGCGAACGTGCTCGCGCGCGTGTCGGGGGTCCTGCGCAAGCGCCTCTACAAGGAAGGCGCGCAGGTCAAGGCCGGCCAGCCGCTCTTCGAGATCGACCCTGCGCCCTATCGGGCAGCGCTCGATGCGGCGCTCGCGGCGCTCGCCCAGGCCAAAGCCAACGCCGCCAACGCACACATCACGGCACAGCGCGATCGCGAGCTCATCCCGAGCCATCTCGTGTCACTGTCACAACTCGACACCGACGAGGCGGCGGAGCGATCGACCGCCGCAGCTGTGCAGCAGGCAGATGCAAACGTCGAGAGCGCACGCATCAATCTCGGATACACCAACGTGACCTCGCCGATCACGGGCATTGCCGGGGAGCAGCAGGTGACGGAGGGGGCGCTCGTGGGCCAGGGCACACCAACACTGCTCACGACGGTGGACCAGGTCGATCCGATCTATGTCAACTTCGATGAGCCCTCGACTCAGGTCGAGGAGATCTCGAGTGCCGTGCAGGCCGGCCGGGTGCGCGCGGTCAGCGGCGAGCAGGCCAAAGTGCAGCTCACCCTGCCGGACGGCACGCCGTACGGAATGCCCGGTGCACTCGACTTTCGCGCCGCCACCGTGGATCCGAGCACCGGCGCGGTGGCGCTGCGCGGGATCATTCCCAACCCCAGCCACAGCCTGCTGCCCGGCATGTTCGTCAGCCTGCGCCTGACGGTCGGTATCGCCAACCGTGCATTCCTCGTGCCCCAAGTGGCGTTGCAGCGCGATGCACAGGGCGCCTACGTGCTCAGCGTGGGCTCCGACAGCACCGTCGTGCTGAAGCGGGTGCAGACGGAGGGCTCCGAGGGGACCAACTGGATCGTCTCGAGCGGCCTCGAGGACGGCGACCGGATCATCGTTGCCGGTATCCAGAGTGCTCACCCAGGCGCCAAGGTGGCCGCGACCGAGGAGCCCCCGGTCGCGATTCGCAGCGCTGCCGTCGGCGGCACGGAACCCGGGCCCGGTGTTCGGGGTCAAACCGGCCCGCGCGCTACCGCCGACGCGCGACAGTAGGAGCTGCCGGTGGCGCAGTTTTTCATCGACCGGCCGGTCTTCGCGTGGGTCATCGCACTCCTCGTCATGCTGATGGGCGGCATCGGTCTTTCCAGGCTGCCGAGCGATTCATATCCCGACATTGCACCGCCCGAGGTGAACATCAGCGCCAACTACCCCGGCGCGAATGCCAGCACGGTCGAGACCACCGTCACCCAGGTGATCGAGCAGCAGCTCACCAGCATCGACAATCTCCTCTACTTCACTGCCCAGTCGAGCTTCGGCCAGGCGCAGATCACTTTGACGTTCGCCACCGGCACGAATCCTGACATCGCGGCGGTGCAGACCCAGAACCGCGTCTCCCTCGCCGAGCCGCTGTTGCCCGCGGAGGTGACTCAGCAGGGCATCCGGGTCAATAAGTCCAGTGCGGGCTTCCTGGCGGCCATCGCGCTGCGATCGGGCGCGGGCGGCCCGGACGCCGCGCAGCTCAATCATCTGGTCGCCTCGCGCGTCCTCGATGCCATTCAGCGCATCTCCGGGGTCGGCTCGGCGACGCTCTTCGGCTCCGACTTCGCGATGCGGATCTGGCTCAATCCCGACAAGCTGCATGCCTACGGTCTTTCCGCCGCCGATGCGCTCAACGCCGTGAGAGGACAGAACATCCAGATCGCTTCCGGCTCGGTCGGGGCGGCACCCGCGGTCGAGGGGCAGGGGACCACCGCCACGGTCACTACCCAGGGAGAGTTCAACTCGGTGCAGCAGTTCAGGAACATCCTGCTGCGCACCAATCCCAACGGCACCTCGGTGCACCTCGGTGATGTGGCGACGATCGGCCTCGGGATGCAGAACTACTCTTTCGCCACGAAGGTGAATGGAACCCCGGTTGCCGCGTTCGGCATCCAGGCGCTGCCGGACGCCAACGCATTGCAGGTGATGAAGTCCGTCAATGCCGAGATGGCGCGGCTGCAGCAGTCCTTCCCGCCGGGCGTCACATGGTTCACCCCGGTGGATTCGACGCTCTTCATCAATGCCGCCATCCATGACGTGATGTTCACGCTGCTCGAGGCGATCGGGCTCGTGTTCATCGTCATGCTGATTTTCCTGCAGAGCTTTCGCGCCACGATCATCCCGATGCTCGTCGTCCCGACCGCGCTCCTCGGCGCGGCAATCGGCGTGTATGCGCTCGGCTACTCGATCAATCAGCTGACCCTGTTTGCGATGGTGCTCGCCATCGGCATCGTCGTCGACGATGCCATCGTGGTCGTCGAGGCCGTCGATCGCATCATGCGCGAGGAGCACCTGCCGGCGAAGGAGGCCGCGCGCAAGGCAATGCGCCAGATCAGCGGCGCCATCGTGGCGATCACGCTGGTGCTCGCCGCGGTGTTCATCCCGAGCGCCATGCAGACCGGTAGTACCGGTGTCATCTATCGACAGTTCGCGCTCACCATCGCCCTCTCGATGCTGTTCTCGGCGTTCTTTGCGCTCTCCTGGACGCCCGCGCTCTGCGCCACCCTCCTGCGGCACGAGCACCTGAAGGCGAACTTCGTCTTCCGCTTGTTCAACAGGGCATTCGAGGGTACGCGCGCCGCCTACGTGCGGCGCGTGTTCCAGTCGGTCACGCACCTGCCGCGCTGGCTGGCCGGTTACGCGGTGCTGGTGGTCCTCGGCGTATTCCTGTTCGTGAAGCTCCCGGGCAGCTTCGTGCCGGAGGAGGACCAGAGCGAGGCGATCGCCAGCATCGAGCTGCCGGCTGGCGCGACGCTGCAGCGCACTGAGGACGTGCTGCTGCGGGTCTATCACATCCTCAGCGGCAATCACAGCGCCCACGATGTGTTCCAGGTGGCCGGCTCCGGATTCGCCGGCAACGCGGAGAACGCCGGCCGCGCCTACATTCACCTCATCCCCTGGGGCCAGCGCAAAGAAACCGCCGATGACTTCGTGAACTGGGCCAACACGGCCGTACAGCACCAGATCCACGATGCACAGGTGGTCGTCACCAACCGTCCGGCGATCCGCGGCCTGGGTCAGTTCGGCGGCTTCGACTTCTACCTGGAGGACCGCGGCGGCCTCGGCCGCGAGGCGCTGGCGCAGGCACAGGACAGCCTCATCGCACATGCCGCCAACGATCCGGTGCTGTCCGAGGTCCGTGTCAACGATCTGGCGCCGCAGCCGCAGCTGCTGCTCACCGTCGATCGCGTGCAGGCGCAGTCGATGGGCGTCTCCGTAACCGACGCGTATACGGCCCTGCAGCTCATGCTCGCGCCGGTGTTTGCCAATGACTTCATATACGATGGACGCGTGCTGCAGGTGCTGTTGCAAGCCGATGCCGCGTACCGCATGGGACCTGACGCCCTGCAGCACTACTACCTCGCCGGCTCCAACGGCACCATGATTCCGTTGTCGAATTTCGTCAGGACGAAGTGGGTCATCGCGCCGCCCTCGCTGACCCGCTACGACGGCTATCCTGCAGTGGAGGTCGTCGGCTCTGCAGCACCGGGGCACAGCTCCGGCCAGGCGATGAGCGAGATGGTGCATCTGGTCGGCACCTATCTGCCACACAGTTTCGGCTACGACTGGGCCGGCCAGTCGCTGCAGGAGCTGGTCTCCGCCGCGCAGGCGCCGGCGCTCTTCGCTCTCTCGATCCTGGTCGTGTACCTCGCGCTGGCAGCGCTCTACGAGAGCTGGAGCATTCCGGTCTCGGTGCTCTTCGCGGTGCCCGTGGGCCTCATCGGCAGTACGCTCGCGACCCTCGCCCGCGGGCTGCCCAATGATGTCTATTTCAAAGTGGGTCTCATCGCCATCATCGGGCTCACCGCAAAAAACGCCATCCTCATCGTCGAATTTGCGGTCACCGAGCAGCGCAACGGGCGGAGCCTCCACAACGCCGTATTGGAGGCTGCGAGACTGCGGTTCCGGCCCATCATCATGACCTCGTTTGCGTTCATTCTGGGTGTTTTCCCGATGGTCGTATCAACGGGCGCTGGCGCCAACGGTCGTCATGACATCGGGACTTGCGTGGTGGGCGGCATGTTCACCGCGGCAGTGCTGGGCGTGTTGCTGATCCCCGTGTGCTATGTCGCAGTGCGCCGGATGCTCGGCGATGTGTTGGACGAGCCCGGGCGCAGCGAGATCACTCCGCCGCCAGCCACCAACCCCTAGCGGATTCCGCTGCGCTCTTTCAGCCAGCCCGACGCCGGGCGGAGAATCTCTCGAGGCCCTTCCAGATCACGTAAGCCGGCACGCCCACCGCGGTGATGAGCAGCGTGAAACCGGTATCCCGCGGATTGGTGATGAGCGCGTTGCCCATCATGGCCAGTGCCGCGATGAGAAAGAGCGCCGGCACGACCGGGTAACCCCAGGCCCGATAGGCGCGCGGCAGGTCCGGGCGCTTGCGCCGCAGCACGTACACGCCCGCGACGGTTGCCGCATAGAAGGGCCAGACGCCGAGAATGTACCGGTCGGCGAGCTGCGCAAAGTTGTTCTGCAGCACGAACACGCAGCCGAGGCCAGCCGACAGCAGGATCGCAACCGAGGGCGTCTGAAACCGGGGCGACACGCGGGCAACGGCACCGAAAAAAAGGCCGCGATCAGCCATGCCGTAGATTATCCGCGAATCGGTCATCATCGAGCCGTTGAGCCCGCTGAAAGCGGACACCAGCACCAGCCCCGCGATCACCGCCGCACCGGCGCTACCAATCGACGGTATGCGCGCAGCCGCGCTTGCGGCGACGAGCGGGGAGCCCGCCATCTCTGAGGCTGACAGCGCGTGCCAGAACCCAAGGTTGAGTAGGACATACACCAGTACGACGCACGCGGTACCGAGAACGAGGCCGACGGGTAACGTGGTCTGCGGGCGCGAGACCTCCCCTCCCACCGAAGTGAGGTTCGACCAGCCGTCATACGTCCAGAGGACGGGGATCAGCGCGCTTGCGATCAGCGACAGACCGACACCGTGCGCGGCGGCCACCGGGGCGGGCAAGGATGCCGGAGCGCGCACCGCGGTGAACGCCAGTAGCGCCAACACCATGATCGCGATGAATTTCGCCGCGGTCGTGACATTCATGATGGCGGAGGCGCGCTTCAGGCCGATGTAGTTGATGACACCCATCAGCGCGATCGTGAGCGCCGCGACGTAGTGCACGCCCGCCGCCGAGATGGGCAGGAAGTACCCGAGATATTCGGCAAAAATGGTCGAGGTGGCGCCGAGAGCGGCGGGCGTCATGACCGTCAGACACGCCCAGCCATACAGAAACGCCGGCCACGGTCCGTAGCATTCGAGCAGATAGGCGAAGACGCCGCCCGACCGCGGTAAGGCGGCGCCGAGCTCGGCCGCCGAGAGAGCGCCACAGAGGCTGATGATCCCGCCGAGCACCCAGCAGAGCATCGCGGGGCCGGCCGCGTGCAGTTGCGCCGCCAGGGTCGCCGGAACCCGGAATATGCCGCTGCCGATCGTGATGCCGACGACGATGGCCGTCGCGCCCCACGGACCCAGCGAGCGCGGCATGCGCTCTCCCCAGCGATCGGCGGATGGATCAGGTCGGGGCTCGTCGAGGGGCGCGCGTGAGTCCATTAGTATTTTTTGAGTAACGCTTCGATGTCCGTGCGCTCCGCTTCGATCGCCTGGAAGAGCGGCACGTGCTTCCAGTCCGGGCCCCCATTGACGATCGCCGCAAAGGCCACCCAGCCGCCATTGCGCTTGCGAAGATAGCCGGCAATTCCGCAGACCGAGCGCGGGTTGTCCAAAGTACCCGTCTTCAGCGCGACACGATCCAGCCATGCCGCGCCGCCCTGGCGCAGGAATACGAAGGGCGCATCGCGCGGCACCACGAGTCCCCCATAGAAAGCCGGGAAGCGCCGCGGGTCATGATATTGATACGCCAGCAGGCGCACGAGATCGTTGGCGGACAGGCGATTGTCAGTGGTGAGGCCGCTGCCGCTGTAGATGGGCGGGGGGACGCGGGAGGCCGGCCGATCGCGGGCCTCTACGCGCTGGACGAAATCCGACAGCAGCTTGCCGGCTGCCGCCAGCGCCTGCGGCGGGTGATCATCGACGCTCGCGGCCATGTCCATGGTGAGCACGTCCGCGATGTAATTGTTGGAGAACCGGAGCATCCGCCCGAGCTGCTCACGCAGGCTCAGCCCCTCGACGGTAGCCATCGGGTAGCTGCCCGCGGGCGGCCGGCTCGCACGGACGACTACCGGCCCGTCGATGGCAACTCCGATCTCGCGCAGCGTTTCCTTGAGCAGGAGGCCTGCTCCGAGCGCCGGATTGGACATGGAGCGATATACGGTCTGATCGTCGCCGAGTGGAATGTCGCCGCCGATCTGCAGGACATCGCGACCCGCGGCGGTCGTGCGCCGCTCGATCCAGAACGTCTGTCGGTGCCCCCGCGCCACGGTACGGATGAGACCCTGTACCTCCACTGGAAGTTGCGTGACACCACAGCCGCGCACCAGCGCGGCGGCACCCGGCGCAGTCGGCCGAACGACGATGCACCAGTTGCCGAAATCCACGCCGATCGCGGCGAGTGGCGCGTTGTATGCCGAGTCACTGCGCTCGAGC